>ENA-OQET01000141-OQET01000141.1-human-gut-metagenome-genome-assembly--contig:-NODE-141-length-38283-cov-6.742400_pt1 | contig 38283 bp, 26 predicted proteins | sample MGYA00242800_ERZ504645 | MGnify/ENA primary metagenome ERZ504645 (study PRJEB26092, sample SAMD00036308) | human gut metagenome | host: Homo sapiens | study: EMG produced TPA metagenomics assembly of... | reverse complement strand
TTTTTTCCTTAAGTTTATGATGTTGCGTTGGACGGGTGGTCCTGATTATCTCTGATCATATTTCGGATGGCAGGTGTCACAGTCATAATCTCGAAGACAGGGATCATTTTCCCATCAATCGTCGGTACAAGCTGCTGTGAGATAACGGCCTGCAGAACCATAGATAGCTGCACTGCGATCTGATGCTGCTGGTTTGGCGGGAATACGTCAATGATACGGTCAATTGTGCTGGCAGCACCAATCGTATGCAATGTTGAGAAGATCAAATGTCCGGTCTCAGCCGCCGTCATTGCGACCTGCATAGTCTCGTAGTCGCGCATCTCCCCAAGTAGGATAACGTCGGGACTCTGGCGAAGAGAAGCACGCAGAGCAGTCACATAGCTCTCTGTATCGACGTTGATCTCACGTTGGCTGACGATACTTAAGTCATGTCTGTGAAGGAATTCCAGAGGATCCTCCAGCGTGATGATATGCTTCCTATAATGATGATTGATCGCATCAATAATACAAGCGAGTGTTGTAGACTTTCCGCTTCCGGCAGTTCCCGTTACAAGGACAAGACCTTTAGAAAAATTAGAAAAGTCAATGATCCGTTGCGGGATTCCAATCTCAGTCGGATTTGGCAGAGAGAAGGAAATGATTCGAATCACAACGGACAGCGCACCCCTTTGCTTATATGCACTGACACGGAAACGTGACAATCCCGGGATAGCAAAAGAAAAGTCGTCGTCACCGCTTTGTTCGAAGTCATTCACATCACGATTTCCGGCCAACTGGTAGATTGGAGATACAATGTTACTCGTATCGGCAGGGGGAAGATTTTCCCCATTTTTTCTAGTGATAATTCCATTGATTCGCATGGAGCATGGAAGACCGGCGACGATAAACACATCGGATGCACCTACTTATTGAATCAGCTTCATAGAGTTGTCGGCATCCCACGCATTGGTTGCTACTTCCTTCCAGGATGTGATCGTATAGAATCCGGAGGAAGTCGTCCATGGGTCATTCAGTGTTAAATCCACTTCCTGAGCCTGTGAGTCGTCAACAGTAGTAGTGTAATTAAGAGTAGCTGAATTAATTTCTATAGAAAAGTTTAAGTTCACATCCATATCCGATTCACTAAGCATTGCTTCAATTTCAGAAAAATAAGAGCTGGAATCAGGGGAGATCTGATAGGACTTCGCAAGGATTCCATCAATCTGATCTAGAATCTCTTTCGCCTGATTCGATGCTTTATAATAATTTGTACTATGTGCAGTGAATTTGTCTGCAGAGCTCTTATTACCGGCTGCAGAAGCAATTGACGGATATACAGTAGATGCTGAAACAAAAATGTAAAGATCACAACAGGAAAGAATGAGATCACATTCTACTACACAAAGAGAGCGGATCTTGCTTACACAGTAAACTATTATGAAGAAGGAACAACAACGAAACTTCACGATAGCAAGAAAGTAGAAAACCAGACATTTGGAGCAGAAGTAACAGAAGACGCGATAGCAATCGATGGTTACAATGTAACAGGAGAAAGAAATATTTGGAGGTGCGGTATTAGAGAAAGTTATAGAAATTGCTGGTTATACAGCAGATGCATTGACAAAGAATGTGACGATTACAACAGGAACTAACGAGATTACATTCTACTATACAAAGAGTGCAAATATAACACCTGCACCGACTCCGACACCAACAGATCCGACAACACCGGCGGCTCCTACAACACCGACAACAACACCGGCTGGACCGGCAGCTCGTACAACAGAGCCGACAGGCAATGCATTTATCGACAACGTTGTTACACCGATCGTAGAGAAGGTAGAAGAGAAAGTTGCAGAGATTAAGGAAGTGTTCAATTCTGATGATGACAACGTACCATTGGCAGATCAGAAGCTGGATGACAACAACAATCACAAGTGTTGTATCCTTCATTTCCTGATCATGCTCATTACATTACTTGTATATGCATTCGCAACAAAGAGCATGAAGAAACGACAGAAAAAATTACATGAAGTGAGAGAGGAGCTTGATTGCGAGCTTGCAAAGAGAGGGCTCCCTCTCTCCACTGAGAAACAATAGAAACTGTCGATTAAGATAAGGAGGGAGACATATGGCATATTTATTTGAACATACCAAATTTGGTTTTTGCTGGTTGGACCTTCTTGCATTGCTTATATTGCTGGCAGTAATCGTTGTATTCGGTGTCAGAAATCGAGACTTGAAAAAGTAGCAGAAAGATCTGGAAGATCAGCTGGATGACCTGTATTCAGGAGATGCGAAAAAAGACAATTCGGTGATACAGGAATAAGCGGGAATGAAAAGATCGTGAAGTAAAAACAAAAGTTTAGAAGAAATTCTTAAATTAGAAGAAATTCTAGGATGAAATGGCAGCCGGGGCAGCAATGTTCCGGCTGCTGTTTCTTTTAGTGAAACTCATTGACATGCAGCAAGGAATTACCGTATTTTAATGAGTAGAGTATCGGACTTGGGAATCCGTTGGAACAGATAAGGTTTTCAACTCCGATCGGAAGAAGAAAGAAGAAACAGATGCGCAAATACCGTGCAGTGATAACATTAGAATTTGTTGTCCTGATCGTACTTATTATGGTGTTATTCTATGCTTTGATGGGAATTTCAACAGTGCAGGGAAACTCTATGTATCCGATATTGCACAGTGGTGAGAAGGTTGTGTATAACCAAAGAGTCAGTGATTATAAAGCCGGAGATGTGATTGTCTTGAAAAGACCGGATGGAGAAGAGTTTGTGAAGCGAATCGTGGCTGTGGCCGGGGATACTGTGAATATACAGAACGGCAAGCTGTATGTGAACGGAGCAGAAGAAAAGCAGGAAGGAACGCTTGGTGAGACACTGACTGAGGAAAACAATCAAGTAAGCTATCCATTGACGGTAGGTGATGACCAGATCTTCGTACTGGGAGATAATAGAGAAGTGTCCGACGATTCCAGAGCGTTTGGAGTTGTTGATATGGATGATGTGAAGGGAAGAATTGTCTGGTATATGGGACGACTGTAGCGAGCAGTGGACAGTACTGATTGGTTACAAGGCAATGAAAAAGAAATAGCATAAATGAAAAGGAATACTGGAGTTCCGAATTTGACAAAAAAGGCACCTATAAAGGATGAATTAAACAAGCACAATGAATAGAAAAAATTTACAATGAGAATAATCAGTCACTAGGTGGAGTCTGTCCAAAAACAGATGAATCTTAAGACAATAAAAAAGATACATCAAATATGTATCAGAAAGGGAAATTATGAGAAGGAAAATGAAATGGAGGGTGCTTGCAAGTGCTTGTGCAGCAGCGGTAGCTGTGACATCTATGCCGTATATGGCAACGCAGGTCCATGCAGAACCAGCGGCTGTAACGCAGCAGACCGGTAATAATGATCTGAAGCTATGGTATACGAGCCCGGCAGATATTACCAAGTATTACCAAGGATGGCAGGAAAAGTCCCTTCCTATAGGTAATGGAGGAATCGGTGGAACGGTATTTGGTGGAATTACCAGAGAACGTATCCAGCTCAATGAAAAATCACTTTGGTCAGGAGGACCAAGTGAGAGTAGAAAGAATTACAATGGAGGTAATCTGGAGAATAAAGGAAATAATGGAGCGACAATGAATTCAATCCATGAGTACTTTGCGAATGGCCAGGATAATTCTGCAACTAATCTTGCAAAAAGAAACTTGATAGGTGCAAGTGATGATAACGGAACAAATGGATATGGATATTATCTGAGTTTTGGAAATATGTATATCGATTTTAAGAATGTATCATCCAACAGCGATGTGAAAAATTACACTCGTGATCTGGATCTGAATACAGCAATTGCCGGTGTTAATTATGATAAAGGAAGTACTCATTATTCAAGAGAGAACTTCACAAGCTATCCGGACAATGTTATTGTTACTCATATCACAGCAGACGGTTCTGAGAAGATCAGTCTGGATGTAAGTGTAGAACCGGATAATAACAGAGGGGATGCTGTTAATGGGATTGGTGATAGCAGCTATAAGAGAGATTGGGATACAAAAGTATCAAATGGATTGATTTCCATCAACGGACAGCTTAAAGACAATCAGATGAAATTCACATCCCAGACGCAGGTTATTACTGACAATGCCGGTACTGTGAAAGATGGGAATGGAAAAGTAAGTGTTTCCGGAGCAAGTGAGGTTACCATCATCACGTCTATAGGAACAGATTATAAGGATGAATATCCGTCCTATAGAACAGGCGAATCTGCGGATGAACTGACAAGTCGTGTGAAATGGTATGTAGATCAGGCGGCAGCGAAGACATACGAAGAACTGAAAGCAAATCATGTAAGTGATTATCAGAAGATCTTTGACCGTGTGGATCTGAATCTTGGACAGACAGTCTCAACAAAGCCAACAGACGAACTTCTTTCTGCATACAAAGCAGGAACTGCAACAGATGCTGAAAGACGTCAGTTGGAAGTTATGTTATTCCAGTATGGAAGATTTATGACAATTGAGTCTTCCAGAGAGACAACTACAGATGAGAATGGTTATGTAAGAGAGACACTTCCTTCCAATCTTCAGGGACTGTGGGTAGGAGCGAACAATTCTCCATGGCATTCAGACTACCATATGAATGTAAACTTACAGATGAACTACTGGCCGACATATTCTACCAACATGGCAGAGTGTGCAGAACCACTGATCGATTATATCGATGCTTTGAGAGAACCGGGGCGTGTGACCGCGGCAATCTATGCAGGAGTTTCCAGTGCCGAAGGTGAAGAAAATGGATTCATGGCACATACACAGAACAATCCGTTTGGATGGACATGTCCTGGATGGGACTTTAGTTGGGGATGGTCACCGGCTGCAGTACCGTGGATCTTACAGAATTGCTGGGATTATTATGAATATACTGGAGATACTTCTTACTTAGAAAATAATATCTATCCAATGATGAAAGAAGAAGCTAAACTGTATGACCAGATGCTTGTTCGTGGAGCAGACGGAAAGTTGGTATCTTCACCGGCATTTTCACCGGAGCATGGACCGGTTACAAATGGAAATACATATGAGCAGTCTTTGATCTGGCAGTTATATGAAGATACGATCAAAGCTGCAGAGGTACTTGGAAAAGATGCCGATCTGGTAGCCACATGGAAAGCAAACCAGGCAGATCTGAAAGGACCAATCGAAGTCGGCGACAGCGGACAGATCAAAGAATGGTATACAGAGACAACTGTTAATTCAATGGGTGATGGATATGGTCACCGTCATATGTCTCACTTGCTCGGACTTTATCCTGGAGATCTCATCACAGAGGACAATGCAGAATGGTTTGCAGCAGCAAAGGTTTCCATGCAGAACCGTACGGACGTGAGTACCGGATGGGGAATGGCACAGAGAATCAACAGCTGGGCAAGACTTGGTGATGGAAATAAAGCTCTTCAGCTTATTGAGAACCTGTTCAAGAATGGAATCTATGCGAACTTGTTCGATTATCATGAGCCAAAATATTTCCAGATTGATGGAAACTTCGGATATACATCAGGTGTAGCTGAGATGCTTCTGCAGAGCAATGCAGGATATATCAATCTTCTTCCGGCAGTTCCAGACGCTTGGGCTAACGGAAGTGTAGATGGATTGGTTGCACAGGGTAACTTTGAAGTATCTATGGACTGGGCAGATGGAAATGTAAAAACTGCTACAATCCTTTCTAAGAATGGCGGAGAAGCAGTTGTGCAGACAGCGAATGCATCTCTTGCAACAGTGATGGACAGCGACGGAAATGTAGTTGATGTGACACCTGTAAAGGAAAATCGTATCTCTTTCGCAACAGAAGCAGGAAAGAGTTATACATTAAAAGACATTCCGGCATCTGCTACTGTGGCAGCTCCGACAGGACTGACGGCACTTCGTGCAGATGATGAAAATGTAAATCTTTCCTGGAACGCTGTGACAGCAGAAGAGGGAAGCAATGTAACATATAATGTATATCGTCAGGTAGAAAATGGAGATGTGATCTGCATTGAGACAGGTTTAACAACAACAACTTATACAGATACAACAGCAGACAAGACACTTGGAGCAATGAAATATCAGGTGGCCGCAGTTGTGGATGGAATTGAATCTGAAAAGAGTGCAGTAGTAACTGTAACAGAGCCGATTGGCGCAGGTAAGATTGACAATGCTGATGAAAGAATCGCATATGTAGGTGAATGGGGCAACTGGACACAGGATAAAAATGTCAACTATATGGATACAATTCAATATCTGAATAGTCCAAAGGGCGGAGAGACTGTTACTCTTACATTTAAGGGAACAGGAATCAAGGTGATCGGCTGTACCAATAAAGACAGAGGTAAGATTGAAGTATTTATCGATGGTAAGTCTCAGGGCGTAGTTGATACATATAGTGCAAGTACAGTGCGTCAGAAGGAATACTTCAGCAAAGATGACCTTAAAGCAGGAATCCATACACTTCAGCTGAAAGTTCTCAACGAGAAACAGGCTGCAAGTTCTGGTACAAAGATTGAACTTGATGCATTTGAAATTCTGGATTCAACACTGGTAGCACCGACAGGTGTGAAAGTAAGCTCCAAATCCGGAATGACTACAGTATCTAAAGCAAACAGCACGTTACAGTTAAAAGCAACTGTAGAACCGGAGAATGCAACAGATAAAACAGTTACATGGAGTACATCAGATGATAGCATTGCAACAGTAGATACAAACGGACTGGTAACATTCTTAAGTAAGAACGGAACAGTTACTATCACTGCAACATCCGCTGCAGATGCTACAAAGTCTGGCACAATTGAACTGACAGTTGCAATCAAACAGGATGTGGCAGATGTTGAGACAATCGTAGAAGATGGTAATCCACCGGCGTCAGGAACAAATACATACGGAACAAAAAGTAATGATATCAAATGGGAGGGTGAGTCATGGTATACCTGGGCTGAGAATGGACAACATGGTGGAACAAAAACAGAAACTGGAGATGGTGAGAATGGTAAGGGACACTCTTTTACATATACATTCACTGGAACTGGCGTAGATGTTTATTCTCAGAAGCATGCTAACTTTGCAAGCTTTGATGTTTATATTGATGATAACAAGATTGAAAATTGTTCATTAGCGGGTTCAGGCACTGGAGAAAAGCAGGAACTTATCTTCTCAAAGAAAGGTCTTGAGAATGGTAAGCACACAATCAAATGTGTGGCAGCTGAGCGTGACGGAAAATATCAGGTCAACCTGGATTACTTAAAGATCTTTTCACCAGGCGAAGGTGCAACAGTTGATAAAGCAGCGCTCCAGGAATCAGTTGAGGCAGGAGCAGCACTTGTTAAATCAGAATATGATGAGACAAACTGGAATGCATTTATGGACGCATATAATGCTGCGGTTGCGGTAATGAATGATGCAGCTGCAACAAAGGAAACTGTAGATGAAAAGAAAGAAGCATTAGATGCAGCAATCAGAGCACTTGGAGCACCGAAAGTTCCTACAGTAGAAAACCAGACAGGTTCAGCAGTTCTTGTGGAAAGCAAGAAAGTTGTACTGAAATGGACGAAGGTTCTGGGAGCAGCAAAATACAAAGTAGTTGATGAAAAGAATGGAATTGAAAAGATTGTAAGTGGTACAACCGTAACACTGGAGAATCTGACACCTGGAACAACTTATAACTTCAAAGTATATGCTCTGAATAGTGTAGATGTTGCATCAGAGAAGGCAATTGAGATCAGCAATGTGGCAACAATGGGTGACGGATCAACAAAAGGTGAGATCGAGTCTGTTACAAAGACTCCGGTCAGTGATGATTCTGTAAAACTCACATGGACATTAAAAGAAGGCTCCACTTTCGCAAGCTATGAAATTTATGTCAATGGTCAGCTGAAAGGTAATACGACAGAAAAAGAGTTCACACTTAAGGATCTAGAAGACGGCACATACGTTGTTAAGATTGTTGCAAAGACAGCAGCAGGACAGTCAGCACTTCCAAAGCAGTTTTCTTTTGAAATGAAAAATAGTGTAAAAGTACTTAGTGTAACAAACCCAGAAGGAATTTCAGTAGAAGAAGGAACTGCATTTAAGAAGCTTGAATTACCAGAGAAAGTAACTGTCACAGTGACAGGAAACTTGGATCAAGAAGTAGAAGTAACATGGGCAGAAGGTGATTACCAGACAACACCGGGAACTTACACATTGGAAGGAACACTGACAATGGGTAAGAATATGAAAAACCCAGATGGCGTGAAAGCTTCTATCAAGGTAACAGTTACAAAGAAACCGTATGAGATTAAGTCCGTTGCAAAACTGGATAAGAAAGAAGTTGCATACGGAACAGCGGCAACAGATCTTGGACTTCCGACAGAAGTAGAAGTAAGCTACACAGACGGAACAAAAGGAATAGCAAGTGTTACATGGAATACAGACAACTACGATGGAAATAAAGCAGGAGACTATACTCTGACAGGAAAGCTTTCCTTTGCAGATGATGTTACCAATCCGAAGGAGTTGACTGCTTCTGTAACAGTAACAGTTAAGAAAAAGGCAGAAGAACCGAAACCAGAAAAAGACGCTGATTACACAGCTGTGAATGCAGCAATGGAAAAAGCAAATAAGATTGACAGAAGTAAATATACAGAAGAAAGTCTGAAAGCTTTGGACGATGCAGTAGCGGCAGTAGAAAAGGGCCTGAAAGAATCCGAGCAGAGCAAAGTTGATGCAATGGCAGCAGCGATTAGAGAAAGCGTTAGGTGATCTGGTAGAAAAACCAGTAGTTAAACCAGAAAAAGACGCAGATTATACAGCAGTGAACGCAGCAATAGAAAAAGCAGAAAAGATTGACAGAAGTAAATATACAGAAGAAAGTCTGAAAGCTTTGGATGATGCAGTAGCAGCGGTAGAAAAGGGTCTGAAAGAATCCAAACAGGATAAAGTTGATGCAATGGCAGAAGCAATCAATAAGGCTTATGCAGCATTAGTTGAGAAAACCAGCTGTAGAAGAGGAAGCAGACTACACAGCAGTAAGCGCAGCAATGGAAAAAGCAAAGAAGATTGACAGAAGTAAATATACAGAAGAAAGTCTGAAAGCTTTGGATGATGCAATCGCAGCAGTGAAAAAGGTCTGAAAGAATCCGAACAGAGCAAAGTTGATGCAATGGCAGCAGCGATTGAGAAAGCATTAAATGAACTGGTAGAAAAACCAGTGGTAGAACCAGAAAAAGACGCCGATTATACAGCAGTGAACGCAGCTTTGGAAAAAGCAGGAAAGATCGACAGAAGTAAGTATACAAAGGAAAGTCTGAAAGCTTTAGATGATGCAGTAGCAGCAGTAGAAAAAGGTCTGAAAGAATCCAAACAGGATAAAGTTGATGCAATGGCAGCAGCAATCAATAAGGCATATGCGGAATTGATTGAAAAACCTGCAACTGATAATGATAAGAAAGATGATTCTAAGAAAGATAATTCTAAGAAAGATAATTCCAAGAAGAATAATTCTGATAAGAAGTCAGGTGCGGTTAAGACCGGAGATGCAACTCCACTGATCTTGTGGGGAGCTGCGACAATACTGGCAGCAGGTGCCAGCGTTACAGTTATTTTACGCAGACGTAAAAGAAGATAAAAATTTTCCTGAAAAGTAAAAGGAAAGAAGTTTTCAAGAATTCTTTCAAAAGAAAGGGCTGGCATGTGCCAGCCCTTTCTTGGTATAAATATATTACTCCCTTTTTACATGTGAATATAATTTACGGTATTGCCTTGGTGACATTCCAACCTTCTTATTAAAGATCTGTGAGAAATAAGATTGGGAAGAGAAACCTGCACTGGAAGCAATCTGTGTTACAGAGAGATCAGAGGTTGTCAAAAGTTCTTTGCATGCTTCGATCCTTCGATCTGCTAAATAGTTGATCGGAGATTGACCAATGCATTCTGTAAAAGAATGTGCCAGATAAAATTTATTGATATGTGTGATCTCAGCTAATAAATCCAATGTAATATTTTGGGAATAGTTTGTATCAATATATCGTTTAGCTAATGCACATTCCTTAGAAAGCTGGAAAGAGGATTCAGAAATAACAGAAAGGTTTTGCTTTCTGGAAATGTATACCAAAAGAACCTCAAGTAATCCGTGACAGACTTTTTCAAATCCGGGTTTTTGTTCTTGAAATTCATGCATCATTAATTGTGCAAAATTAATAAACTGATTTTTATCAGAACCATAACTATAGAAACTATATCCTTTTGAAGCGTCCTGTTCAGGATCATCGAAAGAAAACGCAAGTCCTTCAACACCAAATACAATGTATTCCATTGGGTTGTTTGGAAGTGTTTTTTCAGTGTGTTCTACATAAGGATTAATGATCATTAAATCATCTGTTTTCATAGAAACTTTTTCATCTTCTATATAGAAGATACCCTCACCGTGCAAAACATAGAAGAGTTCTGAGAACTGATGTGTGTGCGGTAGAGAGTTCCAGTCACCTTCGTATTTAGAAATAGAAATATAGCGAAGACTAAAATCGTCGCGACTGCTCGTGGCGGAGCCAAGGTTGATAAATTCATTACTCATAAGTGCATATCCTCTTCGGTTAAGTTATAGTTTGTATGGGCCTTCTCAATTGATTAAATTTTATATAAAATATATGAAAAAGCAATAATTTTAAAGTGAATTCGTAAAAAAGACGAAAAAATAATATAACAATTCTATATATTAAACATATTATACATAAAAATAATAAGAAAAACAGTATTTTAGTAATAAAAAAGCAAAAAATATAACAAACCGAGCAACAATGAAATTGATATCCATTGGTGAAAACGTTATACTTTAGTCGTGAGATAAGTAAGAATAAAAGTTATTTGGAGGGGAACATATTGATGACGGGAAGATTGACGCTGCCGACAGATGCAGATGTTATTGACGAGACATTACGATTAAAGAATCTCTTGGGAGCAGATGCGTTGAGAGATTGTGACGGAACAGAGATGCCAGAAGAACTTCTGTCAGAGCCGGTTAAGAAATACGCTACTTATTATACAACAAGAAAAGATAATGAGTGGGCAAGTGCCAATCCGGAAGAAATTCAGCAGGAATATTTGATCAGTAACCGTGTGACAGCAAGAGGCGAAACACTTCGTATTCGCTTAATGGAAGGATTTCACACAGAGCAGCTGAAAGTAAATACGTTAGATGATCCAAAACGTTGGTGGGAAGTAATCGATCGAACAACTGGAGAGATTGTTCCTACAGATAAATGGGAATTTGATGAAGCAACAGGAGAAGTTGAGATCCAGACAAAGGCATATCATGAATATACAGTAAGCTTTCTGGCATTCCTTATCTGGGATCCGGTACATATGTATAACTTCATTACAAATGATTGGCAGGATACACCACATCAGTTGACATATGATGTAAGACAGCCGAAGACACAGAAGTATGTAAAGGAAAAGCTGAAAAGATGGTGTGAAGAGAATCCGAATATAGATGTTGTTCGATTTACAACATTTTTCCATCAGTTCACATTAACATTTGATGATCAGAAGAGAGAAAAGTACGTTGAGTGGTTCGGATACAGTGCAAGTGTAAGCCCATATATTTTAGAGAAGTTTGAGAAATGGGCAGGATATAAATTCCGTCCGGAATTTATCGTAGATCAGGGATATCACAACAGTATGTTCCGCGTACCGAGCAAAGAATTCCGTGACTTTATTGAATTCCAGCAGATTGAAGTTTGTGCACTCGCGAAAGAGCTGGTTGATATCGTTCACTCTTATGGCAAGGAAGCTATGATGTTCCTTGGAGATCACTGGATCGGAACAGAGCCTTATGGTAAATACTTTGCAGGCATCGGACTTGATGCAGTTGTAGGTTCTGTTGGAAGTGGTGTGACACTTCGTATGATTTCTGATATCAAAGGCGTTGATTATACAGAGGGACGTCTCTTACCATACTTCTTCCCGGATGTATTCTGCGAAGGCGGAGATCCGATCGGAGAAGCAAGAGACAACTGGAGAAAAGCAAGACGTGCTCTTCTTCGTTCACCATTAGACAGAATCGGATACGGCGGATACTTAAAACTTGCCAGTAACTGGCCGGGATTCATTGATGAGATCCAGAAAGTTGTTACAGAGTTCCGTCAGATTCATGAGAATATGCAGGGAACACCTTCCTATGTAGCACCATTTAAGCTTGCAATCCTCAACTGTTGGGGAGGACTGAGAAAGTGGATGTCTAATCAGGTACATCACGCAATCTGGCACAGAGAGACTTATTCAGCAGAAGGTGTGCTTGAGTGCTTAAGTGGTATGCCATTCGAAGTTGAATTCATCTCCTTTGATGACGTGAAGAAAGGTATTCCGGAAGACATTGGAGTAATCATCAATGTAGGTGATGCATATACAGCATTTAGTGGAGCTGAAAACTGGATCGATGAAGAAGTTGTAACAAATATTCGTCGCTTTGTTGACGAGGGAGGCGGATTCATTGGAGTTGGTGAACCGACAGCATATCAGCATCAGGGAAGATTCTTCCAGCTGTCAGATGTACTTGGCGTAGATCGTGAGATGTGCTTCTCACTTAATACAGATAAGTATAATGAATTAGATGCAAACCACTTTATTTTAGAGGATATTGAAGGTAAAATAGATTTTGGTGAGGGAACAAGCCGTGTCTATGCACAGGGCAAGAATTACCAGATCCTTGCAATGGATGGAGAGTACAGCCAGATGGTTGTTAATGAATATGGAAAAGGACATAGCGTATACTTTGCAGGTCTTCCATATTCTCCACAGAACTGCAGAATTCTTCTTCGTGCTATTTACTATGCAGCAGGCATGGAAAAAGAGATGAAGCATTACTATGTAACAAATGTTGATACAGAAGTAACTGTATTCCCGAAGAGTAAGAAGATCGCAGTTATTAATAACTCATCAGAAGCGCGACACACAGATGTATATATCAATGGCAACTGTGTATATGAACTGGATTTAGAGCCAGGCGAGATGCGTTGGGTAGATGATGTTGAATAAAGATAACTTATGAAACGCAAGGAATGCATTTCATATTTTATAAAGCAGTACTTTTAAATGTATAAGGAGGACAAAAACTATGAAAAAGAAAGTATTGAGCGCACTTTTAGTAGCAGCAATGTCAGTATCTGTACTTGCAGGATGCGGAAGCAAAGCTGACAACAACACTGATGCAAAGAATGATGCATCACAGGAAAACACACTGAGCGTATGGTGCTGGGATCCTAACTTCAACGTTTATGCAATGAAACAGGCAGAGGCAATCTACCAGAAAGATCACCCGGATTTCAAACTGGATATTCAGGAAAAAGTATATTCAGATATTGAGACAGCTCTGATCACAGCAGCTGAAGCTGATGATTACAGCACATTGCCGGACATCTTCCTGATGCAGGATTACTCTTTCCACAAAAACGTTGCAAACTATTCAGGAATCTTTACAGAACTGACAGATTCAGGAATTGATTTTGCAAATTTCTCAGCAGGAAAGTTAGCTGACTCTACAGTAGATGGAAAGAACTATGGTGTACCATTTGATAACGGTGCTACAATCATGGCAATCCGTAAAGACATGGTTGAGGCAGCTGGTCTTACAGTAGATGACTTCAAAGACACAACATGGTCAGACTTTATCGAAAAAGCTAAAAAAGTAGTTGAGACAAACAATGTTCCAATGCTTACAAGCTCAGGCGGATCTGAGATCATCATCGAGATGCTTCAGTCTGCAGGTGCTTCTCCAATGGTAGACGGAAAAGTTGACTTAGTTAATAACAAAGCTCTTAAGAAAGCAATCGAGACATACAAACAGCTCATCGACGAAGGAATCATGGTTGATTACACTGACTGGGATCAGTACATCGCTTCTATGAACAAGGGAACAGCAGCTGGTGTTATCCAGGGATGCTGGATCATGTCTTCAATTCAGGCAGCTGACGATCAGGCTGGAAAATGGTCTATCGTAAACATGCCTAAACTTGATGATGTTGAGGGTGCTACAAACTACGCAAACTGTGGTGGAGCAAGCTGGGCAGTATCTTCTAACTGCAAGAACACAGACCTTGCATATGACTTCCTTAAGACAACATTCGGTGGAAGCGTAGAGTTATATGATGATCTTCTTCCAAACGCTGGAGCAATCGCAAGTTACTTACCGGCTGCTGAGTCTAAAGTTTACAATGAGACATCTGATTTCTACGCTGGACAGGCTGTATACAAAGACATCGTAGACTTCGCTGGAAAGGTTCCTGGAATCGATTATGGCGCATACTACTCAGATGTTAGAAGTGCATTAACAGATGCAATCACAAATGTTGTTCAGAATGGCGCTGACATTGACAGCGAGATCAAGAACGCTCAGGATACAGTAGAATTTAATGTTGGTGAGTAATCATCAAAGATTAGAAACAGAACGTACCGGGAGTGCAGTATTGCGTTCCCGGTTCTGTTTTAGGAGAAAAAAATGGGAAAAAGAAAACAAAATTGACATTAGAAAAAAAGTATAATCTTACCGGATGGGCGTTTTTGCTTCCAGCAGCTATTTTAATTTTTGTGTTTTGTTTTTATCCAATGGCACAGGCAATCCTGCTTTCTTTTAGAAAAACAGGGGGAGTGTTTACCGGGTTATCGAATTATACCAGAGTTTTCCAGGATAAAACATTTCAACAGTGCTTGTTTAATACGTTCTTTTACTTTTTGATCCAGGTGCCGATCATGCTTGTTCTTGCCTTGATCCTGGCACAGCTTTTGAATAGTCCAAAGATCAGATGTAAAGGTCTTTTCCGTACATTGATCTTCCTTCCGTGTGCAACATCACTTGTATCTTACTCTATGATCTTCAAGTCCTTGTTTGCTCCGGACGGAGTTGTGAACAGAGTTCTTACAGGAATTGGATTATCCTCTGTCGACTGGTTCCAGAGTACATGGCCGGCTCGTTGGGTAATTGTTATAGCTTTGATCTGGAGATGGACAGGTTACAATATGGTATTCTACCTTGCAGGATTACAGAATATTGATTATTCCGTGTATGAAGCAAGTTATATCGATGGAGCAACACCATTTAAGCAGTTTATAAAGATTACAATTCCGCTTCTGAAGCCAACAATCCTTATGACAGCAATTATGTCAACTTCAGGAACACTTCAGTTGTTTGATGAGTCTATGAACCTGACAGCAGGTGGACCTGGTAAATCAACTATGACATTGGCACACTACATCTACAATATTTCATTTGTAGAGACACCGAAATTTAATTATGCAGCAGCATTGTCTGTATGTATTCTTATAATGGTAGCAATTCTGTCTGCAATTCAGATGAAAGTAGGTGACAAACGTGACTAAATTGAAATCAATAGTTTCTTATGCAGTGTTGATTATTGCAAGCTTTCTGTCTGCATTTCCACTGTATTACATGCTTTGCGGAGCAACAAACTCAAGTATCGATGTCGTAAGAGGTAAACTCTATCCGGGTATTCACTTGATAGAGAACTTTAAGACACTGGTAGGTATGCAGAATCTTGGACTTGCAATGTATAACTCATTCCGAAATGCGATCATCATTACAGTTGTAGCACTGCTTGTGTGTTCAATCGCCGGATATGGATTCGAGATTTATCATGACAAAGGAAAAGATACTTTAATGAGTATTCTTCTTCTTGCAATGATGCTTCCTTTCGTAGCCATTATGATTCCGCTGTTTAAGATGTTTACTTCATGGGGACTGGTTAATACATGGATCGCACTTGCGCTTCCGACAATTTCCACTCCGTTTATGATCATGCTGTTCAGACAGGCAGCCCGTTCTTTCCCGCATGATATTATCGAAGCAGCAAGACTTGAGGGATTAAACGAATTTCAGATCTTCTTTAAGATGTTTATCCCGGTTATGAAATCTACTTATGGAGCAGCTATGACTGTAACATTCATGAGTGCATGGAATAACTACTTATGGCCAACGATCATTTTACAGGACAGCAAAGCAATCACTATGCCGATGCTTGTAGCAAACCTGAAGAGTGGTTACAGTGTTGACTATGGTATGCTGATGCTTGGTGTATTGATTTGTACACTTCCGACTGCAATCATCTTCCTGTGCTTACAGAAGAGCTTTGCAAACGGAATTACAGGAGCGGTAAAATAATGCAGCAAAAGTATTGTATAAAACAGGAATGTTTAAGGAAGGCGCAAGGTGCCTTCCTTTTAGCACATAAAATGGGATTGCTTGAGGACTCTTCTATGCAGGGGCTTGAAGCAAGAAGACAGAATCATAATGAAAAGCTGAAGATGATGGAGCAGGAGGAGAAGCTGTTCTATGGACCACGTTATTTTTCAGCACCAGCGTATTTGCAGTATGAGCTGACAAGACTGAAACTGAATTTTGTCCAGCCAAGTGAGGCGGTTCGAAGCACAGGTCTGTGTCCGGATGTCACAGAGCAGGAGAAGAAAGAATTTTACGAAAAAAATATGGATTTATTCGGTCGATATTTCGGAGATCTCTTTACTTATGAAGAGGTAGAACAGATTATTGAAAAAAGATTACGGGAGGATGCATATGACAAGCTTATCGAAGACGTATTACGTGAGTTCGAAGACAGGAAATGATTCGAACGATGGACTGACAAGCGAAAGTGCATTCGCCAGTCTTTTTGCAATCAATCATAGAAGTCTGCAGCCGGGAGATCATGTATTACTTGAGCGTGGGAGCATCTTTTACGGACAGTATCTTCAGGTAACAGATAGCGGAAGAGAAGATGCACCGATCGTGATCGGAGCTTATGGAGAAGGCGATGCACCGCGTATTGAGGCTTGCGGGCAGGGAATCTGGTATCAGAATTATGGAGCCCCATTAGATTCACCAACTCATGTATATCGCGGGTATGTATCTTCCGCAGTTCTGCTGTATGATGCAGAATATATCATCGTAGAAGATCTGGAGATCACAAACGAAGCAGACAAAATTATCGGCGAGTACTATTCTCTTGGAGATAAGATGAACCGCACAGGTGTTGCTGTTGTAGCTAAAGACAAAGGTGTACGACACGGTATTACATTGCGTAATCTGCTGATCCATGATGTGAATGGTAATGTATATGATAAGCACATGAATAACGGTGGTATCTATATGACGGCACTTCGTCCGGAGAACGAAGAACTGACCGGAGTGGCACGCTATAAAGATGTCACAGTTGAGGGGTGCTTTGTGTATCAGGTGAGCCGCTGGGGAATCGCTGTTGGTTATACTTATGCACATGACAAGTTCCAGGGAGCAGAGCTTGATGAGGAAATCTTCCTGAAATATGGTCACGAAAATATGCTGATCCGCGATAATTATGTAAAGGCAGCAGGTGGTGACGGCATTACATCGATGTATGCACTTCGTCCACTCATAGAACACAATATGACAGATTCCATCGCCTGTGAGATCAATGATCGGATCTATAGCGAGCCGGGTAATCGACTGGGAAAGGTGGCAGCAGCTATCTGGCCTTGGAAGTGTAAGGATGCGTTGTTCCGATATAATGAAGGCGCTGATACAAGACTGAATCAAGACGGTATGGCATATGATGCAGATTCCGGTGACGGAACAATTTATGAGTATAATTACAGCAGACAGAACGAAGGCGGATGTGTGATGTTCTGTTTGCAGGAATCAGTTCATAATACGTTCCGTAACAATGTCAGCTTTGATGACCTTGGAGGAACGATCAGTCCGGCAGAGAACCCGGATGCACTGATCAAAGATAATACTTTCTATGTAAGAAAAGGCGTTCCATTCGTTCGTAAAAATATGGATGGCGGTAATTATACATTAGAGAAGAATCAGATTGTTGATTTGGAAAACTAAAAATTTGATGCTAAAAAGGCTATGAAAAATCATTTTTTCATGGTCTTTTTTTAATGGAAATAAAAAAAAGAAATTTCTGTTTAGTTCCGAATTAGACAAAAATGGCATGAAAATCAACTAAAAAAAACGAGCCGAAAAAAACCAGATTGCTATAATGAAGTTAATGTGGATAAAAAGAATCTATGTGAAGATAAAACAAAAATTCAAATAGGAAGGGCGCAGAATCTATGAAGAATCGAAAGAAGCAATTCCTAAAGCTTGGAATCATTCTATTGGCGATTGCTGTTACAGGAACTGTTGCCGGAATCATTCAATATAAAAAGGCAAATCAATTCGATCTTACTGTTGCGGAACACGTAATTAGCAAAGAAGAGTATCTGAACTGTATGAAAGCAGTTGAATATGATACAAAGATACAGATTCAGCAGGAGTATGGCGCTATATATGAAGATGACTTCTGGAAAAAACAGTATGATGGAAAACACGGGTATGAAATTCTGGCGGATAATACAGTAGAAGAGTTGAAACACATTCATGCTGTTTACGATCTTGCAAAAGAACAGGGAGATATCACAGACAGTAGTTATGAAGCACTGGAAAAACGCTGGAAAGATGAAAATGCAGAGCGAAGTGAGAAAGTAGAAAAAGGCGAAGTAATCTACGGGCTTAAAGAATATACGTTTCAGCTTTATCTGGATTATGAAATCAGCACGTTAAAAGAAAAGTACTGTAACGATACCAATCGTGAAGGTATGAAACTGACAGAAGATGAAATACAGGAACACTATCAAAGTCGAGAGTGGATCTTTGGAGACAGCGATGAAAATGCAGACCTTGAGATGGCAAGGATCGCGGTCGAAAGAGAACTGCGTGAGCAGAAGTATGATGATATGATCACGCAGCGTGAAACAGATTCTCAGGTGGCAGGTAACATGGAGAATGTAAACCGATTAACCTTGAAGAATATACAATAATGGAGGGAGAAAAGCTATGAAGAAAAAATGGATGAGTCGTACGCTGGCTCTTGCGCTTGCTGGAACAACAGTTGCATCAATGGTGCCGACAGTTCCGGTTAATGCAAAGGAGTCTGCTGCGACAGGAACAACCTATTACGTTGATTCAAAAGGTGGAAACGACAGTAATGATGGAACTTCTGAAAGCAAGGCATTCAAAACACTTGAGAAGGTGAATGGCCTTAACCTTGAGCCGGGAGACACCGTTCTTTTGAAAAAGGGATCTGTATTTGAGGATCAGGCTCTTAAGTTCACAAAAGAGGACAGCGGTACTGCAGAAGCACCGGTGAAGATATCTACTTATGGAGAAGGAGAGAAACCAAAGATCAATACAAATGGTCATGGACAGTGGGAGCTGAACTATGGTAATCGTCTGGACAATGTGAACCATAAATGGAAAGGTACTGTATCCTCCAGTATTTTAATTGAAGATACTGAATACCTTGAAATCGAAGGTCTGGAACTGACCAACGACAGAAAGAGTGCAACAGATACTGAACAAGGTAAAGCGTATAATGATGCATACGCAATGGACAGAACCGGTGTTGCCGGAGTTGCAAAGGATAATGGAACAGTAGATCATATCGTATTGAATGATCTTTATATCCATGATGTAACAGGAAACGTTTATAACAAGCATATGACAAACGGTGGTATCTACTTCATCGTTGCAAAACCAACGAATGAAGGCGAAACAGGAATTGCAAGATATAATGACGTCCAGATTAGAAACTGTTCTTTGAATAAGGTAAACCGTTGGGGAATTGCAGTAGGATATACCTATCAGTGGGGACAGTTCGAAACAGGTGAACTTCCGGATGCAACGATGGCAAAATATGGTTCCTCCAATGTAGTCATCGAGAACAACTATCTGAACCACGTAGGTGGAGATGCAATCACAACCATGTATCTTGACAGACCATTGATTCAGTACAATGTGTCAGAGAACGCAGCTGAACAGATTAATACAACAGATTATGCACAGCAACAGCCAAGACTGGATGCAAATGGAAAAGAGATTGGTAAACAGGACGTTGGAGCAGGACGAGTGGCAGCCGGTATCTGGCCATGGAAATGTAAAAATGCGATTTTCCAGTATAATGAATGTTTTAAAACATTGAATGCCGCAAGTGGTAATGGCGATGGACAGCCTTGGGATGCTGACTATGGTGACGGAACAAACTATCAGTACAACTACAGCCACGGAAATACCGCAAGTACCATCATGTTCTGTGGAGGAAATTCTGTTAACAATACATTCCGTTACAATATCAGTCAGAACGAAGATATGGGACCATTGGACCCGGCAGGTAACTCCGGAAATTGTCAGGTTTACAACAATACGTTCTATATCAAAGAAGGTCTCAATACCATCTGGCACAGAAGCCATGGCAATGGCGGTCCTGTAGATATGGAAAATAATATTTTCTACTTCGCAGGTAATACACCAGTTAATGTAAAGGAATGGAATCCTAGCGGAAATAAAACTTATAGCAATAACTTATATTATAATGTAAAGAATTATCCGAACGATGCAGCTCCTGTAAAAGTAAACGCAGGAACAAAAGTACTTGAGAATGCAGGTTCCGGTCCAGATTCTGTAGCAACAGACAAAGCAGCTAGAAAACACGAAGATCCAACTAAAGAAACAGTATTCGACGGATACAAACTTGCAGAAAAATCTCCGGCAATCAATAAGGGTAAAGTAGTGGTTGACAGAAATGGTTATACGATCGATCACGACTTCTTCGGACATGCGATCACAGCAGTACCGGAAATCGGAGCAGCAGAGAGTGATGTAGTAGCAGACACTCTTATCCTGAGATCTAACGTATATAAAGTTGATGGAACAAACGTAAGTGAGCTTCCGAAGAATACGACAGTAGATGCATTTCTTAAAAATATCATCGTAGATACAGGCGTCAAAGTTACTGTTAAAGACGGTGAGAAAGTACTTGAAGGAACAGATGTTGTAAAGGGAGGAGCAACAATTGTTCTTTCATATGAAGGAAAAACAGATGTAACGTATACAGTCGTTGCAAGTTCTGATAAAGAACTAAAAGCTTCTTACTATGAAGTGAGAGGAACAGAGGTACAAGTTCCTTATACAGAGAAAAATCCAACAACAGTGAAGGAATTGAAGGCGAATCTTACGGTAGCTGATACAGCAACTGTTTCTGTAGTAAATGCTGAAAAAGAACTGGCAGATAAGGATGCAGTAGCAGACGGAATGACACTTCGTATCACAGCGGAAGATGGAACTACGAATGACTATGCGATCAAGCAGAAAAATGAATACAACTGGACGAAGGATTTTATAAACGGACAGCAGGGAAATGTCTGGTTCGGACAGATGAAGGACGGATCCGGTGACTGGGCGAATATGACATCTGTTGATAAAGATGGCTGGCCAAACTGGGCTACTCATACATATTATGGACCTGGTATTGATGATGATCAGCATGTAACTACAGCAAGCAGTCCAGACAAACACGGTTTACTTTCTGCACCGCCAAGCACAAATATCTCAACAGCAATGGCATACAGAGTACCTAAGAGCGGAACAGTATCATTCAAAGTTAGAGATGGAGAGCCATATCTTCGTCAGTCTCCGAACGAAGGCGGAACAGTTACCTTAAGCCTCTATGTAAATGGAACAGAGAAGAAGAACTTGACACTTGAAACCAGTAAAAAGAAAGAAGGAAACTGGGAAAAGGCAGAAGAAATCGAAGTGACTCGGGGTGACATCATCCGTGTAGTAGCAAAATGTAACGGAAACCCAAGCAAACCATCTGCTCATATTACACCGATTATTACTTACGTAGATAAAGCTGCTGCAGATAAAGAAGCCCCAACAGTTCCGGCAGATGTGAAAGCATCTGAGATTGCTCATACAGGAGCAAAGCTCACTTGGACAGCATCTAAAGATAACGTAGAAGTAGCCGGATACAATGTATACCTGAACGATGAGAAAGTAAATGAAGAACTTATCACAGGAACAGAGTATGATCTGGCAGACCTTACAGCAAATACTGAGTACAACGTAACAGTAACAGCAGTGGATGCTGCAGGAAATGAGTCTGAAAAATCAGAAGCAGCGACATTTACAACACTGAAGGGAGCAGACCTTACAGAACTTACAGCAACGATTGCTGAGGCAGAAAAAATTCTTAAAGCAGAAGATAAAGATAAATATTCTGCAGCAGCTCTTGTAGAACTTCAGGAACTTGTGAATGCAGGAAAGCTGTTGACAGCAACATCTACTCAGGAAGCTGTAGATAAGAAGAAAGATGAAATTACAGCAAAACTTGCTGATATTCAGACACAGTTTACAATCACAGCAACAGCAGGTGAAGGTGGAAAGATTGAACTGAAAGACGAGATCAAAGAGAAAGCAAAAGACGAAACAAGTTACGAAACAAAAGCTTATAAGGGAACATCCAAAGTGTTCACAATCACTCCTGACAAGGGATATCATATTGAAAGTATTACAGTGGATGAGACAGACGTAAAAGATATTGTAAAAGAGTATACTTTCAAAGATATAACAGAAGACCACACAATTGCTGTAACATTTGCAAAAGATGGACTTACAGTAGCAAAAGAAAACCTGCTTGCAACAATTAATACAGCAAAAGAAAAACTTGCAGAGAAAGATGCTTATACTCCAGAATCTGTAAAAGAACTTGAAGAAGCTGTAGAAGCTGCACAGAAAGTTTATGATAAGGAAGATTCTACTAAGGAAGAAGTAGACGCAGCAGAGAAAGCAGTCCAGGAAGCACAGAAGGCTCTTGTTAAGAAAGAGACACCGAAGCCGGAAGCACCTGTTAAGAAAGATGAACTGAAAGCTGCAGTAGAAGATGCAACAAAGGTTGTAGGAGATAAAGAGCAGTATACAGAAGAGTCTCTTGCAGCACTTCAGTCAGCAATTGATAAAGCGAATGCAGTACTGGATAATCCAGAAGCAACACAGGCTGAGATCGACGCAGCAGTGAAAGCTGTAAAAGAAGCAAAAGAAGCCCTGAAAGTAAAAGAAGACAAGAAAGACGACAACAATAAGGGCGACGACAGCAATAAGGGTGACAATAAGAAGGATGATGGCAACAGCGGAGCATCCAACAATGGTTCATCTAATGGCGGATCAAACAATAACGGATCATCCAATACAGGATCTACAAATACCGGATCAGGCAACAAGGGTACTACAAGTACTGGAAGTACTACATCACATGCAGTTAAGACTGGAGATACAACAAATGTAGTAACCTGGTTGTTTGCATTAGCAGCATCTGCGGTTGCAGGACTGGGTGTAGCAAAACGTAAAAAAGAGGATTAAGAAACACTTAACCTTGGCTTTATAAAAGGAAAAAATTAGTTCAAATAGGCGGGAGTCAGGAAGTCCTGATTCCTGCCCGTATGAATAATGAGGAGGAACAAAATGAAGAAAAAGACCGTATCAATGTTTATGGGCCTTGTTCTTGGAGTGACAACTGTATTTAGTTCAATTGGACCGGCAGTTGTCACTGTATCAGCTGCTGAAAGCGGAGTGACAGATTCTGAGTGTACAAAGACAGGTACAGCAGAACCAGAATCAGATAAAGTTGTACCAGATGCGAATCAGTATAAATATCAGAAAGATGAACTGGCAGCATTCTGCCACTTCGGTCCGAATACGTTCAATGAAATTGAGTGGGGAGAGCATTACGGAGATAAAAAACCGAGTGAAATCTTTACATTGAAAGATAACTTTGATGCAGACACACTCGTACGTACATTAAAGAATGCAGGATTCAAGAAACTCATTATAACAGCAAAGCATCATGATGGTTTCTGTATCTGGCCGAGTAAATATACAGATTATGATGCAGAGGCAGCAGGGTATAAAGGAGATATTCTTGCGGAGATATCTGCTGCGTGTACAACCTATAATATGGACATGGGACTTTACCTGTCTCCGTGGGATATTCACGAGCCATCTTATGGATATTATGATGAGAATCGTAAACCGACAACCAAGGAAAATGACGTTGATGATTATAACGAATACTATAATAATCAATTAGAAGAAATTCTTGGAAATCCAAAGTACGGCAATAACGGACATTTTGTTGAAGTATGGATGGATGGAGCCAAAGGAAGCGGTGCCAATGCACAGGACTATGAGTTTACAAAATGGTTTGATACAATCCAGAAACACCAGGGAATAAAGGCAGGCAAGGATGCTGACTGTATGTTGTTCGGAGCTCAGGCATATACAACCGTTCGCTGGATTGGAAATGAAGATGGCGTTGCTCACGAAAACACATGGGCAAAATCTAAAGTCAATGAAGCAAATAATACAATTGATAGCAACGGAACTACACCATATACCATTGGATATGCAGATGGAAACAAATGGACCGTACCAGAGTGTGACGGACGTATTACATCCGGATGGTTCTGGGGAACCAAAAAGAACACTCCGAAGACAATTACACAGCTTGCTAACATGTATTTTGATTCGGTAGGACATAATGCAACCATGCTTCTGAATGTACCGCCGAATAATCAGGGTACAGTGGATAAGCCAATTCTCGACAGAGTGACAGAATTTGGACGGAATGTGGAAGAAACTTTCAGAAAGAATCTGGCAAAGAATGCAACAATTGAGGCATCTAATGTTCGTGGAAATGATATAGCATTCAAACCAGGAAATGTAGTAGATGATAAAGATGAAACATACTGGACAACAGAGGATGGAACAAAAGAAGGAAGCCTGACGATTAAGTGGGACAAAGCTAAGAAGTTCGATGTGGTTTCTATTGAAGAAGCAATTCAGAAAGGACAGCACATCAACAGCTATAAAGTTGAGTACAAAGCGTCTGACGATGCACAGTGGCAGACACTGAAAAGTGGAGTAACTGTTGGGGCAAAGAGACTGGTTAGAACAGCTCCGGTATCAGCAACTCAGGTGAAAATCACAGTAGGAACAACCAATGGAAAAGTTCCGATGTTGAGTGAAGTTGGTGTATACAAAGCAAGTGAAGGATTCCAGCTGGCAGGAGCAGCGCCGGAAGGAATGGATACAACAAGTGTTAATGAGACAAGTAAGTTTACATTTAGCCCCACAGGATGGAATCCTCAGACAGGAAGCCAGTACATCAACGGACAGAATACATGGTCCAATAAAGCGAATGCAGAATTTACTTTTAAATTCCACGGAACAAAAGCATATCTGATGGGTACAACAGATCCAGGTCATGGTCAAGCGGATGTTTATATTGATGATAAGCTAGTAGAAACAATTAATACACATGCAGAAAGCAGATCCACAGGAGCAAAAATCTTCGAATCTGAAGATCTGACAGATGCTGATCATACATTAAGACTTGTAGCAAAGACAGATGCTGCAATCGGTGTAGAAGCGGCTTACGTAATCAACAACGGTGGCGTAGGAATGATCGAGCTTGAAAAAGATGCATATACGATGAACGAAAAAGAAGAGCTGACAGTTAAAGTAAAACGTGTCGGTGGATCAAATGGAAAGCTTACAGCTAAGATCCAGCCAAACCCGGGAAGTGCTATTCAGAATGACTTTAATACAGAATATGCTCCGGATGTTATATTTGAAGCCGGAGAAACAGAAAAGAGTGTTGTCGCAGCAAAGACCAAACAGAATACCGCTATAACTGGTGACCGTGTATTCTCAATTGAGCTGACAGAAAAAACACCGAAGAATGCAATTATCGGATTTAACGGTTCTGCAAGAATCACAATCAAAGATGCAGATGGAATTACAAAAGATAAACTTCAGACATTGGTTACGAATTCAGCGGCGTTGGAAGAACATCTTTATTCAGAAGGATGGGACGCATTTGCTAAAGCACTGAAGACAGCTCAGGAAGTAGTGGAAAATGAGAGTGCAACAGATGCAACAATCAGAAGCGCATACACAGAATTAGATAAAGCAAAAGCTGCACTTAAGGTTCGTGAAAAGTATACAGAGAATGATCGTTTCAACTTCCCATGGAGAGCAGAAACAAGTGCTAAGCTGGAAGCGGAATTTGCGACAGAGTTAAAGGATGATCCAACCTCTGATGCTCAGTACCCAATGAAGATTGATGCTAAAAGCGATGCAAGTAATGGAAAATTTGTCACAGATATGGCAGCAAATGATGTTCTGAAATATGCCTATCATGCAGACAAGGCTGGTACTTATCAGGTGGTTATGAGATACCGTAGTGGTTCTGCCGAAAATGCGAAAAATAGTATCAAGATTACAGAAGCAAAAGGAAAGATTAAAGACCAAGAAGTTATAGTTGATCCAAAGAAAGAAAATGATAATGTTGTTTTTGGAACTGTAACATTTGATATCGAAGTAGTAAAACCTGGAGATGGCATGATTGTTATCACACCACCAGAAAAGAGAGATGGACTAGATGGTAAAGGTCCTGGAATCGACTACTTCATTATCAGCCCGAAGAATGTTGTATTAGACAAATTTGCCATCACAGCTACAGCAGGTAAAGGTGGAACTATCACAACAGAAGACCTTACAGATGGTAAAATAACAGAAGGCGAAAGCGCAACATTTACAATTACTCCGAATTCAGGATATGAAATCGCAGATGTAAAAGTTGATGGAAATTCCGTAGGAAAGAAAACTTCTTACACATTTAGTGATGTGGATAAAGCACATAAAATTGAGGCAACATTTGCATTTGCAAATTATACAGCAGAAAATCCATTTGTATTCCCAGAAACAAAGGGAGTAACAAGCACACTGGAAGCAGAACATGCTACAGAATTGATTAATAGCAATGATTCAGATTCTGATCCGAACTGGCCGCTTACAATTACTTCTGAGGGCTGGGCAAGTAATGGAAAATTCCTGAACTGTATGGCATACAAAGATTATGCTAAGTACGCTTATACAGCAAACGTTCCTGGAATTTATAAAGTAACAGGTACTTATCGTGCAGGAGCACTGAATAAACTTGCATTTTCTGAGGAAGGAAGTAAGATTGAGGCAGCGCAGGTAGAATGTCCGTCAACAAAAGAAGGTAACAACTTAACTGTGAAGACATTCGAACTTAACATTGAAGTAAAAACTGCAGGAGCAGGAACTTTGGTTCTTACAGCACCGGACACAAACAAAGCTCCACAGCTTGATAAACTGGATATTCAATTGATAAGAACTGCAAGTGAAGCAGACCTTACAGAACTTACAGCAACGATTGCTGAGGCAGAAAAAATTCTTAATGCAGAAGATAAAGATAAATATTCAGCAACAGCTCTGGAAGACCTTCAGAAGATGGTAAACGCTGGAAAGGCATTCACAGAAAACACATCTCAGACAGATGTAGATGCAAAGAAAGCCGAAATCAAAGCAAAGATTGCTGATATCCAGACACAGTTTACAATCACAGCAACAGCAGGTGAAGGCGGAAAGATTGCACCGGAAGCCACAACAACAGTTTATAAGGGAACATCCAAAGTATTCACGATCAATCCTGACAAGGGATACCATATTGAAAGTATTACAGTGGACGGAGAAAATGTAGAAACTATTGCAACAGAGTATGCTTTCGAAGATATTGTTGCAAATCATACAGTTGAAGTAACATTTGCAAAAGATGAGCTTACAATTGCGAAAGAAAATCTGTTAGCAACAATTAATACAGCAAACAAAAAACTTGCAGAGACAGAGCAATACACACCGTCATCTTTGAAAGATCTTGAAGATGCAGTCAAAGCTGCACAGGCTATTTACGACGATCCAAATGCTGATCAGGATAAAGTAGATAAAGCAAAGGCAAATGTAGAGGCTAAGCTTGCAGCTCTGAAAGCGAAAGCAAAGAAAGATGCTCTGAACCTTGCAATTATAGCAGCAGAAGGCGATGCCGCATTAGTTGACAAATACACAGAAGAGTCTATCGAGAAGCTTCAGAAAGAAATCAAAGCAGCGAAAGAAGTATTAGCTGATGAGAATGCATCACAGGAAGAAGTAGACGCAGCAGAGAAAGCAGTCCAGGCAGCACAGAAAGCTCTTGTTGAGAAAGAGACACCGAAGCCGGAAGCACCTGTTAAGAAGGATGAACTGAAAGCTGCTGTAGAAGATGCAACAAAGGTTGTAGGAGATACAGAGCAGTATACAGAAGAGTCCCTTGCAGCCCTTCAGTCAGCAATTGATGCAGCCAATGCAGTTCTTCAGAATCCAGAAGCAACACAGGCTGAGATCGATGCAGCAGTGAAGGCAGTAAAAGAAGCAAAAGAAGCTCTGAAAGTAAAAGAAGACAAGAAAGACGACAACAATAAGGGCGACGACAAGAAGGATGATGACAAGAAAGATGACAATAAAAAGGATGACAGCAACAGCGGAACATCCAACAATGGTTCATCTAATGGCGGATCAAACAATAACGGATCATCCAACAAGAATACTACAAGCACTGCAAATAAGACATCAAATGCAGTAAAAACAGGTGATGCAGCAAATGTAGCAGGTGTAGCAGGAGTTGCAATCCTCTGTCTGGCAACAGGAATTGTTGTTGTACTGATTAAAAGAAAGAGAATAAGATAAAATGATTGTAGTTATAAGTCTTATCATGATTCTATCATTTCTGCTAAGTGCAGTAGTTATTATGTGTTTATGTAAAGAATCGATAAACTGGCGTAATGAACAGTGCGGTTATGATTTAGAAGAAAGCATAGAACTGTAAAAAAAGAAAATTGGTATAAAAGAAATAACTAATCAGAGAAACCCAGGAGTAAAATTCTGGGTTTCTGATTAGTTATTTTATTAAAAACGTTTTCCTGTATTGAGAAGGTGTTGCATTAATAACGCTTCCAAAGACTTTGGAATAGTGCTGCGAGTCTTTAAATCCAACCTGCAGTGCAATTTCCGTTAAGGTTAAATTGGTATCCTGCATTAGCTCAATGGAGCGATTGATACGATAAATATTAATATAGTTTGATAATGTGACGCCCATATAACTCTTGAAAAGTTTACTAAGATAACGGACGGAAATATGCAATTGTTGTGCAATGTCTTCTTGTAAAATTTTTGTAGCGTAATGTGTTTGAATATAATTCAATGTATAAGCTACATAACTGTTTTGAAGTTGAGGCTCTGTATGTTCACGTTCATGTACAAGCTCTGTGTGATCAAGAATATGGAGCATCAGGTCCATAAGAGCAACATTAAGATTAGCGGCTGTAAACAGACTGTCAGAGGAAGTATGCAAATCAATCAATTTCTGAAGATGCTTATCAATCGTTTCATCAGAGATGAGTCGATAATAAAAATGTGAAGAAAATAATACAGCATGAAGAAGCGTAATCGGGAATATTCCATCATTATCAAGAATGATAGTTGAAAACATATCAGGGTTGAAATGTATATGCTGAAACTCGCAATCTGAAGTATCATTCAGATAAAAAGAATGCACCATATCAGGAAGGATCATAATAAAGTCACCTTTTGTACAATGCAGGGTTTCTGATTGAATATCCATATAACATTCTCCGGAAAGAATTCGATAAATCTCAATATTAGTATGTAAGTGTCGACCGAATGTATAACCTGCCTTTCGATACGACACAACTGCTCCCGATAAAATAGAATCAGATAGAGACATCTGTTTAGAAACAGTATTTTTGGGGGAAGAGTCGGAAGTCCTACCGGGGTGAGCCAGAAGATTCGATCCAGTTTGTTCAGTATGATTTTTTGTCATAAATTTATGCCTCCATAATTAAGTGAAAGATAAACCAAATTAAAATCTATTATAACACAAATATAAGAAAAACACACAAAAAAATATATAAATTTACGATAAATTCATAAATTTTATAGAGCGTTTTCTGAGGAGAAGTCCTGGACGATGAGGAAAAATTACATAAATGGAAAGTGTCTCGCATGTGAGATTGTTGCTTTTATCAATTCCAATCCATTTGCGCAAGTAAAGATTAATGCAAAGATGTTATGTAAGGAGAAGAAAAAACAGAGGTAACCCAAAATGGGCAAATTTCAGATAACAAAAAAGAGAACCCCTTGAAAATCAAAGGTTTCTCTTGCATTTCATCAATGCGGAAGAGGAGACTTGAACCCTGTGCCGCGTCGGAAACACTGATAGAAAGGGGCTTTCCGCACATCATCATGCCCAGGTAACCATAGTGGCAACCAAAATATACTAAAAAAGTAGGTTTATAGTGGGTTTTATATTGTTAAAAGAGAGGACTACCTATCATTAATCTTTCAATGACGGGCAGTCCTTCTGTTTTAAAATTTTTAGGAAATGCAATGCCATGTACTGCGCTTCTCTCTGTAGATAGAAGCGTGGTCACAAGTATTTCCTTTTATTCCTTATCGCCGAATAATTTTTTAAAATAAGACATGTTTTCTTTGACAGTCTTTTCCCGTTTGTTTTTACCGTCCACTAAGATCGGTGTACACTGCTCCAGAATCCGGTCATAGATTCTTCTCTTATCAATATTAGGTTCTCCTTTTATCTCTTTCAGAGGAAGATTTGTTGTCGTAATCAATGGTTTTCCAGAGCGATATCTATGATCAATTATATCAAATATAATACCAAGCGCATATTCACTGCTTCTTTCAAGACCAAGCTCATCAATAATCAATAATGAACAGCAGGATAGTTCATTCATATATTCTGCCTTATTTTCGGCTCTGAACATTGTATCGACAATCGTATTAAAGTTTGTCATTTTTACGGTGACGTTTCTTTCCAAAAGGGCATTAGCAATGCAGGTCGCCACGTAACTTTTTCCTGTTCCTAATGGTCCCCAGAACAAAAGTCCCTTGGATTTCTGTTTCATTTTATCCCAGTTATCAACGTATTTTTTTGCTTTATCTATAACAGGGGTCATCTCTTCTGCGTTCGCAAAGGTACAGTTTTTCATTGCAACCTCATCAAAACAAATTCTTCTGTTTCTAGCAATTTGTACTCTGCGTTCCTTTTCTTCTTGTTCAGCCTTTTTCATCGCATTTGCATCCCTTTCACAGGCACACTGCCGGTAACGTATCCTGACTCCTAATAGATTATTCTCTGGCAACCATGCTTGCTTAGGTTCCTTGCAAACAGAACAATATATCAGTCCGTCTTCTCCTATAAATGTTTTTTCTTTATCCATCATAAACTCTCTCCTTCCTGACATTCATAGTTCAGCTCTTTATTACTAATGTTATTCTTATTTCTTATTACTTTATTAGGCGCCGACTTTTTGACCCTTATGGGGCCAGTATTCTGGCTATGCAGTGGTTGTTTATATGATCGTCCATTTTCTAACCGGGTTGAATTTCTGTCCTTCTGATAAATCTCTTCTGCGGGAATCTTTATATACAAGTGGTTTGGCTTAGAAAACCCACCAGATCTTCTTACCAGTAGTCCGGCTTCGTCCAATTCCTTTAATGCAGACTTTATAGATGACCTACATTTCCCTATATGTTTTATTAATTCCGTAATCGGATAGATCACATAGATCCGGCCATTTTCATCCAACCAGTTATTCATTTGTGAGAGTCGTGCCCGGTCATACAGCAGCATATACACCACCTTCCCGTTCTGTGAAATCGGATACTTCAACAGGAACTTAGGGAACTGAAAGTATGCAACCGAAATTTCTTCCTTGGTTATGTATTTATAATTCAATTCTTCACCTCATTTCGACTTTTTGATATTGACATATAGGTTTAAGGCCTCCATATGTAGAAACGTTTCAAGGGACTTATACAACCATTTAACTCAACTTTTTTATTTTTACTAGAAAAATACTGCTTTTTACTATAAATAGCTGTTTCCCCAAAAAGGAACGCAGCTATTTGAGGATGATTTTAATAATTTTAGAAAAGTAATCTTTGGTTTTATTACTGGAATTTCCGAGATGAAAGGAAAATATATTGGATTACCGTAAAATCTTAAAAAATTATAAAATAACTAAAAAATTCTATTTCTTATAACCTATTTTGTGATTATAATGAATTTATCAGCTGGTTAGGACGAAAAACTAGCAATATTACCAAAAGGAAAAACAGGAGGAAAAAAATGAAAAGAAAAGCATTAGCAGCAATTGGAAAATATATGGACCAAAGATTTTTATCAGGAGACAGATCCGGTGAAACGGCAGCAGATTTTAAAAGAGCATACAGGAGAGGAGGAAGACTGGGCAGAAGAATATCGCAACCAGCTTTGGACAGCCCGTTACGGAAAACGCAGGCTACAGAAGGATGAATTTGTCAGATGCTTAATGGAATTGAAATACTTGGCGGAAGGAACAACTCTGAATCTGGGAGGCGACAGAAAAAAGATGGGTGCTCAAATACTTTCCACGTTATGTTTGACAGAAGCCATGCAGTTAGAGGAGGGCTACCGACAAATCCTTTTAGAAGAGCTGTACAATGTATTCTTAAAATTTATTCAGGTTAGCAGAGGGGGCAGAGGATTCACCTTCTTGGTATTTGGCATGGGACAGTTATCCGAAGAAGGAATTGCAAAAAAAAGTCGCCGAACAGAATCAGCGCGATTGCCTTCAAAGCACCACGCTTGCATCCGAATGGAAAAAGAATTCTCCCTGCTCCAGGAAGCTGCCCTCCGAGCGTATCGTCAGGAATATCCGAATAGGGAACACTTTTTAAACAAATAGTAAGAATGAGAGTGTAATACACAGAACGGAAAATCACTCGACTATTTATACTAGGTGTGTTAGTATATATAAAAATAAACTTATTAAAATGGGGAAAGAAAAAATGAGAAAAAGACATACTTTAAAGAAAGAGTTAACAGTATTTATGTCACTTGCATCAGTAGTTACATTAATGCTGGTTGTGCTGGCGGTGTGTTATGTCTTTTTCTCATTTTTTTTTCGAAAATACGCAGGAAGATATAGAATATGTACTCAATAATACAACACAGCAGTACCAGTCACATATGCAATTTATAGAGGATGGGGCGATTGCTATAAGGCATAATAGTCTGCTGGATAGATTTTTTTCAATGTGATAATTATGATTCAGAAGAAGCTAAAAAACAATTAGTATATAGCATGGAACTATTTGCGCAAAGAAATAGAGTCAATCAGCAATATCCATTCGTTACGAGTATGTATCTGTTTAATAATCAGGATCAGTGTGTGAAAGAGCACTATTATGCTATAACGCTGAGCGCTGAGAAGGAACAGGAAGTATATTATCAAAATATGCAACAGTGGTTTAAACTGGAAAAAAATCGGTATGCATGTGTTGCGGATAGAGAGAATCTGAATATTCTTTTTCGCATTTATGATGACAATATGAAAGAGAAAGGAATCGGCATAGCACAAATTAGTTGTGATGCAATTCGAGAAATATTTAAGGAGATAGAAGACTATCAGGATTCTTCTTGGATTGTATTATCTAATAATGATTTGCTGTTAGTATCCGGTGGAGATGAGAAACAAAATGAGCTGATGAAAGAAACATCCGTATCCTGGGTGGGAAATAAGAAAATCGAAGGAAAAAAAGTAATTGGGAGTGCAGATTCGAGTGGATTTGGAACAAGAACTGTCATTGCTGTAGGACAGAGCAATGTTTTAGAAATTTTACGACCAACGTTATTTATCTTTTGGGCAGGACTTGTTATTGTATTATTTTTTACATTTTGTGTTTCTTATGGACTTAGTAATCGATTTTCAAAGCCAGTAACGAGAATGATTTCCAATATTCGTGCATTTGGAAATCAGAACCTGGATGTGAGAATGGAGGATTCCACAATACAGGAATTTCATGATATGGGACAAGTGTTTAATGAGATGGCAGATCGAATCAAGTATTTGATCACAGAGGTATATGAAAAGCAGTTATTAGCCACTAAATCACAGGTGAAATATCTTCAATCGCAGCTTAACCCTCATTTTCAGTTTAACATACTTGCTATGCTCAGTCTCAAAGCGAAAATGTCAGGAAACGAGGAATTATATGAAAGTCTGAATGCTTTTTCAAAATTAATGCAAGGTAAAATTTTCCGTGATAAGGAAATAAAAATAAAAGTGAAGGAAGAATTGGAAATTGTTCAGTTCTATTTGTTTTTGCAAAAAGAACGTTATCAAGATAAATTAATGTATGAAATTAATTTATCTGACGAGCAGATAAAAGAGAACCTTATTCCTCGACTTTTAATCGAACCACTTGTGGAAAATGCTGTTTCACATGGGTTAGAACCTCAAAAAGAGAGTGGAATGATAAAAGTGAGTTTGTATGAGGAAAATACGTCAGAGGAATCTGCAAAGGAAGAAAAAATCAATCATACAGAACAGATAAAGAGGCTCCATATTATTGTTGAGGACAATGGAGTTGGAATGGATTATGAAAAGCTGAATGAGGATCAAGAGAATGAAATCCCGGAGAATGGGAAAATAGGACATACTCACACCGGATTAAAAAATACACAAAGAATGTTACAGATTTTGTATGGCGAAGATTATGAGCTTGACATTGAGAGTAAAAAGGGGAAAGGAACTAGAATCGAAATCATTCTTCCGTCAGAAAGGGGGTCAATGCTATGTGGAAAGTAGTTGCGGCAGATGACGAAGGTTATATAAGGGAAGCATTAAAAAAACTGATTAATTGGGAGAAAATGGATTGTGATTTGATAGCAGTGTTAGAGGACGGACAAGAGCTTATCGAATGTATCGAAAAAGAATCACCGGATATTGTTATTACAGATATTCAGATGCCTGAAGTAAATGGACTTGATGTGTGCAAGTATTTATATGAAACCAGGCCTGAAACACAGGTGATAATATTAACAGCATACTCTAATTTTGATTATGCAAAATCTGCAATCAAATACAGTGCATGTGAATATGTTTTGAAGATTGCGATTATGGATGAACTTCCGGAAGCGTTAGGAAAAGCAACCGGAAAACTATTAAAATTGAAAAAAGAAGTTGAAAAAGAGGAAGTTATTGTACCAGAGCAAAAGACACTTCTTCAGCAGATTGAACAATATGTAAAACAAAACTATAAAAGCAAGATTTCTTTGGAAGAAATTGCAGACGAATTACATGTTAACAGAAGTTATTTAAGTAGGTTTTATAAGAATAAAACAGGCGTAAATCTTTTTGATGAGATATTAAAGCTTCGTATAGAGTCAGCAAAAGAATATCTTTTAAAAACAAATATGAAAACTTATGAAGTTTCGGAAGCCGTTGGATTTGAAGATGCAGGGTATTTTTCAAAGATGTTTAAAAAGATCACAGGGGTTTCACCGAAGGACTTTAGGAAGCAGGAAAAGGATGAAAAGAAGAATTAGACAAGTTATATTTTTATTGGGAATTTTAATAAGTTGTTGCTTATTGGGCGGTTGCGAAAGTGAGGATAATCATAATGTCTCAATTACTTTAATTCATGCCTGGGGCGGTACAGAAAAAGATCATGCTGAAATGAGAGATATTTACGCTGAGTTTCAAAAAGAGTATCCGGAGATTGACTTACAGATTATTTCGATGCCGACGAGTGAAGAGATGATGAGAAGGGTAGAAGATATGGTAATGGTTGGTAATGTTCCGGATATTATCTCTTTTAGTGGAGTTGGTGAAAATTGTCTGTATGATTTTTTAGTTGAAAATGATATGGCATTAGATATTCAGCCATATATAGAGCGAGATAATGATTTTTCCAAAAGCATATCAGATGTGAATAAGGAATATTGGAAAACCAAGAATGGAGAGTTGTATTCTGTGTCAGATGTTCTTATGTTAAGTGGTGGATATTGGTACAATGAGGATATTTTAAATGCAGCAGGAATTGAGCAAGTGCCGAAAAGTTGGGATGAATTTCAGATGATGTGTAACCAGATCAGTGATTGGGCATTGAAAGAAGGAACAGAGATAACAGCACTTCAACCAGCGGCAGAGGGATATTTATATTGTATAGATCATATGCTTTCAGGTAGTGAACAAGCCAGGACAAAGGGACAGCAGTTTGTATATCAAGAGGAAGAGTTCACTACTGCGATAAATCAGCTGAAACAATTGTATAGTTTATCTGTTTCAAAAACTCCAGAGTATAGTTATCGAGATGAAACGAATCTCTTCAATGAAGGAAAACTGGCAATTTACATCAATGGTGTATGGAGTGCTCCAATGATTTCAGATGATATTAATGCAAAGTATGCTTTACTTCCATCATGTACAGAAAAAACTGTATCATGTGAATCTTCAGGTCTTGGATATGTATTAGGAAAGAGTGGAAATGAAGAAAGACAGGAAGCGGCAGTAAGCTTTTTAAAGTACATGCTTAGCAAAGACGTTCAGTTACAGATTCTTGAGAGGACGGAACAAATTCCGGCGAATCCGGATGTTTCGGTAGAGCTATATAAGGAAAATAAAGATAAATTATATCAAGCGGTATCATTGGTTCTTGAAGCTGATGAAAAAATAGAAGTTCCAAGTAACATCTGGTCACTAGAACAAAAAAATTATTTTACTGAATCAATTTTTGATTTATTGGCGGGAACAATCTCAGTACAAGAATTTGAAGAAAATATAAAAATGAAATAGTTGGAGAGAGTGCATATTGACTTAAAGTGAGTTGATACGCACTCTTTCTTTGTGCAAAACATGTAAAATATTGACACGAGGTAAAAATAATCCATGCTTTGTTCGGCAATGTGTAAACAACATGCATGTTATTGTCAATACAACACATTCAAAATGCACAAAAAGTAAGGTAGAATTAATTCAACAAATAAGGAGAAACACAGGAGGAAAAAAGATGAGAAAGAAATTGGTAAGTGTACTTCTAGTAGCAGCAATGGGTGTATCCGTATTAGCAGGATGTGGAAGCAGTTCAGGAAACGAAGGAGATAAGAAAGCTTCCGGTGATGAAAATGTTTTGGAGTTTTATCATGGATATTATCAGGATGAAAGTGAATGGCCGGCAGCACAGGTAATGAGAGATATCTATGATGAATTTGCACAGGAACATGCAGACGGAGATGTAACTTTTAAACCGATTGCTGTTGAGAACAGAGATGATATTGTTAGTGCACAGGTTGCTGGTGGATCATACCCGGATATGGTAGATGTTGGAGGAAATGGAGTACCACAGGCTGCAATTTCACAGGAGCTTGTTTATGATCTGAAGCCATATATTGATGAAAATAATCTTCAGGACGCAGTAGGACTTAACTATACACAGCATGATCTAGATGGTCATATTTATGCTGTACATGATCAGATCGAAAGTCGTGGTCTTTGGTATAATGCAGCGCTGTTTGAAAAAGCGGGTGTTTCTGCAGATGCATTTGCAGACTGGAATACATTCGGAGATGCAATGACAAAGATTGCAGGTTTAGGTGATGAATCCTATGGATATATTGCCGGACAGGGATCTGGATGTATTATAAATGCAATTATGGCATCTACAGACGCTGGAAAGAAGATGGTAGAGTCTGAGTTGACAGAAGATATTGTTAATTCTGATGAGTTTGCTAATGCATTCAAGACAACAGCAAAATTAGATCAGGCAAATGGTTCAGAGCATACAACAGATGATAATGGAAATCTGATGGCTGAGTTTAATACAAATGGAAAAGTAGGAGTACTTTTCAATGGTGTATGGAATGCAAGTGGAATTGATGAATCTCTGGTTGATGCAATTGAGCCAGCACTGTTCCCGGGAAATATCTCTATTTCATCAGCAGGTGGCGGACTTACAGTTGCAAACAGCATGAGTGAAGAGAAGACAGCACTTGCGCTTGAATTTGTTAAGTATATGACAAGTGCGGAAGTTCAGGAAAAAATTTTTACAGGTGCCCAGGCAAACCCATGTAACACAACAGTTGATCTGAATGCACTTGCAGAGCAGAGCGGAGATGCTGCTACAATGAAACTTGCTAAAGCATGTGCTCAGGTTAATGAAGCAGATACAATTGTAATCGACATGAAATATACATGGGGATCTGACGTTAACAAAGCGATTATAAACGCACTTATGGAGTGTGCTGTTTCCGGAACAGACATTGATGCAAGATTTGAGGCACTCCAGAAAGAATTACTTGCATTAATCGGTTAATTATAAATGATTTAGTTTCAATGAGGGAGGGGAATGTTGTCCCTTCCCGTTTTTATTGGAGGTATTAAATTGAAAGAAAGTATTAACAATAAGAAAAAAAGTAAATTGGGGATGAGACGTACAGGATTTATTATTGCCTTTTTAGCACCAACAATTCTGGCATTCTGTGTGTTCTACCTTTATCCAATCATTACGGTATTTGTGACATCTTTCTGTAAGTGGGATTACAGTAATATTACATCTCCGGAATTTTTTGGATTCCAGGATTTATGGAACAACTATGAGTATATATTTAAAAAATATCCATTCTTTTGGGAAGCACTTAAAAACTCTGCAA
>ENA-OQET01000139-OQET01000139.1-human-gut-metagenome-genome-assembly--contig:-NODE-139-length-38441-cov-4.238085_pt1 | contig 38441 bp, 42 predicted proteins | sample MGYA00242800_ERZ504645 | MGnify/ENA primary metagenome ERZ504645 (study PRJEB26092, sample SAMD00036308) | human gut metagenome | host: Homo sapiens | study: EMG produced TPA metagenomics assembly of... | reverse complement strand
CTAAACAAAAATAAAAACAGGTGATACTATGTTCAAGCCGGAAAAATATACTCCCCCGAAATTCGACCGCGAGCCGTTTATATCCTTCCCCGATGTGACGACCGAAAAGGCGGGGGACGGCTACATCCCGGAGAATTTTTACGCGACTACGATATATCCAGAATATTTCAAGATAAGCGGCGAGTGGAAGATGCTCACGGGCAGCCGCATGGACTGCTCCGTCGTGATAAAAGACGGCATGCCATTCAGGAGGGAAAGAAGACCATAGCTAAAAATGTTATTACTTATACAGATGATGCCGCAGCATCATGAAACAAGTGTAATAAAATAGGTAAGTTAATGAGTTCAGGTAGCTTGAGATTTAAAGGATTGAGAGTGGGCGGCTTCTATTCTCAATCTAGACTTATACGTTCGTTTTTCTATCAGTGAGGGAATGTGCATGAAACTGTTATCAAAAGAAGAGATAAGTACGATTAAAGAATTCTTAAAAGCTTCTATTCCTGAGTATATCCTTACATATAGTGACGGGCAAATTGACCTTTTGGACTGTTATGAGGTGACATTTACTTTTGCCAATGAGCTATTAAGAGGAAGAAAGATAAATCCAAACGCATCACCATGGGGCGATGCCCAAAGTGTAATATTTGATTCCTACTATGCTAGGTTATTATCAAATATCCGAAGTTCTAATTTAAGTACAAATATCAACAATTACTGCAATTTATCCTTAGAGGTTCTGGACATTTTTAAGGCTCATCTTGTGTAGACACATTTTGAGGAATGTATCAGGAAGCATTGCAGTGGATACAGGCTACTTGCCAAGGATATCAATAAAGCACTACACACAAACAGCGCGCATGATATTATATACTAAACAAAAATAAAAACAGGTGATACTATGTTCAAGCCGGAAAAATATACTCCCCCAGAAATTCGACCGCGAGCCGTTTATATCATTCCCCGATGTGACGACCGAAAAGGCGGGGGATCGGCTACATCCCGGAGAATTTTTACGCGACTACGATATATCCAGAATATTTCAAGATAAGCGGCGAGTGGAAGATGCTCACGGGCAGCCGCATGGACTGCTCCGTCGTGATAAAAGACGGCATGCCCTACGCCGTCGAGATGAGGAATATAAAAAAGGGCGACGAGGTAGTCGTCAACCGCACGGACGACGGCAGAGACGGCATCTTTGTCCACGCGGACGGTTTCTCCGCCCCGGAGAACAGCGTCGATCAGGCGTTCGCATTCAGGATGGGACAGAGCCGCGAGACTTCGTATTCCCGCGACTACGACCGCCTCTATGATATCCTGCGCCACGACCGAGACCACGGCAAGATAGTCTGGGTGCTGGGTCCCGCCTGCGTGTTTGACCACGACTCCCGCGCCGCCATGGAGTCGCTCATCAACAACGGCTACTGCGACGCGCTCTTTGCGGGCAACGCTCTCGCGACGCACGACCTCGAGGGCGATCTGTTCCACACCGGGCTCGGGCAGGACATATACACAAAGCACAATGTCCCGAACGGGCACTACCATCACCTGCACACGATAAACCTTGTCCGCAAAGCGGGCGGAATAAAGAACTATGTCGAGCAGAACAACGTCCGCACGGGCATCATGCAGGCGCTCGTCAGGAACAATATCCCCTATGTGCTTGCGGGCTCCATCCGCGACGACGGTCCTCTTCCCGATGTGATACCGAATGTATACGACGCGCAGGACGCCATGCGCAAGCACACGAGCGAGGCGACGACGGTAATAGCCCTCGCCACCCAGCTGCACACGATAGCGACGGGCAACATGACCCCGTCATATCAGGTGGTGGACGGCGTTGTCAGACCCGTATATTTCTATGTTGTCGATGTGTCGGAGTTCGCCGTCAACAAGCTCAAGGACAGAGGAAGTCTGAGCATCACGGGCGTTGTGACGAACATCCAGGACTTCATCGTCAACGCCGAGCGCAATCTTATCGGCAGGGATGGGAAATAAAGTAGTAAAACAGCAAAGCAGGATTGGATGGTGAAAAAAAGATGATGCGTTTATCACTTTTTTCGATAGTTTCATTATTTATAATTTTCTTTGTTATGCTCATCTCTATATCATTGATAGGTTCCGGTACGGTAGTCACTTCATATGAGGGGTTTGCGCTGGACTCAAACGAGAATTTATATTTGGGCGAGTACGGCAAAATCAATGTATACAAAGAAGGCTCTTTGTTATATTCCGTTGACGCGCACACGTCAAGAGCCTATGCTTTCACTATTCAAAATGATGAAATTTTGATATCAACTGCCGAGACCGTTTATATCACGGATCTAAGCGGAAATGTTATCAACAGCTATAAAGATACGGATACCTCGCTGTTCAATGAACTCAAAAGTAACAAGGACTCTTTCTCATTGAACGGCAGCACCTACAAAATGCAAAAAAACTTTGGCAGAAGCAGAATAGTAAAAGACGACGGCAAAGTGATATATCAAATGCCGCTTCTTGATTACATAGTTAAAATAGGAATTCTGATTTCAATGTTGTGGCTGGCGGTACTTGCAATATATTTGGTTATCAGTTTTCGCAAAAAAGCCGAACATAACAAATCACAAAAAGGATGATTGACTTTGCTCAAGAAAAAAATTGCCGAACTTTTTGAAAAAATCAAGAAAACAAAAACATCTACTAAAATTATGATACTGCTTCCTGTCATATCGATGCTGATATTTGCTATAGCACCATCCATTCCGGGACTTTGGGGAAACAGGATAGCATTTTATGCAGTGTCGTTGTTTGCTTTATCTTTGATAGTTTTATTTATGATTTTGTTAAGTATAAAAGTTAAAAAGCAGCCATGGCACGGTATACTGTGTTTTTTCACAATATGTATCGGCGTTTTGTTCTATATAATATTTATAGGGTACACAGCACTTTTGGATAACAGCACTCTTTCATAATGAATATTTAAAATTAGGTGTATGCAAAAACATTTGGAGTAAAAAAATGATGACGGATTATAAAGAATTGTATCTTTTATATTGTGCAAATTTATGTGCAGATTCAAATGATTACACTACAAAAGAAGGTGTTAAGCGGCATAATGCCGCAATTAAGCAACTGAGTAAATTGTTTCATCAAATCGAAGATGAGCCGGACAAATCATTTTTGTTAGAATTATTAGCGACGGGAAATGACCAAACCAAAGCTCTTGTCGCAGCGCACTGTTTAGGATTCGGCGTATATGTTTCAGAAGCCAAAAAAGTTTTGTCATCATTAGCAAAAAATAAGACTAACCCCATTTTAGCTTTTGAAGCGCAGACAACATTAGATGTTTGGAAACGGCAAGGCTATTTAAAGTTTTAATACAATGTACCGACAAACATCACCTAATGTCGATTCAGAGTCATTTGGTGCAGGACTCGTATCTATGATAAACCCTGCACAGCGAGATGAGGTAGATTGTGAAAACAGCAATAAAACATATTTGTAACGCGGGTCTTTTCTATACACGTCTGAAAAAACACTTCTGTCCTAAATGCGGGAGGAAGTTAGAATTACGGTATATAAGCAAGACCGTAAGCTCTAATTCTTTGGAAGCAAAAAATTATGATTTTTCTGTCGGCGATACATTTTAAAGGGGCGATGTTGAATTTAGAACAGCATATTTTCACTGCCCCAACTGCCAGCTTGACATTTCAATTGAAGAAATGAAGAAATATGAAAAGCTATTCTAAAAGAACAACAAATGAATGCCGTGACGCCAACGGCATCGCAGAAACAACCATGTTTATTATACGGGAAAGGATATCAATGAATAAAAAGTACAAAAGGGATCCAAAAAGTTTGGCTCTGCTGCTATCGATATGTCTTGCAACTCTTCTTATCGCAATCGCAGTGATAATCAGGTTTTATTCAATACGCGTGCTGCTGACAGCGCTGGTATGCGCAATAATCCCGTTTGCTTTTATAACGATTTATACGATAATGGGCGCAGGAGATTATATTGAAATCCACGACGATTTTTTTCGTTTTTAAACAGGGACGCAATTCTCCCCGAAAAGTTTATTGGAAAGAGATTTCCGGTCTCGCTTTTTCGGGAAACAAACACTTCCTGCCATTCAGCGTAATGAATGTGTTCGAGGAAACTGGCAATATGGAGCCGCAGACTATCGTGTTATTGGATTCAACATACGAACAATACAAGAAAATGTGGGAAGATATGATTTTGTCTTATACAAAATCGCAGCCCGAGTCTCACAATATCGATGCAAAATTCGGGGAGTTTTTAAACTTATAAAAAAACAGCAACCGGAGTTGTATCTGCCGTAAAAAGTTTTTAACAAAGGGATTGATGAAATGGATAATCAAAAAAAGCTTATAAGATTTTTTCCTTTTGCGTTGACTCGAATTGAAAGACTGAGAGATTATCTGAACAGAATGTATGAATACGGATATCAGATAGTCAAAATAAAATTCGGATGCATACTGATTTTTCAAAAAGCAGCTGCCAAAGAAGGCTTTAAGTATTTTATACTTACAAGACATTTCTACAGCAAGGCTCGAGTAAAAAAATGGGACGATGTAGATCTGTTGGAAAATATAAGTCCGCGATTTCATAAAGGCAACGGCGAGCAATTTCATGTGTATGTATGGCTGTCAAGTGCCATGTATTATATTTATCTAACCCGTCATATCCCCGAAGCGGACTACGAAAAAATAATTGCATACAGGAAAAAGCATCTTTTCAAAGCGAATGCAATGAAGATAGGCTTTTGGTTGCTTCTGATTGCACTGCTTATATATAATATTTATATCTGCTGTGTGTAATTAAAAGTGTTTGGGACTTTAATATGCGGAGCGATAGCCCTCTGCGGTTTAGTCGTTAGTCTTATCAAGTATTCTGTTATTTGCTTTTCAAAATAAAGCACAAAGAGGAGAAATATATGATTGAATTCAACGGATATCTTACTGGAGCATCAGAAAAATTCTTTTTCAAGAAGTATGTTACTTATATGCAAAACGCATTTATTTTTGGTTTGGTAATGGTATTGCCTTTGATTTTTATGCTGATGAGAATTTTTCAGACATTTTCAATATTTTACGGATATTGTGCGGTTTTTGCATATGCCATGATAGCGGTTCGCATTAAAACCCCAAAGGGAAGAAAAGAAATAACTCCTAAAAGAATATATGTTATAGATAATAATCTCATTTGTATTTCCGATAAACAGACCGAGAGCAGAGGTGTCGAATTAGTAAAAACAGCTTATGATTACGGGGAGTTCTACTTTTTATCATTTCCGATGGGGAAGAAAAGCGGAAACTTTGTTTGTCAAAAAGATTTGCTCACACAAGGAACTCTCGAAGAATTTGAAAAACTGTTTGACGGCAAAATAGTAAGAAAATATTAAAAGTTACTGCGACCGGGAAAATTTGATTGCCTGCAACAAACCGAAACAACCATAAAACTATCCCCAAAAAATTAAATGTTTTTTGGGGGTTAGTTTATTTGTCAATTGTTATTTACCGCGATTTTCAGCCTATCCAAATTCAGAAACTCCGGGTCTTTTAAAGGCTCAAAATAAAAATACGAAAAACTTCAATTTTTTCTTGACAAAGGCGAGTCTCTTTGCTATAATCTCTCTTGCAGTTGCGGATGTAGCTCATCCGGTAGAGCGCCACCTTGCCAAGGTGGAGGTAGCGAGTTCGAGCCTCGTCATCCGCTCCATAAACAGTCTTTGTCTTTGACAAAGGCTGTTTTTATTTTTATCAAAGCCGCAGTACAACAAGCAAAATAAAAAAGAAAAAGCACCTGCAAAAGCAAGTGCCTTTTCTGGAGCTACTGGCCGGACTTGAACCGGCGACCTGCTGATTACGAATCAGCTGCTCTACCAACTGAGCCACAGTAGCAGAAAAATCAACAGCTCATATATTATAAGCGAGACTTCGCTTTTTTGCAAGAGCTTTTTCCAATTTTGTTGACCGTCGGAAAAATATTTTTGCGCCGCGCGTCCGCCGCTCTTGCTTCCGGCTTTCTTCTGTGCTATAATATCCGCACATCCGCCCGTAGCGAAGCTGGATATCGCAGCAGATTCCGATTCTGAAGGCCGGGGGTTCGAATCCCTCCGGGCGGGCCAGAAAAGAAGTAACTTTTGTCTACCAAAAGTTACTTCTTTTTTTATCCAAGCTGCAGGCTTGGTATATCATCACGCGTCAGCGTGTATATCATCGCCGTAGGCGCATATCATCAACCGAAGGTTGTATCACTTTCGTAACAATAATATGCAGCGAACAAAAGAGATGCCGCACAAAACAACAATAAAAATAAGTAATACCAAAAAAATAATTGACAGAAGCAGAAATTTGCGATATGATATAAATAATAAATCAAAGGAGTTGATGAAATGGAGTGGAATGTGGTAAAAATAAGTCAAACGAGCGGGAATAATGTGCCGTTCGTAAGCATAGGAAGAGGGCAACTGGATTTTAACGCAGTAGCCTGTGATCTTATCAACGACTGCGGAGATTATAGATTTGCACAATTGCTCACAGGAAAGGAAAATGGAAAAACTGTAGTAGCAGTCAAATTTTTAAAAGAAGCTGATACAAACACCATCCCAATCAAAAGAAAAACACAGAACGGAAAGCCCATAAAAGGTATTAACGTTACAAATAAAGGCGTTATCTCTGAATTGTTTGGAAAAATGGCAGTAATGATGGAATGGTTCGTTATAGTGTAGAACTGATTGCTGAAAATATGCTTAAAATATTAGATTGATTTCCTATTTCTACGCACCTTTTCTTCGTTTTTACCTATGTTTACGCACCTTTTTGCCCGTATTTCTTTTCAGTGAAATAAATCCCTTCCGGGATTTGTGAAATTTGCTTCGCAAGTGAAATACGCCTGCGGCGTGTGAAATGCCTGCGGGCGTTGGTGGATTTATTTCATTTCACCTTCCGCGCAAGCGGAAAATTTCACAATGGCCGAAGGTCATTCTTTCACATTCGAAGGATATTTCACTTCACAATCCGTCCTTTCTGCTGTATAATCAGTTCAATAAACAGGATTTTGATGAGGTGAACGTATATGAAATACAAAGGAACGCTTATAGTTGTTAAAGATTGTAACCGTGCGTTAAAGTTCTATAGTGATATGTTTGGATTTCAACTGCTTCAAGACAACGATGGGAATATGGAATTGACGAATAATTTATATTTACAGGAATCGAGATACTGGGAACAATTCACAAAAAGAAGTGTAATTCCAAACAGTAATCAGTCTGAGCTGTATTTTGAAGAGCCCAATATAGAGCAATTTGTAGAGCGTCTTGAAACACTTTACCCTGAAATCGAATATGTCAATCACCTGATGACACACAGTTGGGGACAAAAGGTGGTCAGATTCTACGATTTGGATGGTAACTTAATTGAAGTTGGAACACCGATATAATCAACAAATCCCAAGTTGCGCACCTTTTCTTCGTTTTTACCCCTGTTTACGTACCTTATTGCCCGTTTTTACTTCTTCACTCTTACCTCTTCACTTTTCACTGATATTCTTCAAATAACAGCTCCGGCGGCAGGGACTTTTCCCGCCGCCGGTCGTTTTGTTGTTTTATTTATTTCACGAATGCCGAATATATCGTGTTTATCGTGCGCTCGTAGTCGCGCTCCGCGACGGCGATGACGATGTTTATCTCGCTCGAGCCCTGGTCGATCATCTTTATGTTGATGTTCTCCTTGGCGAGGCTCGAGAATATTGTGCCCGCAACGCCGCGCGTGGACTTCATCGAGCGTCCGACGACCGCGATGAGTGCGATGCCGTTCTCGACCGTCACGCTGCTCGCCGAAGTGACTTTCTTTATATCGTAGACTATATCATCCGTCTCGTCGCCGAGGCTCGTAGTCTCAACAACGATGCTGAAGTTGTCGATTCCCGAGGGGATATGCTCGAAGTTCACGCCGTGCTCCTCGAGCACCTCAAGCATCTTGCGCACCGCTCCGCACTCGTCGTGGATGCGGTATTTTTCAATGTTTATCGAAGAGAAGCCCTTGCGCCCCGCCACGCCCGTGACGGTGTTCTCGGCGGGCTCGTCAGTGTCGGCAAGGATAAGCGTGCCGGCGTCATCCGGGGAGTTGGTGTTCTTTATTCTGATCGGAATCTTCTTCTGCATGACGGGGAATATCGCGTCCTCGTGAATAACAGTCGCGCCCATATACGAAAGCTCGCGCAGCTCCCTGTATGTAACGGTCTTCATGACCTGCGGATTATCAACGACGCGCGGGTCGGCGATGAGGAAGCCCGAGACATCCGTCCAGTTCTCATAGAGATCGGCGTCAGCCGCTGCCGCGACTATCGAGCCTGTTATATCCGAACCGCCGCGAGAAAATGTGCGGATAGTATCATTGGGCATCGAACCGTAGAAGCCGGGAATGACTGCGTACTCAGTATAGCTCAGGCGCTCGCGCAGAATGGGTATCGTGCGCTTTGCGTCGTATTGCCGCTCTCGTCGAAGAATATAACATCGGCGGCATCTATAAACGCGAAGCCGAGCAGCTTGCAACTATTTGCCGTTGAGATACTCGCCTCTCGATGCGGCATAGTCGCGGCCGGCGCGTCCGATAAAATTGAGGCGTATATGCTCAAAATCATCTTCGAGAGACATATCGAGCCCGAGTCCGGAAATTATATCATTGTAGCGGTTCTTTATCTTCTGGAATATCTCTTCAAAATCGCCGCCTCTCGATGCGGAATCGTAGCAGGCGTAGAACATATCGGTAACTTTTGTATCTCCGCTGAAACGCTTGCCGGGCGCAGACGGCACGACATAGCGGCGGTCGGGATCTGATCTGATTATGTCGGCGACCTTGAGAAACTGCTTCGCCTCTGCGAGCGAAGTTCCGCCGAACTTGACGACTTTTGTCATAAGGCTCTCCCCTTTTAAAATTGAAGATACTTTATTATACTAAAATGCCGATAAATTGTTACTCTCAAAAAGAAAAATAGCCATATCCGCGCCGATTTCGGAACAAAAGACAAAAAAAGACAGGCTTTCGCGGTATTTATCTGCAGTTTTGAGGTCAATTCAGCCGTTTTAGTGAATAGGATATAGACACCCGCACAAATTACAAATCCATAACAGAGTGTAACAGCAGGTTACAGTTTGCGCGCTTTTGTTGCAAAGTTCGACATTTTATACTATAATATCAGCTGTTCTCAGCTGTTCGTAAGTTTTTACGGAAAGGAAAAACGATATGAAAAAATTATTTCGCCGTCTCACGGCTCTGATGTGCACCGTGCTGTTTATATTCGGCGCGGCGGGCTGTGCGGTCAAAAGCGATAAGCAAAAAGAGGAGCTGAATCTCAAGTTCCAGCACACCGCCCAGGACAGGGAGGTCGGCGAGACCCAGTCGATGATAACATACGAAAATCACTACGCCTATGGCATTCACTACCCCGCGATAGGCGTTGAGGCGATAGACAGCCGGATAAAAGCGGCGGCACAGGAGATAGCCGACGGGTTTGTCAAAGAAGTGCCGAACTCGAAGCCCAAGGGCGAACTGCCGACGCTGAGCGCCGACTACAAGAGCTATCTTGTGACGGACAACGGCAAGAACAAATATGTCAGCATCGTGTTCGAGATAAAGACCGACATTCCAGACAAGAGCATCAAGACGGACAGCATAGAGACGCTCGTCTTTGATATCCCCTCCGGCAAGCAGCTGAGCGCGGACGATATTTTTTCTGACGGCTACGAGAAAATCGCCAGCACGCGGGTTGTATCCTATTTCACCGCCAACCGCCTGTTCAATGCGGGCGTAGGCTCGGATAAGTTCAAGCAGAACACCTCTGCCGATAAAAAGAACTTCACAAAATTCTCGATAAGTTCCGACAGCTTGACATTCTATTTTGACTCGGGCGTTCTCTTCGACGAAGACAAAGGCTGCGTTGAAGCTGTATTCCAGCTCAATGATATAAAGCCTATATTCTCGACCGAAGCTGCAAAGGTTCTGCTCGGCGCAGAGGCAATCACAGAAACCACACAGCAAAGTTCAACCAAGCCAGAGAGCACAACGCAGCACAAAAAGCCGAATCTCCCCGCGGGGGTCAAATATATCGCGTTCACATTTGACGACGGTCCGAGCAAGATTGCGACCAACCGAATCCTCGACACGCTCCAGAAATACAACGGCAAGGCGACGTTCTTCGTCCTCGGCACGCGCGTCGGAAGCTACTCTGCGGAGGTCAAGCGCGCCTACTCGATGGGATGCGAAATAGGCAGCCACTCATGGAGCCACGCAAATCTCAGAAAGATAAGCGCGCAGGAGCGCAAGAAGGAGATAAACAAGACGAATGCCATAGTCAAAGAGGTCATCGGCGTTGAGCCGACTCTGTTCAGAGTCCCCTACGGCGACTACAAGGGAATTCAGAAGGACTTCGACCTCCCGCTCATCCAGTGGTGCATTGACACCGAGGACTGGAAATATAAGGACAGGCATGGGTCGGGCAGAACCGAGGCTCAGCGCAACGCGGACATGCAGAAGATAATCTCATCTGTTGTCGACCACGCGACCGGAGGCGAGATAGTCCTCATGCACGATCTCTACGACATGACCGCCGATGCATTCGAGCAGATAGCCGCCGAGCTGCACGCCGAGGGATTTGAGTTCGTCACCGTCCACGAGCTCTACAGCATCTACGGCAAGACACTCGAACCCGGAAAAGTCTACTTCTCGCCCAAGCAGTAACTAAAGCAAAAAGATTCAAGCCAAGCTGTGTTTTGCAGCTTGGCTTCTTTATTTTATTTATTATAAATTGAGATTTACAGCATCGGCGCACTTGTCATTGACGGAATCTGTAACGCCCCTGCTTTCTCAATCACATAAACGTAAAACAGCCGCAGCAGTTTTAAATTGTTGCGGCTGTATGATTGCGATTTTCATTTCTCACAGCACATAGAGCACTATGCAGAAGAAGTGCGCGAGGCTGCCGAGGATAACAAAGATATGGAAAACCGAGTGCATATATCTATGCTTTATCCCGAGCCCGTAGAGTATCGCGCCGAATGTGTAGAGCAGACCGCCTGCGACGAGCAGGAGGAATCCGCCGAGCCCCAGCGCATGATATGTCGGCACGACGGCGAAGATTATGCACCAGCCCATGCCCATGTAGCATATCATCGAGAATACGCGGAATTTTTTGAGGTCTATCGCCGTTAGCGTTATCGCCACCGCCGCTAGAGCCCAGACGATGCCGAACACCGTCCAACCGACTGCTTTGTTGACTTTTGTCAGTCCGCAGACCGCGATCGGCGTATATGTTCCGACTATCAGAAAATATACCGTGCAGTGGTCGATGACCTGCAGGACTTTCTTCGCGTAGCCGCGCGGCACGCCGTGATAGACGCTCGACATGGTGTAGAGCATTATCATCGACAGCCCGTAGACTATCGAGGTTATGACTCCCGATATGCTCCCGTGGAGCGCCGCGACTGTCACGCAGGCGACGAGTATGACTACCGCCAGTCCGCCGCCGACTATGTGCGTGACCATGTTGAATATCTCTTCTCCCCGTGTGTAGTCGGGTAGTTGCCTGTCTTTCAGCTGTGTTCTTTTCATAAAAACTGTCCTCCGAGTACAAAAATGTACTTTAGTACAATTATATCACCCAAAGTCCATTTTTATACCCGTAGAGGAATCAAAACTTAAATTTTCTGTGAATTATCCGACATTTTTGCAACTCATGATGCAATTCCGGCTTTCTTCAGATTTTCGAGATGTTCCTCATATGTGTCGGCATAGTAGTATTTTGCACTCGAGTCGTGGCAAAAATAGAGATAAGATACATCCGCCGGATCGAGTGCCGCATTTATCGTCCGCGCGCCGGGATTGCATATCGGACCTGCGGGCAGACCCTTGCATTTGTACATATTATACAGGCTGTTGTAGCGGTTGACATCGCCGGAGATATAGGGTTTGACGCTACGTTCGATATAGTAGATGCCAGAATCCATCTGCAGCTGCATACCCGCCTTGAGGCGGTTGTATATGACGGCGGCTATCTTTCTGACTTCGTTGGGGTTCGCGCCCTCTTTTTCGATTATCGACGCGACGGTCAGCACCTGATCCATCGAATAGCCCATGGATTTTGCCTTTGCCCTGTCGGCAGAGGTTATGTATTTTTCGCCCACGCGCAGGAAACGCCCTATAGCGTCCTGCGGCTTCTCGTTTTTATAAAAGTCGTAGGTGTTCGGAAAGAGATATCCCTCGAGTTTGAACGCCCTTGTGTTCGACGGTCTTGCGGCTATAAGCGGATAGTAGCTGTAGTCGTAGCTCTCGGCGGTCTTCATCAAATCGTTAAAAGAGCACACGCCGTTTGCCTCGAGCTTTTTGAATATCTGAGTCAGGGTCATGCCCTCGGTTATCGTGACGCGCACGGTTTCGCGCTGACCCGAGCCGCCGGCCGGGTTTTCCGGCTCCTGAGCATTGTCTCCGCCCGCCGCGGGTTGATTTTTCGTCTCGCCATTTTGTGCGAGCGTGCCGCCGTCGTTTGAAATAACGGTCTTTGCCGTTGTGCCGTCGGCGGATATAACAGTGACCTGCGTGTCCGACTCCGCGCCTGAGGTAGTCTCGTCATCGGCACTCTTCGAGCACGCCGCGCAGGACATTGCGAGCAGCAGCGCAAGAGCCGCGCAGAATATATTTCTGAGCTTTTTCATTTCAACATCTCCCATATAGGTTTCGACAAGATTATAGTATATCCGTCGGGTGTTGTCAAACCGCGCGGTAAGTGCTATAATACGGCGGTATGTGTCTTTTGGGGGAATAAAAATGTTGGTACGCGACAAGAAATTTTACCGCGACTTCTTCACGATGACCATGACGATAGCGCTCCAGAATCTTATCGTCTACGGCGTCAATCTCGCGGATAATATCATGCTCGGAGCTTACAGCGAGACGGCGCTCAGCGGCGTTGCGATAGCGAATCAGGTGCAGTTTCTTCTGCAGATGGTCGTCACAGGCACCGCGTCCGGAATGGGCGTTATCATCTCGCAGTACTGGGGCAAACGTCAAACCGAGCCGATAAAGCGCGTTTTTGCGGTCGGATTCTGGATAAGCTTATTGCTCAGCGCGATTATGTCCGCGATAGTCTGGTTCGTGCCCTATGGGGTCATGGGACTGCTGACCAACGAGCAGAGCATCATTCCGGCTGGCGTGGAATACCTGAAAATAATGGTATTTTCATATCTGATGTTCTCGATTTCAAACTCTCTGCTCGGAGTCATGCGCAGCGTCGAGACGGTAAGAATAGGCTTCTACATTTCGCTCTCGACCCTGCTTATAAATATCTGCCTCAACTATACTCTCATCTACGGCCACTTCGGCGCGCCCGAGCTTGGAGTGAAAGGCGCTGCATATGCGACGCTGACTTCGAGGGCAGTCGAGTTTATCGCGAGCATAATCTATTGCAGATTCATCGACAAGAAGCTAAAACTCAGAATCAAAGATATTTTCGCGCTCGAGCGCAGTTATATAGCCGACTTCATGAAATCGGGCGTACCGCTTCTGCTCTCGAATGTCTCTTGGGGCGTTGCGATGTCCGTTCAGGCGGCGATACTCGGCAGGCTCGGAGCCTCCGGCATCGCGGCGTCAAGCATAGCGCAGACCTTGTTCCAGTGCACCTCGGTCGTCGCCTACGCAACGGGTGATGCGGCGCGTGTCATGACGGGCATGGCGGTCGGCGAGGGAGACATGAAAAAAGTCAGGAGCGGCGCAAAGACCATGCAGCTGATGTTTTTAATTATCGGCGTGCTGACTTCGCTTGTGCTGTTTTTAGTCCGAAAGCCAATAATCTCGGTCTATAACGCCTCGGTTGAGACGGCGGAGCTTGCAAATATATTTGTGCTTATCCTCTGCGTCACGGCGATAGGCACAGCGTATGAAATGCCGTGCCTCACGGGCATAGTCTCGGGCGGCGGAGATACGAATTTCGTCTTTTTCAACGATATTGTCTTCATGTGGTGCATCGTGCTCCCGCTCTCCGCGCTCTCGGCATTTTATTTCAAGTTCCCGCCCGCGGTCACCTTCGCCCTGCTCAAGGCGGATCAGATACTCAAATGCTTCGTGGCGATAGTCAAAGTCAACCGCTTCAAGTGGGTTAGAGTATTGACGAGATAAAAATCAGCCCTATATTCAGAGAAGTTAATAAAACAGTTAAACCGACCTATAGCTTCATAGGTCGGTTTTATGTTATTGCAGGATGTATAGAAGTAAGCCGTTTATCGGTGCGGCAAGCAGAATTTTTTCAGTCCGTATTAATCCAGTATCTTTTCATCCGGCATCCGTCTGTTTCGATGTACTTTTCAAAAACTCCGCCATTGGCAAGTATCGTTTTTTCACTTGCCGTATTTGTTTCATCGCACACCACAAGAAGTTTCGATATCCCCACTATTTTGGCATTTTGAATATTTAATTCGAGCATCTCCTTTGCGTAACCTTTTCTGCGCTCGGATGGTCTTACTGAGTATCCGCAATGACCGCCCCATGTCCCGAGAATCGGATGATCGATGTGATGACGCAAGTCGATCACGCCGACAAGTTTACCGTCACTCTCTCTGATAGCGAAGTAGGTTGTTGACGGAACCGTCGTTCCTGCCTGTTCACATGTCTCTTCGCTTTTTCTGAGATTACATATATCGATCCATTCTTTCACATTGTTGCAGTTCCTCAGACCCATGCAGCCCGCGAATTGATCCTTATTATCTCTATCGCAAATCAGCACCTCTTTCTTGAACCGTTCTAATTCGTCTATATATTTTTCATTTGCCTCTGTCAGAAACAGCATGGGGCTCTCCTTTGAAAAAATAGAATTTAATAAATTGAGATTTGTCTATCACTTGAACCATAGCAAAGTAAAAGCGTGTGACTCAGCTAATTTTTATAATCAGACCTTCAATAGCCACGCCGCAGTGTTTGAAAGCTTTCTTAGAGAAGCGAGGGAACGGCTTGCGAAGCAAGACGCACGAGCCCGCACTCGTTCAAGCTCCGGCGCGTTTGCGGGCGAATGTGCCGAGCAACTAACTGAGAGCCACAAGCCTGGTACTGCGGCGTGGCGTTCGCGGGGGTACAGGGGGATTCCCCCTGTTTTGCTTTTCTTTTGCAGGCGTTTTCTTTTTCAAATAAAAAGAAAATGCCGAAACGCGGGAAGCGTGAAAAGTTTGATTATAGTGGGACGCGAAGATAGTAAGCCAATTATCAACAATTTACAATTGCTATGACCCTGTATCGGCTACGCCGATATCGGACAGCCGCAAGGGCTGTCCCTACGGTCGGTAAAATCAAAGATTTCGTGCCGCTTGCGCGGCAACGGTGCGTCGAGGTCGCCGCACCCTACAAGTTGCACATCAATAAAATTGTGCGGAGTTCGCGGGCGGATGAAATCCGACTATATCGCGCACTTTTTCACTATTCACTTCGCGGGCGGATAATATCCGCCCCTACTTACTTTGAGCGAAGCGAAATAACCCCTCAGCCTCGGCTTACGCCGAGCCAGCTCCCCTACATGGGCGCCTAAATAGATTCTGCGACAAATCCCAATTTATCGATCCATTCAATCATACCACGCGGCTTAAATATATGCAAAAAAAGTCCCGGCAGACAGTGCTGTCGGGACTGAAATTTAAAATTATTTTATGAGCACTTGTTTTTCAGATGGCTGATTTTATATCTCATTCAGCGTCTTTGCTATTCCGTCCGCTATCGCCCCGGCGTAGGATTCGAGGTTGTCGTCGAACAGGCGGTTGTCGCCGTCGTCGGTTATGAAGCCGATCTCGGCGAGGCAGCTTGGCATATTCGTGCGGCTGTTGATGAAATAGTTCTCTCCGTCCTCGCGCGCAAAGCCGGACTTAACGCCCCTGTTTTCGGATATCCCGGCGGTGGCGAGCGCGTCACAGATGTTCTGCGCGAGCGCGGTGTCCTTGGGCGGCGAGTCCGAATGAATCCATATTTCAACGCCGTGCGCGTTCTCAGCGCTGTTGCGGTGAAGCGCAACAAAGAGCTTCGCCCGGCGCATATTCGCCTTTCTGCACCGCCCGGCGAGGGAGATAAAAGTATCGTCGTCGCGCGTCATGCAGACCTTGACCCCGCGCGCTTTCAGCTCTTTTTCGACCGCCAGCGCAAGCTCGAGATTGTCGTCCTTTTCGAGCCTGCCCTCATATTGAGCGCCGGAGTCGTCTCCGCCGTGACCGGGGTCGAGGCAGACATCAACGCGCATGCTGTCCATAACTATTCCCGCCGTCAGAGCCGCCGCGGCGGCAATGGCAAGGCAGATGATGAGAATCCTCTTTGCCGTTCGTTTTTTCATATGTCAGCAGTCAACCACCTCTGAGCCGAAAGGCATGAATGCGAGCTTTGCGAATTTGAAATACTGGAGTCCGAGCGGGATGCCGATTATCGTGCAGCAGCAGACAACGCCCATCGCGGCGCAGTAGACTGCGTTCTCCCAGCCGAGCAGGATTATCCATAAAATATTGGCAATGAAGCTCGGCGCGCCGCCGCCGAATCTTATATCCTTGCCGAACGGAGCCGCAGACAGACGCGCGAATTTAAAGCACTGCTTGCCGAGCGGTATGCCCACAATTGTGACACAGCATATGAGACCGCTCATCAGCCACATCAGCGCCGCAAGAAATCCGCCGCAGATAAACCAGACAATGTTGCCTATTGTTTTCATCTTTTATATATTCCTTTCCGCGGAGATATATCCCCGCATTTTGATAATAGCAACAAATTGTTGCGGAAAAATGACCCAAAATATAATTTTTTTGCGCCCCTGTTCGTCGGCGCATTTTTATAGTATAATATATGTGTCAAAAATGTGTATCAAAAGGCAGGTGAGAGAATGAACCCGAAAATCAAGGAGCTTCGCAAAAAGGCGATGCAGCTTCCGCTGACCCCCGGCGTCTATCTGATGAAAAACAGCAGCTCGGAGATAATATATGTCGGCAAGGCGAAGGCACTCAAAAACCGAGTCAGCCAGTATTTCGGCTCCGAGCATAATCATACAGTAAAAGTGCGCAAGATGGTCGAAAATGTCGATGATTTCGATGTCATTCTCACCGACAGCGAGTTTGAAGCCCTCGTGCTCGAATGCAGCCTTATAAAGCAGCATTCCCCGAAGTATAATATTCTCTTAAAAGACGACAAGGGCTATTCATATATAAAAGTCACGCCCGGCAAGTGGCGCAACATATATGCCGTGCTCCAGCGCGAAGATGACGGCGCAAAGTATATCGGCCCTTATATGAGCTCGTTCGCCGCGCGCAATACCGTTGACGAGGCGAAGAAGATATTCCGCCTGCCGCAGTGCAACAAAGTATTCCCGCGCGACTTCGGGAAGAGCCGCCCGTGCCTCAATTTCTTTATCGGCCAGTGCAGCGGCGTGTGCAGCGGCAAGGTGCCGTTTTCGCAGTATAACGAAGCGGTTGAGGACGCTCTCGCGTTTATAAAAGAGGGCGGAACCGCCGCGCTCGCGGATCTTCAGAAGCGCATGGAGGACGCGGCGGAAAACCTCGAATTTGAAAAGGCGGCGCGCCTGCGCGACAGAATAGCCGCGATAAAACGTCTCGGCGGCAAGCAGAAAGTTATGTCCGCCGATGTCAGGGAGCAGGATGTCTTTGCCCTCGTCACGGGCGCGGCGTCGTCCGGCAAGGCGTGTCTCTCCGTGCTCCGCTTTGCGGACGGCAGGCTCTATGACAGCGAGAATTTCATAACCGATGTGCCCGAGGATACGGCGGAGACGCTCGCCGAGCTTATCCGCAGCTTCTATATGATAAGAGATTTTGTCCCGCGCCGCGTGTCGGTCGACGGCGAGGTTGCCGACAGCGAGCTGCTCGAACGGTGGCTGAGCGAAAAGAAGGGCAAAAAAGTCATAATATCCCACAGCACCGCGGGCGAGCAAAAGAAGCTTTTTGAGATGTGCCGCTCGAACGCCGCGCAGTATCTGACTCCGCTGACAGGCACCGCCGGCAGAAAGACTGCCGCGCTCGACGAGCTTGCGGGTATGCTTGGACTGCCCGCTGCGCCGGAATTCATCGAATCATATGATATCTCGCACACCGCCGGAAGCGACAATGTCGCGGGCATGATAGTTTTCCGAAACGGCGAGCCATACAGGCGCGGCTACCGCCGATTCATGATAAAAGGCTTCACCGGTCAGGACGATTACGCCTCCATGGCGGAGGTGCTCGACAGAAGATTCACGAGATACGAGGAAGAAAAAGAGAGCGGCGAGGGCTTCGGCCGCCTGCCCGATCTTATTCTGCTCGACGGCGGCAAGGGACAGGTTTCGGCAGTCGAGCCGATACTCAAAAAGCACGGGCTTGAAAACATCCCGCTTTTCGGCATGGTCAAGGACGGCAGCCACCGCACGCGCGCGATAGCGAAATCCGGCGGCGAGATAGCGTTCACTTCAAAACGCCGCGCGTTCACTCTCGTTTCGGAAATACAGGAGGAAGTTCACCGCTTCGCCGTGACCTATCACAGGCAGAAGCACAAGGCTTCCGCGCTCTCGAGTACGTTGACGGATATCCCCGGCGTCGGACCGTCGCGGGCAAAGGCACTCCTGCGGCATTTCAAGACCGTGACCGCCATAAAAAATGCTAGTGTTGACGAGCTCAAAAAATGTGTCGGGTATCTCCGACTCCATGGCGCAGACTATATACGACGCTCTGCATCCAGAATCTTGACACGGGCGCGTATAAATGTAATAATATGTATAACAGTGCGGCAAAAACCGCAGATTGAAAAGATAAATGCAGTATAAAGGAACTGATGATATGAGAGTTATAACAGGCACGGCACGCGGCAGAGTTCTCAGAACGCTCGAGGGCGAGGATGTCCGCCCAACTACCGACCGCGTCAAAGAAGCCGTTTTCAGCATAATACAGTTTGAGATAGAGGGCAGGCGCGTGCTCGATCTGTTCGCAGGCTCGGGTCAGCTCGGCATCGAGGCTCTTAGCCGCGGCGCTGCGTCGGCAACATTTGTCGATATGTCGAAAGACTCATTGAGCGCCGTCAAATATAATCTCGAACACACGAAGCTCGGCGACAACGCCAAGGTCGTTCAGACCGACGCGCTCTCGTTTTTGAAGCTGACGAAGGACAGGTTTGATATAGTGTTCCTCGATCCGCCATATGCGAGCTCACTCGTAGTCGATTCGATGAAGCTGCTCTCCGATGTTGTTGCCGCCGGCGGCTGCGCAATATGCGAGACTCCTGTCGATTCGGAGCTGCCCGAGAGCTTCGGCGAGCTTAAATTCCATCGCAGCTACCGCTACGGAAAGATAAAAATCACCGTTTACCGCAAGGAGGGTGAGGACGAATGAAAATAGCTATATGCCCCGGCAGCTTCGACCCCGTCACCAAGGGTCATCTTGATATAATCAGGCGCACCGCGAGCATGTTTGACAGGGTCATAGTCGTCGTCATGCACAACTATCATAAGCCCAATTCATATTTCAGCGCGATAGAGCGCGTTGGACTCATAACAAGATGCGTCAAGGATCTCGACAATGTTGTTGTCGATATGCACGACGGACTTCTTGCCGCATATGCCCAGGAAAAAGGAGCTGTAGCGATAGTCAAGGGTCTGCGCGCCGTCTCGGATTTCGACTACGAATTCCAGCAGGCGCTGACAAACAAGAAACTCAATCCGAATATCGAGACCGTTTTCATAACGGCGAATTCGGATTACATGTACCTCTCGTCGAGCGTCGTCAAGCAGGTTTGCGAGTTCGGCGGGGACATCTCGGACTTTGTCCCGCCCGAGGTGCATGATGATATTGTCAAAAGAATAAGAGAGAGGAGCGCTTCAAAATGAACATAGATTCCCTTCTGGAGCAGATAGAGAACATTCTCGACAGCGGCACAAAGATAACGCTTTCCAAAAAGACCGCGGTCAACGCCGAGGAGATACGCGAGTGCATCGCGCAGCTGCGCGAGATAATCCCCGAGGAGGTTGATCAGGCAAAGTCGATAACCGCCAACCGCAGCGAGATAATCGAAAAGGCGAAGAGCGACGCGGCGGCATCCGTTGCCCGCGCTCAGGAGAAAGCTCAGACTCTTGTGGAAAAGACCGAGGCGAAGAGCGAGCAGATAATCTCAGCCGCCAACGCCAACGCTCAGAAGACCGTCGACAGCGCTAATAAGCTTGCCGAAGAGACCGTTGCAAAGGCAAAGTCCGACGCGGCGGCGATAGTTGAAAAGGCTCAGCAGACGGCAAACAAGCTTCTCGACGAGAACGAGATAACCGCTCAGGCGCGCGCATATGCGTCGCAGCTCAAGGTCAATTCGCAGAACGAGGCAACCGAGCGAGTCAACTCCGCGATAGCTAGAGCGGAAGAGATGCTCTCCAACGCGACCCGTCAGGCGGATGATATAGTCAAAAAGGCTAACGCGGAGTCGAATGAGACTCTTGCGAGGGCGAAGAAGTGGTCTGCGGATATCCGCGAGGCCGCGAGCAACTTCGCCGACAGCGTCCTGCGCAGCGCGGACAAGGCTCTTGTCGCGAGCATAAACGAAGTCAGGGACGCGAGGCAGAAAATAAGCGACACCTACAAGGGCGAGAAAAATCCTCAGTAAAGGGAAGTGCATTAAAATGAAAACAGGTCACGCGGACAAGGCGCGCGAGCTTTTCAACGAGGGATACAACTGCTCTCAGGCGGTGCTCGGCGCATTTGCGGAGGATGCGGGACTCGATGTCAAAACCGCGCTCAGGCTCTCTGCGCCGTTCGGCGGCGGAATGGGCAGAATGCGCGAGGTCTGCGGCGGCGTCAGCGGAATGTTCATGGCGATAGGTCTCTTCTTCGGCTATGACGAACCCGACGGCGCGCAGGCAAAGAAAGAACTCTACTCATATGTCCGCGCCCTTGCGGACAAGTTCAAAGAGAGCGAGGGCTCGATAATCTGCCGCGAACTGCTCGCGGGAGTGAAAACTCAGCCCGGCCCCGATCCCGAGCCGAGAAACACCGCGGACTATAAAAAACGCCCGTGCCCCGAGCTCGTCGCATACGCGGCGCAGCTGACCGAAGATTTTCTCAATGAACATGGAAAGCTTGAATAAACGCGAAAAAGCGAAAACGAGTTAAATATAACAAAGGAAGCCAAAATTTACATTGGCTTCCTTTGTTATTGTAAAATGGCGGATAAAGAGCATGAGCTGCAAATAAATTAGGTCTTTCATTTCGAAAATATAAATGCTATAATTAGAATTGTATGAATCCCGCGAAAAAAACAATCTCTTTGTAAAAGCAGATTGGAGGTACTGTTATGAAGAAAATTGATCTCGGGCAAGCCAAAAAGGACGCTTTGGGTGTTTTAGATAAAACAAAAAGCGCAATCGCAAAAGCTGCGGATCAAAATAATGATGAAAAATTCGATATGCAGGATGTGTCCTTGGTTGCAAGTAAAGTCGGCAAAAGGATCAAAGACGGAACAACTGCATTGAAAGAAAGCGCAGAAGAAAGGGCGAGAGCCAGAGAATTGAATTCTCTTCTGCCGTTTTTTGCAGAAGATTTGGATGACAGAGAGTTCGTTTTGCCCAAATTTATAAGAGTCGCAAATCGCGACAAAAAGCGTGCGGAAAGTCAGGTTTGCAACGGATCTGTCGGCTATTACTCTGACACAAAGGGTTTGCGCCTAGTGAACATTTTTCGAGACAGTCTCGAAGTATTCAAGCTGATGTTTTTCCCTGACTGCAACAGTGAGTTCTACTATGTTGATCCGATTGATGAAAATCGGTATATAGCTCTTGATGATTATTTCAACTATTTGAAAGTTGAGCGTATAAGCGAGTTGCAAAGGTTGGCTCAAAGTCTTGGTGCAAAGCATTTCAAAGTTACATATAAGGAAGAGCAAAACTCAATTGCGGAAAAAACAATTAAGGCTAATGTCAAGGTTCAGGGTGCAGCAACGGGAAGTGCAGAACGCAATTTATCTGAAACTAAATTTGAAACCATTGAAATTGCGGCTGACATGGAGTGTCCCGGTCATGCACCTAACAGACCTGATTTGAAATATTTACAAAAAGATCCGGCGATCAGAACTTTGATTGATATGAGAATGGACGAGCACTCGCCGTTGTCTCATCAGAAGTTTATGCTTAAATTAAGCAACTCTTCCGGCTTAAAAGAAAGTGATGCCGTAAAGATAGATGCTGTTTTAAAAAGCATAAAGTTTGCAGGAAGTACATCAATTGTCAGCGAAGCGCGAAATGAAGCGAAAAGATACCTTGAATATGAAATAGATTTTTAATGCGGCGCAGCTCGTCGAGGATTTCCTAAATGAACACGGAAAGCTGAAATAAATAAAAAAGATGTCTATATGACAGTAACCGACCGCAGCAAGCTTGTGCGGTCGGTTTTTTATGTTTGCTTGTCAGCTTAGACAGATAAATTGAGATTTATCGCAGAATCTATTTAGGCTCCCCTGCATGGGAGCCGGCTCGGCGTAAGCCGAGACTGAGAAATTATTTCGCTTAAAGTAATAAATCTATGCGGCGGTGGCGGATATTATCCGCCCTCAAACTCCACACAATTTTAGCGGTGTGCAATTTTCAGTGTGCGGCGACCTCGACGCGTCGATGCCGCGTAAGCGGCACGGAATCTTTGAATCACTCACTTTTACCTTGCTATGGCTAAAGTGACAGACAAATCCAACTCATCTCTCATACAGTATAAAACAAACAAGCTCAGGCGCGGAGAATATCACCGCGCCTGAGCTTTTGTTATTTCTTTTTCTTCTTTCCGGCTATCGGCAGCATTGCCGCGCCGGCAAGGAGGGTTATCGCGGATACCGCTATCGGCGCGCCGGTCTGCGGGGTCAGCGGAGTTTTTCCGCCGCCGTTTGACGCGCTGCCGGGCGTATTTTTCTTGCCCGAGAGGAACACATAGTTGTCATACTCGCTGTCGCTCATCGCCGTAAATGTAAATGTGCGGCTCTTGACAAACGGCACCTGACCGTTCTTGAGCGAATAGACGACCGTTACGGTGAACGGCTCGGTGCTCTTCGGCAGGGAGTGCTTTTTGAAATCTATCTTGCAGCTCTCGCCGACTTTAAGAACGGTTCCGTTCTTCGCCGAGAGGTCAACATCCATGCCGTCCGCCTTGACGCTGATTATCTCGGTGTCGTACTGCTCCGAGAGGCTCTCGATAGTCAGCGCGGTGTCCTTCGAGGTATGGAAACCCGACGGGGACTTGTCGAACTTGACATAGAGTCCGTTCGCGGGGTTCTGACCGAGGTTGAACTGCGGGAACTCGGGATCGGAATAGACATCCGTTATTCTGTCCGTGAAGAAGAATGTCAGATAGAAATTCCTCGTGTATCTGTCCCACGGGCACATTCCGTGGAACTGACCGTTGACGAACCAGGTGTTCTCGGGCAGATACGCGCAGCTCGCGTCGATATCGCGTTCGGGCGAGATGTGCCAGTGAGTCGGGTCATCGCAGACCGTGTTCTGCTTTTTGTAGTCTGCCGGGAACTTCTCGCCGAACGGGGCGCAGTATGCGCCGGACGCCGAGTGAACGTCGATAACATAGTCGGAGTTCACGCCCGTGCTCGTGCCGATATCGTGCCCGGTGTTTGCGACTATCGCTATTCTTGTTCCGGCAGACTGAGCGCGCTTGAGTCCCTCGCTCATATGAGCCATGGCGTTGTAGTGCATCTCGTCGCTCTTTGCTATCAGCTCGGCGTTCTCGACCGGGTCGAGATATTTTGCCTTGAACTCCTCGTACTTGTCTGGGGGGAACGAAATCCCAGACACTGCCGAAGTTTATAACAACATCGAGCAGATACTGATGAATGATATCGTTGAACGCCTGATTGAGGCGGTCAAAGCCGAACGCCTCGACGAGCCACTCATATTCGTACTCCTTGCGGAAGCCTATCTCGACATATTCGATAAGGGTCGCGACATCGAAATGGATGTTGCCCTCGAACAGGTCAACGACGAGCTGAGTGCCGCAGGTCGCGGGAGCGTCCATTATCGCGCGGTCAACATCGCCCTTTGCGCCGTAATAATAGAGATATGTCGCGGTCAGCTGACCGCCGTGGCTGAGTCCGTAGAGATTGACTTTCCGGCTTCCGGTGAGCTCCTTCACTTCCTGGATGAACTTGTCGAGCTTGGCGGCGTTTTCGACCTGACCCATGCGCCAGTCCTCGGTGAAGGTAAAGTGGTTCTCCGCACCGATGCGCTCGATGAGATCGGCAGAGATCTCTTTTTCAGCTATGTATTTGTCCTCGCCCTTTGCCTTGAGGACGGATGCGCGGGTGTTCGCCGCGCCCTCGGGATAAACTGAAAGATCATATTTAGAAGTGCCGTCCGGGTTGCAGCGCAGGGGTTCGAGCAGCTCGACTCCCGCCTCGCCTACGACTTTAACGAGCCTTTCATAATCGCCGAACGCCGCTCCGGCAAGACCGCCTGCGAGCTCGGGGATACGGGCTATAACTATCTTTTTGAGGTCATCCATATTGATGCCCCAGACCTGATGCTCGTTTTCGCCGCCGAGGTCATAGAACAGCGAGGGACCGGAATAGCCCTGAACGAGTATCAGCGGCGTTGCCTTATCTTGTGCGAAGACCGACATCGGCAGGATACACAGCAACATAACAACGCAGAGAATGGCAGATATTATTCTCTTCATGCCTTCTTCTCCTTGGTGACTTTTGCAAGGAAGATAAGCGGCACGATTATAAGCACCGCGATTATAGCGGAGACGAGGAATATCGTCGGGATCGGGACGAGGGTGCTCTCGCCGTATTCGTTGAGCATGGTGCCCAGCTCATATCTGCCGGAGAACTCGGAAATAGTCCAGCTGCCGACCTTCGGGCCGATTATCATGGGCAGAGTGACGGTGAACAGAAGTCTGACGCCCTGGAACTGACCGACCTTATCCTCGGGAGTGTAATCGCGCACTGTAGCGTTGAGGATTATCATAAGAAGACCGTAGCCGAGGATCATAATGAGCGCAAAGAGCACGAAAGTGAGAAGAGTCTTTGCAAAGAAAACGGCAACGAGTCCCGCGACGAAGAGAAGAACTGCGGGGAAGACGAATATTCTCTTACCGACCTTGTCGAGGAGCTTGCCGAGCAGGATAGTTACAACGACGAGACCGACAACAGCCGCCGCGCCGCCGATGATTATGGGCGTGGTTATCTGGAAGGTGTTGAGGTCAAATTTGAGATAGTGCTGAACATAGATGAATATGTAGGGCATGAACACCTGAACTGCGGTGTTGAAGATGCAGGCGGACGCGAGGCAGAGATAGAGCGCCGCGTTGTTTTTTATAACCGACGGACGGAAGCCGTAGATAAGATCGCTGAAATAGTTTGTGCTCTGTTTTACGCCCTTGCGCGGATCCTTGACCGAGAACAGACCGATGATTCCGCATATTGTGACGAGCGCGCCGAGGAACATGAAGCATGCGGGATAGCCTGCCGCCTCAACGCCGACGCCGAAAGCGACGGTAACTATAACGGTTGCGAACACGGGCAGAAGCGCCAGAACGGCTTCGGCAGTGCCGCGGTTTTCGGGGACGGTGACATCGGTGACCCACGCGTTGAACGCGGCGTCGTTCGAGGTTGAGCCGAAGAAGGTCATGACACAGTCCATAATAATAACAACGCAGACCGTTGCGGCGACGACCTTGGAGGTATCGGAGATATTGAAGAGCTTTCCGATATTCTCTCGCGAGATGAATGCGAACACGGCGACGGTGAAGCCCCAGATTATGTATCCGCCGCTGATGAAGATTTTGCGGCGGTCGAGCTTGTCGCTGAGAGTACCCATGATGAATGTGGTCACAACTGCGGCTATCGCAGACGCGGCGACCATCTTTGCTATATCATCGGCTGTGCCTCCGATGTAGTTGAACAGGAATGTGTTGAAGTATACGTTCTCAACAGCCCACGCGACCTGCCCGATGAAGCCGAACAGGATGATGTTGAAGAGAATCCGCCCTCCGAGCTTTTTCTTTTCCAATTGTATGTCCTCCGTTCCGGGGCGGATTACCGCGCCCCGATTTATTTCACGGAATATAATACCAAATTCATGGCGTATAATCAACATATTTTTGTATATCTTTGTCAAATCGGTTTATTTTCGGAGAACTTTATTTTTGAAATCCGGGGTCGCCGTCATCCACACCGCGCAGGACTGGCCGTAATACGGAACGACGAAAAATGCGGGCAGAATTAATACGCAGCTGAGAAACCAGAGAATAAATCCCGCCTTGAATCGGGCGAAAGCGCGGCAGTGCCCGCGCATGATATCGCGGCTTTGGCGCAGAGCCTGTTTTATTGAAACATCCGGATCGGCGGCGAGAATATACTCCGCCGCAGACCACGCCTGACGCGCGCCGGAGCAGAATATGCAGCCCGATATAAGCATGAGTATGCTCCCCGTGAGCACGGCAGCTATCGTCAGAATGCCGACAGTTGACGAGAGAAGCATATATATCCCGCCCGCCGCGAGAGCCGCACCCGGCAGTAGAAAGAATATCCACAAAACGAGGTTCAGCGCCGCGAGCGATATATGCAGGCGGAGCGCAGAAAAGGCGCGTTTGCCGCGAAACGCCGCGGTACATTCGGCGGCGCGGCGTTTTTGCCCCAGCGCGCCGAGCAGGAAATACCGCTTCATCCCCTGCCGCAGCGGCGCAATGAGAGCCGAGACGGCTATGGTCAGCAAAATGCACGCCGCCGCATTGACGGCGGGGCTGAGCAGCTTTGACACCGAAGATAGCGCGGAGGTCACTGCGGAGGCGTTGAGCAGGAGCCGCGCCCCGGCAGTCATGAATCCCCCGGAGACAGCCGCCGCCGCGAGGCAGCCGAACATAACGGCACCGCCCGCTCCCGAGTCCGTCTGCGCCGCCCTTCCGCACACTCTTATCTGTGAATCCTTCATTTTTGTCACCGCCCGTTTTTTGAGGATATTATTTCCCTGATTTTCCGTAAAATTCCTCCGGATAACAAAATAAGAAGAAAATTCATTTTACTTTTAAATTTATGTGATTTATACTATATATAATAAAATAAAAAATCGGAGACAAAAATGAAGATAACGAAAAAAATCCAGCTCCACGCTTTGTGTTGACATCCACGGCATGCGCGAGCGCGAAGCAAAATTCCGGCTCGAGTCTCTAATCGAAAACGGCTCGGCGGATATAACGCGCCTTGAGATAATCCACGGCTTCAACGGCGGCACGGTTTTGCAGTCCCTCGTGCGAAGCGGGCTCGAATCAAAAAGGATAAAGGAAATTCGCCCGGGCGACAACTCCGGGCAGACAATAATAATACTTAAACAGGGAGAAAAATGATGAAAAAGAAAACAAAGATACTTATCTGCGTGCTCTGCGCCGTCGCAATAGCGGGTATTGCGGGCGGACTGTTCGCGAAGTTCCACACGAAGAAAATTCGACCGAAGGAGACCGTCTCGATAAAGAGCGTCAGCGGGATAAACCTCGATGAAATAACGCTCACGGCGCACAGGGGTCTGAGCGCAATCGAGCCGGAGAACACCCTCCCCGCTTTCAAGGCGGCGTGCGAAGCGAAGTATAACTATGTCGAGTTCGATATCGAGCCGACCTCCGACGGCAAGTGGATAGTCATGCACGACGACGATCTCAAGCGCACGACGAACGGTCACGGCAAGATAAACAAATATACACTCGACGAAGTCAGCGCGCTGAAAATCGACAACGGCGCAAATATAGAAAACTACACCGACCTAAAGCTCCCCACATTCGAAGAGACGATGGCTCTGCTCGACGAATACTATCCCGATGTAAAGCCCATGATTGAAATAAAGAGCATCGGCAAAGACAATCTCGACTCGCTCGTTGAGTTCTTCAAAGACTACGCCGCCAAGGGCAAGAGCACGATTGTTATCTCGTTTGACAAGGATATAATCGACACATTATATAAGGAGTGTCCCGAGCAGACATACTGGCTGCTGACGAGCGAGCTTTCGGACGAGGCCGTTGACTTTTGCAAAAATCACGGCAATATGCGCGCGGCATTCAACGGCAACAACGCGAAGAACACCGACAGCGTGATAAACGCCGCCATTGACGCGGGCATCCCGCTCGCCGCGTGGACGATAGACAACACCGACACTCTGAAGCACCTCTATTCTCTCGGTATCAGATATTTCACAACAAATCGGATCACGCCTTAAAAAAGTTTTTCAAAAAAAGGTGTTGACAATCATAAAAATGTATGATATACTAATAACAGTAATCATTACTGATTATGAACTGAGAGGAAGCAATATGAGATATTCGTCACAGCGTGATACTGTTCTGAAAGTCGTAAAAGCGGCTCGCGATCACCCGACTGCGGACACGATATATTCGCGTGTGCGCGCCGAGCTGCCGAAGATAAGCCTCGGCACCGTCTACCGCAATCTGAGCCTGCTCAGTGATATGGGGCTGATAACGACGCTCGAGACGCTCGACAAGAGCATCCACTATGACGGCAACACCGACTCTCACAGCCACTTCATCTGCGAGCGATGCTCGAAGATAATCGATCTCGGAGTTGAACGCGGACTGCCCGAAGATATTTCCGAGCTCGGGCTGCTCGTGCGGCATAAGAAGATTATCTATTACGGACTCTGTCCCGATTGCCAGCAAAACACGGCGGAGGATGACGACGCCGGAGTTTTACAATAAAATAATTTTAAGTGTAAAGGAGAATCATTATGAAATTCGTATGTCCCGTTTGCGGTTATGTTTATGAAGGCGATTCTGTTCCGGAGGGCTTCAAGTGCCCCTCTGCGGAGCTGACGGCTCCAAGTTTATCAAGCAGGACGAAGGCATGACCTGGGCTTCCGAGCACGTTGTCGGCGTTGCAAAAGACGTTGATCCCGAGATCCTCCAGGGACTCAGAGACAACTTCGCAGGCGAGTGCAGCGAGGTCGGCATGTATCTTGCAATGGCGAGAGTCGCACACAGAGAGGGCTATCCCGAGATCGGTCTCTACTGGGAGAAGGCAGCTTACGAAGAGGCTGAGCACGCCGCCAAGTTCGCCGAGCTCCTCGGCGAGGTCGTGACCGACTCGACGAAGAAGAACCTTGAGATGAGAGTTGAGGCGGAGAACGGCGCTACCCTCGGCAAGACCGAGCTTGCAAAGCTTGCAAGGCAAAGGGTCTCGACGCTATCCACGACACAGTCCATGAGATGGCTCGCGACGAGGCGAGACACGGCAAGGCTTTTGCAGGACTTCTCAAGAGATACTTCGGCAAATAATTCTTCGCATAAAAACCACACACATTCGCGGCGCACATCAAACGGTGTGCGCCGCGTTATTTTTATATAATCTTATCGGGACTTGAAAACGGCGGCGCAATATGCTACGATAACTCAAAGAGCAAGAATTGAGGAGAAAAGATGAAGGTAACCTGCGAATACTGCGAATCGGTCGTCGACGCCGAAAAGAACGACACCTGCCCCAACTGCGGCGCGCCGCTGGCGGACAGCCGAAAGGCAAAGGAGGCAGAGCTGCGCGAGGCTCAGAAGAAAAAAGAAGCCTACGAGCGCGAGGCGCGCGAGAAGCAGCGCAAGCTCGAACAGGAGCGGATAGAAGCCGAGCGCGGCAAAATGATACTCGACGCGGTGACAAATGTCACGGGGCGCGCACATTCAGTCAGAAATTCACGCGCGCTGAAAGCGGGATGCCTCATCCCGATAGTTGTAATTGCGCTGATAATAATACTATCTATCGCCTTTTCGGTGATTCGCCAGATCTCGGGCGGCAGCGTTGACGATCTGCTTTCGGGAGTTGTCTCCGAAAAATTCTCCGACTACGAAGAGACGGAAGCAGTGCCCGAAAAGGTCGAAGTGAATTTCGGCGAAAAGGCGGTCACGCCCATGTACACCGTGCTGTGCGACGAGATAAAGGAAGTCGACAGCTACCCGTGGACGGTGCAGAAGGGCTACAGATATGTTGCGGTTCATCTCGTGCTGACGAACAATCTCAGCGAGGAAGAAAGTCTCAACGAAAAGACCGATTTTGTTGTCAACGGCATAGCGCAGGACAGCCGTTTTCTCTCGGGCTACAAGCGCATATCCTCGTCGCCCGTGACAGCGGGGCTCTCGATAGACGGATATCTCATCTTCGAGATACCGACAAATATCACGACCGCCCAGCTGAAATACGGCGACTATGTGACGATAAACATAAAGCCCTCGGACATCAAAAGCAAATAAAAAATCAGGCTCGGTGTGAATTGCACCGAGCCTTTATATATACGGTTTTATCTCGTCAGTCATGCCGAGGATGTAGTCGGTCGAGGTGTTATAGAGCCGCGCAAGGGACACAACAAACCGCGTCGGTATCTCGCGCTTGCCCGTCTCATAGTTGCTGTATACCCGCTGATCGATTCCGAGAAAAGCGGCAACCTCTTTTTGAACCATATCGTGATCTTCGCGCAGATCTCTTAATCGCGGATAATACAAGAGCCTCACCTCATTTTTAGTATATCTACTATCAAAAAATAGTATTGATTTTACTATTATTTAATAGTAGAATATGTTTGGTGAGGCTATGATTAAGCGAATCATTGTTGCTGGAAGCAGAAATTATCACAATTATCAGGAAGCAGAATCGTATATAAACTTTTGCATATGCCGAATTAGAAAAGAGTATAATCTGGTTTTCGTTTCCGGCGGATGTCGCGGTGCCGATGCACTTGGAGAGAGTTACGCCATTAGTAACGGATATGCTGTTGAGCGTCATCCTGCAAAATGGCAGCTTTACGGCAAAGCCGCCGGTCCAATAAGGAACCGAACAATGATAATGTCCGCAGATTATGTTATCTGTTTTTGGGATTACCAAAGCCGCGGGACTGCCTCTTTAATAGAATATGCTAAAGAATTCAATAAACCCATTAGAATAAAAAAAGTTTCGTCATATGCATCGTCCGAATAAAATGGCGATGCATATTCATTCCCCCGCCTCTATTCTTCTCTCCTCGCCGATATTTTGCAGGCAGCCGTATTCGCTGAAAAACACTGCTCTGCCGTCGGACTGCCGCTCGGTCGTCGTGCGGCTCATCACGAGCATATCGCGCAGATTATTTGAAGATTTATAGAAGTGCTCCTCAAGCGTGATAAGATTGGAGAGGCTGTCGTCCGTCGCGTCTGCGGGCGCGAATATATATTTCCGCTCGGCTCTTATGCCTATCGGAAGCTTCTCACCGCCGAGGGTCAGGAATCTGTCCTCAGTGAAATCCGGGTCTATCCGCGCGCCGAGGGGTATTTTGAGCGAAAAGAACAGCAGAGTGTAACGCGACTTGACATCGCTTATTTTCCTTGACGGCAGGCTGTGCGAAGAGGTCGAAAAAGTATGCTTTGTCAGCGCGGTGATATACCCCGCGGCGTGGCGCATGCTCATGCCGCCGTCGCGGTTTTCGACGATTCCGCTGATTATCGTGTCGCCCTTTAAAACGGCGGCGTTTCGCTCCTGCATCGCAGTGCCGCTGAAAATTTCGAGAGTCTGTATCTGCCCGTCCGCCGCGGCGACTATATCGCACGGCGCATCATTTTTTTTGACACTCTTGCCGACTCCCTCGCGCACATCGACATTGACCGAGCAGCCGATTATATTAACAGACAGCCACGAAACCTCAGGCAGAGCGGACATCGCCTCCTCGGCGACCGTGTGCGTGTCGAGCTGTTTTTTTCTCATCCCCGGATAGACGCCGAAACGCTCGACCGTCTCTCTTATATCCTCTTCCGGCACTGTCTCGCAGCCCGTCACATTGACCGTCCATATTCGCCCGGAGAGCGCCGCCGTTATCAATATAAAGCACACCGCGCCGACTGCAAGCCCCGCATGGACGCGGTTTTTTGACAGCAGAAAAGGCAGACCGCTCTTCTTGACTATTTTCATGCGCATGCCCGCTTTTTTGGCGCAGGGGGCGCATCATGCGGTAGCCCCTCGGGCGTCGTGCGCGCGAAAACGACGCCGTTTGTGCAGCAGACTCCCAATACGGAATATTCCCGCGCGAGCATAGATTCAGAAAGCGTTCCGGGAATCCCCCGCTCGCTTTCATGCAGACATAGCCGCGCAAGAAATTAAATACATCAGAAATATTCCCGCCCCCTATTTACAGAATTCCATGCTCATTATTTCCCCGTGTATGACCGCCTGACCGAGGTCGAAAACATCTATGCTGAGCCCTTTACCGCAGAAAATTATCTCTTCTTTGCCGGCGCTCAGGCGTATACGCTCGCCGTCATATTCGAGCACGCCGTAGAGTCCGTCTATGCTCGCCTCGCTCCTGCCGAAAAATTCGACATGCACCTGCGAATATTTTCTCGACGAGTCGAGCGCGTTTATCCTTTTTTATCATGTCCGCCGCCGAGCGCATCTTCCCGCTCTCCCTGCGTTTTGGCATGTGCATCCCTCTTTTCCCAAATAATGTATGCTCCCCCGGCAATAAAAAGAACGCAGGGTGAATATCAATATGACTGAGGGGTGATGACATGAGAGAGTATTTTAAAAAGGCTCTGCGCCGTCTGCCGCTTTTGGCGACGACTTTATCGGCAGCCGCGCTCATTGTCGCCATGCCGTCGGTCAGCGCGGCGGGAGTAAAAAAGGGCTTCTTATCTGCGCTTCGAGCGCCGTGCCGTCGCTCTATCCGTTCTGCGTGCTCTCCGCTTTTTCGTACGCTCGGGGCTATGCGGCTATCTCGGAAAATTTCTCCAAAAGCCCGTGCGGGTTCTTTTCGCCCTGCCCGGGAGCGCGGGCGCGGCGGCGTGCATGAGCTTTGTCGCGGGCTACCCTGTCGGCGCGGGAATGACCGCCGCGCTATTTTCCGACGGGCGCATCTCGCAGAGCGACGCGCAGAAAATGACCCTGTTCTGCGTCAACGCGGGTCCGGCGTTTGTCATAGGCGGAGTCGGCGCGGGGATGCTCGGAAGCGTTCGGGCGGGAGTCATAATTTTTGTGTCGCTCACCCTCGCGAGTCTCGCGCTCGGCGTGCTGACGCGGTTTATCCCGCATAATGAGACAGATGCGCACGCCGCCCCGGCTATTTCAGGTCTGCCGCTCTCCCGCGCGCTGACCGAGGCGGTCGGCGAGGGGACGAAAAATATGATCTCAATATGCGCGTGGATAGTCATGTTCGCCTGCGCCGCCCAATATATTCCCCTGCTGCGCCTGCCCGACTGGGCAAATTTGCTTCTCGGCTGCACGCTCGAAGTCACCGGAGGATGTGCCTCGGCAGCCGGGGTGTTCAATATCCCCGCCATAGCGGCGGTGCTCGGCTGGGGCGGAGTGAGCGTACACTGCCAGATAATGCGGCACATAAAGACCTGCGGGACGCCGCTGCCGTATTTTTTCTGCGCGCGCCTTGTCTGCGCCGCTCTCGCCGCGCTGTTCTGCGAGGGACTGCTCCGCCTGTTCCCTTGTCCCGTAAACACCGTTTCGCTGGGTTCGGTAGGCGCTCCGCAGATGTTCTCTTTCTCCGCGCCCGCCGCGTTTGCGATGCTTTTGAGCGGCGCGATGCTGATATTGGAGCTTGATACAAGCGAAAAAAAGTGTTAGAATAATAAAAAAAGCATTTAGGATGATAATTTTGAAAAGCAAACTGCTCAACAAAAAGAGCATACCGCCGGCGTGCGAATACTGCACCAGAGGCAGCGGCGCACCGGACGGCAAGACAGTGCTGTGCCCCAAAAAGGGCGTCATGCAGAAGGATTCGAGCTGTTCCGCGTTCCGCTACGACCCGCTCAAGCGCAAGCCGAAGCAGCCAGTCGAGCTGCCGCAGTTCGATGCGAGCGATTTTGAGCTTTAATCAAGCCGTTTTTTGTTCTCCGCTTATTGATTTAACGGCGGGAATAATGTAAAATAATAGCATCATTAAACAAAGGGTGATAGAAATGTCAATCAAGCACATGTACTACAGGCTTTATCAGGGCGTTTTCAGGATCGCCGTCAACTTCCTTGACTGGACTCCGCCCAAGATAATCTCCGGCCCCGGCTCCGTCAAGAAGCTGCCGCAGGTCATCAAGGAGAAGGGTCTGTCGAAGATGCTGATCGTCACCGATAAGGGTCTCACCGGACTCAACCTGCTCGACGGCCTCTATGAGGGTCTCAAGGCAGACGGTATCGATTACATCGTCTACGACAAGACTCAGCCGAACCCCTCGATAGACAATATCGAAGAAGTCCGCAAGCTCTATCTTGACAACGGCTGCCAGGGCTTCATCGCTTTCGGCGGCGGTTCTCCGATGGACTGCGCCAAGGGTGCGGCTGCAAGAGTCGTCTGCCCTAATAAGACTGTTCAGAAGATGCGCGGACAGCTCAAAATACGCAAGAAGCTGCCTCCGTTCTTCGCGGTTCCCACCACCGCCGGCACCGGCTCCGAGACCACTCTCGCCGCCGTTGTTACCGACACCAAGACCCACGAGAAGTATGCGCTCAACGATCCCGTGCTCCGTCCGAAGTACGCAGTTCTCGATCCCGAGCTTACAGTCGGTCTTCCGCCCCACATCACTTCGACCACCGGTATGGACGCACTGACCCACGCGGTTGAAGCCTACATAGGCCACTCCAACACCAAGGACACCTCCGAGAAGGCAGAGGTCGCCACCAAGCTCATCTTCGAGAACCTCGAAGAGGCTTACAAGAACGGTAAGGATCTCCACGCAAGAGAGCAGATGCTCCTCGCTTCGCACTATGCGGGCATCGCGTTCACGAGAGCTTATGTCGGCAACGTCCACGCTATAGCCCATAACCTCGGCGGATTCTACGGCGTACCGCACGGACTTGCTAACGCCATTATCCTGCCCTATGTCCTCGACTTCTACGGCGAGACCGCCTATGAGCGCCTTGCAAGACTCTGCGAGTGCGCAGGCGTTGCGAAAGCCGGTCAGACCGACGAGCAGAAGGCTCTCGACTTCATCCAGGCTATCAGAGACATGAACGCTAGAATGAACATTCCCGACAAGATCGAGAAAATTCAGGAGAAGGACATCGAGACCATCGCAAAGCGCGCATGCAAAGAGGCAAATCCCCTCTACCCCGTGCCGAGAATCATGGATCTCGACGACTGCATAGCGATAATCCATCGCCTCATGCCGTAACAGAACAACACAACGAGCCGGAAGAAAATCTTCCGGCTCGTTTTTTTATGCAATATAAAAAGGGCCGAGCGCGTTTGCTCAGCCTTCAGTCTGTCGAAAAAGTCCGTCATGCACGGTCTCAAGGCTCACCTGTGTAAGGGGAGCTGTCACGGCGAAGCCGTGACTGAGGGGTTGTTGCGTAAAAGTTCAAAATACCCGGCAATTTTGGAAAATTACAACTTATTCAAAGCAATCCCTCCCTTTACACAAAGGATGGATTGTTCCCTGCGAAGTCAAAAAACGGGTTTATCAATAAATTGAGGGCTGAGCGTATTGCTCAGCCCTTCATTTAATTTATTCGGCTTTTTCTTTATCTTTTTCCTTTTCCTCGCGGCGCTCGGCGAACCAGCCGCCCTTCTCGCGCTTTGAGTCGTCCTCCGCGTCCTCTTTTTCCTCTTCGACGGGGAGAATCTCAATCTTGACCTTGCCGATTCTTCTGTCCTCAACATTGAGAACGGTGAAGCGCAGGTTCTTATATTCGACCACGTTCATCTCGCCGTCCTGCGGGAGATAGCCGAGCCTGCTGATAATAAAGCCGCCGACAGTGTCGTAATCGCCCTCGGGGAGGGAGACATGGAACACCTCGTCAAGCTCGTCGATATAGGTCACGCCGTCAACGGTGAAAGTGGTGTCGTCGATTTTAGAAATCTCTTCCTCTTCGTCGTCATATTCATCCTGAATATTGCCGACTATCGATTCGAGCACGTCTTCGAGCGTCACTATTCCCGCCGTGCCGCCAAACTCGTCAACGACTATCGCCATCTGCGTGTGCTTGTCGGTCATCTGCTTGAACAGATCGCCGCAGGGCATCGATTCGGGGACGAAAACGGGCTCGCGGATAATATCGCGCAGAGTCACATCCTCCGGCAGGTCGGTGCCGATATACTTGAGCAAATCTTTGACATAAGCTATACCGACTATGTTATCGGGGTCGTCGTCATAGACGGGGATTCTCGAATAGCCGTTGTCCATCGAGAGCGATACTATTTCGCTCAGCGGATCGCTTATCTCAGCCGCCGTCATATCGGTGCGGTGGGTCATTATATCTCCGGCGTCGAGGTCATCGAACTCGAAGATGTTGTTTATCATCTCTTTCTGCGAGTCCTCTATAACGCCCTTTTCTCCGCCGACATCGACCATCATGCGTATCTCCTCTTCGGTCACGGGCTCCTCCGATGCGTTCGGATCGTAGCCCAGCAGACGGACGAGACCGTTGGTCGACAGGGAGAGTATTTTTACGAAAGGCTTGGTTATTTTCTTGAAGCCGAGCAGTATGCCGACGACCTTGAACGAGACCTTTTCGGGCGCCTGCATGGCTATTCTCTTGGGCGCAAGCTCGCCCAGGACAAGAGAGAAATACGAGGTTATGAGCGTAATGACAACGACGGAGAAGCCGTTGATAACGCCTGCGGGGATTCCGCTCAGGACAGATATTTTTCCGATAGCTCCGGAGAGCATATCAACGAATGTCTGCGATGCGGATGCGGAGGTCAGGAAGCCTGCGAGGGTAACGCCGATCTGAATGGTTGAAAGAAATCCGCTCGAATCCGCGGTGAGCTTCAAAACCTGCTTTGCTTTTTTGTTGCCTTCCTCGGCCATTTTCGCGATCTTCGTATCGTTGAGGGAGATTATCGCGATCTCGCTCATCGCAAAGAAAGCATTGAGAAGAATAAGTACGAACAGCAAAATTATCTGAAAAATAAGATTGCCGGGGTCGGGGTCATCCATGAATGGATTAGCTCCTTTCGGTATAAGTATTATTCACCGTCGGCATATACGCCGAGATGTTAAGTTTTATTATACACATAAACATATTCTCTGTCAAATATTCAAACTCCGTCTCATTCAAAGCGGGAGCGCGTGAGGACTCCGCGCACGGATGCGAAGGGCAGGGAGAGACAAAATCAGTTGTTTTCGGCGAAAATCACGGAAAATCGGAGCTTTTGTGTCCGTTCGGAGCCGTGCCCGGCTGCATATTGGGTATTATATTACATTATATAGGCAGAATATGTGAACTTTGACAAATTTCAGAAAGGGCGAAACAAATATTTTCTATTATTTTAGTTTATTTATCTGTTTACATTGAAGCTCAAAAATGTTACTATATTCGTGGTGTCATTTGACCAATGCCATACGTTCAAACGTTTATTAAAATAGGGAGGAACATAGAATGGCAAGAATAGCAAAGAGCATGGACGGCAACAATGCTGCTGCATATGTGTCGTACGCGTTCACAGAGGTTGCCGGTATCTACCCGATAACCCCTTCGAGCCCCATGGCTGACTATGTTGATCAGTGGTCGGCAAAGGGCATGAAAAACATTTTCGGCACGACCGTCAAGGTCGCCGAGATGCAGTCCGAAGCAGGCGCTGCCGGAACCGTTCACGGTTCTCTGGCCGCAGGTGCTCTCACAACCACCTACACCGCTTCTCAGGGTCTGCTCCTCATGATCCCCAATATGTATAAGATCGCAGGCGAGCTGCTTCCCGCAGTTTTCCACGTATCCGCAAGATGCGTCGCTTCTCACGCTCTTAACATCTTCGGCGATCATTCCGACGTCTATGCATGTCGTCAGACCGGTTTCGCAATGCTTGCAGAAACCAACCCGCAGGAGGTCATGGACCTCGGCGCTGTTGCGCACCTCGCTGCAATCAAGGGACGCGTTCCCTTCATCAACTTCTTCGACGGCTTCCGTACCTCGCATGAGATACAGAAGATCCAGGTCTGGGATTACGAAGACCTCAAGGAGATGTGCGACATGGACGCTGTTGAGGCGTTCAGAAAGCGCGCTCTCAACCCCGAGCGTCCCGTAATGCGCGGCTCTCACGAGAACGGTGATATCTTCTTCCAGCACCGTGAGGCCTGCAACAAGTATTATGACGCTATCCCCGGCATTGTCGAGGAGTATATGGACAAGGTCAACGCCAAGCTCGGCACTGACTACAAGCCCTTCAACTACTACGGCGCTCCCGACGCTGACAGAGTCATCGTCGCTATGGGCTCCATCTGCGACGTTGCAGAGGAAGTTATCGACTACCTCACCGCTAAGGGCGAGAAGGTCGGTCTCGTCAAAGTTCGCCTTTACAGACCCTTCTCCGCTGACAGACTTGTCGCAGCTATCCCCGCAACCGCCAAGAAGATCGCTGTTCTCGACAGAACAAAGGAGCCCGGCGCTCTCGGCGAGCCCTCTATCTTGACGTTGTTACCGCTCTTGCTACAAAGGGCGTGACCGCAAAGGTCTGCGGCGGCCGTTACGGCCTCGGT
>ENA-OQET01000137-OQET01000137.1-human-gut-metagenome-genome-assembly--contig:-NODE-137-length-38844-cov-4.909575_pt1 | contig 38844 bp, 38 predicted proteins | sample MGYA00242800_ERZ504645 | MGnify/ENA primary metagenome ERZ504645 (study PRJEB26092, sample SAMD00036308) | human gut metagenome | host: Homo sapiens | study: EMG produced TPA metagenomics assembly of... | reverse complement strand
CCGGACATACGAGGTAGCTGTAGTTCTCTACGATACCGAGCACCGGAACGCTCATCATCTGTGCCATCTGTAGGCTTTCATGACGATCATGCGCACCAGATCCTGACGGGGAAGATACGATCACTACGCCGTCTACCGGCAAGAGACTGGAAAACGGTCAGCGGAACATCACCGGTCCCTGGCGGCATATCGACGAAGAGATAGTCCAGGTCGCCCAGATGACGTCGGTCCAGAACTGTTTACGGTTCCTGCGATGACAGGTCCTCTCCAGATGACCGGCTCTTCCTCGCCCGGAAGCAGGAGGTTGATGGACATTACCTTTACGCCGTTTGCTGCAACTGCCGGGTAAACGCCCTTGTCATCTACGTTTGCAGGTCCTTTCAGGCCATACATTTTCGGGATGGACGGTCCTGTGATATCGGCATCGAGGATACCAACCTTGTAGCCCTCTTTTGCTTTCTGGTTTGCCAGAGATGCGGTTACCATGGATTTACCAACACCGCCCTTGCCGCTGACAACGCCAATGACATGTTTGATCGAAGAATCGGCATTCAGATCAATATGAAAATCCGGTTTGCCCTGTCCTGCTTTGCTTGGACATCCTTCGCAGCTTTCTTTGGAACAGCTCGAATTGCTGCATTCTTTTGCCATGTTTCTTTCCTCTTTTCTTGTTTTTCTTGCTTATTTGACAAAGCGGTCGATCGCCTTATTCAGCTCCTGAATCGCTTTTGTGTCCCCATGCTCGACTGCATCGACGATGCAATGTTCAATGTGATCCTCCAGGATAATTTTTCCTGTATTGTTAATGGCCGCCTTCACGGCAGACAGCTGGATCAGAACCTCAGTGCAGTCCCGGCCTTCCTCTACCATCCGCTTGATCGACTCCATGTGTCCGATCGCGCGGGAGAGGCGGTTTAAGACTGCTTTTGTATTTGTATGATGGTGCCCGTGGGCGTGATCGTGGGAATGCTCGATCACGGTGCCGTCTTCCAGCACATGCACATGCGTGTGTTTTTCTTCACTCATCGTTTTTTTCTCCGCTTTTCTGGTATTTTCTGCGCGATTCAGATTTCTGTAAACGTAAACCGCTGGCGGATGCCGGAGGTCTCAATGTCAAAGACCAGAGATCCGTCCGCTTCCACCGTTTTTTCATATTTTAAGTTTTTGTCCGGAAATTTCTGACGGATATACGCCTCCGGGTCATCCGTCTCGATCTCGTCGAAAAAGACGTCCCGCATCTGATTATTGGCACACTCATTAAAAATCTCCCAGACGGTCTCGTACTCTTTTTTCATCCTGTCACTCTCCGTTTCGTAAGACTTCTCCGCACTGGCTCCACTCGCCAAGCAGCCGCTCCACAGACCATGCGGCGTTCGCGGGACTCGTCGACGGAAGGCGAACCGCTTCCCGTCCCAGCTGCTTCTCCTGGTACTTCCGGTAATACTTCCACGCGGTCGCCCCGTTGCAGTAAATCTGCCGAATATCGGCGCATTCCAGAATGTCCTGCAGCGGATTCGGCACAACATCGCGGATGCTCGCATCGCTCGAGCCTGTGATGACGCAGGACGCGATCACATCCCAGACAGCGATATGATTCCGGAGCAGAAACGCCTTCTTCTCTTCCACGGTCTGCGGCACCTCTTCCCCGCACACGGCTGCCGTCACTTTCCAGAAACGGTTCTGCGGATGGCCGTAAAAAAATCCGGTCTCCCTGGATTTTACGGACGGAAAACTGCCGAGAATCAGAATCCGGGAATCGGCGCGGTAAACCGGCGGAATCGGATGCACCACCGGGTGCTCATTTTTGTTCTCGTCAGGTCGGCTCATCTTCATCAAACTCCACTACCGTATAGAATCCTCTCGGTGTCTCTTTTACTTCTTTTACGATTCCCTTCCGGGACTGCAGCCTCTCATACGCCTGATAATTCCTGCTCATGGCCACTGCCGGGGTAATCGTATAATAATAGGAGGTAGGCAGTGCGCTTTCTGTCACGTTGACTTCCTGGCCTTCCTCGAGAAGTCCCTGTCGCTCCATTTTAAATTCCATCTGCCGCATATTCCTCATCCTCCTTTTTGCAGCGGCGCCAAAAAATACGCCCATGGGGTATTTTATCATACTTTCTCCAAAAAGAACAGGGGATTTTCCCGAAATTCCCCCTGTTCTAAAATTTCTCTGCCATATAATAGAAAGAACCCGGCTGCCGGAGCCGGATTCTTTTTATTATATGTTTTTTTCTTCTTAGTGATGGAACAGACGGATTCCCGTAAACGCCATTGCCATGTTGTACTTGTTGCAGCACTCGATCACAGCATCATCACGGACTGATCCGCCCGGCTCTGCGATGTACTGGACGCCGCTCTTGTGTGCGCGCTCGATGTTGTCGCTGAACGGGAAGAAGGCATCGGAACCTAAGGTTACGCCCTTCATCTGGTCGAGCCATGCACGTTTCTCTTCTCTTGTGAAGACTTCCGGTTTTACTTTGAAGATCTTCTCCCATGCGCCGTCTGCGAGAACATCCATGTACTCCTCGCCGATGTAAACGTCGATCGCATTGTCACGGTCTGCGCGGCGGATGCCGTCTACAAACTGCAGATCCAGCACCTTCGGGCACTGACGCAGGAACCAGTTGTCGGCTTTCTGTCCGGCAAGACGGGTGCAGTGCACACGGGACTGCTGGCCTGCACCGACACCGATGGCCTGACCGTCTTTGACGAAGCATACGGAGTTGGACTGGGTATATTTTAAGGTAATCAGTGCAATCTTCAGATCGCGTTTTGCTGCTTCCGGAATCTCTTTGTTCTCGGTTACCACGTTGGAGAGCAGCTCATCGTCGATCGGCAGCTCCTGGCGGCCCTGCTCAAAGGTAATGCCGAAGACCTGTTTGTGCTCGAGCGGAGCCGGACGGTAATTCTCGTCGATTTTGATGACGCAGTAGTTACCTTTTTTCTTTGCTTTCAAGATTTCCAGTGCTTCATCGGTAAATCCCGGAGCGATGACACCGTCAGAAACCTCACGTTTGATCAGAGATGCGGTGTCTTTGTCGCAGACATCAGAAAGTGCGATAAAGTCGCCGAAAGAAGACATACGGTCTGCGCCTCTGGCTCTTGCATAAGCGCATGCTAACGGAGAAAGCTCTCCCATATCGTCTACCCAGTAAATTTTACGCAGGGTCTCGTCCAGCGGAAGACCTACGGCTGCACCTGCCGGGGAAACGTGCTTGAAGGAAGTTGCTGCCGGAAGACCGGTGGCTGCTTTCAGCTCACGTACCAGCTGCCAGCCATTGAAGGCATCCAGAAAATTGATATAGCCCGGACGGCCGCTTAATACTTCGATCGGAAGATCCCTGTCATCATCCATGTAAATTCTGGAAGGTTTCTGGTTCGGGTTGCATCCGTATTTTAACGCTAATTCTTTCATGATTTTCTCCTTTCGCAAAACACTCGATTTCTTATTTATTTTTATTCACGATTCTTGTCTCATACTTGCCGGTTGCAATGTCGATATAGCGTGTGAAGAGGGACACCTTGTTGTCCTCGTTTAAGCTGCTCCAGAGCAGTTCGGTGAAAGCATCGATGTCATCCGGAACCTCGACCAGTTTTGGCTCACCCTCAAAGCTTGGCAGCGGATTGCCGTCGTGCATGTAGGTGTGGATGAAATGGCCTTCCCCTGCTACACAGTTATCATAGGAGAAGGTGTAGCGGTTGCACTGGGACGGATCGCCGTTATTGCTCTTTAAGATCGACATCTGGTAGCCGTACGTTCCGTTCTCTACGTGCATCACACCGGAAATACGAGGAGTGTAGTTCGGTGCATCCGGCTCAAACTCTCTGCTTCGAAGGGATACCTCAAACGTTTTTCCCTGCTCCAGTCCTTCGTATACGGTATCGGTCTGGTCTCCGTTTGTTACGATCGTATCATTTCCCAGAACGCGTACTGGTGCGTAGATGATCAGGCTCGGATCTTCCAGCTTCGACGGATCAAACGCCTGTGTGCGGATTCCCTCACCCTCCTCAACAAAGACACGGTTGCGGCTGTTCTGGCTTCTGCCCATAATAAAGTATCCGGCAACGGCTTTTGTGCCGTCTTTGGATCTGCCGATCACAATTCCTCTTCCTGGATATGCATTTCCTTTTAATTCCTGTTCCAGTGATACTTTTTTCATCTTCTGATCTCCTTTTCAAGGTGGCTGGAATGGGATTTTCTGTTTTTGGATAAAAAAACAGACCCACTCCCCCAAGCATTCTTCTGCCCAGACGGTCGGCCTCTTCTCACGCTATACTCCCTGTGGTCATTTCCACTTCCGTCAGTCGTATAACTGCCTTTACCTTAACATGGAAAATCCCGCCTGTCAAGGGACACGGCGGGATTTTCTTAAAATAAAATTTTCAGAATGCACGAAGACAGCTCCGGTGGATTCTGCAAATGTGCGGGTGAACGTCAACTTAGAACCCCTCTCTGTGACGCTCTTTTCGCAGTTCATAGCGGCGTTTTCCGCCCTCCCACTCGGCCTCCTGCTCCGGGGATTCCAGAATCAGGCCCGGGACGGGAAGTGCGCGGCCGTTCTCGTCGATGGCCACCATCACCACGTAGGCACGGTTGATCATTTTCCGAATGCCGGTCGCAAGCTCTTCCACGTACGTGTCGACGCGCACCTCCATTGAGGTGCGTCCGACATACGTCACTCTTCCGACCAGTACGACGGTGTCGTTCAGAAAAGCAGGATGCTTGAAGTTCAGATTGTCGATGCACGCGGTGGTGATTTCGTGGCCGCAGTGGCGGCGTCCCACCAGACCGGCAAGCTCATCGATCCACGCGACCAGCTGGCCGCCGAACAGACGGCCATAGCCGTTGATATGGCGGTGCATCAGAAGATACGACTGCTCTGTCTCAGAATCTTTTACGCGTTTCTTTGCCATTTCTTCCATTTTACCAATACGCTCCTTTTCACATCCTGTTTTTTGTATCTTTATACGTTCGCAAGCGCCTGATCAAGGTCTGCAATGATATCATTCACATCCTCGATGCCGACTGACAGACGGATCAGATCCGGCAGAACACCGGCTTCGATGAGCTGCTGATCGTTCAGCTGGCGATGGGTATGGCTTGCCGGGTGCAGAACGCAGCTTCTTGCATCGGCAACGTGTGTTACAATTGCTACCATTTTCAGGCCGTTCGTGAAGCGCATCGCGCCGTCTCTTCCGCCCTTTGGTCCGAAGCAGAGAACGCCGCAGGTTCCGTTCGGCATGTATTTTTCTGCCAGCGCATGGTATTTGCTGTCTGCAAGGCCTGCGTACTCAACCCATGCTACCTTCGGGTGGTTTTTCAGGAACTCTGCCACTTTCTCGGCATTTCTGCAATGACGCTCCACGCGCAGGTGCAGAGTCTCCAGGCCGACATTCGTCAGGAATGCATTCTGCGGGGACTGGCATGCTCCCATATCGCGCATCAGCTGTGCGGTTGCTTTTGTGATGTATGCTTTTTTGCCGAATTTCTGGGTGTAAATAACACCATGATACGACTCGTCCGGTGTGGTAAGACCCGGGAATTTGTCTGCATGCGCATCCCAGTCGAAGTTTCCGGAATCGACAATCGCTCCGCCGAGCGCCATTGCATGGCCGTCCATGTATTTTGTGGTGGAATGGGTGACAATATCTACACCGAACTCGAACGGACGGCAGTTGATCGGGGTTGCAAAGGTGTTGTCGCAGATCATCGGAACGCCGTGCTCATGTGCAAGTTTAACAAACTTGTCAATGTCAAGTACAACACCTGCCGGGTTGGAAATCGTCTCGGCAAAGACAGCTTTGGTGTTCGGCTGGAATGCTTTTTCCAGCTCCTCCGCCGGCGCATCCTGGTCCACGAGGGTAGTCTCGATGCCGAATCGTTTTAAGGTAACGGCGAGCAGGTTGGAGGTTCCTCCGTAAACCTTTGCCGCGCAGACAACGTGGTCGCCTGCCTCACAGATGTTGGTAACAGCAAGCATCGTTGCCGCCTGGCCGGAAGATGTGAGCATGGCTGCCACGCCGCCCTCCAGATCGCAGATTTTCTGTGCTACGACGTCGTTCGTCGGGTTCTGCAGACGGGAATAGAAATATCCCTCCTCCTCCAGATCGAACAGTTTTCCCATTTCCTCGCTGGTTGCATATTTGAATGTTGTGCTCTGGTAAATCGGAAGTACACGCGGCTCACCGTTTTTCGGCTGCCATCCTCCCTGTACACAGATTGTGTCCTGGCTATATCCCATAATTTTTCTCCCTTCTGTAAGTGAAACCGGTCCACCGGGCCGATTTCTGCTGTGCTCAGCGCCATAATAATACCCCCACCCGGGATGCCCGGGCGAGGGTATCGCTTTTTCCTATTATAACTCTGTTTGTTCTTTCCTGCAACTATATGCGCACAGATTTAGGAGAGATATTCATCCACATATTTCTGGATATTGGAAGCATTCACAATCTTCTGCGCCTGGCCGTCCTCCACAACGAGAAGAGTCGGTGCCTGCATGATACCGTACTGTGCGGCAAGATCCGGGTGACGCTCTGCGTCGATCACCTCATACTGCTCCTCGGCGAGCATTTCTTTTGCCATTTTGCAGTTCGGGCAGGTGCTTGTCGTGAACAGGTACATGCCGTCTTCCTCGATTTTATCTGCTGCTGCAGCGGCTTTCGGCTCTTCTTTTCCAGCGGCCTGCTCTGCCAGTTTCTCTGCTGCGCCGTACGATTTCATTTTCTGCTCCGGCGATTTGGAGTGGATGATATCATATACAGTTCTGTTCTTGTACTCCTGGCGTTTTCCGTCGTTCCAGTTCTTGACCGGACGGTAATATCCCGTGATACGGCTGTAAACCTCTGCCTCTTTTCCGCAGATCGGACATGTAAAGTGCTCGCCGGCGAGATAGCCGTCGTTCGCACAGACAGAATACGTCGGGGACAGCGTGTAGTACGGCAGTTTGTAGTTCTCTGCAATCTTCCGCACAAGGGAAGCTGCTGCTTTCCAGTCCGGCAGTTTTTCGCCAAGGAACGCATGGAAGACAGTTCCCGAGGTGTACAGCGTCTGCAGATCATCCTGAATATCAAGCGCAGAAAAAATATCCTCGGTATAGTCCACCGGCAGATGGGAGCTGTTGGTGTAGTACGGGGTATCTCCCTCATGGCCTGCGGTCTTGATATCCGGCCATTTTGCACGGTCGTGTTTTGCCAGACGGTATGCGGTCGACTCCGCCGGAGTTGCCTCAAGGTTGTACAGATCGCCGTACTCCTCCTGGTAATCAGAAAGACGCTCTCTCATATGGTTCAGAACTTCTTTCGTAAACTGCTGTGTCTTCGGATCCTCCAGACCCTTTCCAAGCCATGCGGCATTTAAGCCGGCCTCGTTCATACCGATCAGACCGATGGTTGAGAAGTGGTTCTCAAACGTTCCAAGGTACCGTTTCGTATATGGATACAGTCCCTCGTCCAGGAGGCGGGTAATGACCTCACGTTTCGTCTTTAACGAACGTGCGGCAATATCCATCATATGATCGAGACGGCGGTAGAACTCTTTCTCATCTTTGGACTGATATGCGATACGCGGCATATTGATGGTGACAACGCCGACCGATCCGGTGCTCTCGCCGGAACCGAAGAATCCGCCGGTTTTCTTTCGAAGCTCACGCAGATCCAGGCGGAGACGGCAGCACATGGAGCGCACGTCGCTTGGTTTCATATCGCTGTTGATGTAGTTGGAGAAGTACGGGGTACCGTATTTTGCAGTCATTTCGAACAGCAGACGGTTATTCTCCGTATCGGACCAGTCAAAATCGGATGTGATGGAGTAGGTCGGGATCGGGTACTGGAAGCCTCTTCCGTTGGCATCTCCCTCGATCATCGTCTCGATGAACGCTTTGTTGACCATATCCATCTCTTTTTTACAGTCTTTGTACTTGAAGTCCATCTCCTTGCCGCCGACGATCGCCGGAATCTCCGCGAGGTCATCCGGTACGGTCCAGTCGAGTGTGATGTTGGAGAACGGTGCCTGGCTTCCCCAGCGGCTCGGTGTATTGACGCCGTAGATAAACGCCTCGATGCACTTCTTCACTTCGCCGTAGCTTAAGTTGTCCACTTTGACGAACGGCGCCAGATACGTATCAAATGAAGAAAATGCCTGCGCACCTGCCCACTCGTTCTGCATAATGCCGAGGAAGTTGACCATCTGGTTGCACAGAACCGAAAGATGTTTTGCCGGAGAAGAAGTAATCTTTCCGTTGATGCCGCCAAGTCCTTCTTTGATGAGCTGTTTTAACGACCATCCTGCACAGTAGCCAGTCAGCATTGACAGATCATGAATGTGAATATCTGCATTACGGTGTGCCTCGGCGATCTCATCATCATAAATCTCAGATAACCAGTAATTAGCCGTGATTGCACCGGAGTTGCTTAAAATAAGACCGCCGACAGAATACGTTACGGTCGAGTTCTCTTTGACACGCCAGTCCTCTACCTTTACGTAGCTGTCTACAATCTCTTTATAGTCTACGATGGTCGATTTCATGTTTCGGATTTTTTCTCTCTGCTTACGATACAGAATGTATGCCTTTGCCACCTCTGCGTAACCGCACTGGATCAGCACGTTTTCCACGCTGTCCTGAATCGATTCTACGGAAATTTTTCCGTCTTTAATCTTGGACTGAAAGTCCGCTGTTACGCGTAATGCCAGCATCTGAAGCATGTCATCACTGAACTGCATATCTTTTGCACCGAATGCCTTTCCAATCGCATCGGTAATCTTTTTCATCTGGAACTCTGCAATCGTTCCGTCTCGTTTTTCTACCTGAAACATCGAATCCCTCCTGTTATTCAACCGTTTCTGCAAGGCTTGTTCTCTTCCGCTCTTTGCAGTGCCTGAACCATATGATAGCAGAGCCTGTTTCTCACGTCAATAGTAAAAAGTACCATATCTAGTGTCTGATTTTTTAACATTACTAGATATAGTACTTTCACTTGTGCTCTTTCACTTCCATTTTCCGGCTCTGTACGGCTCTTAACGCAAGGTAGATCCGTTTGTAAGCCCGCAAGTCATACTTCTATACCCTTGGGTAGATATCCTTCGGTACATAGGCTTTTACGCGGATGCCCTCCGGCAGATATTCCTCTTCAAGCAGAATTCCGTACCCGCGGATCAGCGAAATCGTTCCCGCTTTGTCATACGGATAGAGCCGCTCAATATAAATTTTGCCTTCCATCATCCAGGAGGAAAGTAAATTTTTCAGGTCTTCGAGTCCCTGTCCCGTCTTCGCAGAAACGGCAAGGCTCGCATCTGCCCGAAAATCCTTTACAACAACCGGATCGAAAAGCTTGTCCTGCTTATTCAGCAGGGTGACAATTTTTTTGTCCTCAACTTTCAGTTCCCGCAGTGTGTCATATACCACCTGCATCTGCAGCTCCATCTGCGGATTTGACGTATCCACAACGTGGAGAATATAGTCGGCATACCGTGCTTCCTCCAGCGTACTGCGGAATGCATCGATCAGATGATGTGGCAGCTTATTGATAAATCCAACCGTATCGGTCAGCAGGATTTCCTGTCCATCCGGAAGGGTCAGTGACCGCGTCGTCGTATCCAGCGTGGAAAACAGCATTGCATCTGCCAGAATTTCCGATCCTGTCAGTGCATTTAAAAGACTGCTCTTTCCCGCTGACGTATAGCCTACGAGCGCCGCTACCGGGATTTTGGAACGTTTTCTGCCTTCACGAAGGAGCTCTCTGTGCTGGCGTACTTCCTCAAGCTCACGTTTTAACTGCGTAATACGCGTGCGGATCAGGCGCCGGTCGGTTTCCAGCTTTTTCTCTCCCGGTCCTCTCGTACCGATTCCGCCGCCGAGACGGGAAAGCGATGTGCCAAGGCCGGAAAGTCGGGACGCACGGTACTTTAACTGGGCCAGCTCAACCTGGATTTTACCCTCGCTGCTCACGGCGCGCGCCGCAAAGATATCCAGGATCAAAAGCGTACGGTCCATGATCTTGCATTCCAGTGCTTCCTCCAGCCCTTTTAACTGGATCGAGGAGAGCTCATCGTCGCAGATGATGCCCGTCGCATCACAGGCGCGCACCAGAATTTTCAATTCCTCTAATTTTCCTTTTCCGATGTACGTTCCCGGATGAATGGCCTCCCGCACCTGCACCAGGCGGCCCTCCACCTTCGCACCGGCGGTGCTGGCCAGTTCCGCCAGCTCGTCGAGCGATTCTTCTGCGTTTGCGCCGCCGTTTTCCTGTACGCCAACCAGAATCACGCGCTCCTGTTCTTCTCTTAAATCAAACAATCCAACTTCCTCCGTCTGTTATCGGTTCTGGAGAAACGTATTTTCCCGCTGCGCCGCGGTGTTTTCCGGGTATGCTGCCAGAAAATCCGCCATCAGCGACTTCGCGGTATCAAAATCCGCCCGTTTTTCATAGGATACAATCTGGTTGAACAGCAGATTTTCCCGGTCGGAATCCTCTGCCGTTTTGAGTCCTTCCTCGATATACGAGAGTGCACTGTCCGTGTCGTTTTCCGCAAGTGCGCAGAGCGCCAGCCCGTTGTTTGCTGCCGCCGCAAAGCCATCTGTCGAAAGATACGAAGAAAACAGTGCTTTCGCCTCGTCGTTCTGACCATTGGAAAGGTAAACCTCGCCGAGCATTTCCATCGCCGCGCTGCTACCGTCCTTCATTGCCTTCGAGAACGCTTTGACCGCCTCGTCCTGCTCCTCCAGATAGTAGTATGCGCAGCCGATGTTATAATAATCCTCGGTCGTTTTCGGCTCAATCTTCACTGCCGCTTCGAGGTAACGGTCTCCGTCCGCCTTCATGCTGCTCTCCTGATACAGCTCGTAAATGTCAAGGCAGAGCTGATAGCTCTCCTTCGTCTCCACTGCCGCATCAAAATCCACCTTCGCCTGCTCGTAATTCTTCTGCAGGAAGTACGCGCGTCCCCTAAGGAACAGCGCATCAGCATCGACCTTTTCTTCCTGAATATTGGTGCAGATCTCAATGGCTCCATCCAGATCTCCGGCCTGTACGCAGGTTTCCGCCTCGTAATACATGACATCGCGCGAAAACTCCGCGTCTTTGTGCTTCATGCTCGAAAGACTGCTCTTGAAAGCCTCTTTTGCCTTGTCATACTCCTGGCTTTTCAGATAAGCGATGCCGAGCGACCGGTAGCTCTCCGCCAGTCGGTCGCCTGCCTTTACGGCTCCCTCCAGCATCGCAATCGACGTTACGTAGTCCTTCTGTTCGAGCGCCTCGATGCCCTTTTTATAAAGCTTTGAATTTTTATTTTCACAGCCGCCAAGCACCATTGCCGCCGCCAGAAAAAAGATTACCAGTCTTTTTTTCATTCTGTCACAAGTCCTTCTTTATGCATCACAGAAACAACCTGGTCTACATATTTTGCACACGTTGCGTCGTCCGGTGCTTCCACCATGACACGGATCACCGGCTCGGTGCCGCTCTCTCTTACGAGGATGCGTCCGTCATCGCCCAGGGCCTCTGCTACGTCTTCTACTGCTTTCTGTACTGCCGGGTTGGCCTTTGCAGCTGCTTTGTTTGCCACGCGGACATTCTTTAAGAGCTGCGGGTAAATCACTACCTCGGCTGTCAGGGTGCTGAGCGAGAGTTTCTTATCTATCAGCACTTCCATCACCATCAGGGAAGTCAGGATTCCGTCACCGGTCGTCGCGTGCTTGCTGAAAATGATGTGGCCGGACTGCTCTCCGCCGAGAGAATAGCCGTTTGCCATCATGTTCTCGCACACGTATTTGTCGCCGACTGCCGTCTTCTCATACCGAATACCGGCGCGGTCACACGCTTTGTAAAGACCGAGGTTTGACATGATCGTGGTCACGATCGTATCTCCGTTTAACTGGCCTTTTTCTTTTAAGTATTTACCGCAGACGTACATGATCAGGTCTCCGTCTACCACATTTCCCAGCTCATCGACAGCGATGCAGCGGTCTGCGTCTCCGTCGTAGGCAAATCCGACATCGAGGTGTTTCTCTCTTACGTATTTCTGAAGCTCTTCGATGTGGGTGGAACCACAGCCGCGGTTGATGTTTGTTCCGTCCGGCTCGTTGTGGATCACATATGTCTTGGCGCCGATGGCATCAAACACGCTCTTGGCTACGGAAGAGGCACTTCCGTTGGAGCAGTCGAGTCCGACTCTCATGTTTTCAAAGGATTTTGTCGGAATCGAGATCAGGTGTCCGATGTAGCGGTTTCTTCCGGCTGCAAAATCCACGGTGCGTCCGATGTCTTCTCTCGTTGCGAACGGGATCTTCGGTGTTCCGTCGTCGATGTAAGCTTCGATCTGCGCTTCGATGTCGGCTTCCAGTTTCTGTCCCAGGCCGTTGATGACTTTAATTCCGTTGTCATAGAACGGGTTGTGGCTGGCGGAGATCATAATTCCGCAGTCAAAGTTTTCGGTACGGACAACATAGGAAACGCTCGGGGTGGTCGTTACGTGCAGCAGATAAGCGTCTGCTCCCGATGCGGTCAGTCCTGCTACCAGCGAATATTCGAACATGTAGCTGGAGCGTCTGGTGTCTTTTCCAATGACAATCTGTGCTTTGTGGTCTTTTCCGAAATACCATCCGAGGAATCTTCCCACTTTATATGCATGCTCAACCGTCAGATCAATGTTTGCTTCTCCGCGAAATCCATCTGTTCCAAAATATTTACCCATGGTATGCTCCTTTCCCCTTTCGGGCAGAAAGCGTGTCTGAAATTTTTTGCAATCATTCAAACACGCTTTTTCTGGTTATTCACTCAAATAACAAAATATCGTAATTAGTCGTACAGCTTCTCGCTGTATACGCCGTCCGCAATCAGTTTGCGGAATGCTTCTGTTACGGAAGCTTTGTCTTCCTGATATGTTACGCCGAACCACTCTGCGTCGGTCGGAAGAACTTTTACTTCTGCTTTTCCTGCGTGCAGCAGCTCGTCGATGTAGATCGGAAGGAGGTACTCGCCTTTTACATCTCCCTCTTTCTGTGCAGAAAGGAATTCAACAAAGCCTTTCTCCAGAAGATCAATGAACTCCGGCTGCAGTCCCCACATGTTCATGGAAACAAGGGAGTTTTTGTCGATCGGATCAACCGTTCCATCTTCTTTTTCAACGCCTGCGCCCTCTGCGGTCTTTACGATGTTTTTCGTCTCGTTGACACCGGTCAGGTTTCCGTTTTCATCAACGACGCAGACACCTCTTGTAACACCGCCGTTGTCACTTAAGGTGTTTCCAAGCACGAATCCTGCCATGGAGATCGGCATAACTTCATCCACATCATGCTCCTGTACGAGGTAGTCGTGCAGTTTTACGAACGGATCTTTTCCGTAATAGTCATCAGCATTGATAACAGCAAACGGCTCTTTTACAAGACCTTTGCAGGCAAGAACGGCCTGGCCGGTTCCCCACGGTTTGGTACGGCCTTCCGGTTTTGCAAAGCCTGCCGGCAGATCATCGAGCTCCTGGAATGCATATTCCACCTCTGTGATTTTGCTGATGCGGTTGCCGATGACTTCCTTGAAATCTTTCTCCAGATCCTTGCGGATGATGAAGACTACTTTGTTGAAGCCGGCTTCCAGTGCATCGTGGATGGAATAATCCATGATGATCTCCCCGTTTGGTCCTACTGGCTCAAGCTGTTTGATTCCCTTTCCAAATCTGCTGCCGATTCCGGCTGCCATGATCACAAGTGCTGTTTTCTTCATAGCGTTTTCCCTTTCTCTTTTCCCCTTTTTTCTCTTGTTTATTCTATCAACAATCGATCCTGTAGACCAATCGTGATTCGCAGCGTTTATTATTATGCTTCTTCCTGCATGCTGCTCAGCTTTGCGGCCTGATCGGCTGCAATCAGACTGTCGATGATTTCATCCAGATCGCCGTTCATGATGGCGTCCAGTTTGTATAAGGTCAGTTTGATTCTGTGATCCGTCACACGTCCCTGCGGGAAGTTGTACGTACGGATCTTCTCGGAGCGGTCTCCCGTTCCGACCTGGCTCTTTCGAAGCTCGGCCATCTCATCGTGCTGTTTCTGCTGCTCTAAGTCGTACAGACGGGCACGCAGAATCTTCAGTGCCTTGTCCTTATTCTTTAACTGTGATTTCTCATCCTGGCAGGAAATGACGATGCCGCTCGGGAAGTGGGTCAGACGGACTGCTGAGTCGGTCGTATTGACACACTGGCCGCCGTTTCCGGAAGCACGGAATACATCGAATTTGTAATCTTTCGGGTCGATCTGTACTTCGACGTCGTCCACCTCCGGCATGATCGCTACGGTCATGGTTGAGGTATGGATTCTTCCGCCGGACTCGGTTTCCGGCACACGCTGTACGCGGTGCGTGCCGCTCTCGTACTTCATCCGGGAGTACGCGCCTGCTCCGTTGATCAGAAGTGTTGCGTCTTTAAAGCCGCCGATTCCGTTTTCATCGGCGCTGGTCAGCTCTGTTTTCCAGCCGCGGCTCTCTGCGTATTTGATGTACATACGGCAGATTTCTGCGGTAAAGAGTGCCGCCTCGTCTCCACCGGCACCTGCGCGGAACTCCACGATAACGTTCTTGTCATCGTTCGGGTCTTTCGGCAGAAGCAGGACTTTGAGCTCCTGCTCCAGCTCCTCTACGCGTTTTTTCGCATCGGAGAGTTCTTCTTTCAGCATTTCGCGCATCTCTTCGTCGGATTCCTCCTCGAGAAGCATCAGGCTCTCTTCGATGGTCTGTTTCTGTGTTTTATAGTCCTTATATGCGTCTGCGATCGGCTGGAGTTCTGCCTGCTCCTTCATCAGCTTCTGGAACTTCGCCGCATCGGCAGCGACGTCCGGCTCGCTTAACTGATTCAGTACCTCCTCGAGACGCATGAGGATATCATCAAGTTTATCAAACATAAAATGACTGCTCCTTTTTGCTGTTTTCGTCTGTTTATGATGTCATTATGGTGTCAAAATTAAAATTCATTTCTGTCAGGGTTTTTTGTGCCAGATACCGGTCACCACGCGGTCCAGGCCTGCCAGATCTTTCAGAACCTGTACATCGGCAAAGCCGTGGGTTTCCATCAGCTCCCGCACTTCATCTCCCTGATCGTATCCAATTTCAAAACAGAGCTTTCCGCCCTCTTTTAAATAGCTTCCTGCCTGCTCTGTAATCTTCCGGTAAAAGACAAGACCGTCCGCACTGCCGTCGAGTGCCATCCGCGGCTCATGGTCGCGCACCTCCGGCATCAGGGTTTCAATCACATCCGTGCGGATATACGGCGGATTACTTGCGATCACATCGAAGGTTCCCTCGATGTTTTCAAATAAGTTGCTCTTTACGAACGATGCCCGTCCGCCCGCCTGTGCGCCGTTCTTTTCCGCAACCTGTAAGGCTTTCTCGGAGAGATCCGCGCCGATTCCCGTGCAGTCCTCTCTCGTCACAAGAAGCGATATGAGGATGCATCCCGAACCGGTGCAGAGATCGAGGATCCGTGCATCTTTTGGAAGGCCGCGGAGCGCTTCCTCCACAAGAATCTCGGTGTCCTGCCGCGGAATCAGTACATGCTCATTCACAAAAAACGGGATTCCGTAGAACCACGCCTCTCCGGTCAGCTGCTGCAGCGGAATGTGTTCGCCGCGCTTTCTGACCAGCGCTTCGTACTGCTCCTGCTGTTCTTTTGGCATTTCATCTTCACTGTGTACAAAGTAGGTGCTGTGGCTGATCCCGCAGACATGCTCCAGTAAAAGCCATGCGTCCTGCCGGGCTTCCTCCACCCCCTGCTTTTGTAAGTACAGAATAGCGGATTCCAGTGCAGATTTCAAGTTTTTTCTATCGTGCACACTCATCGGTCACGGCTCCTCATGTTCTTTCTTTTCGGTTTTGGCCGGGTACGTATAACCAAAGTTTTCGTTCAGGTACGCTCTCCAGTCAAACACAGCCTCCACAGCGGCGATCGCAACCTCTGCCATCTCGGCATCCGGCTCGCGCGTCGTCAGGTGCTGCAGCATCAGGCCCGGTTTACTGATCAGGTTGACCAGTTTATTGTCACTTTTTCCCGCCAGGCGGATAATTTCATACGAAACGCCCGCGATCACCGGAATGAGAAGCAGGCGGATCACGATTTTCAGCACCGGGGAATCGACCCGGATGAACATGAAAAAGATGATGCTGATGACGATGACGTACATCAGAAAGCTCGTTCCGCAGCGCTTGTGCTCCCGGGAACTCTTTAAGACGTTTTCCACGTTCAGTTCCAGACCGTGCTCGACGCAGTTAATGCATTTATGCTCGGCGCCGTGGTACATGAACACGCGCTGAATGTCTTCCATACGGGAAATGGCTGCCAGATAGCCGAGGAACAGTGCCACACGCACAAAGGCCTCTGCCACCGCGGTCAGTGTCGTTCCGGCTCCCGCTTTGTGCAGCAGTTCGGACAGAAAGTACGGCACCATCAGAAAGAGAACGACGGCGATGACAACGGAAAATGTGACGGTTCCGTACATCATCAGCTTGTCTGTCTTTTCTTTTTTCGCTTTCTGCTGCTCCTCTTCCTCTTTCGTCGCCGGCTTTTTCTTTTCCTCCTCCTCGTCCTCATAGAACGAAGCGGAGTACATAAGGGAACTCATGCCGACGATCATCGAATCGGCAAAGCTGAAGACACCGCGCAGAATCGGAACTTTTAAGAGCTCCTTGTGCTTCGTCAGCGGCTTGTGCTGCTCTACTTTAACCTCAATCTCCCCGTCCGGCCGGCGTACTGCGACGGAATAGCGGTCCTTGTTCATCATCATGACGCCTTCCATCACGGCCTGGCCGCCAATATTGGATGATTTCATAATTTACGTTTACCTCCTCAAAGGGGATTTTCTGCATCCGTAACGCAAGAACGGGCTGAGATCTTCCAACCTCAGCCCGTTTTTCATCTTGCTTGATTCAATTCTTATTTCATGCCGTATTTCTTGTTGAACTTCTCGATACGTCCACGAGCTGCAGCAGCTTTCTGCTGGCCAGTGTAGAACGGATGGCATTTAGAACAGATCTCAACGTGGATCTCTTTCTTGGTAGAACCTGTTACGAAAGTATTTCCGCAGTTGCAGGTAACAGTTGCCTGATGGTATTCTGGATGGATTCCTTCTCTCATTTTATTCACCTCTTCTTAATATTGTTATCTTCTCAGATTTACTCTGATGATTTCGTATTTCAGGCTGACAAAATCTCATCAACCTTGCACAGCTTTCTCATTGTATCACACAATTTTGAAAATTGCAAGCCTTATACTATTTTTTGTTTCTTTAAAATTTGAATCAGTTCGCCGTTGTTTCTGGTGCGGGCAAACATGTTCAGAATATTTTCCACGGCTTCCTCGGATTTCATGCCGTTTAATGCCCTCCGCATATTGTAAACGGCCTCCTGCTCATCTGGTGTCAGAAGCAGATCTTCTCTTCTTGTTCCCGATTTGGCTATGTCGATGGCCGGGAAGACGCGGCGTTCCTGCAGTTTCCGGTCGAGCACGAGTTCCATGTTTCCGGTGCCTTTGAATTCCTCGTAAACGACATCGTCCATCTTGCTTCCGGTGTCCACAAGCGCCGTTGCAAGAATCGTCAGGCTTCCGCCCTCGCGCATGTTTCTGGCCGCGCCGAAGAACCGTTTCGGCATGTAGAGTGCTGCCGGATCGAGACCGCCGGAAAGGGTACGGCCGCTCGGCGGAACGGTCAGGTTGTAAGCTCTGGCGAGACGTGTGATGCTGTCGATGAAGATCGTAACGTCTTTTTTACTCTCCACAAGACGTTTCGCGCGCTCAATGACCATCTCGGACACGCGTTTGTGGTGCTCCGGCTGCTCATCGAAGGTGGAATAGATGACTTCCACATTCGATCCCTGAATCGCTTCTTTAATGTCGGTGACCTCCTCCGGACGCTCGTCGATCAGAAGGATGATCAGATACATCTCCGGGTTGTTCCGCAGGATGGATTTTGCCGCATCCTTCAAAAGCGTCGTTTTTCCGGCTTTCGGCGGGGAGACGATCATGCCTCGCTGGCCTTTTCCGATCGGACTTACAAGATCCACGATCCGCATCGCCATGCTTCCGCCCGGGCGCTCAAGGCGCAGCCGCTCATCCGGGAAGACCGGTGTCATATCTTCGAAATTGCCGCGGCGCATGATCTGGTCGAGCGGCAGATTGTTGACGCTCTTTAAGTATAAAAGGGCGCTGAATTTTTCGGTTGCGGACTTTACTCTCGTGTTTCCGCGGATGATATCTCCCGTTTTCAGTCCGAAACGGCGGATTTGGGACGGGGAAACGTAGACATCGCTGTCGCCCGGCATATAGTTGTCGGAGCGGATAAATCCAAATCCGTCCGGCATGACCTCGAGGATGCCGCAGGCCTCCTGGCCGCTGTCGAGCGTGCTGGTTTCCTGACGCGGTTCCTGTCTCGTCTCTGGTCTTGCTTCCTGACGCAGCGGCTCCTGTCTCATTTCCTGCCCTGCTTCCTGATGCGGCTCCTGTCTTTGCTCTTCCTCACGGTTATTCTGATTATAATTCCGTGGTTCCTGAAATCTACGCTCATTGAAACGCGGCGCTCTTGGACGGTACTCCTGGCGCTCTCCGTTTTCACTGCGCTCTTCCCGGCGGACATACCGCGGTCTCTGGTACGGGCGCGCGGTGCCGTTTTCCGAGGTTTCCCGATTCTGGCGCTCCATACCGTCCTCCCGCTTTTCCTGCGGTTCCTGATTCTGATCCTGTACAGTTTCCGTCTTTTTTTCCTCTTTTAGAACCGCCGGCTCTTCCATGTTTTTCTGGTTTTCTTTCTGATCTTCTTCCAGCATCCGCTCAATCAGCGCTTCTTTCCGCAGGGTGGAAATCCCCTTCATGTTTCTGGATTTTGCCAGCGCTTTCAGCGTGCTCAAAGGCAATGACTCATACTTTTCTCTTGTCATACCATTTTTCCTCTATCTATTCTCTATTTGATTTTCGGTTCTGTTTGGAGTTTTTAAGATATTTGATGCGCGAATATTTTTGCTGCAATTATTTAGAATCTGATTTTTATCATTTTACTGCTGTGGATTTTTCGTTACTGTTCACTTAGCAGTGAAACACTTGCTGTTTCGCTGCGTAAGAAAGTGATTCAGGTGTGAGCAGCCCTCCTTTTGCGAAGCAAAACTTTAAATGAGGGCTGCGAATGTTACAGTTCGCAGGGAACCTGTGAACTGTAACGATTTTTCTGCGGTTAGTGGGACTCGAACCCACACGCCGAAAGGCACAGGAACCTAAATCCTGCACGTCTGCCAATTCCGTCATAACCGCATATTATTTTTTCAAAAAAGAAAAACCCCATAGAAAACCTCCATGGGCGTTTTCTATGGGTTATTTAGTGAAGCATCGGGGATTCGAACCCCGGACAACTTGATTAAAAGTCAAGTGCTCTACCGACTGAGCTAATGCTCCGTATACTTTTGCATCCAACTGGGCTAGCTGGATTCGAACCAGCGAATGCAGCAGTCAAAGTGCTGTGCCTTACCGCTTGGCGATAGCCCAATGTTTCGCCTTGCTGGCAGGGTGGATAAAGGGATTCGAACCCTTGGCCTCCAGAGCCACAATCTGGCGCGCTAACCAACTGCGCTATACCCACCATAATTACGACTTACAGTCTTTTTCACTATTTAATTTTAGTGAAGCGTGCTTGGAGGGATTCGAACCCCCGACCCACGGCTTAGAAGGCCGTTGCTCTATCCAACTGAGCTACAAGCACACAGCTTCTACAAAATTGTAGCAGCAAGCGGGTGATGGGAATCGAACCCACGTATCCAGCTTGGAAGGCTGGTGTTCTACCATTGAACTACACCCGCACGACATCGGGGTGACAGGATTCGAACCTGCGACCTCCTGGTCCCAAACCAGGCGCTCTAGCCAAGCTGAGCCACACCCCGTAAACAAGGTTTCCCGATTTGCGTTTAACCCTTTCGCGCTCGACGCAAGATTTATTATATTACATTGTTTTCGGTTTGTCAACACTTTTTTTTTCATTTTTTCAAAATGTTTTTGTGTTGTTTTGCTCTCACCGGACAACAAAGAGATCTTATCATATCTTTTCTCATCTGTCAACACCTAAATTGTATTTTTTTGACAAACTTTTTAAGGATTAGTCAGAACCTGCTCCGGTACTACCCTGTTTTCTTTGGAATAGTCATGTTAGTTGCGATAATTCATTCGATTTTGGGCTGTTCTCCGCCCTTTTTCGACCCGTTTTTTAATCCAGATACTTGATTTCCACCGAAAGCTCATGCTCTTCGTTGATCGTCAGCATGGCATAGCTTGGTTTTCTTCCCATCTGACGCGGATACGTGAGGCTGCCCGGATTGACAATCCAGAGATTTCCACGCTTTTCTGCGACCGGCCGGTGCGTATGGCCGAACAGTACGATATCCACACCCCTGGAAAGCGCCTCCGCATAGATTCCCTCCAGGCCGAGCGATACGCCGTAGTTATGACCGTGTGTGATAAAGGCACGGTAATCATCAATGTTCACCTGAATCTCCGCCGGGAGGTTTGAAAACCAGTCATTATTTCCCATGACCATATAGCACGGGCCGTTTACCTTGGATTTGATCAGGTCATCCATCCCTTCCACGTCACCGCAGTGGATCATGCCGTCGAACTCCTCACGTTCCATGGCCTCCTCGAGGTTATACATCCGTCCATGGGTATCGCTCACTATCAGAAATTTCATACTCATTCTCTTCCCTCTTCTTATTTCAAATATGATGCAATCTGTTCTTTCATCGCCGCCAGTGCTTTTCCTCTGTGGCTGACTGCGTTTTTCTCTTCCGGAGAAAGTTCTGCGGTCGTGCGGCTCATATCCGGCAGATAGAAAATCGGGTCATAGCCAAAACCGTTCTCCCCGCGTTCCTCGTAACCGATTTTTCCCTCGATCGTTCCTTTGGTGGTACAGACTGTTCCATCCGGGAAGGCGGCTGCAATCACACAGACGAATCGTGCCGTTCTTTTTTCCACCGGCACGCCCTCCAGGCGGTCAACGAGGCTCTGATTTTTGATGCGGTAGGACGTATCCTCTCCCATATATCTTGCCGAATAGACACCAGGCTCGCCGTTTAAGGCATCCACTTCCAGACCGGAGTCATCCGCCAGCACGATCGTGCCGCCGTCTGTGCATCCGGCAACGGTCTGTGCTTTGATTTTTGCATTCTCCTCAAAGGTTTTGCCGTTCTCATCGATCTCGACCGAAATGCCGGCTTCTTTCATCGAATAAATTTCCACCGGCAGATCCGCAAGGATTTCACGGATTTCTTTCATTTTGCCGGCATTTCCTGTTGCAAATACAATTTTTTTCATAACCGTTTTCCTTCTTTCACGCTGAAATAACTTGCGATCATTATACCGTATGTGTGACGCAAACACAAGAACCCTGTCACAAAAAAAGACCCCCGTTTTATCCGGGGGCCTTTTTTTGTAATCACACATTATTTTGCTTTTTTCTGATTTGCCAGAGTCTTGAATCCATCGAAAGCCAGGATCAGCGCCAGGATGACAAGCAGGCCTGCCAGCACGATACGTGCTACGCACCAGCCGATGCCAACGCCTGCGCCAAGGCCCTTGAAGTTTGCGATCAGGGTCTGTACAAGGGATGTGATGGTTACGATCAGCATGAATACCATCGGGAACAGGAACATTTTGTTGTTTTTGCCGACTTTTCCGAGCCAGGTGGCAACAGCAAGAAGTCCGATGGCTGCCAGCAGCTGGTTGGATGCACCGAACAGCGGCCAGATTTTGGAATAACCGGTCAGGCCAAGGCCGATGCCGAGTACTACGGTGATAACGGTTGATACAACCGGATTGGTCAGAACGGCTTTGTAGCCGGTTGCCTCTTTGTAAGTCTGTCCCGGCTCAAGCCAGAACTCCTGGAACATGTATCTTGCCAGACGGGTTGCGGTATCCAGAGAAGTCAGGCAGAATACCGATACAGTCAGAACCAGCAGAGAGTACAGTACATGGGTCGATCCGCCAAGTCCCGGAATGGTTGCTACCATCTCGGAGATACCGGTTGCAAATACAGCGGTCGGAACAACGGTGGTTCCGTCTGCGTATCTGGACCAGATGTAGCCGACTGCACACAGAGATACGATTGCAAGTGCACACTCAATCAGCATACCGCCGTATGCGATCGGGCGGGCATTTTTCTCATTGTCAAGCTGTTTCGATGTAGTTCCTGAACCAACGAGTGAATGGAATCCGGAAATTGCTCCGCAGGCGATGGTTACGAACAGGGCCGGGAACATAAATCCAAGAGAACTTCCGGTCGGAGCCAGCGTATCTTTGAATCCGGTGAATGCCGGGATATCCAGGGATGCATGGCCCATCAGAGCACTTCCGATGACACCGACAGCGGCTACGATCATCATGAAGTACAGAAGGAAGGAGCTTAAGTAGTCACGCGGCTGAAGCAGAATCCAGACCGGTGCAACAGAAGCTACGGTGATATAGATACCAACGATTACCATCCATGCTGTCTCGGAGAGATAGATCGGATGGAAGTTTAATCCAACAACAACGCAGACAACAATAGCTGCAACGCCTGCGATGGTGGAAACGCCAAGAGATACATTTCTTCTGTATACCATGAAACCGAAAACAACGGCGAGTACGATGAACAGAATGGAAATCATAGCGGTTGTTGCATTTGCAGAACTTGCTGCCACATCGACAGCGCCGCTCTCGGTATAGGCTGCCTTGAAGGTATTGGCAACGATGGAACCGAAGGCTGCAACAACAAGAATCAGGGTCAGGTAAGCGAAGACGATAAAGAGTTTTTTTCGCTTTACTTCCCATGGTGTCTGCGATAACCTCGCCGATGGACTGTCCTTTGTGGCGCAGGGATGCAAACAGTGCGCCGTAATCATGAACGCCTCCAAAGAAGATACCGCCGATGAGTACCCATAAAAGAACCGGAACCCATCCAAAGACAGCGGCCTGAATCGGTCCGTTGATCGGGCCTGCGCCTGCGATGGATGAGAAGTGATGTCCCATTAAGACAGGAGCTTTGGCAGGAACGTAGTCCACACCGTCCTCCTCGGTGAATGCAGGGGTTTTCCGTTTCGGATCAACGCCCCACTGCCCGGCAAGCCATTTTCCGTAGAATACGTATCCGGCGATCAGAATGCCGATTCCGACAACCAGTACAAGAATACTATTCATTTGTTTTTTCCTCCCTCTTTTTGGTAGAATAAATTTATAGATAACTAAGATCGGAACATCTTAGCATATCCCTTTACCAATTCCCAAGCCGCCCGGTTTCCAAACACTTTCTGTTCTGCCGTATCAAAGACGAGCAGCCGCACCTGACAGTAGCCTCTCAAAGAAAACCGGTAATTTTTATAATACTTATATTTTCGAATTTTCTTCTTTACGCTGTCCGCAACCGGTTTGTCCGCCAAAAAAAATACCGGTGACCAGCGTGTACATGTGGTCGGTATCCGGTACTTCCTTCCCCTCGCGAACCACCTTTGGCTCTATCCATTCTGTCAGGTCCGTCAGAAATGTTTCGACGTCCTGGTCGTTCAGTTCTTCCACCGCTTTAAAATACGCATGCTCATGACAGCTGATCCTCCACAACTCTGCTTTCTTTGAGAGCACGTATTTTGCGCCGCTCTCGTGGTAGCTTGCACAGGCATCGTATGTATGGCCGTTTACTTCGGACGGCTTTACGATATCGTAGCTCCTCTCGTAGGAATGCAGCAGCCTGTCTCTGATCTCCTGTCCGTTCATGGTTTCCTCCGCTTGATGAAAAATTTTCGCATGAGGACAGTTTAGCACAGTAGTGCAGTGATTTCAAGGAAATATTAACCTTTTCTAAAATTTTTCTTTTAATTTTTGTTATCAAAAAGGAGCAACACCAAAAATCATTCGGCATTGCTCCTCCATTTGTATTATTTCTGTTCTTTTTCCCGGCGCGGAGGCTTCGGTCCCGCGTACTGGTAAAAGTAGGTTTTCAGCATTCCATTGTAAATTTTACGGTTTTTATCCGCCTTTTTGCCGAGATACCGCTCGGCATCCTCGTAGCTCGTGATCAGATACATCGACCAGGAATCGAGAGCGCGGTACCGCTCTCCTAATGTCTGATACAGGGCCGGAAGATCTTTTTTGTCCTCCAGGCGCTCACCGTACGGCGGGTTGGTAATCAGAAAACCGTATTTTTTCGGGTGCGACAGCTCGGCAACCGGACGCTGCTGGAAATGGATCAGGTGATCCACACCGGCAAGCTTTGCGTTCTCTCTGGCACTCTTGATGACATCTCCGTCGATATCAAAGCCCTGAATATCTGTCTCAATATCGTTCCGGATCCGGTAGCGTGCATCCTCCGCCGCATCCATCCAGCATTTTTTCGGCACGAGGTGCGTCCACTGCTCCGCAAGGAAAGAACGGTTGAGACCCGGTGCAATATCGGCCGCCATCATGGCCGCCTCGATCGGGAACGTACCGCTTCCGCAGAACGGATCGACAAGAATCCGGTCACCCTTCCACGGAGTCAGCATGATAAGTGCTGCGGCAAGGGTCTCGGTGATCGGCGCTTTCGCGGTCAGCTTGCGGTAGCCTCTCTTATGAAGGGAAACGCCGGAGGTATCGAGTCCGATCGTAACCTCGTCTTTTAAAATCGAACACGGATCGGGTACTGTGCACCGTCCTCCGGGAACCACTCCATGTGGTAGACCTGTTTCAATCGCTCGACAATCGCTTTTTTCATAATCGACTGGATATCGGACGGGCTGAAGAGCTTACTCTTGATGGAGTTTGCCTTCGTTACCCAGAACTTTCCGTTTTTCGGGATAAATTTCTCCCACGGGAGCGCTTTTGTCGCTTCAAAGAGTTCATCGTACGTTTCGGCGTGGACCTGTCCTACTTTGAGCAGGATACGCTCGGTCGTGCGAAGGAACAGGTTGGCGTAGGCGATTCCCTCTGCATCTGCAAGAAACGTTACTTTTCCATCCTCCACGCGCTCGATTTCGTAGCCGAGGTCGAGGATTTCACGTTTCATCACCGCCTCCAGGCCGAAGTGGCACGGGGCGATCAGTTCATATAATTCCATACTCTCCCGTCCCCTCTTATAATGTGAGCTGTTTTACGACGGTGCCGTCAAAGCCTTTGATCGTAAATACGCCGTCCTCGAGGATTGCATAGGTCGGGATATTGCCCTCTTTCGGCAGAGATACAGAACCCGGGTTCAGGAAGGTGTGTGCGCCTTTTTTCTCGGCACGCAGGACGTGGGTATGGCCGTACAGGAAGATATCTCCATCCATCAGCGGCGGCAGATTCTGCTCATTGTAGATGTGGCCATGGCTCATATAGAAGGTATGGCCTCCCTCGATCAGGATGCCGTAATCTGCCAGCACCGGGAACTCCAGTACCATCTGATCTACTTCTGCGTCGCAGTTTCCGCGCACGTTGGTGAGGTACTGTTTTTTCTCATTCAGCATGGCGATGACCTGTTTCGGTGCGTATTCTTTTGGAAGATCGTTTCTCGGGCCGTGATAGAGAAGGTCGCCTAACAGAAACAGGCGGCTTGCGCCCTCTGCCTCGAAGGCTTCCAGCATTTTTCTGCAGTAATAGGCAGAACCGTGAATATCAGATGCAAACATGTATTTCATATCGTGATCTCTCTTTCGTTTTGTGGTTTGGTTTTGTATTGTTTTCTGTTTCATCTTACCGTATCTTTTCCCGCTTGACAAGAAGAAATGTTGGATTGCCGCCCCATTACAGCTCTTCTCCCGCCACCAGATATCGTCCGCGGTATGCATGCATTCCGCCGATGACCGTTTTGACCTCGTATCCGTTCTCCGCCAGCCGCTTTCCCTCCGCCATGCTCGCGGCACCCCGCTCACAGCAGATCACAAGAATTTTGTCCCGCGGCAGACAGACCCGTTCGAGCAGATGGTCATAGGGAAGATTCACCGCTCCTTTCACATGCCCTTTTTCGTATTCCCGCCGGCTCCGCACATCGATGATCATCGCCCACGGTTTTCCCACGTACCAGTCCAGCTGGTCTGCCGCCAGCAGTGTCATGCCTGCCATATCCTGGTCCCCCTCTCCGGATCTGACTTTCTCTCCTGTTTTATATGTATGCAGAAACCGGCGGCAGAGTCCGTATGGGACCCTCCGCCGGCTTTTTCTGCCGGAATCCCAAGGTTTACTTAGTATTTTTCATACTCATCCTTCTCGTCCTGCTCCCGGTTCTGCTGACCGTAGGATGACATCTCACGGTCTTTCACATGATTGCAGTCTCTGCTGTTCTTCTGGTTTTTGCTGTATTCGCTTTTCTCGTATCCGTTTTTGCTGTACTCGTTTTTGCTGTATTCATTTTTGCTGTTTCTGGTCATAATCTTGTTTCCTCCTGAATGTTTTTTTGTCATGCGACATCCTTTAGTATCGCTTTTTTCCGCGCAGATTATGCATCCAGAACCCTGTTTTTCCACGGTATCTGTTCCAAAGTGGGGAATGCAAGCCCAAAAATACAGTGTTTTTCCTGCTTTCGGACCACTGCTTTCCAAATTGTGGTAATTTTTTCCAACTTTTGAATTTCGATGTTGCTTTTTCCCGTTATCTGTATTATAATCAATTTTGTAAAAGAATTTACCCTTCATAAATTTTTTTACAATTAATAACCCCTTATTAATTATTTATACTCCCCTTGAAAGATCGGTAGCTCCCCTGCCGGTCTTTCTTTTTGCAATTATTCAGAGCCATGCAAAATTTCAAGAAGAACTGTGAGTCATGCTCGCATGAACGAATAGTTCTTCTTGAAATTTTATATGGCGAGAAGCCACATCGAGATGCAGCGCAGCGGAATCGAGATGTGGCTCTGAATAATTGCAAAAAGGAGGAAAGTCTGCATCAGCAGACTTTCCTCCTTTTTCCCGTTCTGTATATATGATTAGAATTCTACTTTTTCACCTTTTGCCGCTTTTGCTACGGTTCCTGCGAGGACGATCAACGCCATGAGGTTTGGAATTACCATCAGGCCGTTAAAGAGGTCTGACAGGTTCCATACGAGGTCTACTTTCAGCAGAGAGCCGAGGAAAACGAACACAACGACGATCAGCGAGAACGGAACGACTGCTTTCTTTCCGAACAGATACTGTACGTTCTGTCTTGCGAAAAAGTACCATCCGACGATGGTCGAGAATGCAAAGAACAGAAGACAGATCGCTACGAACGCCGGTCCGAAGCCTTTGAGGCCGGTTCGGAATGCCGCCTGTGCGACCGGGGTTCCTTTAACACCGGTACTCATCATCTCTTCCAGAACGCCGGAAGAAAGAATAACGAGAGCGGTCATGGTCAGGACAACGAAGGTATCAATAAAGACACCGATCATCGCTACTTCACCCTGATCCTCCGGGTTCTCGACATCGGCAATCGCATGGGCATGCGGGGTGGAACCCATACCGGCTTCATTAGAGAAGAGGCCTCGGGCAACACCGTAACGCATGGCTTTCCGCACGGTAATACCGGCTGCTGCACCAAATACGGCGTCCGGACGGAATGCACAGATAAAGATCGAAGCAATCGCTGACGGCACATGCTGGATGTTGATCAGAATAACAACAAGGGCTCCGACGAGATACAGTGCTGCCATCACCGGAACAACTTTTTCGGTGAAGGATGCGATACGGGAGATACCTCCGATGAAAATGAATGCGGCGAGAACGGCTACAATCACACCCATCACCCATTTCGGTACGGAAAATGCGGTGTAGAACGCATCACTGATGGAGTTCGACTGTACCATATTTCCCATAAAGCCAAGTGCCAGAATAACGGCTACGGCAAAGAAGCCTGCCAGTGCTTTTCCAAACGTTCCCTTGAATGCGTGGGTAATGTAGTAAACCGGTCCTCCGATGACTTCTCCGCTCTCATCGCGGCGTTTGGAGATCTGCGCGAGATACGCCTCGCCGTAGATCGTTGCCATGCCGAAGAACGCAGCAAGCCACATCCAGAAGATGGCTCCCGGGCCGCCGGATACGAGTGCGGTCGCACATCCTGCGATGTTTCCGGTTCCGACCTGTGCGGCGATCGCTGTTGCAAGCGCCTGGAAGGAAGTCATGCCGTCTTTTCCGGCCTTCTTACCCTTTAACGAGAAACCGCCGAAGACGCGGTTCCACGCGGTCTTAAACTTTCTTACCTGTACAAAGCGGGTCCGAACAGAGAAATAAACTCCCGTACCTACCAGCAGAAACAGCAGTACGCTGTTCCAGAGCACATCACTAATCTGCGCAATTGCCTGATTCAATGCATCCATTTTCTTTTCTCCCTTTCCATTCGACGTATGGTCTGAACGATGTGGATCACACATCCGCACCGTTTTGAGAAAAAAAATACCATCTCCTGCGGAATTTTTCCTGCAGAACATGGCTCTGATTGAAAAATACAGCAAAAAACCGCGCTTCCGGAATTTTTTCGTTTCTGCGCACCGCATTTTTTGTTCCGCGGCTGTTCTTCTTCTGTATCTTTTTGACTCTGTCCTTTTGCCTGAGAGATTCTGCATCGCTGCATTGCACCTTCGGCACTCTTTTCAAGAGCTTCTCCAGAGACCACTCCGTTTTAGTCCTCGCCGTCTCCCGTCCGTTCTTGTTTTAAGAAGAGAACCAGCACCTGAAAGTTTTACTTCTTCGGTCGTGCACCTTTCAAAAATTAAATTTCCAAAGGCTCTCCGCACATTTTCTAAAAACTTCTACGTCTTTTTTTATTTTTGTAAAACTATAGCACCTGTGATAGGATTCGTCAATACCCCATGCCGTATTTTTTTCAGAATATTGCAAAAACATATAAAAAATCAGCAGGTCTGCGCGCGCACGCCTCAAAATCGCATGCGCGGCACAGATCTGCTGTTCTCTTTTCCAAATATCTTTTATGACGCCTGGAACTGGCTGTTGTACAGATTGTAGTAGAAGCCTTTCTTCTCAAGAAGCTCCTCATGGCGTCCCTGCTCGATAATCTTTCCGTCTTTCATGACGAGGATCAGCGAAGCATTGCGGATCGTGGACAGACGGTGGGCAACGACGAAACTCGTTCTGCCCTGCATCAGCTTGTCAAACGCCTCCTGAACCTGCAGTTCGGTACGGGTATCGATGCTGGAGGTCGCCTCGTCGAGGATCAGCATCGGCGGCAGGCAGAGCATGACACGGGTGATACAAAGAAGCTGTTTCTGCCCCTGGCTGATGCTGTCTTCGCTGAGAACCGTGTCAAGTCCCTTCGGCAGACGCTTAATAAACTCCCAGCTGTGTGCCTCTTTGGCCGCATTGATGATCTCCTCTTCCGTCGCATCCGGCTTTCCGAAGCTGATGTTGTCGCGCACGGTTCCCTGTTTGATCCAGGTATCCTGCAGCACCATACCAAAGCAGCTGCGGAGCGCATGGCGGGACAGTTCGTCGATCGGCTTTCCGTCGATGCAGATCTTTCCGGCATCGACATCATAGAAGCGCATCAGCAGGTTGATAAACGTCGTCTTTCCGCATCCGGTCGGGCCGACAATGGCAACACGCATGCCCGGCTGTACGTCAAGATTAAAGTTCTCGATCAGTTTTTTTCTCTTTGTCATAACTAAATGCTACATCATCGATCGTCACATTTCCCGTCACGGTATCGATCGTTCCGGCCGGGTCTGCACTCTCCTCTTTCTCTTCCAGAAGAGCAAAGATACGGCCTGCGCAGGCAAGCGCGTTCTGCATCTCAGTGATAACGGAACTGATATCATTGAACGGTTTCATATACTGGTTTGCGTACGACAGCAGAACAGAAAGTCCGCCGACGGTCAGCGCGCCGCCCGGGATCATGAAAGCTCCCACAAGGGCAACACCGGCATAGATCACGTTGTTGACAAAACGGGTGGACGGGTTCGTTAAGGAACTGTAGAACACGGCCTGCTGGCTGTATTTCTGCAGATCTTTGTTGATCTCTGCAAAACGCTCGGAAGCTTTTTCCTCATAGCCGAACGCTTTGACTACTTTCTGGTTTCCGATCATCTCATCGATGAGTGCGGTCTGTTTTCCTCTCGTCTCACTCTGTTTTCTGGAACATTTTGAACGAGCGGCCGGAAATTAAATTTTGCCACGAAGAAGCTCAGAGGTGTCAGGCAGATCACAAGAAGGGTGATCCATACGTTCTTCGAGAACATGAAAAACAGTGTCACAATAATGGTTACGATGCCGGAGAACAGCTGCGTAAAGCCAAGCAGAAGACCGTCCGATAAGATATCGGTATCTGCGATAACACGGCTTACGATGTCTCCGGAGCTGTGCTGATCCAGATAGGACAGCGGCAGCACCTGGATATGACGGATCGCCTGGGAACGAAGGTCGCGCACGATGCGGTACGTCATACGGTTGTTGATCAGGTTCATGATCCATGCGGAAAGTGCGGAAACGAGGGTAAAGAATACGATTCGTTTCAGATAGAACCACATCTCCGGGAAATTGACCTGGTGGGCTGCAACAACCTCATCGATCGCATCGCCGAACAGGATCGGAATATAAAGCTGTAAAATAACGGTAACCGCAGCCAGGACAATACTAAGGCCTAAGAAAATTTTATAATTTCCAATAAACGCCATCAGCTTTTTCATGACCTGCATGCCGCTTTTTCCGGACTTGTTTTCTGTCTTTTTCATGCGATCACCCCGCTTTCGTTGTTATAAGCTGCACGCTCTTCCGGGAACTGGGAGAAGTAAATCTCGCGGTAAACCTCGCAGGTTTTCATCAGCTCGTCGTGTGTGCCGTTTCCTTCGAGCGTACCATTTCCAAGAACGAGGATCTGGTCTGCCTGACGGATGCCGGCGATTCGCTGGGATACGAGGAAGGTTGTCGTGTTTCCTTCGAGATTGTGGACGGCTTTGCGGAGTTTTGCATCCGTTGCAAAGTCAAGCGCACTCGAGCTGTCGTCCAGAATCAGGATTTCCGGTTTTTTTACCAGCGCACGCGCAATAGAAAGACGCTGTTTCTGTCCGCCGGAGAGGTTCTTTCCGTTCTGCTCCAGCATAAAATCGAGCTGATCCTGTTTGCCTTCTACGACTTCTTTCGCCTGGGCTGTGGTGAGCGCCTCCCAGATTTCTGCATCGGTGGCGTCCTCTTTGCCCCACTTCATATTGTCGCGGATGCTGCCTTTAAAGAGCACTGCTCTCTGCTGAACAACACCGACTTTATTGCAGAGCTCTTCTTTCGTGTAATTCTTTACATTCTCGCCGTCTACCATGACGTCACCGCTGGTCGCATCGTAGAAACGGGAAATCAGGCTGACCAGCGTCGATTTTCCGCTTCCGGTACCGCCGATGATTCCGATGGTCTGGCCGCGTTTTGCGGTAAAGCTGATATCCGATAAGCTCTCTGCGCCGGCTCCTGCATAGGTGAAGCTGACATTTTTAAATGTAACAGCTGCATCGCCAGTTACTTTCTTTGCAGAGCCGCCTTTTGCCGGGTAGTTCATGGTTGTCGGAACCGCCAGTACTCCGGAGACACGCTCTGCACAGGCAACGGATTTGTTTAAGGTAATGATGAGCGATGCCAGTTTGATCAGCTCCACGATGATCTGCAGCATGTAGTTGTAAAGTGCGACAACCTGTCCCTGCTGCATACTGCCGATGTTGACCTGAAGGCCTGCCTGCCAGATCAGGACAACGGCTGCGATGTTGATGAGGACATAGGTCAGCGGATTTAACAGTGCGGAAATTTTTCCGACAAACTCGTTCAGACAAGTCAGCTCATCGTTGCTCTTTTCGAAATCGGCAACAGACTGCTCCTCACGGCAGAACGCACGGATGACACGGACACCGTTCAGATTTTCTCTTGTCATTCCGGTGACGCGGTCGAGTGCCGCCTGTACCTTTTTGAACAGCGGGATGCTGACCAGCATAATGCCGAATACGGCAACGAACAGGATCGGAATAGTAACCAGGAATACGATGGCACATTTTACGTTGACGGTAAATGCCATCACAACGGAACCGAATACGATAAACGGACTCCGCAGCAGCAGACGCAGACCCATGTTGATTCCGTTCTGCACCTGGTTGATATCGTTGATCAGACGGGTGATCAGCGTATCGGTTCCAATGGTATCCAGCTCCGTAAAGGACAGAGCCTGGATGTGGTCAAAGACCGCCTGGCGAAGCTCGGTTGCACAGCCGACGCTCGCTTTTGCCGCGAAATACTGCGCGGTGAAGCTGCAGCAAAGTCCGACTGCCGCCATCAGAACGAGGATTCCAAAACGGCTGACGATGTACGGACGGTTATTGCCCTGCGATACCCACATCGATGATCTGGGCAACAACCATCGGCACCAGAAGGTCGAAGACAACTTCCAGAAGCTTGAACAAAGGAGCGATGATGCTCTCTTTTTTGTAGTGCTTCAAGTAGACTCCAAGACTTTTCATCTTCTTTTTCACTCTCCATTTCTTTGTTTCTTGACATTGACAGTATAATCTCATATGATTAATACGAATAGTATTGTTTTTATAGCTTAGTGATACAATTTTAATATCATAGATAATTTCACGAAAGGAAGTCTCTTATGGAACTGCGCCAGCTTGAATATTTCCGCGTCATCGCCGAAACCGAAAGCATTCACGAGGCCGCCCGCCGCCTCAATATGTCCCAGCCGCCGCTCAGTTATCAGTTAAAGCAGCTGGAAGCCGAACTGAATGTCACTTTATTTGAACGCACCCGCCAGGGCGTCCGCCTGACCGAAGCCGGAAAACTGCTGTACGACCGCTCCGCCAACCTGCTCGAGTACGTGAAATCGACGGAGCTTGAGGTCGCAAAGGTCGGCAAAAAGCGGGTTCTGCGCCTCGGCATCACACCGACCACCGTTGCGACGATCATGCCGTGCGTCTCGCTTTTTTCCCGCCGCAATCCCGATGTCAACTTCGAGGTGCACGACGGCATCACCTACACGCTGTACCGCTATCTGATGGACGGCATCATCGACATTTCCATCGCCCGCACGCCGCTGCGGCTCGACGATGTCGACTATAAAATTTTAAGCTCTGAACCTATGATTGCCGTTTCTTCAAAAGATATGCTTCCCGAGAAGAACGGATCGCTAAAGCTCTCGGATCTTTTGAATATTCCGCTCATCATCTACCGCCGGTATGAGGCGCTCATCATGGATGCGTTCCACTCGCGCGGCATGGAGCCCGATCTTTTCTGCGTCTGCGACGATCCCCGCGGCGCGATGCTCTGGGCAAAGGAAGGCCTTGCCACTGCCATTTTCCCGCAGTCCATGAGCTCTCTCTGCCAGGGACTCCGCATCCAGCCGCTCGCAGAAAGCGACCTGGAAACGCAGATCGCCGTGATCTGGAAAAAGGGGCGGAAACTCTCTCCGCTTCTGCAGGACTTTGTCGATGCCTGCATGGAGAGCATATTATAATAGAAGAAGTCCGCTGCGCCGGTCTCTTTTTCAGGGATCAGCGCAGCGGACTTCCTTTTTTTATTTCTCATTCTTTTTACTGCACAAACAGCAGCGCGATATTTCAGCAGTGTCACAATCACCGCAATCGCAAACAGGGCAATTTTTCAGCCGCAGACTGTTCGCGTATTTTCCCATGACTTTTTTTCGAGGACGTCAGATAAATCTGCGTAAATACCGTAATCGGGAGCTGCATTCCAAGGAACATCTGTGAATAGAGAAGGCCCTGGAACGGGGAATCAATCAGAAGAATGACCGCTGCGGCCGGGATCATGGTAAGAAGGATTCCCCAGCGTGTCTCCTTACTCTTGATCTCATACGGCTTGTTAAAAATCCCCGAAAAAATCGTTCCGCCCGCCATTCCCGCGGTGATGCTCGATGAAATTCCGGCGAGCAGAAGCGCTGCTGCAAAAATCACCGATGCGGCATTTCCAAGGAGCGGTGTCAGCATCTTTCCCGCCGTTGCGAGATCATCCACCTGCTTTGCACTCTGCGGCTGGAAAAACGTTGCGGCCGCCATCAGGATCATTGCACTGTTGATGGCCCATCCGATGATCATGGAAAACAGGGTGTCTTTGAACTCATACTTTAACTGGCGCGCAATCACCTCATCATCCTCAAGATTCCACTGGCGGCTCTGAATAATTTCCGAGTGGAGAAACAGGTTGTGCGGCATGACGACCGCACCGAGGACGCTTAAGATGACCGGCATTGAGTGCTCTGGAAACGACGGTTTTACCCAGCCGACAGCCGCCTGCGCCCAGTCGATATCGGCGATCCAGACCTCAAAGAGGAACGAAAAGCCGATCAGCGAGACAAACACAATGATCAGTTTTTCAATCCGTTTGTAAGCACTTGTAAACTCACAGATCAGAACCAGCACGAGAATCATCATGCTGCCGAGCTTGATCGGAATGCCGAACAGCATCTGGAGCGCAATCGCACCGCCGAGGATCTCCGCCATTGCGGTCGCCACAGCTGCCATCATCGCCGTCGCAAGAATCGTGTTTTTCAGCCACGCAGGCAGATAGAGGCTCGCCGCCTCCGAGAGGCACTTTCCCGTGGCAATGCCGAGATGCGCCGCATTGTGCTGCAGAAAAATCAGCATGATCGTGGACAGGGTAACCATCCACAGAAGCTCGTAGCCGTAACCCGATCCGGCGGCAATGTTGGATGCCCAGTTTCCCGGGTCGATAAAACCGACCGTGACAAAAAGTCCCGGACCGAGATAGCGGAGAAAATTCATGCCCGCCGTCTCTTTTCGTTTTCGATTTTGTTTCATATTCTTTCCTTTCTGACAATTTGATACGGAACCGGCCCATCCAGGACCGGCAGAAATCATTTTGTTGTGGTTTTGGTTGTTTTAGTTAGTTGTTAACTAACTGCATTGTACATGGGATTTTCAAAAAGTCAAATCCTGTTTTCTCTTTCTTGTGCTTCATCGTCCGCTGTGCTACAATAAAACTGCTTATTTTGAACTAAAAGGAGAATTTTTATCATGATACGACTTGCCGTCCCGGAGGATTTTACTTCGATCATGTCAATCTATGCGTACGCCCGCTCTTTTATGCAGGAAACCGGAAATCCGAATCAGTGGGGAAACCATTTTCCGCCGGAGGAGCTGATTCACAACAGAATCCGTAACAAACAGCTTTTTGTCCTGGAAGAAAACGGCACGCTGCACGGCGCGTTTGCCTTCATCATCGGTGAGGATCCGACGTATCTGCAGATCGACAATGGCTCCTGGCTCTCCGATGCGCCGTATGGCACGATCCACCAGGTTGCCTCAGACGGAACAATCCACGGATTTTTCTCCCAGATCGTCGATTACTGCTGGGCACAGATCCCGCACCTGCGCGTCGATACGCATGCGGACAATCAAATCATGCAGCATCTGATCCAGAAAAACGGATTTGAACGGCGCGGCATCATCTACGTGCTGAACCACTCTCCGCGGATTGCGTTTGAGCGCGTAAAATAAAACACCAAACGAAAACACCGGATCGTCACCGCTTCGCAGACTTTTCAGCCGCGGAATCACCGTTGGATCCAGGTAATATAAGGATCCGACGACCTGTCCCATCATCCCCTTTTTCGATCTTTCGTGTGTCATTTTTTTACCAACCTTACATCTTCTTGCTCTCCTGTATACACTTGCCCGTACCGAAATGCAGAAAAAACGGATTTTCTTTTGCATTTTTCTTTATGCGTGGATTCCTCTGTTCTCGTCCCCGGACTCGTTTACGCCGAATTCGTAATCATTGCCCGGCAGAATCATGTTCAGCAGGATTCCTGCGATGGCTGCAATGGCAAGTGCAGTCAGGGTGACGGTCGTTCCGCCGATCGTAAAGGAGAGACCGTTGCTGAAGCCCAGTCCGCAGACAAAGATGACGCCCGCGATGATCAGGTTTCTCGATTTGGTCAGGTCTACTTTATTCTCTACCACGTTGCGCACACCGATGGCAGAAATCATACCGTACAGCATGAAGCTGACGCCTCCGATGATAGAGGACGGCATGGTGCTGATGAGTGCCGATACCTTCGGAATGAAGCTGACGATAATCGCAAAGACTGCGGCAATACGGATGACTCTCGGGTCATGTACGCGGCTCAATTCCAGAACGCCGGTGTTCTCGCCGTACGTCGTGTTGGCCGGTCCGCCGATGAAACCTGCCATTGCGGTTGCAAGACCATCACCGAGCAGGGTTCTATGAAGGCCCGGATCAGAAAGGAAGTTCTCTCCTACGGTTGCAGAGATCGCCGACATATCGCCGACATGCTCCATCATGGTCGCGATCGCGATCGGTGCCATGATCATAATGCTGGTCAGATCGAATTTGCAGAGCTGCAGCGGCGGAAGTCCGATGATGCCTGCCTGTGCAACCGGCGCAAAGTTGATGATCACGGATCCGTCCGGATTTTTGATGCCGAGTGCATTCAGGACAACTGCCACAGCGTAGGCAATCACAACGCCCATCAGAATCGGAATGATTTTGAACATTCCTTTTCCCCAGATGTTGAAAATGATGATGACTGCCAGCGCAACCAGTGCCAGGAACCAGTTCGTCGAAGCATTATTAATGGCGGAACCAGCAAGGCTGAGGCCAATGCAGATGATAACCGGACCTGTGACAACCGGCGGCAGGTAGCGCATCACGCGTTTGACGCCGACCATGCGGATGATCAAAGCAAAAATCAGGTACAGAAGACCTGCTACCACAATACCTCCGCAGGCATAGGCTGCCTTGTCGTTGACACTCATGCTGGCATATTTTCCGGTATTCAGGTTTGCAACAGCGGCGAAACCGCTTAAGAATGCAAACGAAGAACCAAGAAATGCCGGTACTTTAAATTTCGCGCACAGATGGAACAGCAGGGTTCCAAAGCCGGCGCAGAACAGTGTGACGGATACGGTAAGACCGCGGGACGGTCCCTCGCCGCATGCGTCTACAAAGTAGCTGTTTACCAGAATCGGCACCAGAATGGTTGCACCGAACATGGCAAACATGTGCTGCAATCCGAGAATCAGCATTTTAGGAATACCGAGCTTTCTCGCATCGCGGATGACTCCATTAGACTCGTTCATACGTCTCTCCCTCTCTTTTGTTTTTCCTTCCCATTATAGGCGTTATGTCGTTCAAACACAAGCGAAAGATTGCGGGCCTCTCAATTTTCAAACGGGCGGACACGTAAAGTAACTCCTAAGGTATCACAGATCTCCTGACACTTCTGAATTTTCTCCTCTGGCATGACTTTCTCGACAACCGTCATCACAACATTCGGCACATACTGTTTGGAAAGAACCGCAAACTCCTTGATCGCCTCGTACGACTGGATGCCGAATTTCGACCGCGTGAGCTCCAGAAATTCCTTTTCATCCGGCGCGTTTAAGGAAATCGAGACGGTATCGAATCTTCCCTTTAATTCCGGGGTGACATCTCTTCCATATATCAGGTTGGCAAGACCGATCGTATTCAGACGCACTTTCAGGTTCGGATACGTTTCTTTTAAGGAATCGATCACCCGACAGACATCCTCAAGCCGCTCAAGCGGTTCTCCGAAGCCGCAGAAGACCAGTTCATTGATCACGTTCAGATCGTACTGTGCGAACAGCTCCAGCATCGTCTCAACGGATGGCTCGCCCTCTTTTAACCACAGTGTATTTCCCTCCTGCTGCTGTTTCGTCTGGCGCAGACAGAACACACAGCTGCACGGGCATTTGTTTGTCATGTTGACATAGACATTTTTTCCGGTAAGATCGCCGCTCTTTGCAAGGTCGAGATACCCTTCCTCGCCGACGGCTCCGGTTACAGTATATAAATACATTACGCTTCCTCCGTTAAGTCCTTCATAAACATTTCAAAGCAGAGTCCCCAGTAGCTTGGCACTTCGTTTTCTTCGCAGTAGCGGATGCATTTCGATACGTAATCCGCCGCCTTTTTCACCGACTCGTACAGGCTGTGGCCGTTCAGATACATGCCTGCGATAATTGCCGCAATGACATCTCCCGTACCGCTCCGGTCGCCGCCGATGCGGTCTACCATGACAATCTGGAAGTCTTCGCCTTTGTTATAGATAAAGTTGGCAATCTGCGTCTGGTTAAAGTGGATGCCCGTCACAACAATATGTTTCGGTCCCCGTTCCGCCAGTTTTCCGCACATTTCTTTCAGTTCCTCAATCGAAGCCCCGTTCTCCGGATACGGCGCATCGAGCAGTGTACAGAGTTCTGTCAGGTTCGGCGTGATGATATCCGCGTAGTGAACCAGCTCTTTCATCTTGTCGCACATCTCTTTCGTGTACGTCCGATACAGCTTTCCATAGTCTCCCATGACCGGATCGACGATGACAAAGTTGCGGTCCGTCTTGAAATGGCGGATAAAATCAAGCACAATATCCACCTGCTGTTCCGATCCTAAAAAGCCGGTCGAGATCGCATCGAAATCGAGCTTCAGATCCTTATAGGTCTGAATGTACTCCTTCATCCGGTCGGTATAATCATCAAAGTAATACGTTGGAAACTGCGTATGTGCCGAGAGAATTGCGGTCGGAACTGCCACCGCCTGAATCTTCATCGCCGACACGATCGGCGCCATCACAGCCGTCGAGCACCGGCCAAAGCCTGTCAGATCGTTAATCAGCGCTATTTTTTTCTGTTTTTCCATGTTGTTCTCCTCTTTTTTTCAGGATGCCTCCGCATCTGTTTCATGTCTATTTTTGCACACTCGCGTCTTATTTACAAGTTTTTTTCCGGACAAAAAGAAAAGGGGCTGTCGGGAAATTGATATGATATGCTCCCTTCTAGGTAGACAAGTGAAATAATAAAAACTTGTCACTTAGGAGGGAGCATATTTTATGTCCAAAAGAAAAGTATCTGTTGAGGATAAGACATATGCTGTAAATCTATATCTGGA
>ENA-OQET01000134-OQET01000134.1-human-gut-metagenome-genome-assembly--contig:-NODE-134-length-38870-cov-4.612291_pt1 | contig 38870 bp, 36 predicted proteins | sample MGYA00242800_ERZ504645 | MGnify/ENA primary metagenome ERZ504645 (study PRJEB26092, sample SAMD00036308) | human gut metagenome | host: Homo sapiens | study: EMG produced TPA metagenomics assembly of... | reverse complement strand
GCCTTGTCTCCCACGACTATTTTAGCAGCTTGGTCTTAGGTATTGGAAGTGTTTGGCTTGTACAAGGCCACAAATGGATCGTGTTTTTTGCCCAAAGTAAATTGTTTGATTTACCAAAATGATCAAATTCCTCATTCAATTATTGCTTTTGGTTATCCTCTAGATGAAAATTAAAGAGAAAGAAGAATATTATGATGAATCTGTTGTTCATTATAATAAGTGGTAAAAATGGTTAAAAGAAATTATTAAAGATGAATTCTTTTTAAAACAAAAATCAAAGTCATGTACAAAAGAGGATCTATATATCGCCAATGAATTATTAGAAACAATTCAAGCTTACAAAGAACAATGTGTTGGTATGGCAGCGAATATGATTGGATATTTAAAAACAATGATGGTTGTTTTAGATCAAAATAAATATCTTATTTTAATTAATCCTGTTATTTTAAAAATAAATGGAAAAACGTATCAAACAGAAGAAGGTTGTCTATCATTACAAGGTGTAAGAAAGACACAAAGATATGAAAGTATCAAAGTAAGTTATTTAGATCAAAATTTTAAAAAGAAAATTAGAACGTTTAAAGGGTATACAGCTCAAATCATTCAACATGAGCTTGATCATTTTGAAGGAAAAATCATATAAAAAATCAGCAATAGCTGATTTTTTAATGACATATTTCTTCAACAAGTTGATTAATTGCCTCTTGATTTTCATCTTTATAAGTAGATTTAATTGTGACCGTATTTTCACAAATAGTAACATTTTTCATTGGAGTAAGCATTTCTTTCATCACTTTATTTGCAAGAGGAGCCCAAGAACCATTTTCAATAAGTCCAACAGTTTTATTTTGATATCCTTTATGTTGTAATCTATGTAAGAAATCTTCCATTGGACTAAAGACACCACCATCATAAGTAGCTCCAGCTAAAATCATTTTAGAATATCTAAAAGCATCTTCAACTGCTTCAGCCATGTCATCTCTTGTAAGATCAGTGAAGGCAACTTTAACACCTTTTTCTTTTAATAAATCAACTACTTTTAAAGCCACTTCTTTGGTATTTCCATGGATAGAAGCACTGGCCACTAAAACCCCTTCATCTTCACTTTGATAACTACTCCAAATTTGGTATTTATCAATATAATATCCTAAATTATCTTTTAAAATAGGACCATGTAAAGGACAAATCATTTTAATATCTAAAGTGCTGGCTTTTTTTAATAAAGTTTGTACAGGAGCACCATATTTACCAACAATATTAAAATAATAACGTCTTGCTTCACAAGCCCAATCTTCATCATGTGATAAAGCCCCAAATTTACCAAAGCCGTCTGCTGAAAATAACACTTTTTCAGTTGTTTCATATTCTACCATGACTTCTGGCCAATGAACCATTGGCGCCATGATGAATTTTAAATGATGATTTCCTAAATCTAATTCTTCTCCTTCTTTAACCACAATACATCTTTCATCTAATCCTTCAATATTAAAAAATTGAGGAAGCATCGCTTTTGCTTTGGCACTTAAAACAAGTTTTGCTTCTTTATACTTTTCTGTAAATAATTGAATATTTGCGGAATGATCAGGCTCTAAATGAGAAACAATCAAATAATCAGGAACACGTTCCTTTAATTCCTTATCTAGATTATCAAACCATTCTTTTGTCTTTCTTGCATCAACTGTATCCATAACTGCAATCTTTTCATCTAAAATAAGATAAGAGTTATAGCTTACACCATGAGGGACAATATATTGACTTTCAAAAAGATCTAATGTTGTATCATCTACACCAATATATTTAATAGATTCACTTATTGTTATATTATTCATAAAAATCCTCCTTTTTTATGTATTATATCACTAATATAAAGGAACAAGATATAAATTATTGATTATGTTAATTTTTTTGTCATATCAATTCTTACAAATGTAATTTGAAATTATAATGATATAATAAAAATAAATATATATTTAGATGTTTGGAGGATAAGTATGAAAAATATATTTGAAATATCTCCGAAAGCCATTATAAATTTGAATGGAAGAAATTAGGAAATATTAAAAAATGAAGAGAACATTCAGGAGAAGAAATGCCTGTACTTGTTTATCGATTGTTAGAATATAGTATGAATGATGTTTTATTTAAGAATTTTGGTATTGAAAAAACAGATGAAATCTTTAGACAAGCTGGATATCTTGCAAAATGTGAATTTGCGAAAAATGCTTTACCTCTTGATATTGATGAAAGTACATTTATTAGTACGCTTGTGCAAACATTAGAAACATTAAAAGTCGGTATTTTGAGACTGGAAAACTTAGTACTTTAGAAACACTTTTAAAAGTAAAACTAGGAAGTTTATCAAAAAATCTAGAAGAACAATTATCAAATAAAATCATTGAACAATTAGACGAGTTAACAGTTAATATTTTTAATATTAATAGTGAAGAAGATGTTATGAAATTACTTCATTAAAAGGGAAATCATATTTCTCTTTTTTTATAATAAATTTTATTTTTTAGCACTTTAGTGTTGACAGTGCTAAAAATATGAATATAATGAAATTAGCACTAGGGATAGAGGAGTGCTAAAGGAGAGTGATAACATGGATATCGAAAAATTTACAGCCAAAATGCAAGAGGCTATTCAAAAAGCAAGTCAATTAGCATTAAGTTATAAGCATCAAGTAATTGACATTGAACATGTATTGTATGTTTTATTGAATGATAGTAGTGGTATTTTTCCAAGGGTGTTATCTAAGCTAAATAAAGATAAAAATCATTTTATTCAAGTATTAGAACAAAGGCTTCAACAAAAAACGACACTTGAAAATATTGATGTCAATAGTATGAGAATAAGCTATAGCTTAAATGATTTACTTGCAAAAGCAAATAGTCAAATGACATCGTTTAAAGATGAATATATGTCTGTAGAACATGTCATTATGGCTTTATTTGAAATAAATGAAAATTGGGTCAAAGATTTATTGAACCAAGAAGGTATGAATAAAAAGGATACAAAAAAGGTAATTTTAGAAATGCGGGGTGATCATATGGTAGACAATCCAAATCCAGAAAATACTTATGAAGTATTAGAAAAATATGGACGTGACTTAACAAAAGATGTGGAAAATGGAAAATTAGATCCAGTTATTGGACGTGATGATGAAATTCGTCGTGTAATTCAAATCTTGTCACGTAAAACAAAAAATAATCCAATTTTAATTGGTGAACCAGGTGTTGGTAAAACAGCCATCGTTGAAGGATTGGCATGGCGTATTTATAAAAATGATGTACCAATTTCTTTACAAAATAAAACATTATATGAACTTGATTTAGGTTCACTTGTAGCTGGTGCTAAATACCGTGGTGAATTTGAAGAAAGATTGAAAGCAGTTTTAGGTGAAATTAAGAAAGCTAATGGTAATATTATCTTATTTATTGATGAAATTCATCAATTAGTTGGTGCTGGTAAAACAGATGGTGCGATGGATGCTGCTAACTTATTAAAACCAATGTTGGCTCGTGGTGAACTTCATTGTATTGGAGCAACAACCCTAGATGAATATAGACAATATATTGAAAAAGATGCGGCTCTTGAAAGACGTTTCCAAAAGGTACAAGTTGATGAACCAACAATTGATGATAGTATTGCTATCTTACGTGGTTTAAAAGATTCTTTTGAAAGACATCATGGGGTTAAAATCAATGATAGTGCTATTATTGGTGCTGTTAATTTATCACAAAGATATATTACTGATCGTTTCTTACCAGATAAAGCAATTGATTTAATTGATGAAGCGTGTGCTTCTATTCGTATGGAAATTGATTCTTTACCAGAAGAATTAGATGGTATTACACGTGAAAAGAATCGATTAGAAATGGAAAGAATTTCGATTGAAAAAGAAGATAGTAATGAAGATAATGTAAAACGTTTAAATGATATTAAAGAACGTATTGCTTCTTTAACTGAACAAGAAACAGCATTAAAAGCAAAATGGAAAGAAGAAAAGTCTTCATTAGATCATATTAAAGAATTAAAGAATCAAAAAAATAAACTTGTAGCTTTACAAGATAAATATATGCAAGAAGGTAATTTACAAGAAGCTTCTAAACTTCAATATGGTGATATTCCAAAAATCACCAAAGAAATTGCTGATCTTGAAGCAAAAGAATCGGATGATGCTTTACTTCAAGAAAAAGTAACTGTTGATAATGTCTCAGAAGTTATTTCAAGATGGACAGGTATTCCAATGAATAAATTAATGGCTTCTGAAAGAGAAAAACTTTTAGCCTTAGATGATACATTAAAAGTACGTGTTATTGGTCAAGATGATGCAATCACTAAAGTAACAGATGCTATCTTACGTAGCCGTGCTGGTATCAACGATGAAGAAAAACCAATTGGTTCCTTCTTATTCTTAGGTCCAACTGGGGTTGGTAAAACAGAAGTGGCTAAAGCTTTAGCAGAACAATTATTTGACACTGAAAAGAATATTGTGCGTATTGATATGTCTGAATATATGGAAAAATTTAGTGTTTCACGTTTAGTAGGGGCTCCACCAGGATATGTTGGTTATGAAGAAGGTGGACAATTAACAGAAGCAGTAAGACGTCATCCTTATAGTATTGTATTATTAGATGAAATTGAAAAAGCTCATCCTGATGTTTTCAATATTTTACTTCAAGTCTTAGATGATGGACGTATTACAGATAGTAAAGGAAATACAGTGAGCTTTAAAAATACAATTATTATTATGACAAGTAATATTGGTTCTCAATATTTATTAGAAGGTAATAATGAAGAAAACAGAAAACTTGTAAAAGAAGAATTAAAAGTGCACTTTAAACCAGAATTTTTAAATCGTATTGATGAAATTGTTATGTTTAATTCATTAGATAGTTCAGTAGTAAGAAAAATTATTGATAAATTTATTGGTCAATTAGTTCATCGTTTACAAGATAAAAAGATTACGATTTCTTTAACTGATCAAGCTTATCAAATGATTCAAGAAGAAGGATTTGATCCAATCTATGGAGCAAGACCATTAAAGAGATTTATTCAATCTCAAATTGAAACCAAACTTGCTAAAGAAATTATTAAAGGAACAGTTCATCAAGGACAACATGTAGAAGTTGATTATCAAGATGGATTTGTTTTAAAAGCTCAATAAGGAAGTAGTATAAAAGCTACTTCTTTTTTTATAAAACTATTTTGTATTTAGAAAGAAAATAATAGCTAATTAAGTACGAGAAATCGTACTTTTCTTTTTGAAATTGTAGGAATATAAATAAAAATGTAAAATTGTTTTTTCTTGGGGAAATATTATGCTAGAATATGTTGGGGTGAAAGACGATGCAAAAATATTTTATAAATGAAAATATCGAATTAAATAAATCTTTCAAAATAGAAAGTAGTGATCAACATCATATAGAAAAAGTAATGCGTAATAAAAATGGTGATCAAATTATTTGTGTAGACTTAAAACATATTCAATATTTATGTTCAATTGAAAATGTTCAAGAAGGTACAATTTTACCAATTGAAAAATTAGATATTAATAATGAATTAGATGTAGAAGTTACACTTGTTTATGCTTTACCTAAAGGAGATAAATTTGAATTTGTTTTACAAAAAGCTTGTGAGTTAGGAGTTCATCACATTATTCCATTAAGTTCTAAAAGATGTGTTGTTAAACTTACTAAAGACAAATTCAATAAAAAACTGCCCCGCTATCAAAAAATATTAAAAGAAGCAAGTGAACAATCAGGAAGAAATAGAATACCTTCAATAGAAGAAGTAAAAACAATTAAAGAATTAAAACCCTATTTAAAAGATTATAATTTAGTGGCTTATGAAGAAACTGCTAAACAACATGAACATGGTGAATTATTTCATACTTTACAACAATTAAAAGCAGGAGATCAATTATTGATTATTGTTGGTTGTGAAGGTGGCTTTGATGAAAGTGAAATTCAAGAATTAAATGAGATGGGTGTTAAATGTTGTTCATTAGGTAACCGTATTTTAAGAAGTGAAACAGCACCACTTTATTTAATGAGCGTCATTGGTTATTCAAGGGAGCTTACAAAATGATTAAATTATTAAAGAAATATGGGGTAGAGTTAAAATTAAAAAAATGTGATTTGTTTCGTCTTATTGAAGGACAAAAAGATACTTTTCTTGAAGATGGTTTTGCTTTTAAAATGACAAATGAAGAAGAAATGTTTAAATATGAAGTGATTTTAAATGGTATTTATAATAAGACAAAAATAGAAGGGGAATATAAGAAATTTGTTTATGAGACACAAGATGCTATTCAATATTTAAATTATGAAGAAAACAAAAAATGTTTAATAGTATTATTAGTGAACGTTAAAAAATTTAAAACTCATGAAAGCTGATCAACAAATTATTTTAATTCCTTATTTAGAACCTTTTATAAATGAAAGATATTTAAATAATTATATGTTATTAACATTAAAACAACATCAATTGTATGTTAAAAATTATCAAAGAAATATAGAAATTCCTTATCAACTTTATGGTTTAAAAGTATTACGTTCTGCTTTTTCTTCTTTAAAAGGAATAGCTGAAGATGAAAATTATGAATATTATTATTATGATGGTTTAAAGAAAATCTATATTTTTGATAAGAAAGAATATGGTTTAGTAGATAGTTTTCCAATAGTTGATAAATATTTCCAAGGAAATACATCTTTAGATGATATAAGAGAAGTTATGACTTATTATAAACAACCTCAACAATTTATAAATCAATTACATGAATTAAATTATTTAAGTGATAAAGTACATAAAAAAATTATGAAAAAATTAAAGTAGGTGAAAGAATGAAAGTTGCATTCCATACATTAGGATGTAAAGTTAATTCCTATGAATCTCAAGCAATGTTAAATATGTTTGAAGAAGCAGGATATGAAGAAGTTGATTTTAAAGAAGTGGCAGATGTTTATGTTGTTAATACATGTACTGTCACAAATACAGGAGATAGTAAATCTCGTCAAATGATACGTAAAGCAATTCGTAAAAATCCTCAAGCAACCGTTTGTGTTGTTGGATGTTATAGTCAAGTAGCACCTCAAGATATTGAAGCAATTGAAGGTGTAAGTATCATTTTAGGGACACAATTTAGAAATGAAATTGTTGATTTAGTAGAAAAGTATCAACAAACACATGAAAGAATTGTGAAAGTTTCTGAAGTTAAACAATTAAGAAAATTTGAAGATTTAAATATTGATCGTTTTTTACATACAAGAGCTTATTTAAAGATTCAAGATGGATGTAATAATTTTTGTACATATTGTATTATTCCTTATGCTAGAGGAAGAGTGCGATCTAGAAAACCAGAAAGTGTTATTAAACAAGCAAAGGAATTAGTAGCTAAAGGATATGTAGAAATTGTTTTAACAGGGATTCATACAGCAGGATATGGTGAAGATTTAGAAAATTATAGTTTTTATGATTTATTAGTAGATTTAACAAAAATAGAAGGATTAAAGAGACTTCGTATTTCTTCTATTGAAACAAGTCAAATTACTGATGATATTATTGATTTAATTTCAAAATCTAAAATTATTGTGGATCATTTACATGTACCGCTTCAAGCTGGGTGCGATGAAACACTTAAACGTATGAATAGAAAATATAATTGTGAACAATATTATGAAAAATTATCAAAAATTAGAAGATTTGATTCCTGATATTGTTTTTTACAACAGATGTCATTGTTGGTTTTCCTGGAGAAAGCGAAGAAGAGTTTGAAAAAAACTTATGAATTTATTAAAAAAGTAGGATATACACAACTTCATGTTTTCCCTTATTCTATGCGTAAAGGAACACCTGCAGCTCGCATGGTACAAGTTGATGAAAAAATTAAACATGAAAGAGTTAATCGTTTGATTGCACTTTCTCATGAATTAAATGAAAATTATGCAAAATCTCAAATTGGTAAAACTTTAAGAGTTCTTTTTGAAAAAGAAGATCATGGATATTATGTGGGACATGGAGATAATTATTTACTTATAAAAGTACAAAGTGATGAACAATTGATAGGACAATTGAAGAATGTTATAATTGATTCATATGATGAAATGTTAATTGGAAGAGTGGTATAATGAAACGATTAAATGAGTTGTTTGATATTGATAATGATATGAAAATATACTCAATTCATAGTGATTCAAGATATGTAAAACCCTATTCTATATTCTTTTGTATTGAAGGATTGAGTGTAGATGGACATCGATATGTAGATGATGCCATTTTTCAAGGAGCAAAAGTTATTGTTCATAGCAAGGATATAGAAAAACAACCAGGCATTATTTATATTAAGGTAGCAGATGCTTTAGATGAATTAAATAGAGTTTCTAATGTATTCTATGATTATCCAAGTAAGAAAATGCGTGTTGTTGGAGTGACTGGAACAAGTGGTAAAACAGTTGTTGCTTCAATGGTTAAAAGTGTAATGGATCATTATTGTAAAGCAGCTTACATGGGAACAATTTCTTTAGAGTATGATGGGGTAGAAGAACAGTGCCCTTATACGACACCAGAAACTTTATATGTACAAAAGAAATTGTTTGATATGGCAAGACGTGGTGTTAAGGTTGTTGCCATGGAAGCAAGTAGTCATGGTTTGGCACTTAAAAGAATTGATGCAGTCGATTTTAATATTGCTGTTTTAACAAATATTTCTGATGAACATTTAGATTTTCATGGAACTAGAAGACAATATATTGAAAGTAAGAAAAAATTATTTTCAATGTTATCTACAAATTCGATTGCTGTTTTAAATAAAGATGAAGAAGTTTTTGCTGAATTTAAAGCAGCTACGAAAGCAAGAATTATGACTTATGGTATTAAAAATGAAAGTGAAATTATGGCTAAAAATATAGAACTTTATATTGATCATAGTGAATTTGATCTTTCATTAAAAGGGAATCTATATCATATTGTTTGTCCAACAATTGCTGATTTTAATATTTATAATGTTCTAGCAACGGTAGGAGTACTTGTTGGTTTAGGATTTGATGATCGCATGATCATTGAAGCCATTAGTGATTTAAAACCAGTTAATGGAAGAATGGAGCTTATTCCTAATAAACATAAAATTACGATTATTGTCGATTATTGTTGTCATACAAAAGATTTTGAAAATGTTTTTAAATTTGCAGATCGTGTTTCTAGAGGAAATATTATTGCTGTTTTAGGAGCACCAAGTAAAAGACATATGGCAAGAAGAAAGAAAATAGGAGCATTGGCCAATAGATATTTAGATCATGTGATTTTGACTGAATTAGATGATCGAGGAGAAAATATTGAGGAAATTTGTAAAGAAATCCAAAGTGAAATTACAGATATTCCAAGTATTATCATTCCTAATCGTGCAGTGGCTGTAGAACAAGCTATTGAACAGGCAAGTCCAGGAGATGTTGTTTTATTATTAGGAAAAGGTCATGAAAAATTTATTGCCTTAGAAGTTGGTCAAAGAGAGTATGAAGGAGATAAAGCGATAGCATTAAAAGCTATTAAAAGAGTATACGAAGGAGAAGGAGAAAATGAACTACAACAAAATGATTGATCATACTGTTTTAAAAGCAGATACACCTTTAGAAACAGTTAAAAGAATTTGTGATGAAGCAATGGAATATGGTTTTGCAAGTGTTTGTATTAATCCATGCCATGTTGCTTATTGTGCAGACTATCTAAAAGATAGTGATGTCAACGTATGTACAGTTATTGGTTTTCCATTAGGAGCTAATACAAGTGCAGTGAAAGCATTTGAAACAAAAGATGCGATTGCTAATGGGGCTGATGAAATTGATATGGTAATGAATATCGGAGCTTTAAAAGATAAAAATTATGATTTAGTAAGAGATGATGTTAAAGCGGTAGTTGAAGCTGCTAATGGAACATTAGTAAAAGTTATTTTAGAAACTTGTTTACTTACAGAAGATGAAATTAAAAAAGCATGTGAATTATGCGTAGAAGCAAAAGCTGATTATGTAAAAACAAGTACTGGTTTTTCAACAAGAGGGGCTACAATTGAAGATGTTAGAATCATGAAAGAAGCTGTTCATGGAAAAGCAAAAGTAAAAGCTGCAGGTGGTGTTAGAACACCTGAAGATATGGTGAAAATCGTTGCTGCTGGAGCTGATCGTATTGGAACAAGTGCAGGATGTTCTTTAGTTAAAAAATAAGTTGGATGTAATTTAATTTTTAATGTATTTACAAAATATAGGTATAAAATGAAAAATATGTAAATGGTATTCGAAATGAATATCATTTACATTTTTTATTCCAAAAATAATATATAACTAAAGAAGAAATGAGGGATTATATGGGAAATACACCAAAGAAAATAAAAGTAAGAGGTGCAAAAGTACATAACTTAAAAAATATCAATGTTGATATACCATTAAATCAAATAGTTGCTATTACAGGTGTTTCAGGGTCAGGAAAATCATCACTAGCCATGGGTGTTCTTTATAGTGAGGGTTCAAGAAGATACTTAGAATCTTTATCAACTTATACAAGAAGGCGTATGACGAGTGCTACGAAGGCACAAGTAGATGAAGTTCTTTATGTTCCTGCGGCTTTAGCACTTCACCAACGACCAGCTGTTCCAGGTATTCGTAGTACGTTTGGAACAGGGACAGAACTTTTAAATAGTTTAAGACTCATGTATTCACGTCTTGCTAAGCATTGTTGTAAAAATGGTCATTATATTGAACCAACTTTAAATGTGGCGGCTGAAAAAGAAATCATCTGTCCAATTTGTAAAGAAAAAATACATGCACCAAGTGCTGAAGAGTTAGCTTTTAATAGTCAAGGAGCTTGTCTTAAATGTGGTGGAACAGGAATTGTTAGAACTGTTGATATTGATTCGCTTGTTCCTGATAAAACACTTACCATAGATGAAGGAGCAGTCGTTCCATGGAACTCATTAATGTGGACTTTGATGACAGATGTTTGTCGTGCTATGGGAGTAAGAACAGATGTGCCTTTTAATCAATTAACTGATGAAGAAAAAATTATTGTTTATTATGGACCGGCGGAAAAGAAACATATTTTTTATAAGGCTAAAAATACAGATCATGCAGGAGAAATGGATTTTACTTATTTTAATGCAACTTATACAGTAGAAAATGCTTTATCAAAAGTTAAAGATGATAAAGGAATGAAAAGAGTTGAAAAGTTTTTAAAAGAAGAAATTTGTCCAGAATGTCAGGGAACACGTTTATCAAAAGAAGCAAGAAAACCTTTGATTAGAGGAATTGGTTTAGATAAAGCTTGTCAAATGCCATTAAATGATTTAGTAGAATGGGTAAGAGGTATTCCAGATTCAATGCCTGATGAAATGAAGCCAATGGCTCGTGAAATCTGTGATTCGTTTTTAGATGTTTCTAAAAGGCTGTTAGATTTAGGATTGGGCTATCTTTCTTTAGATAGAGCTGCTTCTACACTTTCAACAGGAGAAAGACAACGTATGCAACTTGCTAGAGCAGTAAGAAATCGTACAACAGGTATTCTCTATGTTTTAGATGAACCTTCTATTGGATTACATCCTTCTAATATTTATGGACTTATAGGAGTCATGAATGATTTAATTCATGATGGAAATTCTATTTTATTAGTAGATCATGATACTGAAATTATTAAAGAAGCGAATTGGCTCATTGAAATGGGACCAGAAGCAGGAAAAAATGGAGGTTATGTTTTTACGGAAGGAACAATAGAACAAATTAAAAATGATAAAAAGTCAATGATTGGGCCATTCCTTACAAATCATTATGATGAAAAAATGCGTCCAATATCTCCAATTGAACAACTATTTGAATTTGGAAAAATTCATCTTTCAACAAATCAAATACATACAGTCCATCCTTTAGAAGTAGATATTCCTAAAGGAAAATTAACGGTTGTTACAGGAGTGTCAGGTTCTGGAAAAACAACGATGATTCTAGAAAGCTTGTTACCAGCGATTCAAACTAAAATCAATGACTCATCATTACCTGATCATATTAAAGATGTTCAAATGGAAGGAATAGAACATATTAAACTGATTGATGCTTCACCTATTGGTATTAATATTCGTTCGACTGTTGCTACTTATATTAATGTTCATGATGAACTTAGAAAAAGATTTGCCAAAACAGAAAGCGCTAAGTCTAAGGGGTATAAAGCAGGAGATTTTTCTTATAATACAGGAAAGCTTAGATGTCCAACTTGTGATGGAACAGGGACATTAAGTTTGGATGTACAATTCTTGCCAGATGTTCATGTTACTTGTCCTGATTGTCATGGTTCTAGATATAATAAAGAAAGTTATTTTATTAAATATAAAACGTCAAAAGAGAAAGAGTATTCTTTACCTGAATTGATGGAAATGGATGTGAGTTTTGCTAAAGAAGCTTGTCAAGATTTAAAAGGTGTTTATCGAAAACTGGAAGTATTAGAAAACTTAGGTTTAGGATATTTGACATTGGGTGAGGAAACACCAAGTTTATCTGGTGGAGAGGCACAACGTTTAAAACTTGCAAGTGAAATGAGTAAGTCTCAAAATGATTCAATTTTTATCTTTGATGAACCTACGATTGGATTACATCCTTTAGATGTTCAAATATTAGTTAAAGTTTTTCAATCACTTGTAGATCAAGGTGCGACAGTCGTCGTCATTGAACATGATCGTGATGTGATGAAAAATGCGGATTATATAATTGATATGGGGCCAGGTGGTGGTCGAGATGGTGGAATGATTGTAGCTACTGGTAGTGTTGAAGAAATAAAAAATAATATAAAGAGTATTACAGGTAAATATTTATAAAAAAATAGAAGTTCAATGTGAACTTCTATTTTTGTCTTGCTGAAACAATAAAGTGTAATGCAAAATAAGCCACTTCATCTTCAGTAAATCTTTTATGATAAATAGATTCAATAGCGTCATTTAAGATTTCTGCCATTGCAAATTCTTTAGGATGTCTTTCTTTAATCTTTGCAGTTAAAGGATTTTCGATTTGACTATCATCTAATAATCGATCAAGTGCAGGTGTTAAATGTAATCCTAAAGAAACAAGTAATTTTTCATTATTTCTTAAATCTATACCTTTTTGTTTAAATAAAGAATCTAAAGTGTTTTGTAGAACATCAATAATTTCATCATCTAATAAATTAACACCAGCATTAAATTCAACATCTAATACGTTATTTTTAGATAGGTACATTGAAATAAGTGCTAACTCTGATTCTGGAAATTCAATATCAAATTTTTTACTAAGAATATTACAAATTTCAACTGCTGAATCATAGTTAGTATTTGCTTTATATGATGTGATTTGTCCTTGACTTAAAGGAATGTAATTGTTTGTTTTGATTCTAAGCATTGCAATTGCAAGATGTACAACGAGATTTTGCGTAAATTGTGGAGATAATGTTAAATGATTTTTCTCAATTACTTCATTTACTGCTTCGCGACATACTTGTTTTGATAATTCTAAATCTTTATCAGCAGCGCTTGATAAAGCTTGGTTTGTTAATGTCATAAAAAAGCCTCCTAAAATGTCTACGTAAACTATATACTAAATCAATTAGAAAAGCTAGGAAAAATAAATATTATTTATAAGAGCATATGATTGGATTTTAGGAATGATTCCTGTTATACTAAACTTGTAAAATAATTATGTAAGCGCTCATCATTTTCTTTAAGTTTTTGTTGTCTATGCAAAATGTAAGTGCTATAATTATGAAGGAATTTTGATTTAGGAGGAAATAAACAAAATGGCTGTAACAGATAAATTCAATGAAGAATGGAATGGATTTAAAGGAAGACTTTGGAAAGAAGAAGTAAACACTCGTCAATTCATTCAAGATAACTATAAACCTTATGATGGAGATGAATCATTTTTAGCTGATCCTACAGAAGCTACTAATAAACTTTGGGGAAAACTTCAAAAGTTACAAAAAGAAGAAAGAGCTAAAGGTGGAGTATTAGAATGTGAAACTAAAGTAGTAAGTGGACTTACTGCTTATGGTCCTGGATATATCGATGAAGAAATGAAAGATTTAGAAAAAGTTGTTGGTTTACAAACTGACAAACCTTTAAAAAGAGCTTTCATGCCTTATGGTGGTATCAAAATGGCAGAACAAGCTGCTGCAACTTATGGATATGAACCAGATGAAAAATTACATGAAATTTTCACAAAATATCATAAAACACATAACCAAGCAGTATTCGATGTTTATACACCAGAAATTAAAAAAGCTCGTCATAATAAAGTAATTACAGGTTTACCTGATACATACGGACGTGGACGTATTGTTGGTGACTATCGTCGTGTTGCTTTATATGGTATTGATTTCTTAATTGAACAAAAAGTAAATGATTTCAATCATTGTGGTAGTGGATCAATGACTGAAGACATTATTCGTAAAAGAGAAGAAATTGCTGAACAAGTAAAAGCATTAAAAGGTATGAAAGAAATGGCTGCTATCTACGGATATGACATTTCTAAACCAGCTAAAAATGCTCATGAAGCATTCCAATGGTTATACTTTGGCTATTTAGCTGCAATCAAAACTCAAAATGGTGCTGCAATGTCAGTTGGACGTATTTCTACTTTCTTAGATATCTATGTAGAAAGAGATTTAGCTAACGGAACATTAACAGAAGAAGAAGCACAAGAATTAGTAGACCATTTCGTTATGAAATGTAGAATGGTTAAATTTGCTCGTATTCCTTCTTACAACCAATTATTCTCTGGTGACCCAGTATGGGCTACACTTGAAGTTGCAGGTTTAGGAACTGATGGACGTTCAATGGTTACTAAAAACTGTTTCCGTTTCTTACACACATTAGAAAATATGGGTCCTTCACCAGAACCAAACTTAACTGTATTATATACAAAAGCATTACCAGAAAACTTCAAACGTTTTGCTGCTAAAATCTCAGTAGATACTAGCTCAATCCAATATGAAAATGATGATGTAATGCGTCCTGTATGGGGAGATGATTACTCAATTTGTTGTTGTGTATCAGCTACTCAAACTGGTAAAGAAATGCAATTCTTTGGTGCACGTGCTAACTTAGCTAAATGTTTAACATATGCTATCAATGGTGGTATTGATGAAAAAACTAAAGATCAAGTGGCTCCAAAATATCGTCCAATTACTTCTGAATACTTAGACTATGATGAAGTTATGGAACGTTATGACCAAATGATGGAATGGTTAGCAGATCTTTATGTTAATACATTAAACTTAATTCAATATATGCATGATAAATATTATTATGAAGCTGCACAAATGTCATTAATTGATACTGATCTAAAACGTACTTTCGCAACTGGTATCGCTGGATTCTCACATGTAGTAGATTCATTAAGCGCAATCAAATATGCTAAAGTTAAAACTATTAGAGATGAAGATGGTGTTGTTGTAGATTACGAAGTTGAAGGAGATTTCCCAAGATATGGTAACGATGATGATCGTGCTGATGATATCGCTGTATGGTTATTAGGTGAATTCTTAGCTAAAATCAAAAAACATCATACTTACAGAGATTCAGAACCAACAACTTCTATCTTAACAATTACTTCAAACGTTGTTTATGGTAAAGCTACAGGTTCATTACCTGATGGACGTAAAGCAGGTGAACCATTATCACCAGGTGCTAACCCATCTTATGGTGCAGAACAAAATGGTTTATTAGCTTCATTAAACTCAGTTGCTAAATTACCATATGAATGGGCATTAGATGGTATTTCTAATACTCAAACAATCAACCCAGATGCTTTAGGACATGATGAAGGTGAAAGAGTTAATAACTTAGTACAAGTTATGGATGGATATTTTGAACAAGGTGCTCATCACTTAAATGTTAACGTATTTGGAACTGAAAAATTAATTGATGCTATGGAACATCCAGAAAAAGAAGAATATGCAAACTTCACAATTCGTGTATCTGGATATGCTGTTAAATTCATTGACTTAACTCGTGAACAACAATTAGACGTTATCGCAAGAACTTGTCATGAACATATGTAATCAATAACTTAATCAAATAATGAAAACAACCTCTTATGAGGTTGTTTTGTTACGGAGGAAAAATGGAAACAATTGGTAGAATTCATTCAATAGAAAGCTTTGGATCAGTCGATGGTCCAGGAGTACGTTATATTTATTTCTTACATGGATGTCCTTTAAGATGTCAATTTTGTCATAATCCTGATACATGGGGTTCAAAGAAATACGAAGAATATACTCCTGAAAAAGCGCTTCAACAAGCAATGAAATACAAAACATATTGGGGTAAAAAAGGGGGCATTACGATTAGTGGTGGAGAACCTTTAGCTCAAATCGATTTTGTTTTAGAGTTATTTAAACTTGCTAAAAAAGAAGGAATTAATACGTGTATTGATACCAGTGGAGGATGTTTCACGAGAGAAGAACCTTTCTTTTCTAAGTTTAATGAACTTATGGAGTATACAGATTTATTACTTGTAGATATTAAAGAAATTAATAATGAAAGACATCAGCTTTTAACAGGAAGAAGTAATGAAAATATTCTTGATATGGCAAGATATTTATCTGAAATTGATAAACCAATTTGGATTAGACATGTTCTTGTTCCTGAAAGAAGTGACTATGATGAAGATTTAATTGAATTAGATCATTTTATTTCTACACTTTCAAATGTTTATCGTGTTGAAATTCTTCCTTATCATACTTTAGGTGTATTTAAATGGGAGGAATTGAATATTCCATATCAATTAGAAGGAATTAAACCTCCAGTTAAAGAACGTGTAGAAAATGCAAAAAGATTATTACATGTAGATCGTTATACACGTTATTTAGATAATTAATGAAAAAGAGTTCATGAATTTAGATTTATCATCTAAATCATGTAACTCTTTTTCAATTTATAATTGCATATTTACTTTATAATCAGAGTTGTTTAAAATAAGAGTAAAGGAAAAAAAGGAGATTATAATAATGAAATTAGGAGCAATTGAAGCAGGTGGAACTAAATTTGTAGTTTGTATTGGAAATGAAAAAGGAGAAGTTTTAGAAAGAGAATCATTTCCTACAGAAGCACCTGAAAAAACAATGGAAAATGTTTTTAAATTCTTTGATGGAAAAGAAATTGAAGCATTAGGTGTAGGAAGCTTTGGACCGATTGATCCGGATCTTACAAGCCCAACTTATGGTTATATTACAACAACACCTAAACCAGGATGGAACAATTATAATATTATGGGTGCTTTAAAAGAAAGATATGATATTCCTATGGCTTTTGATACAGATGTCAATGGGGCTGCTTTAGGCGAAGCAACATTTGGTGTGGCAAAAGGATTAGACAGTGCCCTTTATCTTACAATTGGAACAGGAATTGGTGGAGGAGCCGTTGTTGGTGGTAAACTTGTACACGGGTTACTTCATCCAGAAATGGGACATATGAAAATGATTGTAAGAGAAGATGACACATATTCAGGTAAATGTCCATATCATGGAACATGTTTTGAAGGTTTAGCTGCTGGTCCTGCTATTGAAGCAAGATGGGGAGTAAAAGGAAGTGAACTTCCAGAAGATCATCCAGCATGGGATTTAGAAGCTTATTATATTGGACAAGCGATGGCAAATTATATTTTAACTCTTTCACCTAAGAAAATTATTCTTGGTGGTGGTGTTATGCATCAAAAACAACTTTTCCCAATGATTCATAAATATACTCAAGAATTCTTAAATGGTTATATTCAAAAAGAAGAAGTGACTACTGATAAAATTAAAGATTATATCGTTTATCCAGGATTAGGGGATAATGCAGGGGTTGTTGGAGCTTTAGCTCTTGCCATGAGTGTAGTAAAATAATGAAGTAGAGAAATCTACTTCTTTTTTTAATAAAAAATGGAAGCGGATACATAATTTTGTTGACGGTGTGTGAAAATGGGATATGGTTGAAGGAAAAGATAAAAAGGAGAAAGGAAATATGAAAAAATACTTTCATTTTTTTATATTGTTTAATGGTTTTAACATTAACAGGATGTGGTGGATCAAGTGGAGATGACATTTCGACTTATACGTATTCAAGTGAATTGGATATCAAAAACTTAGATTCATCAGATGCTGATGATCAATGTCCATTGCGTGCTATCCATGCTGTTATTGATGGGTTGATGAAAACAGATAAAAAAGGAAATATTACGTATGGTATTGCGAAAAGTGAAGAAGTTTCAGAAGATGGATTAGTTCATACTTATAAACTTAGAAAAGATGTAAGATGGGATAATGGTGATCTTGTAACAGCTCATGATTTTGTTTATGCATGGCAAAGAATCTTTAAGAAAAAAGGCAGTTATTATTATATGTTTGCAGATGGTATAGCAAGCATTCAAGGTGCACAAGAATTATCAGATAAAATAGATGCTGGTGAAGAACTTACAGATGATGATTTAAATTCTATGGGTGTAAAAGCATTGGATGGTTATACATTAGAAGTAAAAACAACAGTACGCGTTTCGTTTTTAGATGAATTGCTTGCTTTTCCACCATTCTATCCAATTAATGAAAAATTTGCTGAAAAACAAGGAAGTAAATATGGTAAAAGTGCTAAAACAATTTTAGGTAATGGAGCTTTTAAGATGATTAATTTGGAACCTGGATCAGTAGCTGAATTTAAAAAAAATGAAAACTATTATGATCAAAAACATGTAAAACTTCAAAGACTTGTGATGAAACTTGTCCAAGAACCTAAAGTAGCTGCACAAGCTTTTGAAGCAGGTGAAACAGATTATGCGCCAATTAATTCTGATTTAGTTGATAAATATAAAGAATATGACTCTTTTAAACAAGTTTATGATGGCTTTTTATTTTATATCTCAATAAATTTTAAAAATGAAGATCTTGCAAATTTAAATGTAAGAAAAGCCATTTCATCTGCTATTAATAGAAAAGATTTATGTGAAAATGTTTTAAAAGATGGTTCACAAGTTGTTAAAGGATTTATTCCTTCAGGCTTAGCTACAAGCCCATGTGGTGTAGATTTTAGAAAAGATTCTGGTGATTTTACCTCTTATGATAAAGCACAAGCTCAAGATTTATTAGATGAAGGGTTAAAAGAATTGGGGAAATCTGAAATTACTTTAAGAATTACTTATGGAACAGATGAATCACCAATGGATGTATTTTCGACATATTTACAAAATGCTTTAAGTAAATTAAATGGCATTAAAATAGAAATGGTTGCAACAACAAAACAAGATCGTATTTACAACAAACAAAAAAATGGTGATTTTGATTTAGTTGTGACGCGTTGGGGACCTGACTGTGGAGATCCAACAACATATCTAACAATTGCTTTATCAACGAATAGTAATAACTATGGCAAGTGGAAAAATAGTGAGTATGATCAACTTGTAAATCAAGTCGGTGTTGAATCAGATGTTGAAAAGCGCTGGCAAGAAATGAAGGATGCAGAAAAGATATTATTAGATGATTATGCGTATATTCCTGTTTTTGAAAAAGGAGCGGCAACATTACAAAATCCAAAAGTAAAAAATCTAGTTATTAAACCATGTAGAACAATTTCTTTTGAATATGTAGAAAAAACTGAATAAAAAGAGAAAAGGCATAATGAGAAAATATTATGTCTTTTTTGATAAAAAGCTATCATATTAATAAATTTATATATTGTATTGTATACAAATATGCAAAATAGTATTGACTTTTAAAGACTAATCCGCTATTATGAAGTTAATAAATCGATAGATTGTATACAATATGTCGATTTATTGCACAAAAGATAATTTAAGAAGGGAAGAGAGAATATGGAAAAAACTATTATCAATGGTGCTTTGTGCTATGATGGCTCTAACTCTTGCTGGTTGTGGGGGATCAGGAGGAGATTCATCTACTTACACTTTCTCAAGTGAATTAGATATCAAAAACTTAGATTCATCAGATGCCGATGACGGATGCTCATTTACAGCAATGCATGCTGTTATTGATGGGCTTATGAAAACAGATAAGAAAGGTAATGTCGTAAATGGTGTTGCTTCATCTTCTGAAGTTTCAGATGACGGGTTAACTCATACTTACAAAATCAGAAAAGATGCAAAATGGGCTAACGGTGATCCTGTTACTGCAAATGATTTCGTTTATGCTTGGCATAGAATCTTCCAAAAGAAAGGTCAATATTACTACATGTTCTGTGATGGTATTGCAAGTATTGTAGGGGCACAAGAAATGTCAGATAAAATTGACAATGAAGAAGATATTACAGATGCAGATTTAGATGCAATGGGTGTTAAAGCTATCGATGATAAAACATTAGAAGTTACTACAACTACTCGTGTTTCATTCTTTGATGAATTAATGTCATTCCCATGTTTCTATCCAATTAACCAAAAATTCTGTGAAAAACAAGGTGATAAATATGGTAAGAGTGCTAAAACTATTTTAGGAAATGGTGCTTTCACTATGACAAACTGGGAACCAGGTTCAGTAGCTGAATTTGAAAAAAATGATAAGTATTATGATGCTAAAACAGTTAAAATTGACAAATTAGTAATGAAATTAGTTCAAGATCCAAAAGTTGCTGCTCAAGCATTCGAAGCTGGTGAAACTGATTTTGCTCCAATCAACTCAGACTTAGTTGATAAATACAAAAAAGATGATTCATTCAAACAAATTAATGAAGGTTACTTATTCTATATTTCAGTAAACTTCCAAAATAGTGATTTAGCTAACTTAAATGTAAGAAAAGCAATCTCACTAGCTATCAACAGAAAAGACTTATGTGAAAATGTTTTAAAAGACGGTTCACAAGCTGCTAAAGGTTTCGTACCTTCAGGATTATCAATTTCTCCAGAAGGAAAAGATTTCCGTGATGAAGCTGCAACATATACTTCATATGACAAAAAAGCTGCACAAGCTGCTTTAGATGAAGGATTAAAAGAATTAGGAAAATCTGAAATTACTTTAAGATTAACTTATGGGACAGATGAATCTCCAATGGATGTATTTGCAACTTATTTACAAAACGCTTTAAGTAAATTAGATGGTATTAAAGTAGAAATGGTAGCTACTACTAAACAAGATCGTATCTACAACAAACAAAAAAATGGTGATTATGATTTAGCTACAACTCGTTGGGGACCTGACTATGGTGATCCTACAACTTACTTAACAATGGGTATTTCTACTAATGGTAACAACTATGGTAAATATACAAACAGTGAATTAGATGCATTAATGGATAAAGTTGCTAATGAATCTGATGCTAATACTCGTTGGAAAGAAATGATTGATGCAGAAAAAATTATGATGGATGATTTATGTTACATCCCAGTATTTGAAAAAGGTACTGCAACTTTACAAAATAAAGATGTAAAAGGTTTAGTAATTAGACCTGTAGGTGTTCCATATACATTCCAATATGTATCAAAATAGTCGATAAAATTAACAGAAACACAATATTTCGGTATTGTGTTTCTTCTTAAAAAAGAATAAAAAAATATGTTGTCTTCCAATTAATATAAACGTCAACAATTAATGTATAAAAAACAATTGTGCTATTTTGTTCTTGAATGTAGATTGAAAAATATATTTTTTGTATAAACACTAATGCAATTTTGTATACAAAGTTCGTCTTTTTTATTGACTTCTATAACGCATTGTACTAATATTAAAGCATAAATTTTTATTGTATACGTATTAGTGTATACAAAGGTGATTTATAGAAGGGAAGAGAAAAAATGAAAAAATTATTATCTATGGTACTTTGTGCTATGATGGCTCTAACTCTTGCTGGGTGTGGGGGATCTAGTGATGATTCATCTACTTACACTTATTCAAGTGAATTAGATATCAAAAATTTAGACTCATCAGATGCCGAAGACGGATGCTCATTTACTGCATTACATGCAATTATTGATGGGCTAATGAAACCTGCTAAAGATGGTACTACTACATATGGTATTGCTAAATCTTCAGAAGTTTCAGAAGACGGTTTAACACACACTTATAAATTAAGAGATGCTAAATGGTCTAATGGTGATGCTGTGACAGCAAACGATTTCGTTTATGCATGGCAAAGAATTTTCAAAAAGAAAGGAAACTACTATTACATGTTCTGTGATGGTATTGCTAGCATCGCAGGTGCTCAAGAATTATCAGATAAAATCGATGCAGAACAAGATTTAACTGATGAAGACTTAAACAAATTAGGGGTAAAAGCTGTAGACGACAAAACGTTAGAAATTACTACAACTACAAGAGTTTCGTTCTTTGATGAATTAATGTCATTCCCATGTTTCTATCCAATTAACCAAAAATTCTGTGAAAAACAAGGTGATAAATATGGTAAGAGTGCTGATTCTATTTTAGGTAACGGTGCTTTCGTTATGACAAACTGGGAACCAGGTTCAGTAGCTGAATTCGAAAAAAATGATAAATTCTATGCTGCTAAAGATGTAAAAATCGACAAATTAGTGATGAAATTAGTTCAAGAACCAAAAGTTGCTGCTCAAGCTTTTGAAGCAGGTGAAACTGATTTCGCTATTATCAACTCAGACTTAGTTGATAAATACAAAAAAGATGAATCATTCAAAAATATTTCTGAAGGATTCTTATTCTACGTTCAACCAAACTTAGAAAATGCTGATTTAGCTAACTTAAATGTAAGAAAAGCTTTATCATTAGCTATCAACAGAAAAGACTTATGTGAAAATGTTTTAAAAGACGGTTCACAAGCTGCTAAAGGTTTCGTACCTTCAGGATTATCAATTTCTCCAGAAGGAAAAGATTTCCGTGATGAAGCTGCAACATATACTTCATATGACAAAAAAGCTGCACAAGCTGCTTTAGATGAAGGATTAAAAGAATTAGGAAAATCTGAAATTACTTTAAGATTAACTTATGGGACAGATGAATCTCCAATGGATGTATTTGCAACTTATTTACAAAATGCTTTCTCTAGCTTAAAAGGATTAAAAATTGAAATGGTTGCTACTACTAAACAAGATCGTATCTACAATAAACAAAAGAATGGAGATTTCGATTTATCAGTAACTCGTTGGGGACCTGACTATGGTGATCCTACAACTTACTTAACATTAGCTTTAACTGACAACAATAACAACTATGGTCATTGGTCAAATGCTGAATATGATTCAATCATGGGAAAAGTTAACAGTGAAACTGATGCTAATGCTCGTTGGCAATTAATGATCGATGCAGAAAAAATCTTATGTGAAGATTTAGGATATATTCCAGTATTCGAAAAAGGAACTGCTACTTTACAAAATACAAAAGTTAAAAACTTAGGTATTAAACCAGTTGGTGTTCCATATACATTCGAATATGTATCAAAATAGTTCAATCTAAAAAAGAACATAGAGAAGACAACACAATATAGTATTCTGTATTGTGTTTCTTTTTTAAATAAATATAGGAGGAAAAAAGATGAGTAATTCAACCTTAAAATATATCGGAAAACGTTTAGTTATTTCGTTAATTACTTTATTCGTTATTTTAATGGTATTATTTTTAATGGTTAAATTTTTACCAGGTTCTCCAATTAACAATGAAAAACTAAGTGCTTCAGCCAGAGCTGCTATTGAAGCACAATATGGATTGGATCAACCAATTCCGGTTCAATTCGTACGTTATATTCAAAATATGTTAACAGGGGATTTCGGTGTTTCATTTAACTTATATAAAGATATGCAAGTATCTTCACTTGTAGGAAGTGCTGCAAAATTATCTATGATTTACGGTTTATGTGCAGTAATTATTGGAACAGTTATTGGTATGTTCTTAGGAGTATTTGCTGCATTACATAAAAATACAATTTGGGATACAATTGCTACTGTTATTTCTGTAATTGGGGTTTCCATCCCATCATTCGTATTTGCAATGTTAATTTTATTATTATTTGCTTCAAAATTAAGATTGTTACCAACTTCATATAGTTCATCGAATGCAATTAAATCATCAATTATGCCAATTTTAGCTTTATCTGTCGGTGTTATTGCAAACGTTGCACGTTTTACACGTACTGAAATGGTTTCAGTTTTAACAAGTGAATATATGACTCTTGCAAAAGCAAAAGGATTAGATCGTAAAACTTTAATTTTCAAACATGCTTTACGTAATGCTTTAATTCCAGTTATTACAATTTTAGGACCTATCTTAGTTAACTTAATGACAGGTACTATGGTTGTTGAAAAGATTTGTTCTGTTCCTGGATTAGGTAAATTATTAATTAATAGTATTTTATCAAATGATTACAACATCATTTTAGCTTGTTCATTCTTATATGCTGCAATGTACATTTTCATGATGTTAATTATTGATATTTCTTATGGAATTATTGATCCAAGAATTAGATTAGGAAAGGATGATTAATAATGGATTTAGAAAAGATTGAATTTTTACCAGACGATTTTGAATTCGTTGGAGATAAACAAGACATTACTAAAGACGTTGTTGCTCCATCACTTCCTGCTTGGAAAGATTCTTTAAATCGTTTTAAAAAGAATAAAGGTGCCGTTATCGGTTTAATTTGTATTTTAGTTATCGCAGTATTTGCAATTTTTGCACCAATGTTTTCATCATATAAATTTGATGCAATCAATACAAAAATTGCAAGTATTTCTCCATGTGCTGAACATTTCTTTGGTACAGACACTTATGGGCGTGATTTATTTGTACGTGTTTGGACAGGTACAAGATATTCATTATTTATTGCTGTAGTCGCAATCTTCATTGACGTGATTGTAGGTATGACATATGGACTTATCTCTGGTTATTTCGGAGGTAAAGTTGATTCAGTAATGCAAAGAATTCAAGAAATCATAAACTCTATCCCAACTTTAGTAATATTAACATTGTTATTAATGGTGATGAAAGCATCATTATTCACAATTATCATGGCTTTATCATTTACTGAATGGATTGGTATGTCACGTATTACAAGAGCTCAAGTTTTAAGAGTAAAAGAAGAAGAATTCGTTTTAGCTTCACGTACTTTAGGAGCTAGTAACTTATTTATTATCTTTAAAGAAATTTTACCAAATATTTATAGTCAAATGATTATTATGATTATGATGTCTATTCCAAATGCTATCTTCTATGAAGCATACTTGTCTTTCGTTGGTTTAGGTTTACCAATTCCAATGGCTTCATTAGGTACATTAATTAATGATGGATTTAACTCAATTACTATTTACCCTTACATGATGGTAATTCCAGTTATTATTTTCTCTATCTTAATGTTAAGTTTCAACTTATTTGGTGATGGACTTCGTGATGCACTTGATCCAACTATGAAGGAGATGTAATTATGGCAGAAAGAGAAAAAATATTAGAAGTCAGAGATTTAAATATCTCTTTTAAAACTGATAGTGGAACTGTTAATGCAATTCGTGGTGTTAACTTAGATTTATATAGAGGTGAAACAATTGCTATCGTTGGTGAATCTGGATCAGGTAAATCAGTTACTACTAAAGCAATTATGGGTATCATGGCTGGAAATGGTTCAATTGATGGTGGTTCTATTAACTACACTTGGACAGATGAAAATACAGGTGAAAGAATCACAAAAGACATTTGTCAATTAAGTGAAAAAGAAATGCAAAGCGAAATCCGTGGTCGTAAGATTGCAATGGTTTTCCAAGATCCAATGACATCATTAAACCCTACAATGACAATTGGAAATCAAATCATGGAACCAATGATTCATCATTACAATACACCAAAAGAAGAAGCTTATAAAAAAGCAGTTGAATTATTACAATTAGTAGGTATTACTAATGCTGAAAAACGTATGAAAAACTATCCTCACCAATTATCTGGTGGGATGAGACAAAGAATTGTTATCGCAATTGCTTTATCTTGTGATCCTTATGTTTTAATTTGTGATGAACCTACAACTGCATTGGATGTTACTATCCAAGCTAAAATTCTTGAATTAATTCAAGATATTCAAAAGAAAAAAGATTTATCAGTTATTTATATCACACATGACTTAGGTGTTGTCGCTAAAGTAGCTGATTATGTAAATGTTATGTACGCTGGTAAAATCGTAGAAACTGGAACAATTGATGAAATTTTCTATGATCCACGTCATCCATATACTTGGGGATTATTATCATCTATGCCAGATTTGGATACTGATGATGATGAATTATACACGATCCCTGGTACACCACCAAACTTAGCACATGAAGTAAAAGGTGATGCTTTTGCTCCACGTAATAAGTATGCTTTAAATATTGACTTAAGAATTGAACCTCCAATGTTTAAAGTACCTGGTAGTACAACTCATAAAGTTGCTTCATGGTTAATGCATGAAAAAGCTCCAAAAGTTGAAATGCCAGTTGAATTAAAAAACAGATTAGAAAAAATGAAAAAGGAGGGTGTTGAATAATGGAAAAGAAAGAACCTATCCTTGTCGTTAAAGATTTAAAACAACATTTTAAAATTAATCGAAACTTTACTGTAAAAGCAGTTGATGGTATTTCATTTGATATTATGCCAGGTGAAACTTATGGTTTGGTAGGTGAATCTGGTTCAGGTAAATCAACTACTGGTAGAAGTATTATTCGTTTATATAAACCAACAGGCGGGAAAATAATATTTAATGGAGCAGATATCTCCGACAAAATGTCCAAAGAAACTCAAGCCATGCTGCATACTAAAATGCAGATGATCTTCCAAGATCCAATGGCTTGCCTAAACCCAAGAAAAAAAGTAATTGATATCGTAGCACAAGGGTTAGATATTCATCATTCTTATGAAACGATTGAAGAACGTAATCAAAAAGTCTATGACATTCTTGAAATGGTGGGTTTATCTAAAGAACATGCATCAAGATATCCTCACCAGTTCTCTGGTGGACAAAGACAACGTATCGGTATTGCAAGAGCTTTGATCATGAACCCGGATCTTGTTATTGCTGATGAAGCAATCTCTGCACTGGATGTTTCTATTCAGGCTCAAGTTGTCAATCTAATGAAGAAGATCCAAAAAGAAAGAGGTTGTGCTTACCTATTTATCGCACATGATCTTAGCATGGTTAAATATATCTCAGATCATATTGGTGTCATGCACTTAGGTCATCTTGTTGAAACTGGTACAACAGATGAAATCTTTAAAAATCCAATTCACCCATATACTAAATCATTATTGAGCGCTATTCCTAAGCCTAATCCAGTGGTTGAAAAAACACGTACTTCTATCTCCTATGACTACGCAACCAGTGGAATTGATTATAGCAAAGGAAAACAAATCCATGTTGAAGGCGAACATTATGTTTTAGCAACGGATGAAGAATTTGCTAAATGGACAAAGTAGACGAAATGTCTACTTTTTTTGTGCAAAAAAAGATGATCACTCGATCACCTTAATATCATATTGTTTTAATTCTTTATGCAATCCTAAAGATAAATCTTTATCGCAGATCAATCCATAAAAATCATCAATCTTTGCATATTGATAGTTTCCAATTTGATTGAATTTTTCCGATTCACATAACATATACGTTTCTTTTGAATGTGAGAGTACCAATTTTTTCGTTTGCGCATCAGCTGGCATATATGTCATAACTGAATTATCATTGATATCAACGCCTACAACCCCTAAGAAAGCCTTGTCAAAGCGAAATCCATCAATCATTTGATTTGTCAAAGAACCAACAAATCCATCGTGTCCATAATCCAGTTCTCCACCAATAAAAATTACATTAATATTTGAAGAAACTAAGATATTAATAACCTCCAACATGTTTGTTATAACCGTCATTGGTTTTTGTTCATTGATCAAAAGCTTGGCCATCTCTATAGAACTTGTAGAGATATCTAAGAAAATGATATCGCCCGGTTCTATGATATTTATTGCCTTCTTGGCAATATTCATTTTCGCATCTAAGTTAATATTCTTACGTTGTGAGGCCAGTTTTCTTTGCACATTTTCTTTCGCCAGTACAGCCCCACCATAAAATTTTTCTTAATTTCCCTTCCTTTTTCCAGAACATTAAGATCCTTGCGTATCAAATCTTCACTTACATTAAACGTTTTACTCAAATCTTTAACGCGAACCCTACCATTTGATTGCAGCTCTTCATAAATCAAGGCTTGTCTTTCTTCTACAAACATATTATCACCTGTTATTATTATATCACATTTCTTATTGAATTTTTATTAATGATCAAAAAATCACTTGTACCATAAACATATAAAATAAAGTTCCCAAAAGAATAGATAACAACGTATTATGTTTCCATTTATGCAATACAATAACTAATATAGTAGCAGACACTTCTGCAACACCATGTGAACCTGATAAAAAATCTGTATTTCTTAAACAATAGACCACCAGCATCGCCATAATGGAATACGGTAAAACCTTGCCCAAGTATAAGATTGGACCTGGTGTATTATTTGAGAACACAAGAAAAGGAAAAAAACGCAAAATCATTGTCATAACACTCATTATGATAACTAAAACCAATGAATGAATCATACTTTCTTACCTCCTAGTATCCTATTTTTCAATAGAAATAAAACAATCGTAATGATAATCATAGTTGGAATCAGAAAACTATCCGCTCCAAACACGATCAAACAGATAACAGAAACCAAAATTCCAATACTTGCCGGTATATGATTATCAGCACTCTCCCATTGTTCTACAAAGATCACTACAAATAAAGCGGTCATTGAAAAATCCACACCTGTTGTATCAAAAGAAAATGCACTGCCTATCAAAGATCCTAAAACACTTCCTATGACCCAGTAACATTGATCAAATAATGAAACTAAAAAATAATATTTATTGATATCCATTCCTTCAGGAATATGAGCATCACAAACTAAAGAATACGTCTCATCTGTAAGTGCATAAATCAAATATGGCTTATATGGTTTCGTATCTTTATATTTATCAACCATTGAAATACCATAGAATAGATGTCTTGCATTTACCATCAATGTCATTAATAAAGTTGTTAAGACTGAGGCACCTGAACTTATCAAATCAATTGCTACATATTGCATGCTTCCTGCATAGATGGTAATACTCATCAAAATGGCCCATAATACAGAATAGCCATGATCATATAGAAGAATACCAAAACCCATTCCTAAAACTAAATAACCTGCCATGATAGGAAGAGTCTGCATGAATGCATATTTAATTAAATCCTTGTTCATATCGTCATCTCCAAAACATCTTAATTTTACCATAACATTTAATGATTCAAAAATAATGATTTTTAAAACATTTTAGTGTATTATAAGTACTATTATTAGGAGAAAAGATATATGAAATTTATAAAACAATATAAAGAGGCTCTGTCTATGGAGTTAAGAGAACACAGAAGTTCTTTTCTTGTATACATGGTTTTACGGCTATTGGTCATCCTTGTTTTGATTCTTCAAATATTTAATCAAAACTGGGAAAACGTTTTCTATGCCCTTTTAACTTTACTGTTATTGATCGTACCAAGTGTTGTTCAAATGACATTTAAGATCGAATTGCCGATTACATTGGAAATCATAATTCTTTTATTTATATTCGCTGCAGAAATTTTAGGTGAAATTGATGATTTTTACCTAAAATATAGCAATTGGGATACAATGCTGCATACAATGAATGGATTCTTGTCTGCTGCCATTGGATATTCCCTAGTTGATATTTTAAATAAATCCAAAAAAGTAAAATTTGAATTATCTCCAATTTTTATCTGTATCGTAGCTTTCAGTTTTTCTATGACAATCGGTGTCATCTGGGAATTCTTTGAATTTTCAATGGACACATTCTTTGCGATGGACACACAAAAAGATACGATCATTCATACAATTAATTCTGTTTCCATCGACCCAAGCGGTGCTATGACATCTATTTCAGACATAAAAAATGTAATGATTGATGGGCAGGCATTGAATATCAATGGATATCTAGACATCGGTTTAATTGATACGATGGAAGATTTATTTGTTAATTTCATAGGCGCAATTATCTTCTCAATATTTGGGTTCTTTTATACTAAAAACCAAGATAAGAAAAATATTGCCGCTTTATTTGTCCCAAGACAAAAAAGCAAAGAGAGAGATTATCTTGAAATCGTCAAAAAAAATGAGGAATAATCCTCATTTTTTATTCAGATAATTGAGAGTCAATATCTTTGATTTGAGCTTCAAGTTCTTCGATAAATTTTTTCTTATCTTCGATTCTTTGTTCTAATTCACTAATTGCTCTTTCTCCAAGAACATTACCGATATCTTCCTGCATGCGTTTGATCTGACGTTTTTGTTCCTGCATCAATTCGTCTTTTCTTGTACGAACTTCCATCATTCTTTGTTTCCATTGAAGATGTTTTTGTTCATTAGCCTGTCTTAAGCCATCAAAATACTGATCCATTTGTTCCTTGAAGTTTTTCCAAACCGCTTCTTCTTTTTCTTTTCGACAAGAACCGATTTTCTTCCATTCAACACCAAGTTCTTTCATTTGTTTTGTATTTTCTCTTGAATAAGATTTCGTTTCATTAATAGCTTTAGCTCGAGCAATTAACTCATTTTTAGCTTCTAGGTTTTGATCTTGAAGGACATGAAGCTTTTCATAATACGCATTACGAGCTTTATAGAATGTTTGACGGTATTCATTAAACTCATTCCATAAATCATCTTCTTTTTCTCTTCCTGCACTTCCTGCAGCTTTCCAGGCATCCATCAATTCTTTAAACTTAGTAGATGTCTTTTGCCATTCTTCAGAATTTGCAAGCTCTTTTGCCTGCTGGATCAAATCTTGTTTAGCAGCTGCAGCATCAGAGAACTTAGTCTGCATCTGTTCCCATTGTTCGTGTTTTTTATCAAAGAAACTCTGACGAATCTGGTTGAAACTTTCCCAAAGAGCATCATCGTCTTTACCTGCAGAACCGGCTTGTTTCCACTGATTCATTAACTCATTCATTTCTTCAGTAGCGTGTTTAAGATCATTAGATGCAGCTACTTTCTTTGCTTGAGCGATTAACTCCTCTTTGATTCCAGAAGCATTTTTATATACTTCATTACGTTTTGCGTACAACGCATCAATATAAGATTCAAATTCTTCATTCAGAGAATCTTCATAAGCTGATTCCCAACTTGAGATTCGTCTCCATTTTCTTCTTAAATCAGAAATCTGACGATAGATTTCATTCCAATTTTTATCGGCATTGATATTTTTAGCTTCTTCGATGAGTTCTTTACGTTTTTTGATATCCTCATCCATATCACTTACTAAATACAAATTATCATTATCTTCATACATAATACTTACCTCCAACTATGCACTGCAATATACATATTTTATCACAATATGAAACATAATGACGAAAAATCTACGTAAAATATAAATATATTTTTCTACAAAAATTGCTCTTTTTCGTAATGAAAAAAAGCCAGAAACCTGACTTTTTCATCACTTATAATGCTAGATAAGTTTCGTCATCCACTGGTTCGCACCATTCATTTGAAGTGTTTTCTCCTGGTGCTTCAAAGGCGATATGACTGAACCAACTATCTTTTTTTGCTCCATGCCAATGTTTTACTTCTGGCGGGATCACTACAACAACTCCAGGTTTTAATTCAACTGGATCTTTGCCTTCTTCCTGGTACCAACCTTCTCCTGCAGTACAGATCAAAATTTGACCTCCACCACTTGTCGCATGATGGATATGCCAATTATTTCTACATCCTGGTTCAAAAGTAACATTTGCCAAAGCAAGACCACATTCTTTTGGATTTGTTAATCCATTTAAATATGAATTCCCAATAAAGTACTGTGCAAACGCATCGTTTGGCTGACCTAATCCAAATACATTCTGTTCATCAAAAACTTTTTTATCCATTGTTTTCATACTGTACCTTCTTTCTTACTGGATATTCTTTCCCATTTCAAATGCTCTTTTCAAAGATTCATGTCCTTGTATCTCACCTGGATCTGTCACTCCACCAGCAAATACAACACCTGAAAGATGTGATTTTTCAAAACAATCGATCCATCCTTCTAAACCATTCACAGCTTTTGCCCATACATGATCTCCATCTTCTGCAGCCGATGCAATAAAATAAATATCTCTAAATTTATAGTCCGCATTAAATAATGGATTGGCTCGATCTAATAATGTTTTCATCTGGCCGCACATTTCGTAATAGTAGATTGGTGTTGAAAAAACAAGAACATTCGCCTCTTTCATCTTCTCAACGATTTCATTAACATCATCCTGGATCACACATTTTTGTGTTTTAACACAAGATAAACATCCTTTACAAAATTGAATCGTCTTATCTCTAAGTGTAACTCTTTCAACAAGATGTCCTGCTTCTAGTGCACCTCTTTCAAAACTTTGTGCCAGAAGATCTGAGTTGCTGTTAAATCTTGGACTGGTTGATATGATCAAAATATTTTTGCTCATTTTTAACCTCCTATGTTAATTATAGGATTCTTTTTTATAAAGTATAATACTTATATCACATAACATCTTATGCTTGATAAGCATTTCTATCCCACGTAAAATAAAGATAAACAGGAGGACATATGGAACTTAGAGTATTAAAATATTTTCAATAAGTAGCAAAAGAACAAAATATTACCAAAGCAGCAGAAAATCTGCATATTACCCAACCCACTCTTTCTAGACAATTAAAAAGCCTGGAAGAAGAATTAGGACAACAGCTATTCGTTCGAAGCAGTCATAATATTCAGCTAACTAACGAAGGTAAATTATTGTCTAAAAGAACAGATGATATTTTAAATATGGTTGATAAAACAACCAACGAATTTAAAGCTATGCACGATTTTACTGGTGGCCATGTCGATCTAGGATGTGCTGAATCAAAAGGAATTACATACATTGCCAAAACCGCAAAGAATCTCTTAAAGGAATATCCAAACATCCAATTAAATATGTATAGTGGAAATGCCACAAGTGTATGCGATCAATTAGATAAGGGATTGTTAGACTTTGCGGTCATAGTGCAAGATTTAGATATTTCAAAATATAATTCTATAAATATACCTTTTCATGACCGATGGGGATTGATCATGCGTAAGGACTCTCCATTTGTTTCTAAAAAATCAATTCATCTTGATGATCTTTACGATATTCCTCTTCTAGTTTCTCGCCAAAGAGGTTATAACAAAATGGCACACTGGTTAAATCAAAACGAAAGTAGACTTAATATTGTTGCAACTTTTGATCTAATCTATAATGCAGCTATTCTTGTCAAAGAGAATGTAGGTTATGCCTTGGGATTTGACAATCTTGTCAATACAAGCTTAGAAAGCGTTCTTTGTTTTAGACCTATTGAACCAGAAATACAAGCTAATATGTATTTGATCTGGAAGAAAAATCAAATCTTGTCAAAAAGTGCTACCCTTTTCCTAGAACAATTACAAAATCAAATGAAATAGTAAAAAAGACACATTCGACATAATAGAAATGTGTCTTTTTAATTCTTGACGTAAATAAAACAATCATTTACTTTTTTACTATATAAAACCAGTGATATAAATAATATTGTCGCTTTAATAAAAAATTATAAAACCACAAATGTTTATGATTATATCAATGAAAATTCAAAACTTATTTTTAAAAAGAACCCAAAGGATAAAATAAGAATTAGCTATCTTGTCTCCGATTTATAATCATTGAAAATCATCAATCAATAGTTATGTTTTGTTTTTCCTGCGCAAAAAAACCTCATATACAGATGAAGAATACTTCTATCGAGACTTTATCTGTAATATGAGATTTTTATCATTTTTAAACAATTTATATTCTATCTTTTATAATTCTTTTTATTTACATTTCCTATTTCTCTTTTTGTTAAAACACAGATGCTTTCAATATGTTCAGTAAACGGGAACATATCCACAAGCTCAATCTTATTTGTCATATATCCTTTTTGTCTAAACATGACAAGATCACGCATCATTGTTTTTGGATCACAAGAGATATACAAGATCTTCTTTGGCTGAAGAGAGGTAGAAGCTTCAATAAAGTCTTTTGTTGTACCAGCTCTAGGTGGATCTAAAATAATTACATCATAATGGTTTCTAAATTTCTTTGCTTCCATCATGTATCTTGTCGAATCCATAGAGATAAATTTGGCATTCTTAATATTGTTCTGTTTCGCATTCAATTTAGCGTTTTCAATAGCGTCTGGATTTATTTCTACACTAGTAACATTCTTACAACTAGATGCCAAGGTCAATCCAATCGTACCAACACCGCAATATGTATCCAATACTGTGTCTGTCTTTGTTAAATCACACATTTTTCGGGCCATATCGTAGAGTACTTCACACTGTTCCGAATGAATTTGATAGAAAGATCGATTTGAGAAAGAAATCTTTAGGCCACATAATTCATCCGTAATCATTCCATCCCCATATAAAAGAATCGTTTCATCTTGCTGGACTATACTTGTATTTCTTGGATTTACATTTTGTACGATCGTTTTGATTTCTTTAAATTCCTTTACGAGCGCATTGACAAGATTTCTTCTAGAAGGAAACATCTTCTTGCTGGTGACAAAAACAACCATCACTTCATCTGTCTTATGAGCATAGCGAATTAATACATGTCTCAATAAACCAGTGCGTGTTTTTTCATTATATAATTCAATTTTCATTGAACTGACCAATTCTTCGATCTTAACAATGATTTTATTCACAATATCAGGATGCATCATACAGTTTTGACAAGCCACTACACGATGCGATTTGGCTGCATATAAGCCAGAATAAACCTTCCCTTTATTCTTCGCAAAGCCAACAATCACCTTATTTCTATAATGCGTCGTATTTTTTGCGGTTAAGACATCCCCTACTCTTAATTTAAGATGATTTCTTTGAGCCAGTTCTTCAACCTGAGCTTTCTTAATGGATGCCTGTTCTTCCATACTTTTTGAAAGATACGCACATCCTCCACATATTTTCCCTACTTTACACTTCATTCAAATTCTCCTTTTAACAATGTAGCCAGCTGTGTATGATCTTTTAACCATATCGTATAAAAGCCAAGTGTTTCAGCAGCCCTGATATTTACTTCAGTATCATCTATAAAGATACATTCATTTGCATTTAGGCCGTATTTCTCCAACAAAGCTTCAAAGATCTTAACATCCGGTTTGATCAATTTATGTTGATATGAATAGATTCCCCCATCAACTTGATCTATAAAATCATAATGTTCTTTCAAGTAAATATATGAATCTTCTGGAAGATTCGAAAGAATAAAAACTTTATATCCCTTTTTTTGATAGATTCGAATCAAATCCAGATTTTCTTGAATCCCAACGACATATGATGTCCATACATCCATCATTTTATTAATTTTTTCCTTTTGATCCGGCATCTTCTGTAAACCTTTTTGTACCATCTGTTCTTTAGTATATAATCCTTGATCATATTCATGCCAAAGTTTTGTAAAGAACACTTCGAAAAATTGATCCACAAGTGTAGGATTCTTAAAAAGATCCATTAAAAAATCTTTTGGTTTGAATGTTGCAAGAACATTGCCGATATCAAATATAATATTTTTTACCATGAACTTAGTATATTTAAAACTTAAAGGATACACAAGAAAAAATGCAGAATATTAATTCTGCACATTTAAATGAGATAAGAAATCATTGATCTGAAGATCGATCATTTCCTCTTCTTCTTTATTTAACGTCAAGATCTGCGTTTTATGATCTTCTGGTTTGATTTGAACCTTTGCGGTATGTTTATTAACAACATCCATTAAGATAAACGGTAATAATACTTCCAGCTGAGCTTGTGCCTTTGCAGAGCCACTTTTACCGGCAGCTCCGGAATATGTAACAGGTTTATTGGCAAGAGCTGTCTGATTCCATTCAGCTTGTAGATCGATTCTTCTTGACAACCAGTCTAGAAGATTTTTCAAAACACCAGGAATAAATCCATTATATTCAGGGGTAAAGATCCAAACCCCGTCTGCCTCCATAACTTCTTTCTTGATTCTTCGAATATCAATAGGTTCTGGGTTTTCTAAATCTTCATTCATATAAGGAATATCTCGATACTGCAAATATGATACTTCAACTTTATCCTTAATTTTATCTTCTACATAGCCAGCTAATTGAGCATTAAATGAATGCCTGCGCAATGATCCAACAATAAATAATATTTTTTTCATGATCATCATCTCCTTAACTTAAGTATAAACCTTATTATGATGAATGAACATGTATATGCTCATTCTTTTTCCATTAAATAATTTGTCAACGTGATTCCTTTTCGAATCACTTCGTTTTCCCTAATGACTCTATACCCTCTTTTTCAAAAAAACCTTTTGCGCTTATGGAAGCATATGTTGTGATCTTACCTGTTACAAACTTTTCTAATTGATCGCAGAGCTTGGTCGCAATTTGGTTATTTTGATACTCTTTATGGACATATAACATATCTAGATAGCCTTGATCGTCGATATTTCCAAAACCAACGATCCTTTTATCTTCTATCGCAACAAGTGTGTGAGATGATAAATAACGTTGATTCCAAGATTCTATATCAACCTTTCCATCTGCCCAGACATCCAACTGCTCTTTAGAATAATCTTTTCTATTTATCGTATGAACGGTATCATAAAATAACTGTGCCATTTCTTCACAATCTAAGCTTTGATATTTTCGAATAATCATATATGTTTCCTTTTCTAAATTATAACAAAAAAAGCCGGAAAATACATTCCGGCTATTTTACTAGTAATTCACAGATCTTTCTAGAGTATGCAATTGGGTCTTCGATTTTGAATCCTTCAATCAATAGAGCCTGATTATATAAAACATCGGCAATTTCTGCAACCTTATCTTTATTTGAACTAAATGCTTCTTTCAATGTTTCAAAAATCGGATGATTTGGATTGATTTCAAGAATACGTGTAGCCTTCATTGGCATCATTGGATTGTCCTTTGGCATATTCGCAAAGACTTTTTCCATTTCAAAAGATAAGCCTTCTCCAGCAGTCAAACATACTGGATCATCGATCAAACGATTGGAAAGTTTAACTTCTGCAACTTGATCATGCAACGACTCTTTCATGAATTCCAATAGTTCTTTATTATCTTCTTTAGCTTTTTCCAATTCCTGTTTTTCTTCTTCAGAATCAAGATCTAAGTCTCCTTGAGCTGCATTTCTAAATGTCTTTTCACGATATGTCATCAATGTTTGCATAACAAATTCGTCGACTTCATCTGTTAAATATAGAACTTCGTAATCTTTCTTCTTCAATGTTTGAACAATTGGTAACTTATCGATCAAATTCACATCTGATCCAGAAACAAAATAGATGTCCTTCTGGTCTTCCTTCATGCGATTTACATACTCATTTAATGTAACAAGTTTTTGGTCTTTGCTGGAATAGAACAATAATAAATCTTGTAGTTTATCTTTATCCATTCCGTAGTTGTTATATACACCAAATTTGATGTTTAGACCAAATTCCTTCCAGAATTCTTCATATGTTTCTCGTTCTTTTGTCAACATGTTTGTTAATTCGCTTAATATCTTCTTTTCGATTCGAGAAGCAATCGCCTTTAACTGATGATCATGCTGCAACATTTCACGAGAGATATTTAATGAAAGATCTTGGGAATCCACTAAGCCTTTGACAAAGCGCAAGTAATCTGGCAACAATTCCTCTGCATGATCCATGATAAATACACCACGGCAATACAACTGAAGGCCTTTCTTATAGTCCTGATGATAGAAACCTTGTGGTACATGACTTGGAATATACAATAAAGCAGTAAAGCTGACATTTCCTTCAACGCTAAAATGAATCACACGTTTTGGATCCGCATAATCATAGAAATGATCCTTATAGAATTGATTGTATTCCTCATCGGTTATTTTAGATTTTTGACGTTTCCATAATGGAACCATGGAATTCAATGTCTGATCTTCAATAACAGTTTCATATTCTGGTTTATCAGAATCTTTTGTTTCCTCTTTGATCTTGCTGGTTTCAACATTCATCTTAATTGGGTAACGGATATAATTTGAATATTTTTTGATCAAATCTTTAAGTGTATATGTTTCCAAATATTTAGAATAATCGTCATTTTCAGTATCATCTTTCAAAGTCAAGATAATTGTAGTACCTGTTGTTTCTTTTTCAGCTGGTTCAATCGTATATCCTGAATCGCCATCACTAATCCATTTATAAGCTTCATCGCTGCCATCTTTTTTAGAAATTACGCATAACTCTTTGGCAACCATGAATGCACTGTAGAACCCAACACCAAACTGACCAATGATATCCACATCATTTTCATGTTCTTTGTTGTTTTCCATTTGTTCTTTGAATGCCAAAGACCCACTCTTGGCAATGGTACCTAGATTTTCTTCCAATTCTTCTTTAGACATACCAATACCAGTATCTGAAATAGTTAATGTACGAGCTTCTTTATTTGGTTCAATACGAATTTCAAATGTAGATGGATCTACATGTCCGGCATTTGAATAATAATATTTATCGATCGCATCACTTGCATTAGAAATCAACTCACGTAAGAAGATTTCCTTATGCGTATAAATTGAATTGATCATTAAATCTAATAATCGTTTTGATTCAGCCTTAAATTGTTTTTTTCTGGCCATAATATCACTCCTTTTAGCACTCTTAACCTTCGTATGCTAGTATAACGCAACTCTTTAGCAGAGTCAAGATATAACTGCTAAAAGATCGTGTAAAATGGTTGTGGAATAAGAAAATGTGATATATCCTATAATTTGAATCGAACAAACCAACAGAAAGGATATATCACATGAACATTCTATCACAA
>ENA-OQET01000131-OQET01000131.1-human-gut-metagenome-genome-assembly--contig:-NODE-131-length-39773-cov-4.533345_pt1 | contig 39773 bp, 36 predicted proteins | sample MGYA00242800_ERZ504645 | MGnify/ENA primary metagenome ERZ504645 (study PRJEB26092, sample SAMD00036308) | human gut metagenome | host: Homo sapiens | study: EMG produced TPA metagenomics assembly of... | reverse complement strand
GCATTGTATAGCTCCTGACTCTGGAATCTGTTCGCAAAACTCTTTCCTGTAAGCTGTTCTACTCTCTGTAATCTGTACTTTACAGTGTTCTTATGCGAAAACAGCTTATCAGCTGTCCTCTGCAGATTGCAGTCACACTCGAAATAGGCCCGCATCGTCTCCATTAACTGTGTATGAGCTTTCTTCTCGTACTGTATGATAGGATCAAGCACTTCATCCGCAAATCGCTGCATTGGCGCAGTATTTTCATACGACATCAGCATACGGTAAAATCCCATCTCATCATAGAAGATGATTTCATTTTTCCTGTTAATATGCTCCAATACGGAGTTTGTTTTAGATGTCTCATGAAAGCTCTTTTGTAATTTGGATATGCTTTCACATTTTTCACCTATGTTGAGAGTGTATTCAATTCCGTTCAGGTCATTTTGCAAAAACTCACCAAACTGTTCAAAAATTTTTATTATCTTCCTGCGATCATCTGTACAGTTTTTCATAAAACCTATGATTCTGTCGCCATAGCAGGAAATGATTGCAGGATAATCACATTCAGCAAAATATTCTTTTAGAGTCTGTGCAAAGTTTCTTATTTTGTCATTCGTAATCCCTGATTCAAGTCACTGTATGTCTCTTCCGAACTTTTTTTACATAAATGTAACACGAAAACCTGTTCTAACATTCCCGGATCATTTCCCATTTGCCTGCATTTCTGCTCGATACTGGATGTATTGATACAGTTTCCAAAAATAATCTCTGCAAGCAGACTGTCCTCTATATCTTTTCTGTCATCCAGATATGATATAGCGTGTCCAAGTTCCTCGAAAAAGTCTAAAAGTGGTACATTCCAAGGCATGGTGAAAAGCGGAAAATTAATATTCTCTGCCTTGTAAGACCAGCGTATGCCCTTTTCCATGCCACCTGATCCGGCTATTACATCTGCCTGCGACATTGTCGTAAGTGATAGAAGATCCTTGCACTGAAACATTGCTTTTTCACCTTTTATTTCAGCAGGTCGATAGCTCCTGTTACCTTTGCAGGAATTTTTTTAAACAAAAATTCACCGTGTCTGACAGAAGCGGTGATTCCTGCTCTCTCACATATTGCCTCAAATTCTGATTTTGCATCAAGCACGATAAAGTTTGCAGGTTTATTTTCCTCGATTCCGTAGTGATCTGTAATATTCATGGCCACAGCTCCGTTCGTTGTCACAAGATCGAGAACATTCGTAATCTCTTCAGGTGACATCATTTGTGCCAGATGGATTCCATGATCGAGAATCATCATCATGTCTCCATTCCCAAGCGGATACCATGGATCAGACATGGAATCCTGTGCAAAACATACATTGATTCCGTTGTCGTAAAGTTCTTTTACTCTTGTGATTCCTCGTCTCTTCGGATAGGTATCCTGACGTCCTTCAAGATATACATTCTCAGTAGGACATGAGATGAAATTGATGCCTGATTTTTTGAAAAGCTTCATCATCCGGAATGCATAACTATTATCCGCTGAACCAAAGGAACAGGTGTGGCTGGCTGTAGTTCTTGTGCCTATACCTTCCATAAGTGCCAATGCATTCAACAGCTCCAAAAAGCGGCTCTGCGTATCGTCTGTCTCATCACAATGTACATCAATAAGCTTATTATATTTGACAGCCAGTTCGATTGTCTTGTGGATTGATTTTTCACCGAACTCTCGGGCCAGTTCAAAATGAGGTATCGCACCAACACAGTCAGCCCCCATCTTAAGCCCTTCCTCTACCAGCTTGTCACCGTCCTTGTATGCGTACATTCCTTCCTGAGGAAATGCAACAATCTGCAGATCAAGAATATCTTTTACTTCATCTCTTACTTCAAGTGCAGCTTTAAGACCTGTAAATGTTGGATCTGTCACATCAATATGTGTTCGGATAGCCTGAACACCATGCAGCATCTCTTTTCGTATTCCACTGTAAATACGCTCCTTCATCTGTTCAACAGTCATATTTCCTTTTGATTCACTCCAACGCTGGATTCCTTCAAAAAGAGTTCTCGATCCGTTTTCCTCACCAAGGCTTGCTGTAAATACATAATCAAGATGCAAATGCGGATCTACATATGGAGGAACTACCAGTTGTCCATTTAAATCAACTTCCTCACATCCCACCGTTTTTTCCTGTGGTATATCTGCTGCGATTTTTTTGAAAATTCCATCTTCAACTAATATAGAAATAAGTTCTTTTTGACCTTTTAGCCTTACATTCTTAAATAATTTTGAACCCTTCATACCGTATTCCTCTTTTCTTATTAACAGTAATGATTTGAAATAATGTCATTACCGTTAGGTCGCTATTTGTTCTTTACGCACAAATCATAGCATCCGGTCAGAATACAGTCAATAAAATGCAAAATCAACGCTTTTATTTTATTCTTGCGTACAAAAAAAGTCAATTCAATTTGTTTGTTACACACAAAATAAACCGGACAGATGTAAAAGCATTATCTCCTGAAAAAAACGATATCATAAATATTTTTGCGAGTTTCCTGTAAGGAGTACACTGACTCAAAATCTCTTGCAAGTATATCGCTGTAGCGATATACTTAATACATAAGGAGGAGCTGGTATGAAAAAAATATTATATCATGGATCAGAATTCTTAATTGAAAAACCAGAGTTCGGGAAGGGTGCCAGACACAATGATTACGGAAGAGGTTTTTATTGTACAGAAAATATAGAATTAGCAAGAGAGTGGGCATGTGCAAAGCAAAAAAATGGATATGTGAATATTTATGAATTGGACATGGAAGGATTAAAAGTATTGAATCTGAATGATTCAAAATACCACATATTGAATTGGCTTGCTATTCTTGCAGATAATAGAACGTACTGGCAGAATGGAAGTATTGCAGAAGAGGCAAAAAAATACATAAAAGAGCATTTCCTGATAGATATTACTCCATATGATATTATTGTAGGATATCGTGCAGATGATTCATACTTTTCGTTTGCCCAGGATTTTGTTTCGGGAGTAATTTCGTTGGAAAAATTATCTGAGGCGATGCGGTTAGGTAAATTGGGCGAGCAGATTGTATTAAAAAGTCCGAAAGCTTTTGAGACGATTTATTTTCAGAATTATGAAAATGTAGATGCGGAAATATATTATATCAAGAAAGCGGAGCGCGAGCGTGAAGCAAGACGAGAATACAGAAGACGTAAAAAAGAAAGTGCAGATATTCATGAGTTATTCATGCTGGACATCATGAGGGAGGGTATGGAAAATGGTGATACACGCTTATTCAGATGATTATCTTACGTCAGCCCAACGAATATTGGGAGATATGTTGGATTTCGCGGTGAACACATATGATATGGATATTGATAAATTTTTTGAAATGTTTCTGGTTTCAAATGTGTCACGGCAATTTGAAATTGGAAATCCTACTTATGTAGCCGGAAAAACAGGGTGTGAGTTAGTCAAAGAAGTGATTCGGGATTCTGGGTTAGTAATGGAAGAGTACCCAGATGAGATGTATTTGGATAAATCACCAGAATATTGGAGTGGCTGGGCATTGGCCTATTATCAATGGTATCGAGGAAGAACATTTTCACGCATCTACAGGGCGGTATCAATGACGGAAATTCGAAATATGTATGAAGTATACCACGAGATGGATTTGGCACATTTCGTGGAGCGGTTGGATGAATTATGGAACCAACATTATCCGGAGACAAATCTGAAACGAATTCGTGATTTGGCGGGACTATCACAGCGAGAACTGGCAGAACTGTCAGGAGTATCTGTGCGGCAGATACAACTCTTTGAGCAAAGACAGAGAGATATCAATCAGACCAGAGCAATTGATGTGTTGCGATTGAGCAGGGCGCTTGGATGCAAGAATGAAGATTTGCTGGAACTATGAGGATCAGGCTAAAGCAAAGAATCGTCTAAAGACAGCGAGATATGGGAAAGACCTGTATCTCGCTGTTAAAATAGATGCTCCTGAGTTGGTGTTTTAGGAAATTGTCTTAAGGACTCTTTTTAGAATTGAAGTCAGAACAGGGGCAGTTATTGCAGTAAAGATCATTCCAGGAGCTGCGCTTACTACTAAAGGCTGCCAGGCAACACCCAAGATTGTTGCCAATACCAGTCTGGCTGCAAACGTTCCGGCAGGACCAGCAATAATGAGGGCCAGTGGGTCCTTTTTTAATACTGTTAAGATAAGACCGGCTACAATACGGTACACCATTGCGATAATGACATTGTATATAGTCTGAAGACCTAATATCATCCCAATAATGCTGGCAATGATGCCGATGGTAAGATAATGTAGAAATCCTCTGATTCTTCCGATGCTTATGGCTAATGGGGCTGATAATTGAAATTCAGTTCCTGGAATGGGTGATGGGATTTTAAATAAGCCCGAGATGAACAGCAGAACAACCCACATGCCGTCCATAGTCAGATTTTTGACGCTAAAAAAATGATTGGATAAAATTCTTCTTTGATTCTTCTGTAGTACTCATAGTTTTCCCATCCTTTTGTTTAAAATATTTCTGCCATTTCCCATTGAGAGAGATTAAAAGCAAAGTTATTGTATACAATAAGCAACTAATTGTCAACCATTAAATAAAAAGGTTGACAATTAGTTGCGAGTAAGTATATACTTTGCCTAAAGTATGCAAGAAAAAAGGAGAATGCAATGGGAAAAGGGATATTTGTAACCGGTACAGGTACGGATGTTGGTAAAACATACGTTACAGGATTGATTATAAAAAAGATAAAAGAGAACGGGATGACTCCAGGCTATTTTAAAGCTGCTATGAGTGGAAATGAAAGAAAGGAAGATGGAACGCTGATTCCTGGTGACGCTTTGTGGGTTAAGAATGTATCAGGAATCTCCCAGTCAGTAGAGGAAATGTGCCCGTATGTCTATGAGCATGCTTATTCTCCGCATCTGGCTTCACGTCTGGAAGGAAATCATGTTGAGATGGCAGTTGTTTTGGATAATTATAGAAAAGTAAAAGAGAAATACGACTATATAACAGTTGAGGGAAGTGGCGGTATTTTATGTCCGATCTGTTTTGATGAGGCACGTATTGGGTTGACAGATATAATAGATGAGATGGAACTTGACTGCATTCTGGTTGCAGATGCAGGACTTGGAACAATCAATAGTGTTGTACTAACTTATGAATATATGAAAAACAGAAATATGAATATAAAAGGAATGATTTTTAATCATTATATAGCGGATAATATCATGCATGAAGATAATATACGCATGTGCGAATATATGACGGGGCTTCCAACTCTGGCGAAAGTTTCCATGGGAGACGTGGACTTGAATATTGATATAGCAGAATTAATTTCATTATACAGATAACAATATAACGGAATGAGGAAAGCAAAAATAAGAATAATTTTAGGAGATAAACTTATGATCTGGTATCCATATGTACAGATGAAGAAAATGAAGACACCATATAAAATTGTAGATGCAGAAGGAGTTTATTTGTATACGCAGGATAATAAAATGATAGATTCCGTATCTTCCTGGTGGTGTATGATACATGGCTATAAAAATAAAGAAATTAACGAAGCAATGAAGAATCAGATTGATCAATTCAGTCATGTCATGCTGGGTGGGCTTACTCATGAACCAGTCTTGAAATTATCAGAAAAACTAAAAGATTTTCTCCCGGGAGATCTTGATTACTGTTTTTTTTCAGATTCGGGTTCGGTTGCTGTAGAGGTTGCCTTGAAAATGGCATTGCAATTTAATATTAATCGTGGCAGCGGAAGAAAAAAACTCCTTTCGCTTACCAACTCGTATCATGGAGATACATTTATGTGTATGAAGGCCGGAGATGATGAGGATTATCATTTTATATTATCAGAAGATGATAAGAAGGATGTAATTCACATTCCAACGGAAATGGATGCATTGGAAAAAGTATTTCGGACACACGGAAATGAATTTTATGCATTTATTGTAGAGCCACTTCTTCAGGGAGCCGGCGGGATGAAAATGTATAGTATTGATTTCCTGAGAAGGGCAAGAGAACTTTGCAATGAATATGATGTTGTTTTTATATTTGATGAAGTTGCAACTGGTTTCGGACGTACTGGAAATCGTTTTGTGTCTGATCTTGTACTTCCGGATATTATCGTGCTTGGAAAAGCATTGACTGCCGGGTATATAGGACATGCGGTGACAGTAGCAAATCATAAAATATATAATGGATTCTATTCTGATAAGGATACAGATGCACTTATGCATGGTCCTACATTTATGGGAAATCCGGTCGCATGCAGTGCAGCATTAAAATCTATAGAAATATTTGAGCGTGAAAACTATATGGAAAAAATCAAGCATATAGAGGATATGGTTAGAAATCTGGTCTCCGGATTCACTCATCCGCTTATCAAAGAAATCAGATATATGGGTGGTTGTCTTTGTTTCCAGGTACATGACCCATCATGTCTTATCGGATTTCAGGAGTATGCATATCAACGAGGAGTATTTTCAAGACCATTTCTCGATATTATGTATGCCATGTTTCCGTATATCATACAGGATAATGAGATCAGGCAGATTGTTGATGTCATGAAAGACTGGTTCACTGAACAGAAAGGAATTTAATCTATGAGTGCGGAGGAATTGTACAGTATTAAGATGCGTGCAAGCAAAAAGGAAAACGGTACGGATGTACACATATCCGGAGCAGAGAAAATCGTTGAGGCACCGGATGTTGATATATTTGCCAATGCGCTGATAGAGAGAGGAATGCATCATTCCAAGGGTGAAGCAGATGCGTTGAACTTGAAGATAAATAAAGTCTGCAAGGAGAACATTATTTATCTTGATGCACTTTCAGTAGAGACAATTGAGGTCGAAACATGGGAAAAAGGGCAGGAAGAGATAAAAAAATATTTAAAAGAAACTGGAATAGACAATCCGCAAGATGTCATGCAATTCTTAGATGAAACTTATGCCATGAGAGGAGCTATGCTTCTTGATGTTGACAGGCTCATTCGTTTAGAACCGGATAAAAAACGTGGGATTCGTGCTACCAATATGGATCAGGAGAGAATGAAAGGGGACAGAATCGGAAACGAGAAGAATCATTATGAAGAAGCAATTGTACTTGCGACAAAAGTGGCAAATTGTCCTGGTATTATTGGTGAGATATGTATTTCAGATGATCCCGAGTACGTGACCGGTTATGTGAGCTCAAAAGAAATCGGTTATAGAAGAATCACGAAGATGAAGAGAATGGGGAGCGAAAAAGGAGGAAGAATATTTCTGTTTCGAGGAACAGATGCAGAAGAACAAAAAGCAATTGATTTTCTTCAGAATCAGCATGTGATCGTCAGAAATGTACCCAAAAAGATTTGCAAAAAATCAGACATGAAAAGACCACAGAAGTGGGATAAAATTGATAAAGCACTGGTATCTTTAAAAGAAAACCATCTTTTTCGCACAATGAAGACAATAGAATCAGCACAGAGTTCACATGTAACTATAGATGGAAAAGATTATGTATTAATGGCATCCAATAACTACCTGGATATTGCCAGTCATCCTTCCATAAAATCAGCAGTCGTAGAATCGACAGCTATGTATGGATTTGGCTCCGGTGGCTCCAGACTTACAACCGGAAATACAGTGATACATAATGCACTGGAGAATAAGATTGCTTCCTACAAGGAAACAGAAGCAGCGATCGTGTTTAACACAGGATATGTTGCAAATGTAGCAACAATATCCGCAATGGTGAAAAAAGGAGATACTGTTTTTAGTGATGAATTAAATCATGCAAGTATTATTGATGGATGCCGTCTTTCAAAAGCCAAAATTGTAACATATGCTCATAATGATATGGATGATCTGCGAAAAAAAAATACAGGAGAATCCATGTGAGACAGGCATTGTTGTCAGTGATGCAGTTTTTTCTATGGATGGAGATATATTAAAGCTTCCGGAATTTCTTGATATCTGTGAAGAGAATCAATTGTTTTCCATGGTAGATGAAGCACATTCTACAGGAGTGATCGGCAAAACCGGTCATGGAATCCGAGAATACTGGCAGGAAAAAAGACAGGTAGATATTTTAATGGGAACATTTAGTAAGTCGATAGGTGGCGAAGGTGGTTATGTGGCCGGAGAGACAAGACTGATAAACTATCTGAGAAATGTGGCAAGAGGATTCATATTTTCTACTTCACTTTCGCCAGTAACCATGGCTGCGAATCTGGCTGGAATCGAAGTTCTTGAAAAGGAAATCTCAAGAGTAACAAAATTGCAGTACAATGTAAAATATTTTTGTACACAACTTGGGAAATATGGTATCAATGTAAAATCTGAAACTGCCATAATTCCTGTTATTATTGGTGATGAGGAAAATGCACTGACAGTTTCCAACTATCTTCATGAGAATGGATATTTTATATCAGCGATACGTTATCCAACTGTTGCTAAAGGAGCAGCAAGGCTTAGAGTCGCGCTTATGTCCAGCCATACAGAAGCAGAACTGAAAAAGTGTGCAGAATTAATAGGAAAAGCCTTATTGATGAAGTAAAAATATGTTAACACTTTAGGAGTGAATAATCATCCAAAGACAGCGAGATATGGAAAATACCGGTATCTCGCTGTCTTTTTATTGTTTTGCATATGAAAATATTAAGGAATTCTTAGTTTTTATCTGCAACAGTTTTTCTATTTGTAGACTCTAGTGTATATAACCTATAATAAAGATAATGTGAAACTATTCATAGACTTCATGAACCAATACAGGTGATTCATAAAAATGGTTATAAGAATCTTCAAATGAAAAAGATGATTCGAGAGGAGGGAACGAATGAAGGATAAAGAAAATTCAAGGGAAATACAATTCAAAGAGGAATTGGTTCGAAAGGCGAAAAATGGAGATACGAAAGCATTTTCCCTGTTATATGCCGGCGTTTGCAAGGAAATGTATAAATTCGCATTATATATGATGAAGCATACAGAAGATGCAGAAGACGCGGTAAGTGAGACCGTTATATCTGCATTTGAAAATATTGCGAAGCTCAAGAATGAGAGTAGTTTTAAAAGCTGGATCTTTACAATTTTAGGAAATCAATGCAGAAAAATGTTGGGAAAGCGTGGAAATCATGCATCAGAGGAAGAGACACCAGAGGCTGGACATGAACCGGACTATGAGCAGCATTTTGATGTGAAGGAAGCATTTGCAAGGCTTGAGGAAGAAGAGCGTATGATACTTTCGTATTCTGTGTTCGCTGGATATGGAAGTGAAGAAATCGCGCAGATGCTTGAGATGAATGCTGCGACGGTTCGATCAAAGAAAAGCAGGGCACTTGGGAAGATGCGTAAGATGTTGGAAGCAGGATGATCGTACAAGATGATCTTATAAGAGATGGGTTTGAAAAAAGAATAGAAGAAGGAGGCGGAAAAGATGGAAGAAAATAGAGAAAAGAACAACAAGAAGATTGAGGATGAAAAGCGTTTAGAGCAGGATTTGAGACAGATGGCAGATGATGTGATTCTTCCGGACTTACTGGAACCGGAGGCAATTCAGAAAATGCTTCAGGCAAGACAGGAAGAAAAGCAACAGGGATCAAAAGCAAAAAAGAACAAAAAGAACTGGAAACGTATCGTACCGATCGCAGCAGCGGCATGTGTCTGTGTGATTGTTGGAGCGACAGTTGGAATCAAGCAGATCAACAAAGGAAACAACAAAACATTAGATGCAGCAACAATTGCATCAGCAGCAGATCAGACAGAGACAACCCAGACACTTACAACAGCGAAAGATTATAAAGAAATTGAAAAATGTATCAAAGAATATAATAAGCAGATGGCACGGGATAACAACAGTATGGCCATTGGACTGTATGAAAGTGCGTCTTCAGCAGACGCAGCAACAGCAGAAAGCAGTAATGTTAGTGACACGGGGGGTTATTCGGATACGAATGTCCGTGAGAACGGCGTGGGGGAAGCCGATATTGTCAAAACCGATGGAAAAAATATTTATACATTGTGTCGGAGTGTTGTGACGATTACAGCTATTGATAATGGGTCGATGGAAAAGCTGGCCTCGATCGAACAGGATGCAGAACGCTATGTAGAAGACATTTATGTACAGGATGATAAATTAGTTCTGTTTGGAACATTAGGAAGACAGGTGGGAAATTCAGAGGATTCAGAAGCTTATGATGGATATTATGAGAACAATACGTATGTCCAGGTATATGACATCAGTGATCCATCCAATCCGAAAGAGATCGGTAACATGGAACAGAGCGGAGGATATAATACATCCAGGATTGTTGATGGATATGTCTATGTGCTTAGTCAGTTCCATCCTTATGAAGACAATGTTACGGCAAGAGATCTGTGGTATATTCCGGAAGTGCAGGGAAAATCTATCGAAGCAGAAAATATTTATATGCCACAGGAAGCAGAAGGAAATGAATATACGATCATTACAGCATTTTCATTAGATGATCCGTCAGAAAAAACAGACAGTAAGGCAGTCTTTGGTTATTCAGATGTGTGCTATATAAGCGAAAATAATATTTATATTACAAGTAATTATTATGAAGATTCAGATGTGAGCAGAACGCTGATCCGCAAGATTTCTTATACAGACGGAAAGCTTGCTGGTGTTGCGCAGACGAAGATCAAGGGAATGCTGAACGATTCTTTCAGCATTGACGAGTATGAAGGAAACCTTAGATTAGTTACAACAATTGATGAAATTTATTCGAATGATGATATTATGCCATTGAATGAGACCGCAGATGAGACGGCTGATAAGAACGGAACAACGGATAAATCAGATGCAAGTAAGGTGACTGAGAAGGCTGTGGCAGAAAATGTAAAGGATGCGGTACCTGGTACAAATTCACTTTATGTACTGAATGACAAACTGGAGATCATTGGCTCCATTCACAATCTGGCAAAAGATGAAACAATCTATTCCGCAAGATTTATGGGAGATACAGGATATTTCGTTACTTATCGGCAGGTGGATCCATTGTTCTCGGTAGACCTTTCAGACCCGGAGAATCCGAAGATTCTTGGAGAGCTTAAGATTCCTGGATTTTCCGAATATCTGCATCCATATGGAGACGGAAAACTGCTTGGCATAGGGATGGATGTAAGTGAAGATGGATTTACAACAGAAGGTGTGAAACTTTCGATGTTTAATGTTACAGATCCATCCAATGTAACAGAGGAAAATAAGTATACGATTGAAGAAAGCTATGGCACAGATGTAGGATACAATTATAAAGGCGTATTTGTAGATGTTCAGAAGAATCTGTTCGGGTTTATTACCTATCATGATGGAGTGACTTATCAGTTGTATACGTATGATGAGGCAGAAGGATTCAAAGAAGTGATGAGCAGACAGCTGAGCGGATATGAAGGCAGCAGAGGACTGTATATTGGTGACGTATTCTATCTTGTGAGCGGAAATATGATAGAATCGTATTCTATGAATGGATTTGAGAAGATAGATGATATCGTTCTGTAGACAATTTGTAACTGTTCAGAGCTAACCTCCAAAATACTACGCATTTTGGAGGTTGGCGTATCCGCCAAATAAAATTTCAAAAACAGTCTAAAAAATGCAAGCATTTTATACCCTTTTTTTGAAATTTTGCTTGGCTCTGAACAGTTACAATATTTTGGATTGACAGTTTGTAAGACGAAAATTATACTAATAGGAGATGAAATTTGTTTGAAATTGTAGTTTTGTAATAAGAGAAAAGGGGTTAGAAATCATGAGTTCCAGAAATAAAGGAATTTGCTTTATTATATTGTCGGCATTTTCATTTGCGTTAATGGGTGCCTGTGTCAGGCTTGCGGGAGATGTGCCGTCCATACAGAAAAGCTTTTTCCGAAATCTGGTTGCATTCTTTGTTGCACTTATAATGATTGTGCGAAGTGGTGACGGATTTGAAATCAAGAAGGGAAACTTAGGTTATATGGTTTTGCGTGCAACATTTGGCACGCTGGGAATCCTTTGTAATTTTTATGCAGTAGATCATCTGGTACTTTCAGATGCATCTATGCTGAACAAAATGTCTCCGTTTTTTGTTATTTTATTTTCGTTTCTTCTGTTGAAAGAGAAATTAAAACCGGCGCAGGCAATTGCAATTTTTGTTGCATTTATCGGAAGCCTGTTTATCATTAAGCCAACCTTTACAAATATGGAACTCTTTCCGTCAGTGATCGGTCTATGTGGGGGAATCGGTGCCGGTATTGCGTATGCAATGGTAAGGATTCTTGGTCAGAGAGGTCAGAAAGGAAGCTCTGTTGTTCTGTTTTTCTCAGGGTTTTCCTGCATCGTGACACTTCCGTATCTGCTGTTTAACTATCATCCTATGACAGGAACGCAGATGCTGGCACTGATTGGTGCCGGACTTGCAGCAGCAGGAGGACAATTTGGAATTACCGCAGCATATTATCATGCACCTGCGAAAGAAATATCAATCTATGATTATTCACAGATTATTTTCTCTACGATTCTCGGATACTTTCTTTTCGGACAGGTTCCGGACAAGTACAGTGTGCTGGGATATGTGATTATTCTCGCAATGGCAGCATGGATGTTCTTCTATAATAAAAGACCGGAAGAAAAAGAATAGAAACTGTTTGAAGCCAAATATATTTCAGATGAAAAGGATTATAAAATCATGGATTTTGCAAGACTTGAGAAAAATATTATAGATGTAATAAAGGAAGAACAGGCGAAGCTGGGCTACCGTAAGGAGAAGATTCGTCTGTATTATCCGCTGAGTTCTCTGAATCATTTCTTTCAGTTAGATGTGGATGAGACAGGAATGCAGGAAAAATTGAGCCGGTTTTCTGAGTATGAAGAAGGGAAGCTTGGAAGTGTTGAAGTGACAAATAAGGGGGAGCGGTTCTGTTTTCATATTCCGGAGGAAGGTGCAGAATATGTACACAATAATATGAAAGAGAATGAATTCATCAAAGACCTGATTGGGTTGATCTCTCATCATGGCTGCAAGATGCAAGATATCTTTGAACTGTTCCGTCAGCATTCGGATCAGATTACGATCGAAGAGATGCACAGCGATGAATTTGATTATATGATCTGCTTTGAAAATGATCCGGAGGATACTTACCGGTATTGCTTTAAAGATGAAGGATGCCATATCATTTACCATAGATTCCTGCCGGAAGATTATGAAGAATTTAGATTTGGAAAATAACTGTCAGGTTCAGACAAAAAGGAGAAAAAAGTGAAGCTTACAATACTTGGAACAGGAAATGCAACCGTTACGGAGTGTTATAACACATGCTTTGTGATCAGTGATGACGACCGTCATTTTATGGTAGACGGTGGTGGCGGAAATACGATTCTTCATCAGTTAAAAGCAGCAGGACTTAACTGGATGGATATGAGAGATATTTTTGTGACACACAAGCATATCGACCATCTTCTTGGAATTATCTGGATGATGCGTATGATTCTTCAGAATATGAATAGAGGAAAATACGAAGGAGAAGCTACAATTTACGGACACGAAGAAGTAATCCGTATTCTGAAAGAGATGGCAGGTGAAGTTCTTTCGGCGAAGGAGATGAAATATATAGATGATCGTCTTTACATGGTCGTAGTAGAAGATGGAGAAGAACGTGAGATTATTGGAAAGAAAGTAACATTTTTCGATATTCATTCTACAAAGGCAAAACAGTTTGGATTTTGTATGCAGTTAGATGAGGATGAGAAACTGACCTGTTGCGGAGATGAGCCGTACAATGAACTGGAGCAGAAATATGCTGAGAACAGTACATGGCTCTTGCATGAGGCATTCTGTCTCTACGGACAGGCGGATGAATTCAAGCCATATGAGAAGCATCACTCCACAGTAAAAGATGCATGTGAGATGGCATCAGACCTGAATGTGGAGAATCTGATTCTGTATCATACAGAAGATAAGAATATTGAACACAGACAGGAGTTGTATCTGGAAGAAGGCAAAGTTTATTATGATGGAAATCTGTTTGTGCCGGATGATCTGGATGTAATAGAACTATAAGAAATTTAATCCCACATCAAGTTTGTTATATGCTATACTTTGTTTATGATCAGGTTGAATTGATAAATTCAGGGAGAGGTGAAGGAGAATGCTTGAGTTAGTAACAGGAGGCAGCGGAAGCGGAAAATCAGCTTATGCGGAAAGCCGGATCTGTGAATGGAACAGGCAGGATCCGAATCCTCTCTTTTATATTGCAACCATGTATCCTTATGGGGAAGAGACAGAAAAGAAGATTGAGAGACATCGGATGCTTCGTAAAGGAAAAGGGTTTGAGACATTAGAGTGGTATACAGGACTTAAGCTACATTTGGAAGAGGGATCATTACAAGGCTCAGATGTGCTTCTCGAATGTATGTCGAATCTCGTGGCAAATGAAATGTATATGGAATCCGGTGCAGGATGTCATGCAGATCAAGCCATTCTGGAAGGGATCCGAGAATTGAATCAACAGTGTTCGAATCTGGTGATCGTGACAAATGAAGTGTTTTCCGAATCGGTTCCGGATTCGCCGGAGATGAAAGAATACAAAAGGATTCTTGGCAGGATCAACTGTGAAATTGCAGCGATGGCAGATCAGGTGACAGAAGTTATTTATGGAATTACACAGCAGAAAAAGAAACCGGATACGCTAGTCAATAGAACAGAAAAACCTGGCGTGGAGAGTAACAAATCAGGAGAGTCGGTGATGTGTCAGAAAGAAAATAGAGCTCATATAATTATAGGTGGTGCATTCCAGGGAAAAGCACAGTATGCAACGAAAATTTATCCGGGACTTGAGCTGACAGACGGGATCAATTGTTCGCTGGATGAGATTGAAAATTGTGTGGCAATCAATAAATTCCATTCATTTACAAGGCGCTGGCTTTTGGAAGGAAGAACAAAGGAAGCGTTGCTGACGACACTAGAGAAGAATGAAAATCTACAATTACTAATTAGTGACGAAATCGGATATGGTCTTGTACCCGTTGATGATTTTGAAAGAGAATACAGGGAATTTCACGGGCGTGTCATGACAGAACTTGCAGAACAGGCAGATTGTGTAGAACGTGTTGTGTGTGGGATTCCGCAGAGAATAAAGTGAAAGGAAATTAGTGATGCTTTCAGAGATAGAACAGGTACTTCCTTCTGAAATAGAGAAGAGAAGTTTTGAGATTATAACAGAAGAATTAAAAGAGATGGGAAAGATTCTCTGTCCGGAGACAGAACTGATCGTGAAACGCTGTATTCACACAAGCGCTGATTTTGAGTATGCGGACAGTCTTGTTTTTACAGAAGGTGTTGTGGAGAAAGCAAAGGATGCTATCCGCAGAGGTGTGCCGATTATCACAGATACACAGATGGGAAAAGCAGGAATTAATAAGAAACGTCTGGCAGAGTATGGCAGTGAAGTGCTTTGTTTTATGTCGGATGAAGATGTGGCAGAGATGGCGAAAAAGAATGGCACAACAAGAGCGGTGGCAAGTATGGATAAGGCAGCTGCACTGGGAAGAGAGGCTATCTTTGCAGTTGGAAATGCACCGACAGCATTGGTACGGCTTTATGAGTTGATCAAAGAAGGAAAGATTAATCCGGAATTAATCATTGCAGTTCCGGTAGGGTTTGTAAATGTCGTGCAGTCAAAGGAACTGATCTTAAGTCTGGAAGATACACCGTCGATCGTGGCACGGGGAAGAAAAGGTGGAAGCAATATTGCCGCATGTATTTGCAATGCTTTATTATATCAGATGTAAAACAGATGTAAAAAAACTTTGTTAGAACTTGTTAGAAAGATAGAATAGTGGTATTATAAGACTGTTTGATTAGAAAAAAGAATAGAGAGGGAACAAAACGTGACCTATAAAGAAGCAAGGGTATATTTGGACGAGATGTCGAAATACGGAAGTGTACTTGGCTTAGATACGATTCGAGGTCTGTTGCGTGAGCTTGGGAATCCACAGGATGACTTAAAGTTTATACACATTGCAGGAACGAATGGCAAGGGATCTGTGCTTGCATACACTTCAACAATATTAAGTGAGGCAGGATACAGAACCGGGCGCTATGTCTCACCGACAGTAATCTCTTATCTGGAGCGGATTCAGATTGACGGAACATGGATTTCGGAAGATGAATTTGCAGAATTGACAGAGAATGTAAAAGAAGCTATTGCCCGGATGGAGGCGGCCGGAGAGGAATCTCCGACAGTCTTTGAAGCAGAAACGGCAATAGCTTTTCTGTATTTTAAGAAGAAAAAATGTGATCTGGTCGTACTGGAGTCCGGTCTTGGAGGAATTCTGGATGCAACGAACATCATCGGAGCACCGGTGTGTGCAGCGTTTGCAACGATCAGTGTGGATCATCTTGGTGTGATCGGAGATTCGTTGGAAGAGATTGCGCAGAACAAGGCTGGAATTATTAAGCCTGGATGTGCAGTAGTATCTGCGAAGCAGAAAGAAAATGTTCGGGAGATTCTGAAAAAAACTGCAGAAGAAAAAGGCTGTCCTTTCACAGAAGCACAGCCTGAACAGATGATGATTTTTGAAGATTCCTACCACGGAATTACATTTTCTTATAAAGAATATGAAAAGATGCATAGTCCGCTTGCAGGCCAGTGCCAGAGAGAGAATCTTGCAACAGCGCTCGAAGTTATCCGCTGTCTGAACAGATTGGGGTATCGAGTTACAGAAGCGCAGGTGCGAGAGGGGCTTTCAAAGACGAGATGGACAGGACGGTTTACCTGCCTGTCAGAGTCCCCGTTATTTTCGTAGACGGAGCGCATAATGAAGACGCAGCATTAAAGCTGAAAGTGACGGTAGAACGTTATTTTTCGGATTATAAGAAAATCTTTATCATGGGAGTCTTTAAAGATAAAGAATATGAGAAAATCACATCTATTCTTTGCCGTTGGCAGAAAGTATATATACTGTTAGTTCTTCCAAATAAGGAGAGGACGCTTCCGGCAGAAAAAGCTGGCAGAAGTAGTGAAGAAACATTGTCAGAAAGTGAAAGCTGAACAGACCATCGAAACAGCTGTTGAGGATGCAAGTAAAGAGGCAATGACCCAAGGCAAGGATATTGCGCAGAAAACTGTGATTCTTGCATGCGGATCCCTGTCTTATCTTGGAGAGGTTCAGCGGATCGTGTTGAATAACCGGCAGTGAGATATAGGAGAGAAATATAAAATGATAGATCATGAAAAAGTAGAACAGGCAGTCCGTCTTTTGTTGGAAGGAATCGGTGAAGATGTGAACCGCGAAGGTCTTATAGATACACCTGACAGGATCGCCAGAATGTATGAAGAGATATATGGTGGAATGGAAGAAGATGCGGGAGTTCATCTTATGAAGACATTTACGGTAGAAAGCAGTGAGATGGTGATAGAGAAAGATATTACATTCTATTCAACCTGTGAGCATCATCTACTTCCATTTTATGGAAAAGCACATATAGCCTATATTCCGGATGGAAAAGTCGTAGGACTGAGCAAACTTGCGCGCACGGTTGAAGTATTCGCCAGACGACTTCAGCTGCAGGAACAGCTGACAGGACAGATTGCAGATGCATTGATGGAGTATATGCAGCCGAAAGGTGCTCTGGTTATGGTGGAAGCAGAGCATATGTGTATGACAATGCGTGGAATCAAGAAACCGGGAAGCCAGACAGTTACATTGGCACGAAGAGGTGTGTTTGAGACAGACCCGACATTAGAAGAAAGATTCTTCCGTATGCTTGGAAGATAAAGAATACGTAAAGGAAAAGAAGTGAACAGACTTGAAACAGGAAAATATGTATCGGTTAAATGAAGTGGTCCATCACTGGATCTATCAGGATTATTATGGAAGAATCAAGCGGTTAGAGAAGGAGCGTATCTTTTGCTGTCATCAGATGACACATCTTCTGGATGTAGCAAGGATCGCATATATTAAAAATCTGGAAGAGAACCTTGGGTTTGAGAAAGATGTGATCTATACAGCAGCAGTACTTCATGACATTGGAAAATCATTTCAATATAAATGGACAATTCCGCATGAAGTAGCTGGGAAAAGATTGCAAAAGAGATTTTAACAACATTACCTGAAGATGCACAGTTTACAGAAGAGGAACAGCAGCAGATTCTTTTGGCTATCCGTGGTCATCGTAGAAAACATGAGGGAATGGAACCGATTGAGGAATTGTTTTATGATAGTGACAAACGCTCGCGTATGTGCCATTCCTGTCCGGCACAGAAACAGTGTAACTGGACGGAAGAAGAGAAGAATATGGAGATAGAGATATGAGAATTGGCGGAAAAGAATTTGACCTGAAAAAAAATACCTATATCATGGGAATTCTGAATGTAACACCGGATTCCTTTTCTGACGGAGGAAGATACGACGGACTGGATCGTGCGATCGAACATGCGAAGCAGATGATTCAGGAAGGCGTGGACATCATTGATGTCGGTGGAGAATCAACTCGTCCGGGACATGTACAGATTACAGAAGAGGAAGAAATTGCTCGTGTTGTTCCGGTTATCAAGAAACTGAAAGAAGAGTTTGATATTCCGGTATCGATCGATACTTATAAAAGTGCAGTTGCAGCAGCGGCAATCGAGGCGGGCGCAGATCTTGTAAATGATATCTGGGGATTGAAATATGATCCGGAGATGGCAGGATTGATCGCAAGAACAGGAGTAGCCTGCTGTCTGATGCACAATCGTGACAATACGGATTATCAGAATTTCCTTGCAGATTTTATGAGTGATATGAGAGAATGTGTTGAGCTTGCAAAGAATGCAGGAATTGCGGATGATAAGATCATTCTTGATCCGGGAGTAGGATTTGGTAAGACATATGAGATGAACCTCGAAATCATTGATAAACTTGAAATCATGAAAGAACTTGGATATCCGGTACTTCTTGGAACTTCAAGAAAATCAGTGATCGGTCTGACACTGGATCTTCCGGTAGAAGAACGTGAAGAGGGAACGATGGTTACAACAGTTTACGGAGTGCAGAAGGGTTGTGCATTTGTCCGTGTTCATGATGTGGAGAAGAATAAGAGAGCAATCCGTATGACAAGAGCATTAATGAGAGAACATGAGGTATAGGGGACAGATGCAGAAGAAGTTCGATGAAATCAGAATTGAAGATTTGGAAGTGTTTGCAAATCATGGTGTGTTTCCGGAGGAAAATACATTAGGACAGAAGTTTGTTGTCTCAGCAGTGCTTTTTACAGATACCAGGATGGCGGGAAAAACAGATGATCTGACAGCGTCCATCCACTACGGAGAAGTCAGTGCATTTATTACTGAATTTTTACAGAAAAACACCTATCAGTTATTAGAACGTGCAGCGGAAGAACTGGCTGAAGCGTTGCTTCTTGAGTGGGACAGAATAGAAAGAGTATCTCTGGAGATTAAGAAACCATGGGCTCCTGTTCGACTGCCGCTAAAAACAGTTAGTGTAAAGATTGAACGTGAATGGCACACAGCTTATATTGCATTAGGATCGAACATTGGAGATAGCAAGTCATATCTGGATTATGCGGTGAAAGCATTGAATAAACTTCCGACGAGTCAAGTTGAGATCGTATCTGAATACCTTGTGACACCACCATATGGAGTGACAGATCAGCCTGATTTCCTGAACGGCTGCCTGAAACTTCGCACGTTGCTTTATCCATATGAGCTTTTAGCTGAATTGAACAGAATCGAGAAAGAAGCAGGAAGAGAGCGAATCATTCATTGGGGACCGAGAACGCTTGACCTTGATATTATATTTTATGACGATCTCGTTCTTGAAGAAGTAGATCTGTGTATTCCGCATGTAGAGATGCACAAGAGAAAATTTGTGCTGGAGCCGTTGGGAGAGATTGCTCCGTATAAGCGTCATCCGATCAATGGAAAAAGAGTTTGTGAGATGCTTGCTGAATTGAATGAAAATGAGAATTAATCGAATTATTAAAAAGGCTTATTACCAGTTATCATAAAAGGTGATAAGCCTTTTGGATGTAAAGTGTGAAGAAATATGTTACAATAACCGAGGTTATAAAAAGGACCTAGAGGGAAAGGAGAGGGCGAAATGTTAGAAAAAATATTTAAGCTTTCTGAAAACAAAACAGATGTAAAAACTGAAATTCTTGCCGGAATTACGACATTCATGACTATGGCGTATATCCTGGCGGTGAATCCGAGTATCCTGTCGGCGGCAGGAATGGATTCAGGTGCAGTATTTACTGCAACAGCATTAGCTGCATTTATAGGAACACTTCTCATGGCTGCACTTGCGAATTATCCATTTGCACTGGCACCGGGAATGGGACTGAATGCATACTTTGCCTATACAGTTGTTATCGGTATGGGATACAGTTGGGAATACGCATTGACTGCAGTATTTGCAGAAGGTATTATCTTTATCCTTCTGTCTGTAACAAATGTACGTGAGGCAATCTTTAATGCAATTCCGAAGAATCTGAAATCTGCAGTTAGTGTAGGAATCGGTTTATTTATCGCATTTGTAGGTCTCCAGAATGCACATATCGTTATGGGTGGTGCTACATTAGTTGAATTGTTCTCTTTAGATGGATATAATCAGCTGAATGGTGTGAGTGCAACAATGAACGATATCGGAATCACAGTTATTCTTGCGCTTGTTGGAATTTTGATCACTGGAATTCTTGTAATCAAGAATGTGAAAGGAAATATTCTTTGGGGTATTTTGATCACATGGGCAATCGGTATTGTTTGTCAGTTCGCAGGAATTTATGTTCCGAATGCAGAAGTTGGATGCTTCAGCCTGCTTCCGGATTTCAGTCACGGATTATCTATTCCAAGTATTACACCGATTTTCTGTAAACTTCAGTTTAAGGGAATCTTTACTTTGGACTTTGTTGTAATCCTTTGTGCGTTCTTATTTGTCGATCTGTTTGATACGATCGGAACACTTGTAGGAGTTTCTTCAAAGGCAGGAATACTTGACGAAGAAGGAAAACTTCCAAAGATCAAAGGAGCGCTTCTTGCAGATGCACTTGCAACAACAGCGGGAGCTGTTCTTGGAACATCAACAACTACAACATTCGTAGAGAGTGCTTCAGGAGTATCTGAGGGAGGAAGAACAGGTCTTACAGCAGTGACAACAGCAATCCTGTTTGGTCTTGCATTGTTCCTGTCACCGATTTTCCTTGCAATCCCATCATTTGCCACAGCACCGGCATTGATCATTGTAGGACTTTACATGCTGACGAATATTACAAACATTGATTTCGATGATCTGTCAGAAGCAATTCCTTGTTATGTATGTATCATTGCAATGCCATTCTTCTATAGTATTTCAGAAGGAATCTCAATGGGAATCATCACATATGTGGTTCTGAATCTGTTAACAGGAAAAGCAAAAGAGAAGAAACTAAGTCTTCTGATGTATATTTTAGCAATTCTGTTTGTTTTGAAATATGCATTCCTATAAATGGGATTGAATGACGTCAGAAAGATATCAAAATAAAAATAGAAAAAATCAAGAGCTGGACAGAAGTATATTGAAAACTTCTGTTCAGCTCTTTGTGGTTGAAAAATGTCTGAGCAACTCTTTTAGAGCAGTTGCTCAAAGGTGTCATAAAATGTTGGGTAAGACACATCTACGCATTTACTGTCAAGAATCTTTGTAGTACCTTCTGCAACAAGTGCAGCAATACTGAATGCCATTGCAATTCTGTGGTCTAACAAAGTATGAATAGAAGCACCGTGAAGAGGTCTTCCGCCATTGATGATCATTCCGTCTTCAGTAGGTGTTACATCACAGCCCATTGCTTTCAGATTATCTGTTACAGTCTCAATACGATCAGTTTCTTTGACTTTCAGTTCGGCAGCATCTTTGATTATAGTAGTACCTTCCGCCATGGCTGCCATAACTGCAATAACCGGAATCTCATCGATCAAAGTTGGGATGATGTCTCCTTCAATTGTAGTTCCATGCAGTCTACTTGTGCGGACAAGAACATCTGCAATTCTTTCCCCACCTTCTGTACGTTCGTTAAGGAGGGTGATATCACCACCCATATCTTCACATACTCTCAAGATTCCTGCACGTGTCGGGTTGATTCCTACATTTTCTACAAGAATTTCAGAATCAGGGACGATCAGTCCGGCAGCAATGAAATAAGCAGCGGAAGAGATGTCTCCCGGAACTGTGATTTTCTGTCCGTAAAGTTCTTCACAAGGACGGATGATAGCGGTTGCTTTGGAAGAACCAATCTCAAAAGTAGAGCGGATATTTGCACCGAATTCTTTCAGCATTAATTCTGTATGGTTTCTGGAAAGACTCGGTTCTGTGACAGAGGTCTCTCCATCTGCGTAAAGACCGGCGAGCAGCAGACAGGATTTTACCTGCGCACTGGCAACCGGCGAATCATAATGGATTCCATGAAGCTGCGCAGGGGTAATATAAAGCGGGGCACATCCATTGCGGAGAATACTGGAAATATGTGCGCCCATCTGTGCCAATGGTTCAATGATTCTTTTCATTGGGCGGGAGTTCAGTGATTCATCTCCGGACAATTTAGAGTCAAACGGCTGTCCGGCGAGAATACCGGAAATCAGTCTCGTTGTTGTTCCGCTGTTTCCCACATCAAGGATCTTCTCTGGAGCACTCAGTCCATGCAATCCCTTTCCGTGTACGATAACGGAAGAATAATCGCTCTCAACTTCAATCTCAATACCAAGCTCTCTGAAACAACGGATAGTCGCGAGACAGTCGGCACCAGAGAGAAAGTTGTGGATCTGCGTTGTTCCGTTTGCAATCGAGCCGAACATAATGCAGCGGTGGGAGATGGATTTGTCTCCCGGTATTGTAACTTTTCCTTTTAATCCTGTAATATTACATAATTCCATAATCTTATTCCTCATTTCTGCTATCAGACTTCATAGATGACATAGCGATATTTCTGCAAAAGTACAGAAGCTCTGTTTGCAGAATCTTCATCATAAAATTCAATACGAAGAACTCCTTCCTCGAATTCACGGTTGTGGATGATTCCGATATTCTTGATACTGATGTTATTACTTGCAAGAATTGTGGCAATCGTAGCAATTCCACCTGTTTCATCGATGATATCACAATAAAGTGCAAACTGCTTTTTGATCGGTCCTGCAGATCCGTTCGGCATGGAGTTCCTGTAATCTTTGGAATTCTCAAACAGAGCGTACAGGGCAGGTTCATTTCCTTCATCCACAAGATCCTTTGCATGTGAAAGAGCTTCAATATATTCACCTAAGATCTGGGAGATGTTCTCACTGTTTTTCAGACAGATCTGCTGCCACATGACCGGGGAGGAAGAAGCAATTCTCGTAATATCTTTAAATCCCCCTGCGGCCAACGCTTTCATCATACCTTCCTTTGAATCCGTATCATGTACAAAATTTCACAAGTGTGGATGCAATAATATGCGGCAGGTGGCTGATCGTTCCGGTAATATGATCATGCTCGTGGTAATCCAAAATAACAGGAAGAGCTTTTAATGATGAAACAAAGTTTTTGTAAGCATCCACTTTTTCTTCCGCTACTTTAGCAGAAGGAGTCAGGATATAGTATGCATTTTCAATCAAATGAGCTTTGGAATTCATAAATCCACTCTTCTCAGAACCAGCCATCGGATGTCCGCCAATGAAATTCGCTTCCATTCCCAGACGGATCACCTCTTCGTGGATGGAAGTCTTCACGCTTCCAACATCTGTGAGAATACAGTTTTCATCCAGGAGATCTTTCAGCTGGGAAAGATAGGCTGCATTGTAAGTGACCGGTGCACAGAGGAAAATGTAGTTACATCCCCTGAAATTGTCATCAATGGATGAACAGGAAGTATGAATCGTGCCTTCCTGTATTGCCAGTGCAAGGGATTCTTTATTTTTATCGAATGCGATGATGTCGTAATCCGGATAATACTGGCGGATTGCCTTCGCAATAGATCCGCCGATAAGTCCAAGTCCGATAAATCCAATTTTTTTAGCATTCATAGTTGTAAAATCCTTTCTGTTGTTGTGCAAAACATATCTTACTATTCAGAAATCTTAAGTCAGTAAGAAACATATATTCGTATTTTAACACTTTGCTCTGTAAAAGTAAATTATTATTCACAAATGCCTCTGGTTCTAATTTTTGACCAGATAACTTTGTGGATAAAAGTTAAAATTGTATAAATTGTAAAAAATAGTTGTAATTAATCTGAATATTTAGTACAATATACCCATGGTATGTATATCAACGACAGAAAATGATGTACATAATAGCTACATAACAAGGAGGCAGCAGTATGAAGGTTTACAGAACAGACGAAATCAGAAATGTGGTATTACTTGGTCATGGTGGAAGCGGAAAGACAAGTCTTGCAGAGGCGATGCTCTACGTATCAGGTGCAACGAATCGTATGGGAAAGATTTCCGAATCCAATACGGTGAGCGATTTTGATAAAGAGGAGCAGAAACGTGGATTTTCAATCAGCACAAGTCTGGTACCGATCGAGTGGGAGAAAGCGAAGATCAATATTCTTGACACACCGGGATATTTTGATTTTGTCGGAGAAGTAGAAGAGGCAGTCAGTGCAGCAGATGCAGCGGTTATCGTAGTATCTGGTAAGGCAGGAGTACAGGTTGGAACGGAAAAAGCATGGGAGCTTTGTGACAAATATAATCTGCCGAGAATGATCTATGTGACAGAGATGGATGTGGATGATGCAAGTTTCCGTCAGGTAGTAGCAGATCTGACAGAGAGATATGGAAAGAAAATCGCACCACATTTCCAGCCGATCCGTGAGAACGAGAAACTTGTAGGATACATTAATATTATTAAGAATGCCGGAAGAAGATATACAGGCATTGGACAGAGAGAAGAGTGCGAGATTCCGGATTACTGTATGCCGAACCTTGAGATTTTGAGAGATTCTCTTATGGAAGCTGTAGCAGAGACAAGTGAAGAGTTTATGGAGCGCTATTTTAATGGTGAGGAATTCTCTGTAGAAGAGATCCGTGCAGCCATGAGAACAGAAGTAATGGATGGGGATATCGTACCGGTTGCGATGGGATCCAATGTCCAGGCACAGGGAGTAGCCAACCTGCTTTCAGATATTGTTCGTTTCTTCCCGAGTCCGGATAAGAGAACCTGTGCAGGAATCAACCGCAGAACAAACGAGATCTTTGAAGCGAATTATGATTTCGCAAAAGCAAAATCAGCGTATGTATTTAAGACAATGGTGGATCCATTTATTGGAAAATACTCTTTTGTAAAGGTATGCTCCGGAGTACTTAAAGGAGATGATGTACTTTATAATGCAGACACAGACGCAGAAGAGAAACCAGGTAAACTTTATACCATGTGCGGAAGTAAGCCGAGCGAAGTGACAGAGCTTTTTGCAGGCGATATCGGAGCAATCGGTAAACTGACAAATACAAGAACAGGAGATACTCTTTCCGTAAAGGGAACACCGGTATCTTACGCAAAGACAGATTATTCTGTACCATATACATATATGAAGTATCGCGTAAAGAATAAAGGCGATGAAGATAAGGTATCACAGGCTCTTGCAAGAATGACAGCAGAAGATGTTACATTGAAAGCTGTGAATGACAGTGAGAACAGACAGTCTCTTCTTTATGGAATGGGTGAGCAGCACCTTGAGATCGTGGCAAGTAAACTGGCGGCAAGATATAAAGTAGAGATCACACTGGAGACACCAAAAGTTGCATTCCGTGAGACAATCCGTAAGAATTCTGACGTTGATTCCAAGTATAAGAAACAGAGCGGCGGACATGGACAGTACGGACATGTTAAGATGAAATTCGAACCGTCAGGTGATCTTGAAACTCCATTTGTATTCGAAGAATGTGTCGTTGGAGGAGCAGTTCCGAAGAACTACTTCCCGGCAGTAGAGAAAGGTCTGCAGGAATCTGTAGTGAAAGGACCTCTTGCCGGATATCCGGTAGTTGGTGTGAAAGCTACTTTATACGACGGATCCTATCATCCGGTAGACTCTTCAGAGATGGCATTTAAGACAGCTACGATCCAGGCATTCAAGAAAGGATTCATGGAGGCATCTCCGGTACTTCTTGAACCAATCGCATCCCTGAAAGTTACAGTTCCGGATGATTACACAGGAGATATCATGGGAGACCTGAACAAACGCAGAGGACGTGTGCTTGGCATGATACCGGTAGCTGGAGGGAAGCAGGTTATTGAAGCAGATATTCCAATGACAGGACTGTTTGGCTATTGCACAACACTTCGCTCCATGACAGGTGGAAGAGGATCTTACGAATATACATTTGCAAGATATGAGCAGGCTCCATCTGATGTACAGGAGAAAGAAATTGCTGCAAGAGCAGAAGAAGCATAATTAAAGATTCAAGCAATATAAAGAGTGTGTTATCCGGCTGATAAAAAGGAGTGGATAGCACGCTCTTATTGCTTGTTTTAGAAAAAAACGGTAACATTGTATTTCACAAAAAAATCACAAGTTTGCGAATATGGTTGTACTTTCAAAACAAAGGTGCTATAATTCATCTGCCTGTCTACATTAGACAGGTATGTTATTGTTTATGAAATCCTGTGAACAGTGACATAAAGTGACTGTGTAGAGCAGTTATAACATTATTATAATAATATGAGGGATAGGAAAATGAGGATTATTATTATCGGTGACGGAAAGGTTGGTTACAAGCTTGCCAAGCAACTTTCCGCCGAGAAATACGACATTGTAATGATTGACAGTAATGAGAATAAGTTGAGATTTGCTATGGATCGTCTGGATATCGCCTGCGTGACGGGAGATGGCGCAGACGCAGAAGTACTTAAACAGGCAGATGTGGCGCATGCTGATCTGGTGATTGCCTGTACATCAGCAGATGAATGCAATATGTTAAGCTGTTTGATCGCCAGAAAATTAGGTGCAAGACATACGATTGCCCGTGTGCGTAATCCGATTTATTATCGTCAGATCGGACTTCTGAAAGAAGATCTGCATCTTAGCATGGCTGTAAACCCGGAACTTATCGTGGCAGATGAGATTAGCAGACTTCTGCTCTTCCCGGATGCGAGTCAGGTGGAGACTTTTGTAAAGGGACGTGTAGAATTGATTGAATTACCGGTTGCGGAGGGAAGTAGCCTGGCAGGGTTAAGCCTTGCGGAAATGTATAACCGGTTCCAGATCCGTCTGCTTGTCTGTGCAGTGGAACACGGAGATGAAGTTCGGATTCCGGATGGAGAATACAGGATGCGTGCAGGAGACCGTCTGCATATTGCGGCATCTCATAAAGATTTAGAGGCATTTTTTAAAGCAAATGGAAAGCGTAAGGACAAAATCAAAAAAGTCATTATTTGTGGAGCCGGAAGAGTTGGTTACTATCTTGCACTTCAGCTTAGCACACTTGGTATGCAGGTGAAGATTATAGAACAGAATCGCCAAAGATGTGAAGAACTTTGCGAATTACTTCCAAAAGCAACCATCATTAATGGAGATGCAACAGATCACGACCTTCTTGTAGAAGAAGGGATTGATGAAGCGGATGCATTTGTTGCCCTGACAGGGATGGATGAAGAGAACATTATACTTTCTCTTTTTGCAAAGAGTCAGAATGTGGACAAAATTGTTACGAAAGTCAATGAAGATAGACGCGCACGTATGGTAGAAGACTTTGGAATTGATAGTATTGTTTCTGTTAAAACAGCTACAGCAGACGCAATCATGAGTTATGTCAGAGCGCGTAAAAACTCTCAGGGAAGTGCGAATGTTGAGACAATGTATCAATTGGTTGATGACAAAGTTGAAGCACTGGAATTTATTGTTAAGGCTGAGACAAATTATACAGGAATTCCATTGAAGAATCTCTCGTTGAAACCGAATAATCTGATTGCATGTATTGCAAGAAAACGTCAGATCATTCTTCCAAGCGGAGAGGATTGTATTCAGGTAGGAGATAATGTGATCATTATCACGATGGAAAAACGGATTGAAGATATTAAAGATATTTTAATGTAGGTGCAGCGCGATGAATAAGAAGATGATAGTATATATTTTGGGGAAAATGATGGGAGTCGAAGGATTACTTCTTCTGATCCCAGCGTTGGTTTCCCTTATATATCATGAAAAAAGCGTAATTTCTTTTCTGATTGTAGCAGCAATCCTGCTCGCAATTTATATGGTGTTTGGAAGGAAACTTCCGGCTTCAAAGCAGATTTACGGAAAAGAAGGTTTTGTTATTGTTGGGCTTGCATGGATTTTATGGTCCGCATTCGGAGCACTTCCGTTTGTAATTTCGGGAAGTATTCCACATTATATTGATGCGCTTTTTGAGACGATTTCCGGTTTTACAACAACCGGATCTACAATCCTGGTAGATATCGAGGCTCTGCCAATGGGAATTTCCTTCTGGCGAAGCTTTACACACTGGATCGGTGGTATGGGAGTACTTGTATTTGTTATGATGATCACATCTTTGGATGATGAGAATGCAATGCCGCTCATGCGTGCGGAAGTACCGGGACCGGAGGCAGATAAGCTTGTACCAAAGGCAAGACATACGGCATCGGATTTTGTATGGAATGTACTTTGTACTGACAGCAGCAGAAGTGGTTTTCCTGCTCTTTGGCGGAATGAACCTGTATGATGCACTTTTACATGCATTCAGTACTGCCGGAACGGGAGGATTTTCTAATAGAGCTGCAAGCGTCAGCTTCTACGACAGTGCATATATTGATGGTGTGATCACAGTATTTATGATTTTGTTTGGAATTAACTTTAACTTGTACTTTTTCATATTGCTCAAAGACTGGAAATCCATTCTGAAAAATGAAGAGCTGTGGGCATATCTTGGAATAGTAGGTGTGTCAATCGCTATAATCACAGGAAATATCCTCAAGATTTATGGAACGGTTGCACATGCATTCCGTTATGCATCTTTCCAGGTCGGTTCGATCATTACGACAACCGGATTTGCAACCGCAGATTATGACCAGTGGCCGGAACTCTCGAAATCAATATTATTGGCACTTATGTTTGTGGGAGCCTGTGCAGGATCCACCGGAGGAGGTATTAAAGTAAGCCGTTTGCTGATCATTGTGAAATCAATCCGCAGAGAAGTGCGTAAGATGTTACATCCGAACGCCGTTACAATCATCAAAGTCAATGGCAAAAAAATCGGACAGGATACATTGAAGAATGTAAATCTCTATCTGACGTGTTACATTATGATTCTGATCGTATCAATTTTACTTGTTTCTATTGATAATTTTGATTTTGCGACAACATTTAGTGGGGTACTCACAACGATGAGCAATGTAGGACCAGGAATTTCAAAGGTAGGACCTGTGATGAATTTTCACCCATTCTCAGCATTATCCAAGCTGGTATTCTGCTTTGATATGCTGATTGGAAGATTAGAGATCTTCCCATACCTGCTTCTTCTTTCTCCGGAACTCTGGAGAAGAAGATTCTAGACGATTTTTGTTAATCATGTGCGGAAAAATTGGAATGAAATAGATTTTTTCGCACATTTTATTTTTATATATTAGAAAGCTTTCCTAATATATAAAAACGCTCCGCTAGGTGTCGCAAGCGACCGCCACAGACGCAAGAATGTGCCTTGGCACATTCTTTGTTCTATGGTAAAATGAAAGAACCTTGTTGAAGAAAGGAAGAGGTGAGATGAACAAATTTAAAATGAAAGTGACAGCTGTCATAGGAGTGATTCTGTTGATTGGAATCTATTACTATGTGACACTCCCGGCAATCAATATTCATGCATCGGAATTCTGGATGTATCTTGTGGTGTTGGTCATTCTGGCAGCTGTGGTATTTATCAGAAAGAAAAATTTAAACCGTTACGACTGGAAAGAGTCAAAGGGATTAAAGGTGATTCTTGGAATCCTTGCGGTACTTGTGATCGCATATGTGGCAGGAACAGTTTTGTCTTCTCCGATTGTGAATGCGAAGAAGTATCAGGAACTTTTGACGGTGAAGAATGGAGAATTTACGAAAGATATCGAAGAATTATCTTTTGATCAGATTCCATTGCTTGATAAGGATTCAGCAGAGCTTCTTGGTGACAGGAAGATGGGAAGTATGGTAGATATGGTATCCCAGTTCGAGGTAGATGAACTGTATTCCCAGATCAACTATCAGGATCAGCCGGTGAGAGTTTCTCCTTTGAAATATGCCAGCGTGATCAAATGGTTTACGAACATGAGAGAAGGAATCCCGGCCTATATCAAGATTGATATGGCAACACAGAATACGGAACTCGTAAAACTGAGTGAAGGGATGAAGTACACGACAAGTGATCATTTTAACAGAAATATTTACCGTCATCTGAGATTTAACTATCCGACCTATATTTTTAATGATCTGAGTTTTGAAATTGATGAAGACGGGGTTCCGTACTGGATCTGCCCGGTGAAGAAATACAATATCGGATTATTCGGTGGAACAACAATCGGAAGAGTTGTACTTTGCAATGCAATCACAGGAGAAACGAAGGATTATGCAGTTGAGGATGTCCCACAGTGGGTTGACAGAGTATATTCCGCAGATCTGTTAGTTGAGCTTTATAATTATCACGGAACATTGAAACATGGTTTCTTTAATAGTGTATTGGGGCAGAAAGACTGCCTGAATACAACTGACGGATACAATTATCTTGCAATCGATGACGATGTATGGGTATACACAGGTGTTACCTCGATTACCGGAGACCAGTCGAATGTAGGGTTTGTTCTGATGAATCAGAGAACAATGGAGACAAAGTTCTATGAGATTGAAGGGGCAACAGAGAGTTCAGCGATGTCTTCCGCAGAAGGGCAGGTACAGAATCTGCACTATACGGCAACATTCCCACTGCTTTTAAATATTTCCGGTGAACCGACCTATTTCATTGCATTGAAGGATGATGCCGGTCTGGTGAAGAAGTATGCGATGGTAAATGTGCAGAAATATCAGATTGTTGCAATTGGAGATACGGTCAGTGAATGCGAGGAGTCTTACACTAATCTGATGTATAAGAACGGGATCAAGACAGAAGCTGAGGATACAAGATCCGTAGAGACACTGACAGCTAAGATCACAAAGATCGCCCAGGGCGTTATAGACGGTGATTCTCATTATTATATCATGCTTGAAGGTTCGGATGAGATCTTTGATGTATCTGTTGTAGATTTTATTGATATTATCCGGTTTAATGTCGGAGATGAAGTCACAGTTGAGTATAAGAAGGGGGAGCAGGTGGATACAGTTCTTTCCCTGAATGGAAAAGCGAGTGAACAGATCAGCACAAAAGCTGCGAAAGAAGAGCAGGCAGAAGATACGGCAGGGGATTCTGCACAGACAGAATAAGAGAAAGAAGCGAAAAAAAGAAGTACAACCGGAGAACGGAAGTACTTCTTTTTTGATTCCTGAAAACATTTAATTCAGACCCAGAAGGGCGAATCCTGTGTTACACTACGTTGTAAATGCTTACAGAACTGTGCATCCAAGTGTGTCAACATCTGCAATCTCAGCTTTATCTGCGCTGACGCTGAGGTAGAAGTCAATCTTGGCATCTTCGGAAATCTTATTTAATTTCTCGATAAATGTCGGAAGACTTTCTAATGTGATATTAGCCTGCTTTAAGATACTGTCGATGAAAACAGCTTCGATATCGTGATTGCCAGCAGCCATACCATAGAGGAAACCTACGAATTCTTCTAAGGTAAGGATGTCAGGATAATCAGCCATCTTGATGACACGGATATTGAAATCTACAGAATAAGTGTCTTTGCTGCTCCTTTTAATAAATACGACATTACCGGAAGAAGTCTTAACCTTCTCGTTTGCAAGATCGATCATCTGCTGTGTTTTTCCGCTGCCTCTTGGGCCTGTGATTAAATTTACCATGGCGAATCTCTCCTTTATGTAAGTGTGTATAATGTTTGAGATTTTCTCACCTCTCAAATATTTATAAATTCATTATACACTAAAGATATGTGAGTAACAACTAAAAAATGTGTTAAAATTTGAAAAAGTTTATGCGGAATTACCATAAGAAATGAGCGGCAAGATGCTACCACGGCAATGAGAAAAGTTCTCAAAAACTGTATTGAAAATCATTTTCATTTATGTTAACATAATACTTGAATGAAAACCATTCTCAAAATAAAACTAAGGAGAACGATATGCCGACGGAAGTATTATCCTACTATCTAAAAAATAAAGATCGGAAGGTGAGGCTTGGATTTCAGGTTATATTACAGTGTGCGCCTTTTCTGAAAGGGCTTAAAGTATCTGGCCTGATTTCAATGGAAAATGAATCATATTCTGAATTGGAAGAAATGTTTTCCGGGATGGAGATCAATTTTTATAAATTATCCTGCTCAGAGGGGAAATGCCTTGTCCTTTTCTATCGCCCCAAAGAGCTGGAAGAATATATGAACCAGCCAAAACTCCGCGAACTGATCGGACAATACGGATATAAGGAAAGCAATATCGAGGAAATGCTGGCACATCTGTCAGAACGTATCTGCGAGTGTACTGCACAAGGAAATGGATTTCCGCATGAGATAGGAGCTTTTCTTGGATATCCGATGGCAGATGTGCAGAGCTTTATTGAAAAAGATGGCAAAGATTTTATTATGACAGGATACTGGAAAGTATATAGTAATCCTGAAAAAGCGAGAATGATTTTTCATGAATATGACCGAGCAAAAGATTGCGCGGTAAATGAGTATCTGGATGGGAAAAACATCCGTGAAATCGCATTGAATCAAAGAAAGTAGAGGAATTTATAAAATGAGTATATCAGTTGTATATTGGAGTGGAACCGGTAATACACAGGCAATGGCAGAGGCGGTTGTCGAAGGAATCAAAGCGGCAGGTCAGGAAGCAGAACTTCTGGAAGTAGGAAATGCAGATGCAAAAATAGTGGCGGCGGTAGATGCGTTAGCGCTTGGATGCCCGGCGATGGGGGCCGAGGTGCTCGAAGAATCTGAGATGGAGCCATTTGTAGAAGAATTGGAATCTCTTGTTTCAGGAAAGAAGATTCTTTTGTTTGGTTCTTATGGATGGGGAGACGGAGAATGGATGAGAGATTGGGCAGATCGCATGAAAAATGCCGGAGCTCAGTTGATTCGTGAAGAAGGAATCATTGCAAACGATGCCCCGGAAGATGATGTGCTTGAGGAACTTAAAGAAGCAGGAAAAGAGCTGGCAGAGTAAACAATAGTATCTTATTAATGAATATTAGTAATCTTAATTGAAAAAACTGCCGGAAATATATTGCATTTCTTATAACATAGTGCTATTCTTACTTCTATCGTGTTAAAGCACGAAAGAGAAAAATTTGTTGTCATTTACATCTGACGTAAATGACAACAATACTCAGGAGAGTCTCTTTAAAAAGAGCGCCGAAGGTGTAAGCGGTCATGGATGCAGTTACATGCCGCGAGTCTCTCAGGCAAAAGGATGGAGGAATAAAGAAATGTTTGCACAAATCGACAAAATCATCACTGCAATCGACAATGCTGTGTGGGGGCTTCCGTTAATCTGCCTCATCATGGCAACAGGTATCTTTCTAACAGCCAGACTTGGTCTTGTACAGATCAGGCATCTTGGCAAAGCTTTCAAATTCATGTTTAAAGATGAAGAAGACGGTAGCGGAGAAGTGACCAGCTTTGGGGCACTTTGTACAGCTCTGTCAGCAACGATCGGAACCGGTAATATCACAGGTGTTGCAACAGCAATCGCACTTGGTGGTCCGGGAGCGTTGTTCTGGATGGTTATCGCGGCATTCTTTGGAATGGCGACAAAATACGCAGAAGGTCTTCTGGCAATCAAATATCGCACAATCGACGAAGACGGGCATGTACTCGGCGGACCATTCTATTATATTGAAAACGGAATGGGTAAGAAGTGGACATGGCTTGCGAAGATTTTCGCATTCTTCGGAGCCGGAGTTGGTCTCTTTGGAATCGGTACATTTACACAGGTGAATAGTATTGCATCTGCAGTTAAGAACTTCTTTGATCCGGATATGGCACATACAGTTTCTTTGCTCGGAGGAAACTATTCATGGGCTACTGTGATCGCAGGATTATTCCTGACAGTGTGTGTAGGTCTTGTTGTTCTTGGAGGAATCCAGAGAATTGCAAAAGTATCTGAGATTATCGTACCATTTATGGCAGTTCTTTATGTAGGACTTGCAGTAATCATCATTATTACAAATATCACAGCTGTTCCGGCAGCACTGGCTTCTATCGTGAAATCTGCATTTACAGGAAGTGCACTTGCGGGAGGAGCAGTTGGATCCATGTTTGTAGCAATGCAGAAAGGTGTTGCAAGAGGAATCTTCTCAAACGAGTCCGGACTTGGTAGTGCACCGATCGCAGCAGCTGCAGCAAGAACAAAAGAGCCGGTCCGTCAGGGACTTGTGTCTATGACAGGAACATTTATTGATACAATTGTAATCTGTACGATGACAGGACTTTCCATCGTGATCGCCGGTTCCTGGCTGAACCCGGAACTTGAAGGTGTGGCAATCACAATGGATGCTTTCCAGAAAGGACTTCCATTCCCATCGTTCGTAGCGACATTCTCCCTGATGCTGTGTCTTGTATTCTTTGCATTCACAACAATTCTCGGATGGAACTATTACGGCGAGAGATGTGTGGAATACCTGTTTAACAGAAATAAGGCTGTTGTAATGGGATATCGTATCCTGTATATCCTTGCAGTATTCATTGGACCATATATGACAGTAAAAGCAGTATGGAATATCGCGGATATCTTCAATGCACTGATGGCATTCCCGAACTTGATTGCACTTCTTGCATTGAACGGAGTGATCGTCAAAGAGACAAGAGATTTCCATGCAAAACATAACGGATCTTATTAGAAAAAGAATTGACCGAATTATCTGTGAATTCGAAAAATAAATAGAATTATTACCTGAAATAAAACGAAAGAAAAGGCAGCCAAAGTCCTTGAATAAGGACTGTTTGGCTGCCTTTTCCGCAGGTGTGAAAGGAGAATGAGTAGACAGATAATTCATAGACAGTTTTGGTTTTGTATAACAGATGGAGTAAAGATTATCAGTTAAATGAAAAACTCAAAAAAATGTAGCAGATGTTCTGAAAATACATGATACTGTGTTTTGGGGATTGCATTATACTATATTTTGTATTAGAATAAGTATCAGAAAGCACGATAGAAACGGATAAAACACAAGATATCGTGCAAAAATAAGAAAAAAGTGAGGAGACTGATCAATGAAAATTATCAAGCGAAATGGGTCGGAAGAGACATTTGATATACAGAAAATTGTGGTTGCTGTGACGAAAGCGGATAAGGATAATGGGGAGCGTACGCTGACAGACAGCCAGATTGAAGATATCGCAGAATATGTGGAATTCAAGTGTAACAAGCTGAATCGTGCAGTATCCGTAGAAGAGATTCAGGATATGGTAGAGAATCAGATTATGGCTACCGGAGCTTTTGAACTTGCACGTAAGTATGTAAGATATCGTTATAAGAGATCCCTCGTACGTAAGGCGAATACAACAGACAATCGTATTCTGTCACTGATCGAGTACAACAACGAGGATGTAAAGCAGGAGAACTCGAACAAGAACCCGGCAGTCAACAGCGTACAGAGAGATTATATGGCAGGAGAGGTCAGCCGTGACCTGACAACAAGAATGCTTCTCCCACATGATATTGTGGAGGCAGACAGAGAAGGAATCATTCACTTCCATGATTCTGACTATTATGCACAGCATATGCATAACTGCGATCTTGTCAATCTGGAGGACATGCTTCAGAACGGAACTGTGATCAGTGGTACAATGATTGAAAAACCACACAGCTTCTCTACAGCATGTAATATCGCAACTCAGATCATTGCCCAGGTTGCAAGTAACCAGTATGGTGGACAGAGTATCTCACTTCTCATTTGGCACCGTTTGTAGATGTTTTCCAGAGAGAAGATCCGTAAGGAAGTGATCAGCGAACAGGAACTGGTCGGAATGGAATATCCAGAAGATGTGCTCAATGAGATCGTAGAGAGAAGACTGAAGAAAGAGATCACAAAGGGTGTCCAGACAATCGAATATCAGGTGATCACACTGATGACAACAAACGGACAGGCACCGTTCCTTACAGTTTTCATGTATCTGAACGAAGCAAAGAACGAGAGAGAGAAGAAAGACCTGGCGATGATTATCGAAGAGACACTTCGTCAGCGTTATCAGGGAGTTAAGAATGAAGCCGGAGTATGGGTGACACCGGCATTCCCGAAACTGATCTATGTTCTAGAAGAAGATAATATCGAAGAAGGAAGCGAATATTATTATCTGACAGAACTTGCTGCAAAGTGTACTGCAAAGCGTCTTGTTCCGGATTATATTTCCGAGAAAAAGATGAAAGAGCTTAAGAAGGAAATTGTTTCCCGGTTATGGGATGCAGAAGCTGCTTAAGCCCATGGAAAGACGAGAACGGAAACTACAAGTTCTACGGACGTTTCAATCAGGGAGTTGTTACGATCAACCTTGTTGACGTTGCACTTTCTTCCGGTGGAGATATGGATAAGTTCTGGAAGATCTTTGATGACAGACTGGAACTTTGCTATCGCGCATTGATGTGCAGACACAACCGTCTGAAAGGAACACTGTCTGACGCAGCACCGATTCTGTGGCAGTTCGGAGCACTTGCCCGCCTGAAGAAGGGAGAACCGATTGATAAACTTCTCTATGGAGGATATTCAACGATTTCTCTTGGATATGCAGGACTTTACGAGTGTGTGAAATATATGACAGGAAAATCCCATACAGATCCGGATGCTACACCATTTGCACTGGATGTTATGAAGCACATGAACGATGCATGTAACCAGTGGAAAGAGGAGACGAACGTTGCTTTCAGTATCTATGGTTCACCGATTGAAAGTACAACCTATAAGTTCGCAAAATGTCTGCAGAAGAGATTTGGCATTGTTCCTGGAATTACAGATAAGAGTTATATTACAAACAGCTATCATGTATTTGTCGGAGAAGAGATTGATGCTTTCTCAAAACTGAAGTTTGAATCTCAGTTCCAGGCACTTTCTTCCGGTGGAGCGATCAGCTATGTAGAAGTTCCGGATATGAAAGACAACATTGCAGCTGTACTTCAGGTCATCCGTTTCATTTATGACAACATTATGTATGCGGAACTCAATACAAAGAGTGATTACTGTCAGGAATGTGGATATGACGGAGAGATTCAGATTATAACAGATGAGGAAGGAAAGCTCGTATGGGAGTGTCCACATTGCGGAAACCGCAACCAGGATACACTGAATGTTGCAAGACGTACCTGCGGATATATCGGAACGCAGTTCTGGAATCAGGGAAGAACGCAGGAGATCAAGGAGAGAGTTCTGCATCTGTAGAATTGATATCCGGCAGAAATGCTGATTGTTCGTAATGGATTAATGCTGATGCGGATTGTTGAAAAGATGTAGTGAAAAATCAGATAAAGTCCATAAGAGATTAAAATAATGAGCTGTCGCGCGATAGCTCATTATTTTTGTGCGTCTTGCAAGAAATGCGGGACAGGTCAATAAATGTCCTTTGGATATTGACAAACTCTGTCCTTGGGTATTGGGGCTTTTAAAGTCCCAACTCTTTCAATAACTTCTTCTGATATTCCCTGTCGGCAGCTGCCTTGAGAATCTCATCAGTTCTGTTTAGTTCGGATAACTTCAAAAATCAGCTGATTAATCCTGTTTAAAGTGTACCCCTTGTCAAGGACAAATTAAGAAGAAGGGATTTTTATTTTCCGGCCAGTAGATGGCTATATCATTACCTTTCTTTACCTTCTTCATCTTTTATATCTGTTAAAGGGACTCGCCCTTTTATCGGATATATACCTGTTATTATATACTGGTAGTATTCATTGGGGGATAGTCTGGCCAACCTCCATTGATATCTGTCATTATTATAATAATCCATCCAGTCATCTATAACGTTTTGTATTTCTTTATATGTTGTACATTTTCGTATTCTTTCTCCTATATGATCTTTCATACGTCCAAAGAAGCTTTCCTGCGGTGCATTATCCCAGCAGTTACCTTTCCTGGACATGGACTGCCTCAGCCCTTTATCCTTTACCAATTGAATAAAGCTACAGCTTGTATAATGGCATCCCTGATCACTATGTATGATAGTATCTGTTGCAAGAGAAATTCCGTGTTTTTCAACCATCCGATTCACTGTTTCAAGTACAAAATCAACATCCAATGATTCACTCAACACATAGGATAATATCTGCTTCGTAAAAGCATCTATGATCGTTGACAAATAGCAGAAACGCCCATCATATGGAATATACGTAATATCCGTAAGCAGTATCTTTCTTGCTCCATATTTCTCAAATTCCCGCTTTACAAGATTCTCTGCAACATTATTTGTCTTTATTGCTTTTGCTATCCGTCTGTAAGGATTTGCTTTTCGTATACTGCATATAAGTCCATACTTTTTCATTAATCGTCTTATTTTCTTGACGTTCATGATTACAGGTGGTTCCATATGCAGCAATCTCATATATATTCCCTGGGCTCCTTTATCATATCCCCTGAAACTATAAGCCATTAAGATCAGTTCGAAATCAGCTCTGTCCTGCCTTTCCTTTTCATTCCGTTTATCTGCTGCTTTTACCCAATTATAATAACCAGATCTCGAAACGCCAGCGATTTCACAAAGCATTTTTACCGACAATACATTATTGGCTTTACCAAGGGTTTCATGGATGATTGCAAATTTATTTTCTGCTGTTTCCATGATTACTTTTTCTTTCTCGAATTGTCCGCAATAATAATTTTTTTTAGAAATTCTACTTCTTGTCTCAGATACAAAAGTTCATTTTGCATACGTTCTATAGACTGCGGTGACGACATGTCTTCTTCAGAGGTTGCTTTCATAGGAATTCTTTTGTTTCTATTTTCACCTTCTGTAAAACCATTACCTGACAATGCCTGATGTTTTATTCTTTGTACCAGACTATCAATTTGCTTTTGTTCAAAATATTCCAGATTATACCCAAAATCTTTAAGGATTTTTCTAGGAGCATTTCCCGCCTGATAGCTGGTCCAAAAATCTTCTTTGAATTTAATTGTGAAATATAGCTTGTTCTTGGTTACTTTTAATGTATAAGGATTCGCTTTAAGTTCTTTGATTTGTTTCGCTGTATATTCTCTCATATTCCCTCCAGTAGACATTTTTATTATACATCATCTACCAGAAGAAATCCCCACCTTTTACTGTCCATAATCCGGGTTTTTATCCCTTCTTCTTATGTCCATTTTTCAGGAACCCTTCTTCTTATCATGTCCACTTTATAGGGTATATTTTAGTTTTCTCCAAGAGATTCCCCTTCTTTTATGCCTTCTCTTATGCCTTCTTCTCTTTTTTCATCTAATTCATCTTTCATTAATTCTAATAACGCATTACACATATCTCGTTTTCCCTCCTTTAGCCGATTCTCGTTTGCTTTTACTATAATCTCCATAACAGACTGATACAACTGATTCTCCTTGTTCTTTTTATAATCCTCTAAAAGCTGTCTGGTAACAGACATATCTTCCAGGGTATCTGTCAAACTATATAACCAAAGATTTTTCTCCGGTGACAACTGATTTGTTACAAGAACCTGAATCGGTAAGATATCTCCAATTACATAATAAATCCCTTCTTCCGGATTATCAATAGTGTAG
>ENA-OQET01000126-OQET01000126.1-human-gut-metagenome-genome-assembly--contig:-NODE-126-length-40152-cov-5.662736_pt1 | contig 40152 bp, 29 predicted proteins | sample MGYA00242800_ERZ504645 | MGnify/ENA primary metagenome ERZ504645 (study PRJEB26092, sample SAMD00036308) | human gut metagenome | host: Homo sapiens | study: EMG produced TPA metagenomics assembly of... | reverse complement strand
AACAGTACGACCAGTCCGATGAAGGTGATGACGACAAGACTGCCTGCAATCACTCCGTTCACCCTGTTCTTACGTACCGTTTGTTCGGAAGTCAGTTTGTGTTCTTTCAGTACGACATCCTTGCCATCGGTTGCGGATGCTTCGTGTACCTCCTTCATGTTCTGGGTATAGGTCTGCTTCTCGCTATTATCCAACTGGTCGGCAACGAACGACTGTAGCTTGTCATTGTCGCAAACGAATTCGGTACAAGCGGCACCTTTTTCGCGTGTGATTTGTGCATGCAGGGAAGCAGTGGTTTTCAGTTGCTCATCAGATGCTTTCCAGTAACCTTTGCGGGCGCTTTCCAGCATGACGGCTGTCATAGCCTGGAATGCGGCGGGATTGACGCGGAGGAAGTACTCGTGAATGCCCAGCTTATTCTCATCCTTTATATACATTCTATACAAGTCATTGAACAGTTCTTTGTCCATGGCCGACGGACGCATGACGTGCCAGCCGAAGATGTTGCGGAAGATTTCGCCGAACATCTGCGCCGAACCTTCCCCGCCTTTCATCCGCTCTTGTATAAAGGTAGGGTTCAAGATGGTGGAACGTGTCTCTACGGCAATGGCCTCTTTGGCATCCTGCATGCGGCGGTTGGTCCGGTTGCGGTAGTCTGCCATATAAGCATCCGGTTCCTTGCCGGTCACGGTTTTGACGGTGAGCGAGAGTCCACCCGTAAATTCGTATACATGATCCAGGGAGATGGGGCCCCATGTGTTACTTTGACGGGGCTGGATGACAACATCCGTTTCGGACAGTGCCGAGGCAAACAAACCTTCCTGGACGTCTCCCCAATTTCCGTCGTCCCCATAAGAGGCACCCATATTGTTGAGGTATCCTTCGGCTATCTCCTTTTCGCTTTCCCACGAGCCGCTGTGCTCGGTATAGGCCATCATACCGGTACTGTATCCACTGTTGATCGGTCCGAATACACGCATCACAGACATTTCACGGGCACGTTTGGGGGAAGTTCCCTTTTCTACCAGTAATTTTTCCTGCAACAGTGTACCCGATGCCACATAGTTGGGATAGGTCTCATCTCCGGCTTCCGATACCAGACGTATAGCATCGGTCAGTAACTTCAAGCGGGAACCGGCTATGTCGCGTAGCTGTCCGGACACTTGTACCAGCACATTGATGCGCGGACGCCCCAGTTCTTCACTGGGCACCAGTTTCAGGTCAACCACTCTGCCTTGGGCGTCGCGTACGGGTTCTACTCCCAGCATCCAGAATACCTGGGCCAGCGTAGCTCCTTCCGTATTGATGAATTCGCCTGCCCAGAAGGTATAGCTTACTTTCCGGGGATATTCGCCGTGCTTGCTGATGTACTGTTTTAAAGTCGCTTCTGCCAATCGCTTTCCATCTTCCCAAGCCCTTGGGTTGGGAGTATTCTCGGCGTTGATGCTGTACATGTTGCGTCCGGTGGGCAGAACGTTCGGGTTCAGTACGGGGTCACCTCCCGGCGCAGGGAATACGGTTCCTCCGCTGAGTGCACGCACCATGGCATTCTGTTCGTTGACGGGGGAGGCAAGCAACTGTTCGCGATAGAGTAGGGCGGGGCGAAGCTCCGGTGCTACAGATGCAGTATCCTTGGGCAGATTCTGGAGTAAGGCGGTCAGTCTTTTCCTGGCGGCAGGCAAGTAGTGGTGGGCTATATAGGTGAAGTCTTGCAACTGCTCTGTGGTGATTTTGCCTTTATCGCGGTCCTTGCGGGCCGTTTCGTATGCCAGCGGGTCGGCAGCGACGGCGAGAGTGGTAGTCAGCAGGTCGCGGTCAGAATAAGGCTCGTTCATGGTGTAGTACGCACCCAGTATCTTTTCGTTGGCTATCTCTTCGGTGAAGGCATCCAGACGTTCCAACTCCTCGGCTGTATAGGGTTCGCCGGATATGGAATCCAGATTGAGGTCGCGGTGCAGCCCCAGGCGCATGGCCTCTTTTTTGATGCTCATCCCCAGGGTACGGTGTTTGGTAGTCCCTTCGTCCAGTACTTTATGAATATCTTCCAGCAAGGCCGAATAGCGTTGGCGCATACCACTTTCCACATAGGGTGGAGTGAGGTGGGTGACCAGTACGGCATGTGTCCGGCGTTTGGCAATGATACCCTCGCCTACGTTTCCGGTGGTATAGAAATAGAAGTGGGGAAGGTTGCCAATCAGTACATCCGACCAGTCGGACTGTGACTGGGCCACATTCTTTCCGGGAGTATATTCCAGGTTGCCGTGGGTGCCGAAGTGAATCACCGCATCTGCCTTGAACCCTTTTTGCATATACAGATAAGGAGCCAGATAACTGTGGGGCGGCGCCACCGGCATACCGTGCACCAGTTTGAACTCATCATCTCCCAATGCCGGGCGGGGCTGGGGGAAGAGCAGGATATTGCCGAATTGCAGGCAGGCAATGGCGATACTATCTTTTGTTGCCAGCAGGTTACCGGGGGCATCTTCATATCTGTCCGTCACTTCCTGATATTTCTCGGGAAGGAGTACTTCGTGTGCCCATTGTTCGTATTGCTCGGTAGACAACCATACCGGGTGTGCCGTTTTCAAAAACTGTTCTTGCGCCCCTTTGGCATACGAACCCATGACGGCACCGTCACGATGTATTTGCTTGCCGAACTCCTCTACAGTGGCAGGCAGTCCGCTGACATCGTACCCTTCCGAACGCAGGCGTTTCAAGAAGTTATAGAGTGAAGGAATCACTTCCATACCGCTTGCCAGCAGGGCGTCTTTTCCCGGAGTCTTGAAGTAACAGATAGCAACGCGCTTTTCTTTGTTGGACATGTCTCTCAAGGACATGTACTTGGTAATATGGTCCACTACGGCATCTATCCGTTCATTCTCGGCGGTGTACAGATAATATCCCTGCTTGTTTTCGTTTTGGGTGGCGATGCAAAGGGGCAGCATGCCTCCGTCTATCTCCGGCACCACTACACGGGCGGTCAGTGTGCCGCCGCTGACGGGGGTATTCGGGTCCAGCCATTCCTCGTGGGGCTGAATCAGTGGGAAGGGCATGAATAAAGGAATGTTTTCCTGGTGCAGCCAGTTGATGAGTGAGTCATTGCCCAGCCGTCCCATAGGCAGGTAGACTACTGCATCGGGATGGAGGGTGCGTATCATATCGGCACGCGGTTGGCCTCCGGCAGTGAAAGGATAGACATTGAAGCCTGCTTGTGTCAAACGCGTGATGAGGGAATCTACGTGGGCACGGTTTCCTTCCATCGGAAAGTTGAGTCCGGAAATCAGGGCAAGGTTGCGTCCGTCCTCATGGTAGAGATTTTTTTCTTTCAGATAGGCAGTCACCTCTTGCGGAGTACTGAAGTAGCAGCCGTATTCGCGGTGGTAGAACATGTTTTCCAGCAATGGGATGGGAGGTTCGTAATCTTGGTATCCCCACCGGTGGGGAGTGGCGATGTGGCGCAGGTAGAGTAAGGCATTCCGGTAGTTGTGTTTGTTGCCGTTCCTGAGATACTCCCGTAGCGTATGCTGTTGTTCATTGGTAACATTGTGATTGAGGGAGAGGGTGAAATTTCGTAACGTATTCGTAAAGACCGGTACTCCGCTGGCACCCACCCGTTCCACTTCGGCAATCTGGCCGTCATCAAGGTATAGCCCTCTGCTGTACATCACGATGGCATCATAGCCGGAAAGGTCCTTCACCTCTTCTTTTTTTATGCAGGTAACTTTTATCCGAGCGCAGTCATTGTTCAGGGCAATGTCGGTCGCTTGTGCCAGGGTTGCGTTGATAATAAGTATACGTGTAGGAGCAAACCAGTACTGATAGGCCGCAAAGCTACAGACAATCAATAGGGCTATACTGCTGAGGAATATTCCAAGTCTTTTCTTATTCATACAAGTTTATTCTCGTTAATAGTGTTTTGTCTTTTATGACATTTTCTTCTTATATAATTCACACTTAACGCCACACCCGTGATGCAAACGGCTGTACCTCCAAGCAGCAATACCCAAAGCACAGTCTTGCGCAGGGTGGCATTGGAGTTCAGACCGGGCAGACGCATGCGGTGCAGGGCTGTATAGCTCCAGTATTTCCAGCGGGAGGAAGTGTCTGTATGGCGGATGATTCCCGTTTCCGGGTGAATGTAATAGACACTCCGGTCCGGGTCGTCCACCACTATCTTCCAGACGGGAAGCTGGGGACGTCCGCGATACATATTGCTCATGTCGCGATAGTAGGTCTCGAAATGTTCGAGCCGGGAGATGCGTATGCCGGGGATATGTTGTGAAGAATCACGCCGGGAGGCATAAATGCTTTCCACGCCTTTCAGGATTTCTTCTTCGGAGAGTTGCAACGGACGCGGCAGGCTGTCGGTGGCATCGATGTAATATTCGTTTTTGCTGTCTTTTACGATGTAGTAGGGATGTTCGCGGAAGTTGCGCCACTCTATCTGCAAAGCTTGGGGATAGGCGGCTATGATACGGCGGTAGTCCAGGGGATAGTTTTCCGGGCGTGGGCCACGGGCATGGAGTATGCGCGTAGGGCTGCCTTTCTTCAATGCCGGTTTATGAATCCATTCTGGGATATCTGCCAGAGACATCATACCACTGAAAGTAAAGGTCAGTACAAAAATGCCGAAAAGAATTCCGCTGACGTAATGCCAGTGATACCATCTTTTACGGTAAGGGGAGAATTTGGAGTGACGGTTGTGGTGTGTTTTGCGCCATACATCTACAGTTACCCAGATGCCGGCAATGACCATGAGACAACCCAAGGCGGAGAGCCAGATGACAGTTTTGGTCCAAAGGACGGTATCCTGCCGCAACCAGGTGAAGTATACCCAGTGGGGAATGGCACCCAGCCATGCCCAGAAGCGTTCGCTTCTGTTGGAGAACTGCAAGGCCTCACCGTTTTGTGAACTCAGATAGAGTTGTGTACCGGCTTCGTCGGCAAAGTATATTTTATAAATGGGCATTTCCTTTTTCAGTTCAGCGAAGGGAATCCATTGGTCCAGAGAGTGGAGGGTGTCGATACGGGTAATGGGAGAAGAACACCACAAAGCTGCTGTCCGGTGCAGGTGCTCACTGTCCAGAGGTGGTCGTGAGATGGCGGAATCAGCAAGGAAATGGAACGTACCTTTTGTGGTGCTAAAGCTGAACTCGGGGTGTCCGGCATTGAGGTTTAGCATCGTGGACCTGACCTTTACGCCATGAGGCAGACGGGCCGTGACGGAGGAGATGTCCGGAAGTGAATCTCCGTTTTGGGAGAGCATTTCCAGCTTTTGCATTTTCTCTTTGGCGCTGACACGGGGAAAGCGGTGGTACATCATCACGAAGGCGGAGAGGAACCACATAAGAAATAGGATACAGAGCAAAGTGCCCAGTATCCTATGAATAGAGTACATCAGTTTGGTGATAACATTCATTGTCGTTCGCGTTTTTCCTGCAAAAGTACAAGATGATTCAAGAACACTAAATACCCACTAATGGGTATATTATTCAGTGTCTTTTCCGGCAGCATAGGCCGCCTTCTTCGTCATGATGTCCAGCATGCGGTGCTTCAGTCCGAAACGGATATGGTCAATGAATATTTCTTGAATTTCCGGAATTTGTCCCAGTCCTTCCAGTTGTGCACTGACGGTGAAGCCTTCTTTCTCGAGCATCTCCTTCCACTCTCCGGCAATGTCGTTTTTGGCATGGTCTCCGGCAACAAACATGAAGGGTATGAGGGTCACACGTTTGGCTTTCCCGGCTTTCAGTTGTGCCAGCATGGTGTCAAAGGTAGGATAACCTTCGATGGTGCCCACATGGAAATTGGTCAGTCCGCCTGCTTTCAGCATATAGTCCATCTGACTGTAGATGGCAGTGGCAGGAGTATAAGTGCCGTGGCCCACAAGCACGAAGTTTTCTTTGGCAGCCTTTTTGCCTTGTGCCGGGACGTTGTAGCGGTTGCCCAGAATATCTGCCACCTTCTCTGCATCTTCTATAGAGTAGAGCAGGGGAGTACCTACGCGTATTTCCTTGAAGAAGGGCAGTGCGCTTTCCACATCCCGGAGGAGTGATTCCATTTCTACTCCGTCAATGATGTTGGTGCTCTGCACGATGAGGTGTGTGTAACCTTCGCTGCGCAGTTTCAGCATGGCATCCAGTGGAGTCAGCTTCGTGATGCCGCGCTCTTTCAAGCGGCGGATAATGATGCGCGACGTATAGGCTTCTTGGAACTTCAACTCCGGGAAGGCAGCTTGTGCCTTGGCGTTGATGGCATCAATGGTCAGGGCACGGGTATCGTCGTGCGTAGTGCCGAAGTGCACCATGAGCAGGGCGGCTTTGTCGCCGGGTTTCATACTTGCAAGCATATCACTGTGCTCGTAGTTGCCTCCCCCGTGCGCATGGCAGAGGAGGAGGAAATTACAAAGGAATAAAAAGACAAACAAATTCTTCATAAATACTGATGCTTATTTTAATCGTTCTCTATGACACGTATCATATCGAAGCAGAAGCGTCCGTCCACTTCGGCTCCTTTCTCTACATTACCGGTCTTGATGTCATAGATGTAGATAACGGCGTTGGTATCTTTCTCAGTGTTTACACCAATGTATGCTTTGTTGTTAAAGATGACAGAACGCTGTGAGAAGCGGCCGCCGCTGTAACCGATTTCCTTGCCATCATAGCTCAAGCGTGTCTTGGTTCCGGTGGCAAGGTCGAGGATAGCGTAGTAGTGAGAGTAAGCGTCGATGCCGGGTTGCTTATCTGCAGCGGGTCTATCGGCATTGTCATTACGTGCATACACTAAGGCTTTGTTCCCTTCCAGATATTGAACGGTCAGCAATTTGCCGTCGGCATTGGGATAGCCGTTGTAGGAAGCGTCGAATTCTGTTTCGCCTTTGTTGATACGTAGCAGGATGCCTTTGAAAAAAGCGTTATCTTCTTCGTGGAAACAAGCTAGGTAGAGATTGTCTGCCTCGTCGTACATTACGCAGTTTTGCATCAGTTCTCCGTAAGCGCTTCCTGCCATTTCGCATTCGATGGGAGAGAGCACATCTTTTTCTACTTCCATGGTAGAGGGGTTGATAATGGCTGTATGGAAGTTAGGCTCTTGCTGGTCTATATTCGTCAAACCGTCTGTCTCTTTCCAATAGTAGAAGTAGTACAATCTGTTGTCTGATTTGCGGTAGGTGAGGATACCGGAGCTTGTCAGTTTGAGCCAGTTGGTGGGGGCTGGTATGTTGAGTTCACCTTCAGCAAGGATAGTCAAGTCCTCTGCGTTCAGTTTCGTATAAAGAATCTTGTCCTTCTTGCCATTGGTAGACATGATGACGAGTGTGTTGTCATCAATCCAGGCATGTGTGTAGGAACGTACCTTATAGCTGTTGGCCTTGAAAGGACGTTCTGCAATAACCTGAACTGCATTGTTCTTGATTTGATATTTTACGAAACGGTCGTTGGTTGCGGGTATTTGGTAGTAATATTTTCCTTTTGAGATAGTCTCCATGGAATAATCTCCCAGTTCCGAACCTTCTCTTTTCACAGTGATGACACCCTGCTCTGCGGCCAATGAGTTGACGCTATGGACAATAGTGGTATTCTTGCTACTCATCCCACCGTGTTTGTCTACGGTGACAAATAGGTCGAAGTGATAGTTATCCTCATTGACTTCCGGGTCGGGATTAGGATTAGGTTCCGGGTCATCATCGGAACACGCTGTGAATGACAGTGCCATCATGGCAGCCATAAAGGCAATCAGTGTAAATTTGAATTTTCTCATTTTGAATGAATTATTAAATGATTAGTTAATGAATAGTCTGAATTTAGCAAAAAAAGCACGTCCGGGCTTCTGCAGCTTGTAGTTGTCATAGACTGTCTTGTCGAGGAAGTTGGTACACTCCAAAGCCAGATTATAGCGTCCGCGTCTCCATGAGTAAGTGATGTCGGCATTACAGATGTGCTGGGCGGGAATGCGTGCCTTGTTATCATATGCGCCGTAAGCTTCCCAGGTCAGGAAGTACCAGTGTACCCATTGATAGGTACAACCCAGGCGCAATCTGCTTTCGGGCAGGGCAATGTTGCGGAAGGTATAATAAGCCTCTACGCTACCGAATAGCCACGGGCGGTTGGGCACACGGTTGTTATAGGTGGCAGAGGGCTTTCCGTCACCCTTGTACTTCTGCTGGTCGCGAGTGTCCTGGTAGCTGACGTTTGTGGCGAGTTGCAGTCTGCCTTGCCAGTCGTAGCGCATTTCCCCTTCCGCACCTTTTACATGGACAGCCGGGACGTTGGTATATTGCATTGTACCCTCTTTCTCGGCAATGCTGGTCTGAATGTAGTTGTCTACCTTACGGAAAAATCCGCTCATCTCATAATAGAATGTATGTCCATTGCCCGGGTGCCATGTGCCGAACAGAGAGGCATTGAAGTTGTTGCTGTTTTCCGGTTTCAGTGCCACGTTGGCATAGATGGTGGTACCGTTTCCCAACAGCTCGCGGGCGATGGGCAGTCTTACGCTATGCTCGTAGGATACTTTGATGGATAAAGGTTCCACGATGATATACCGGAGTCCGGCACCGTAACCCAGGTAGTTCTTGGTGGTGGAGCCTTGCACATCCTTCGAGCCGGTCACGCTGGATTGGTCGGTCTGCCGGATATTGGGATGGTTGATGTAGTCTTTTATGAAGAATACGTTTTCCATCTTGCCATCCAACAGAGACTGGTTGTAGGAGAGTCCCAGGATATGTTTGGTAACCACATCTTTTGACGGCTCGAAGCTGGTATCAAGGTCATCGAAGCGGTCGTTTCCGGTACGGCTCAAATGGTAGTTCAGATTAAAGCTGTGATGGGTATTCAGCTGATAGTCCAGGTTGGTGCGCATAATGGTGAGCGGACGCTTGTAGTGGCGCATGGATGGTTCTTTGCCCATAATCTCGTTGCGCTGGCTCACGATGTATCCTCCGTCCCAATAGTACTTCCGATAGGCAGTGTCCACGGTCAAGGAATGGTCCCAGGTGTGGGAGAGGGAGGCATTCAGTTGCATATTCTTTAGGATGAAGTTATATTTTTGATAGCGGGCAGAGATGTTCCAGGAATCGGAATTCCTTTCTGCCATTCCGTATACTTTGTTTTGAACAGACCCCGTCTGCAGTTCCTTGTCTGTTTTTGAATAGGAGGCGGAAACAAAGAAAGCATCAGCCCAGAATTTGTTGACAAATCCGGCTTCCACCTGTGCCAGTAGCGAGAAGTAGCCGTCATGAAAACGCTTGGGATTGCCATATATGAAGTTGTCCCCGCTTTCGTCGCGCATCTGTACATTCTTCATTCTATAATCGTTTTTGGAGTAGTTGATGCCAACGGTGGGCCGGACTATTAGTCCGGTTTTCTTTTCTACGAACTGTGCATTCAAGTCTGCCTTGTGGGTATGGAAGGAGCCGATGCCGTAAGATACATCCAGATAATCCTTTTTTTCCTGCTTTGTAATGATATTGATGGCGCCGCCCAGTGCATCTGTTCCCAAGCTGGCAGGGACTACTCCTTTGTATATCTCAATCCGGTCTATGATGTTAATGGGTAAGTTGGCGAGGGAAACACCGCTTCCTTTGGTGTCCAGTGGCATTCCGTCCAAAAAGTAGCGGACTGAATTTCCGGACAAGCCGTTGATGGAAAGGTCGAAGTCCGAGCCAACCCCGCCTTCCTCTCTCACCTTGATGCCCGTTGTACGGTTCACCAGGTCGTTGAGGTTATTCAGTGAGTTTACTATTGGCTTGATGTCGAGTGCATTGACTGCAAAGGCCCCTTCCTTCACTTTCTGCGTTTGGGTCTTTCCGTATACTTCGACAGAGTTCAATGCTACGGAGCTTTCCTGCAATGTAAAGTTCTGTTTTTTATCCTGCCGGATGTCGAGGGATTGTTTCACGGTTTGGTAGCCCAGAAAGGAGACAACGAAGGTATGTTTGCCCGGAGTGACTTGCAGTGAATATTTCCCCTGGTCGTCCGTATAGGTGCCGGAGGTGGTGTTTTCCACTGCGATGGTGGCTTGGGCAACCGGTGTTCCGTGTTGGTCGGTGACTTTTCCGGATAAGGTGACCTTATTCTGTGCCATACTACCTGCAGGAAGTAGGCAGATAAATGTAAATAGCAGTCCTGTGATGAATTTCATTTCAATTCCTTATAAGCGTTTGTAACTTGCTCTCAAGGAAAAAATGAACAAAGAGAAAGATTTCTTTATATGGATAAAGAATACCCCGACTCCATGTTTTGTTGCTTTATTCCCCGAAAGCACTAAAACTATATTGTCTTGGCAGGTCTTCTGACTTATCCCTCTTTGAATGCCTTCCCATCCGCCGGGCGGACAGTGGCTTGTAGAATATTCAAAGATTTTGGAAGGATTTACAGCAGCGGGTCTGTTCAGGATTTGCACCTGATTCCCTTTTTCATCACTCATCTCCAACAGATTCGGGAGAGGTGAAACCAAAACTGGGACAAAGGTAACAAAAACACTTAATAAATGCTCTATCTTTGCAAAAAAAAAGAAGTGTTCAATAGGGAGGAACAGCTCAAATGAATTTCTTTTCAGGAAAGTCTAAAGTTATGGTTGTGTTTTCAAAAAGCTCTGCATACCGCTTAGCTTTCGTGGAGATTAGTAATCTAAATACATTTAACTGGAGTTGTCTACTGACGTATGCCCCTTCCCGGTTACTCTCTTTCAATACTAAGTGCGGACACTTATCCCATAAACCTATATGTTCATAAAAAGAGGTGTTTTCTTGAGAACAGGTGAACAGACCGATATCAAATCTGTCACATTGTATTATCCATTCGGTGACTTTCTTTACTAAAAAGTTTCCTATTCCACGCTTTCTATATTCCGGATGTGTACAGACACAACTCAGTCCGCACATTTTAAAAGATTCATCCTTGACGTTGATAGGCCATGAAACAACTCCTGCATAGCTGATAATTTCACTTCCTTCCATAGTACAGAATGATATTACATTCATTTCCGCAGGATGAATATCTTTTGTGTCTTTATCATCCCAGACCAAATAGAATAGCTGTTTTAGTGATTGCCTATCTTGTTCTGTAATGTCGTTGTATGGAAAACTCTTTATGGTCATTGGCTTTCTATGTATTTACAGAATATTTTTTTATTGACAAATATAAGGAATGCCTTGTTCATGGCAAAAAATGAGTTGTTATTTGTTGCCAATTAGGGTAGAAAAATAATAGTAGAATGAGGGGAGTTGTTATTAAGTTGGAAAAGATTTTAATAATTTTGTTTCTTTTTATAAAAATAATAATACCTTTGCCCCTGTTTTGGTGAAACAATAGTATTTCTAGCTATTTGTTTAAAAGGGAATCCGGTGAGAAGCCGGAACAGTACCCGCTACTGTGAACACCTTAATAAAGAGGAATATTCTATCTACATGCCACTGTCGTAAGACGGGAAGGTTTTATTCCTTGGGTGAAGTCAGGAAACCTGCCAAAATAAACTATTGGATGCTATTTCCCGGGGTTAGGAAATGGCTGAAGGTTCTGGTCGAATCAACAAGAAGGTTTGTACTTTTTAAGTGGGCAGGTGAAAATCTGTTCTCCGTTGTTTGCTGTGAGCATACATGTACATCTCTGCTGTTTTTCGTATCAGGTTCCTAACAATAATAATCAAAATATGTAAAAGACAAAACCATTGGTTTTAAACTAAAATTTTTATAAGTTTATGATTAGAAAAATCGTCTTTAATATCCATTTGATATTGGGATTATTGCTTTGTGTGCTTTTTCTGATGTGGTTTCTTTCAGGATTTGTGATGATATATCATAGTTTCCCAAGAGCCTCTCAAGAGTACAAACTGCAAAGACAGCAACCGCTTCAAGGTGCATTGCCGGCAATAGATAGTATAATAGCTTATGTGCCGGACTCTGCCAAGTTACAATCTCTCTCCATAGAGATGCGTTTTGATCGTCCTGTGGTTAGTTTCCGCGGGAAAGACGTACCGGGAGATAGGTATTTGGATACATTGGAACCTGTGGAAGACTTTAATGAGGAAGTGCGGCAGAAAATAATAAGCCTATGGTGCGACGCTTCTGTCCATCGCATTGATACTTTGCAGGAAGTGGACCAGTGGATACCTTTCGGCAGGTTAAGTGAGGAAATGCCGATTTATAAATATTATTTTGATGACCCGGAGCAGCATCAACTTTATATGACTTCCCGCGATGGAAGAGTATTACAGTTTACGGATAAAAACAGCCGGTTCTGGGCATGGTTGGGAGCAATCCCGCATTGGGTATATTTCACCTCATTACGTCAGCATCAGACGGCTTGGATAGAATTTGTCAAGTGGGCTGCTGGAATAGGTTGCATTATGTGTTTTGCCGGACTTTGGTTGGGTATTCAAGACTGGTGGAAACAACGCAAGCTGGGCTATTTTCGCCCTCCCTATCGTAAAAGTTGGTATAAGTGGCATTTTATCAGTGGTGTGTGTTTTGGCTTGTTTGCCATTACTTTTGCTTTCAGCGGACTTATGTCGCTGACAGATATGCCGGACTGGATGAAGAAAGCTCCGAAAGAGAAGCAGAAGCAAATGTTTTCCGGACGTTTCCGTCAAGACAGTATGTTACCCGTCGAGGCTTATGCACTGGACTACCGGACTGTGCTGTCCACCTCTGATTCAATAAAGAGAATTACTTGGAGCAGCTGGCGAAGAAATCCTTATTATAAAATCAGAATGAACAATACTGTACAGAACATAGATTCGTCAGACACTATTTCCGTACGTCCTTTTCGGTTGACTGAAGAGATGATCCGTATGGATGTCAGACAGCAGTTTGGTGACAGTGTTCGTTGGAAAATGGACTTACTTTCTGAGTATGATGCCGATTATTATGGTAAAAAGAAGGAGCGCAATCCGCTTCCTGTTTATCGGGTAATTGTAGACGACGACATGCATACTCATCTGTATTACGATCCAGAGAATATCTCGCAAAGGCGTATAGATGATGATGGACGTACCCGTAGGTTTTTATACAGTGGCTTACATAGTTTGAATATCAAATATCTCACAGACCGTCCCATTCTTTGGAATATTGTCATGTTTACCTTAATGATAGGTGGAACTTTCCTTTCTTTGACGGGGGTAGTCTTATCCGTTAAATGGATTCTTAGGAAGATAAAGAAGTTTAGGAAATAGGTAATAGATTTTTTAATTTAAGATGTAAAGATGAACAAGAAAGTATTTTTAGTATTAGCTGCCGCTTGCCCATTATGGGTGTTTGGGCAGAGTAAAAGTCTCACAGACAGCATTTTTAAGATTAATGAGGTGGAGATTACGGCCAAGCAGAAGAGACCTTTGCAAGACCAGCCGGTAGATATGTTGAATATGGCTGTTCCGTTGAAGTATCTCCCCATGACTGTAACCAAAATAGACCGTGTCACCCTGCAGCGTAAGCATATCACTAACATGGAAGATGCTGTACGTTTCTTGCCTGGGGTCGTTTTAAGTTCAAATCAGTTAGGAGCCTTCCAGCGTTACAGTATTCGTGGAACTTCTGATGCCGTGATTGCTTATGACGGTATACGTGATGAACGTTCTTTGACGAATACAATACCTTTCGGCGACCTTTCTTCGGTTGAGTCCATAGAAGTTATCAAAGGGCCGGCTTCCATATTGGCAGGCCATTCTGTGATGGGTGGGATTATCAACATCATTCGTAAGAAACCATCAGAACGCTTTACGGGTAATGCCAGTATAAGCTATGGTAGTTGGGAACAAAAAGAAGCTAACGTGGGATTTGGTGGCAAGTTGGCAGGGCCGGTAAATTATCGTGCCAATATTTACTATGCCAACGGTGATGGTTATCGTATGGTAAATGCAGACCGCTTTTCCGGAATGTTTGCTATCGGCTCTCAAGTCGGTAAGAAAGGATATCTGGATGCAAGTGTCAATTTCAATGATGACCATTATACCACAGATATAGGCGGTGCTCCTACCATGCCCGGAGATGTCTATAGCGTGGACGGAGACAGACTGTTTGCTAAAAATGGTGAACGTAACCCGCTTTGTGACTATGAAGATGTATTTAATGACATCGCCAACAATAGCATGCGCCGCCGCAATGTGGATGTACTGGCTACTTATACTCACGAATTGACGGACTGGCTGACCCTGCGTGACCGTTTTTCTTATAATCACAGTAACTTGGACTACTCTTGTGTCGAAAAAGTCAGTTACCGTACCAGTGATAAACCTATATATGACTGGTATTACAAAGATAGTAGAACCGGAAACATAAAATATATAGAAGTGGATTCAGTACGTAGCGGAGATCCTCTTTGTTTTAATCCCGACCATCGTACTACCAGCAATATGCTCGATTTTACCGGTAAGTTCGAGACTGGCAACGTCAAGCATAACTATACACTTGGATGGACTTATTCTTATTTCAATTTCACCCAATATAACGGTTATGGCGATGGAGATGTGTGGGGACCGGGATTGAATGAAATGGTGTCTGTTGCTGATCCCCATTATGTACGTGACTGGTGGGACAGTAAAGTTTCTGCCGCTTCCATCAGCCATTATACTACGAATGCGATTTACCTGACGGATGTTTTTGATATTAACGAACACTGGAAAGGTATGCTTAGCGGTCGTTTCGATATCTATAGATACAAAAAGGCAACAGCGACTATCAGTGACGGACGTCAGCATTATGATGATGCCAATCGTACAGACTGGCAGAAAGTTTCAACTTCTGCCTTTACCTACCGTGCCGGATTGGTGTATTTGCCGATTCCAGAAGTCTCGCTTTATGCTTCTGCCGCTTCTTTCTTCAAACCATATAATACCATGTATAATAAAGATGTGATTTATTATGATCGCAACGGGCACGAATTTATTCCAGATGATGCCGGTGGTGAAGTATTCAAGCCGCAGCGTGGTAATCAGTTTGAATTCGGGGCACGGTATGAAAGCAAGTGGATAGATGTAAATGCCAGTGTCTATTATATCCGTAAATTTAATGTAGTAACCAAGATTGGTGAACAGACCGTACAGGAAGGCGACGAGGTGATAAAGAAGACGGTACAAGCTCAAGTCGGTCGTGCCACTTCCAAGGGATTTGATTTTGACATTACACTGCATCCTGTGACCAATCTTCAGATTGTAGGAGGTTTGGGATGGTCCGATTATCGCCAGATTGCCAGCAACATGGATTGGATTCCTCAAGATGCAGACTGGGTTACTTTGGACGAGGATGGAAAGATTAATATTCGTGCAACTGGTGTTCCGCGTACTACTTTCTATACCTATGCTGACTATACCATTCCACGTGGTATACTGAAAGACTTTTCTTTCCATTTAAGTGGTACCTTCACCGACCGCATATATAGTAGTATTGAAAATAATGTTTATGATCCGTCACGCTATATTGTGGATGCAGGCATTTATTACACTATAAAAAATAGTATAACATTGTCTTGCAACATCAATAATATTTTCAATAACCATTACTTCAGTAGTGCTACAAAACTTGCAAAACCCCGTAACTTTATAGCAACCATCGCTTATAATTTTTAACTCTAATAAGTAGTGGCAGAATAATCTTTTATTCAATGGTTACCTCTTGAAATAGTGTTTGTATGAGGATGGCACATTTTCCGAAAGAAAATGTGCCGTTCTGTTTTTTTTATCTGTCTGAACTATATAGTTTTTGTAGGATAAATCTTTTATAAGGAATGCTTCGTTCATGAGTTGTTATTTATAGTAAATGGAGGTTGAAAAGTAATTGATAAGATTTCCTTGGATAATGCTTGGATTTCGTGAGTTCTTTTTATCTTTGTCTCCCGAAAAATGGTTTTCGAGTCACCTTGGGCGTGATAAGGAATTAAAAGGGAATCTTGTGAAAGTCAAGAACTATCCCCGTAGCTGTAAGCTTTGGCTCCTTTGCAGGAGAGGTGTTGCGACACTCTATAAGCCACTGGTCCGATGACAGACCGGGAAGGCGTCGTAACAGAAGCAAGTCAGAAGACCTGCCGTTTTTTAATCATCCATTCAATGCTTTCGGGTGAAAAGCTATAGAACGAGTCCATTGAAGATTCATTTTATTACTTGGTTTCTGTGCATTGTTGTATGAATTGTCGTTGATAATTTTTTAAATCTTAAATTATAGACATGATTAATTCAGAAACTTTTATCGTCAAGAGGGATGGTAAGAAAGAGGCTTTCTCGCTTGATAAAATCAAAAATGCAATCAGTAAGGCATTTTTATCGGTGGGCAGCTTTGCTACCCAGGATGTCATTACCAATATTCTCAGCCGCGTGAGCATCAGCGACGGAACCAGTGTGGAAGATATACAGAATCAGGTAGAGGTGGCTCTGATGGCCGAGCACTACTATGCTGTGGCAAAGTCATTCATGCTTTACCGGCAGAAACATCTGGAGGACCGGGAAGTGCGTGACAAACTCCGTTTCTTGTTGGACTATTGTGATGCCTCCAACCCTGCTACTGGTAGTAAGTATGATGCCAATGCCAATGTGGAAAACAAGAATGTGGCTACTTTGATAGGCGAGCTTCCCAAGCCGAACTTCATCCGCCTGAACCGTCGTCTGTTGACGGACCGCCTCAAAGATATGTATGGCAAGGAGGTGTCCGATCGTTATCTGGAGCTGCTGAACAACCACTTTATCTATAAGAACGATGAAACCAGTCTTGCCAACTATTGCGCCAGTATTACCATGTATCCCTGGCTGATAGGAGGTACCATGTCGGTGGGAGGTAATTCTACGGCACCCACTAATCTGAAATCTTTCTGCGGTGGTTTCATCAATATGGTATTTATCGTGTCGAGCATGTTGAGCGGCGCTTGTGCCACACCGGAATTCTTGATGTACATGAACTATTTTGTTGGTAAGGAATATGGCGAGGACTACTACCTGCATCCCGAAAAGGTGGTGGACCTTTCCTCTAGACAGCGGACCATAGACAAGGTAATCACGGACTGCTTCGAGCAAGTGGTATACTCCATTAACCAGCCTACTGGTGCAAGAAATTTCCAAGCCGTTTTCTGGAATGTGGCATACTATGACAAGTATTACTTCAACAGTCTTTTCGAGCATTTCATGTTTCCCGATGGCAGTAAGCCCGATTGGAATTCCTTGAGCTGGCTGCAGAAACGTTTCATGAAATGGTTCAATAAGGAGCGCACTAAAACTGTGCTTACTTTCCCGGTAGAGACTATGGCATTGCTGACGAAAGACGGTGATGTACTGGATAAGGAATACGGTGACTTCACGGCGGAGATGTATGCCGAAGGCCATTCTTTCTTTACCTATATGAGCGACAATGCCGATTCTTTGAGCAGCTGCTGCCGCTTGCGCAATGAAATTCAAGACAATGGATTCAGTTATACGTTGGGCGCCGGAGGTGTGTCTACCGGTTCGAAGAGTGTCCTTACCATCAACCTCAACCGCTGCATCCAGCACGCTGTAAAGTCGGGTCTGCTTTATCATTTTTTCCTTGAAGAAGTGGTGGACCTGGTGCATAAAGTGCAGATGGCCTATAATGAGAATCTGAAACAGCTGCAAAGTAAAGGCATGCTGCCACTATTCGATGCGGGATACATCAACCTCGGACGCCAGTATCTGACTATCGGTGTGAACGGGCTGGTGGAAGCTGCGCAGTTCATGGGCATAGACATCAATGACAATCCTAAATACGAAGCTTTCGTGCAGGAGATATTGAGTATTGTGGAGAAGTACAACAAGAAATACCGTAGCAAGGACCTGCTGTTCAACTGCGAGATGATTCCCGCCGAGAACGTCGGTGTGAAGCATGCCAAGTGGGATAGGGAAGCCGGGTTCCAGACATTCCGCGACTGCTACAACAGCTACTTTTACATTGTGGAAGATACCTCGCTGAACATTGTGGATAAATTCCGTTTGCACGGTCGCCGTTATATAGAACATCTGACCGGAGGCTCTGCACTGCACATGAATCTGGAAGAACATTTGAGTAAAGAGCAGTACCGGCAACTGCTCCGGGTAGCCGCTACCGAGGGCTGCAACTACTTCACCTTCAACATTCCGAACACCATCTGCAATGACTGTCATCATATAGACAAACGTTACTTGAAGGAATGCCCGAAATTGTCATAGCAATAATGTGGACTATTTGACTCGAATCATCGGCTACATGAAGCGTGTCAGCAACTTCTCTCAGCCACGGCAGAAGGAGGCCGCACAAAGATACTATGCTCCGGTACACTGATTATGACATCGTATTTCAAGAGATTCCAGACGAGGTGACGCTTGCCATCAATATATCCAATTGTCCCAATCGTTGCAAAGGCTGCCATAGTGCCTATCTGATGGAGGATGTGGGCGACTTGCTGACGGAAGAGAGCCTTTCCGCACTTCTCCAAAAGTATGGAAGTGCGGCAACTTGCGTCTGTTTCATGGGAGGGGATGCCGAACCGATGGAAGTGGAACGGCTGGCAAGGTTCATTTCCTCCGGGCAGGCGTTTCCTGCTGTAAAGGTGGGCTGGTACTCCGGTAAGGATGAGCTTCCCGAAGGATTGGATATACGATACTTCCAGTATATTAAGTTGGGGCCGTACGTCGAAAGTCTTGGCGGCTTGAAGTCGGAACATACCAACCAGCGGCTCTATCGCATAGAGCAGGGAAGGATGGAAGATATTACTTACCGTTTCAGACGGTAACAGTCAATAGATATCTGTTGATATATGAAGGGAAATTTGAAAATACCAATAAATATGTAGTCTGATTTTTTGCATTGCATCCGGTTTCCATTATCTTTGCCCACGAATTGGTTCCGGATGCATGTTTCCATCATCTGGATTAAAAGGGAATCGGGTGTAAATCCCGGACAGTCCCGCTGCTGTGAAACTCCGTTTTAAATCATGAAAAACACCCTCGCCACTGATATGTGTTGAACTATCGGGAAGGCTTCAGGATTAGGAGTCAGTCAGAAGACCTGCCATTCATTAAAGGCTGCCTTTGCTCGTGGGATTAGAAAGACAGTACGAAAATTTTAGTTTAACATCTAAAGAAGAAAGGGATGCCTATGCTAAAGGTATGTCCGCATTGTGGTGCAACGTTTGAGTGCATGCACGATGATATTTTACACTGTCATTGCGCATCAGTCCGATTGACTTCGGAACAGCGCGCGTATCTACAACAGAACTTTTCCGATTGTATATGTCCGCATTGTCTGGACGAAGTAAGCCGTTCGTTCAGCAATAGCAAAATATACCCTTTATATATTAAAGAAGAAGTAAAATGATTAAGAAAGTATTGATTGCCAACAGAGGTGAGATTGCCTTGCGCGTCATGCGTTCGTGCCGGGAGATGGGACTGCTTACGGTTGCCGTCTTTTCCGATGCCGACCGTACTTCTCATCATGTGGCATATGCCGATGAGGCTTATCCGATAGGACCGGCCGTGGCAAAAGAGAGTTATCTGAATATTGAAAAAGTGATTGCCACGGCAAAGCGATGCGGTGCCGATGCCATCCATCCGGGTTACGGCTTTTTGTCGGAGAACTCGGAGTTTGCACGCCGTTGCAAGGAGGAAGGGATTATCTTTATCGGTCCCGCCGCCGAGACGATGGAGGCGATGGGCGACAAGATAGCTGCCCGCAAGCGAATGATTGCGGCAGGCGTACCCGTGGTTCCCGGAACGGAACAACCTTTGCAGAGTGCCGAAGAAGCCGTGCGCATCTGCAACGAGATAGGTTATCCCGTGATGCTGAAGGCGTCTATGGGTGGCGGTGGTAAAGGTATGCGCCTTATCCATAGCGAGAGCGAAGTGGTGGAAGCCTACAACACGGCACGCTCCGAGTCCATGTCCTCCTTTGGAGACGACACGGTCTATCTGGAAAAGTTCGTGGAAGAACCCCACCACATCGAGTTCCAGATATTGGGCGACAACCACGGCAACGTCATCCACCTCTTCGACCGCGAATGTTCCGTGCAGCGCCGCAATCAGAAGGTGGTAGAAGAAAGCCCGTCACCCTTCCTTACGCCGGAATTGCGCCGGGAGATGGGGGAGAAGGCGGTTGCCGCAGCCAAGGCAGTGAACTACTCCGGTGCAGGTACCATCGAGTTTTTGGTAGACAAGAACCGTCGGTTCTACTTCCTCGAAATGAATACGCGCTTGCAAGTGGAGCACCCCATCACGGAAGAAGTGGTAGGCGTGGACCTGGTGAAAGAGCAAATCCGCATTGCCAACGACGAGGTGCTGCACCTCAAGCAGGAGGAACTGTTCCAGCGCGGCCATGCTATAGAGTGCCGCATCTGTGCCGAAGATACGGAAAACAACTTCATGCCGTCTCCCGGTGTCATCAAGCAACTGACGGAACCGAACGGAATCGGTGTCCGCATTGACAGCTACGTGTACGACGGCTATGAGATTCCCATCTACTACGACCCCATGATAGGTAAGCTCATCGTATGGGCAACCACCCGCCAGTATGCCATCGAGCGTATGCGCCGTGTGCTCTACGAGTACAAGATTACGGGCGTAAAGACCAACCTTGCCTATCTGAAGCGCATCATGCACGTGCCCGACTTTGTGAAGGGAGAGTACAACACCCTCTTTATCGAGAAGAACGCCCGCATGCTGGTACGCACCAACACTGCCAACGAAGAGTTGGAGAACATCGCCATGATAGCTGCCTATATGGACTATCTGGTTAATCTGGAGGAGAATGTTTCGGCACAGCTACCCGATGCCCGCCCCATCAGCCGTTGGAGGGAATTTGGCTTGCAGAAGGGAGTGCTCAGGATTTAAGGAATGGATAATTGATAATGGAGAATTAATAATGGAAATACATATAGGAGACCGTATCGCAGACATTACCCTGGTGGGTAAGGAAGGGAATAAGGTACAACTTACCATTGACGGAAAGCCCTACGAAGTGGACATTGTGATGGCAGAGAACGGAAGTTGCTCCATCCTGCACAACGGAAACTCGTTCAACGCAGGCCTTGTGCGCGGCGAGGGCGGCAAGAGCTATGACATCAGCATGCTCCAGCGTTCCTTCCACGTAGACATTGTAGACACGCAAGCCAAGTATCTGCACATGAAGAAAGGAGCCGACGAGAAGCAGGGCGACAAGATTTTGGCTCCGATGCCGGGCAAGGTGGTAAGCATCCCCGTCAAGGTGGGCGACCGACTGGCTGCCGGCGACATTGCCGTGGTGCTGGAAGCCATGAAGATGCAGAGTAACTATAAGGTGAATGCCGACTGCATCGTCCGCAACATCCTCGTGAGCGAGGGCGAACCGGTAAATGCCAACCAAGTATTGATTGAATTGGAGTTGATAAAGGAGGAATAATCCCGAGTCGCATTCAGTCCGTATATTATAAATCACTAAATTGTAAATGCAAATATGAACAGAGAAGAAATATATCGCCAGTTTGAGGAACTGGACAAACGTGCCTCGCTGGGTGGGGGCGTAGACAAGATAGAGAAACAACACGCCTCCGGCCGCATGACTGCCCGCGAACGTATTGACATGCTGCTGGACAAAGGCTCGTTCAATGAGCTGGACAAGTTCGTGAACCACCGTTGCACCAACTTCGGCATGGAGAAGAAACAGATTGCCGGAGACGGCATGGTGTCCGGTTACGGAAAGATAGACGGCCGCCTTGTATTTGTCTATGCCTACGACTTCACGGCGCATGGCGGTTCGCTCAGCGAGACGAATGCCGCAAAGATTGTAAAGGTGCAGCAGCTTGCCCTGAAGAACGGTGCTCCCGTCATTGCCCTCAACGATTCGGGCGGCGCACGCATCCAGGAAGGTGTGAACAGCTTGGCAGGCTATGCCTCCATCTTCTATCAGAACACCATTGCGTCGGGTGTCATTCCGCAGATATCCGCTATTCTGGGTCCGTGTGCCGGTGGGGCATGCTACTCTCCGGCGCTTACCGACTTTATCTTCATGGTAAAGGAGCAGAGCCACATGTTTATCACCGGTCCGGACGTGGTAAAGACCGTGACCCACGAGGAGGTGGACAAGGAGGAACTGGGCGGTGCCTATACGCATAGCAGCAAGAGCGGCGTTACCCACTTCATGTGCAATACGGAGGAGGAGACACTGATGAGCATCCGCGAGCTGCTGAGCTTCCTGCCGTCCAACAATATGGAGGATGCTCCCTTCACTCCCTGCTCCGACGATATCCATCGCCGGGTAGAGGCGCTTCAGACCGTCATCCCTGAGGACCCGAACATGCCTTATGACATCAAGGATATTATAGAACCGGTGCTGGACAACCAGTACTTCTTCGAAGTGATGCCTCACTTTGCCAAGAACGTCGTTATCGGTTTCGGTCGTCTGAACGGGCGTTCGGTAGGTATCGTGGCAAACCAACCTGCCTATTTGGCGGGTGTGCTCGATATTGATGCCAGCGACAAGGCGGCACGTTTCATTCGTTTCTGCGACTGCTTCAACATCCCGCTGATAACCTTCGAAGATGTTCCCGGCTTCTTGCCCGGAACGATGCAGGAGCACAACGGCATCATCCGCCACGGCGCCAAGATTGTCTATGCCTACGCTGAGGCTACCGTGCCCAAGATAACGCTGATTACCCGCAAGGCATACGGCGGCGCCTACATCGTGATGTCCAGCAAGCCGACGGGTGCCGACGTGAACCTGGCTTATCCGCAGGCGGAAATCGCCGTGATGGGTGCCGAGGGTGCAGTGAACATCCTCTACCGCAAGTCCTCTGCCGAAGAGAAGCAGGAGATTATCAAGGAGTATGAAGACAAGTTCTCCAACCCTTACCGCGCCGCCGAGCGTGGCCTCATAGATGAGGTCATCATGCCGCGCGATACCCGCTACAAGCTAGTGCAGGCATTGGAGATGGCGCACAACAAGAATCAGAGCAATCCACCGAAAAAGCACGGCAACATGCCTTTATAATAGTAGTTATTTTTTATGTGTGAAATGCGTATCCCCGGAGAAGTGATTTCTGTGGGGATACACTTTTTAAATAGAGAATTAAGAATTAAACAGTAAGGTTGAAAAGTAAAAACTAAAAACTAAAGATAGAAACTATGGAACTATTAAGAAACCTCTTTGAGGGTTATCCCAATCTTTGGGGCGGAGGAGTGGCACACTCTGTCCTGATTCTGTCCCTGGTCATCACCTTCGGTATCATGCTGGGCAAGTTGAAGGTGGCAGGCATCTCGCTGGGTGTCACCTGGATTTTGTTTGTGGGCATTGTCTTCGGACATTTCGACATGAACCTCGACGAACATCTGCTGCACTTCCTGAAGGAGTTCGGCTTGATACTGTTTGTCTATTCCATCGGTCTGCAAGTGGGACCGGGATTCTTCTCCGCTTTCAAAAAGGGCGGACTTACGCTGAACATGGTAGCAATGCTTTCCGTCTTCCTCAGCGTGGTTATCACCATTGTATTGCACTTTGCCACCGGAATTCCCATTACTACGATGGTGGGTATCTTGTCCGGAGCCGTGACCAATACCCCCGGTCTGGGTGCTGCCCAGCAGGCAAACAGTGACCTCAACGGGGTGGATGCTCCGGAAATCGCACTCGGATATGCCGTTGCCTATCCGTTGGGTGTAGTGGGCTGCATCCTGGCGCTGCTTGCCTTGAAGATTTTCATGCGGATTAACACCCAAAAAGAAGAGGAGGATGCCGAGCACGGGCTGGGTCATCTGCAGGAGCTGACCGTGCGTCCCATATCGGTAGAGATACGCAATGAGGCAATAGACGGCAAGCGGATCAGAGATGTGAAACCATTGTTGAACCGTGCGTTTGTCATCTCCCGCATCCGGCACACCGGCAGTCAGGAAACAGAACTGGCGAATGCCGATACGGTGCTGCACATGCAGGATGAAATTCTGTTCATTGCCAACCCGAAAGATGTGGAGGCCATTGTTGCCTTCTTCGGAAGAAAAATTTCGGTGGAGTGGGAACGGGAGGACAAGAACTTGATTTCACGCCGCATCCTCATCACCAAGCCGGAACTGAACGGCAAGTCTCTGTCTCAGCTCAAGATACGTAACAACTTCGGTGCCTGCATCACCCGTATCAACCGTTCGGGCGTGGACCTGGTGGCAACTCCCCACTTGCAGTTGCAGATGGGAGACCGTGTGACGATTGTAGGCAGTGAGCTTGCCGTGAGCCATGCGGAGAAGGTATTGGGAAACTCGCTGAAGCGTCTCAACCATCCCAACTTGATTCCTATCTTCCTGGGTATTGCCCTGGGATGTATCTTGGGCAGTCTGCCGTTCATGTTCCCCGGCATTCCCCAACCCGTGAAACTGGGACTGGCCGGTGGACCGTTGGTGGTTTCCATCCTCATCAGCCGTTTCGGGCCTCAATATAAGCTGATAACCTACACGACGATGAGTGCCAATCTGATGATACGCGAAATCGGTATCGCCTTGTTCCTGGCCTGCGTGGGGTTGGGTGCAGGAAAGGGATTCATCGATACCATTATCTACGAAGGCGGCTATGTGTGGATTGGCTATGGGGCCATCATCACGGTCGTTCCGTTGCTGTGACAGGATTCATGGGGGCGCTATTTCTGGAAGCTGAACTACTATACGCTGATAGGTGTGCTGTCCGGAGCTAACACCAATCCACCTGCATTGGCCTATTCCTCGGACTTGACATCCTGCGATGCCCCTGCGGTGGGATACGCCACGGTCTATCCGCTGGCTATGTTCCTGCGGGTGCTGACGGCTCAGTTGCTGATACTGGCGTTGGCGTAGTTTCACCATAGATAATCTATGGTACATAGGTTGATTTGATAACAAGTAATGTAAAGGGAGCTAACAAGTAATGTTAGGCTGCTTTACATTACTTGTTATTTTTGTTTGTAGTATTCCTCCGCTTGCGTCAGTGTCTCCGGTTTGCCGATGTCGAACCAGCGGAATCCTTGCAGCGGATAGCCTTGTATATGCACCTTTGTGCAGGCAGACAAGTAGAAAGGAATGATGGAGAACTTGCCGTCCACTGCCCATCGTCCATCAGGTGGAAGAGGGAGGGGGAGATGATGTGGATACCTCCGAAGGCGAGTTCCCGGTACTTCGTTTCCCGGTAGTCGAAGCCTGCCGGTTTCACCTCTCCGGTGGACTTGTTTATCCAGCCGTGCAGGTGGTAGTCGTCGTCAAAAAGGAGATAGCGGGAAGTCTTGCGCTCGCTCACAAGCAGGGTAGACTCCGCATCGCTCTCCAGATGGTGGCGGTAGAGACCTGCAAGGTCAATGTCCGTCAGAATATCCGCGTTGTGCACCAGGAAAGGTTCTTGCCCGTCCAGAAAGGGGCGTGCCTTTTTTGATGCCTCCTCCGGTGTCGAGCAGCATGCCGCGTTCGTCGCTGATGTGAATCTCCGTGCCGAAGTTGTCGTGGGCACGGAGGAAGTCGATAATCTGCTCCCCGAAGTGGTGGATATTGACCGTTATCTCGTTGAATCCTGCTTCCTTCAACCGCAGTATCACCCGTTCCAGCATGGGCTTTCCTGCTACGGGAACGAGGGCCTTGGGCATGTGGTCCGTCAAGGGGCGCAACCGGGTGCCCAGGCCGGCGGCGAAAATCATGGCTTTCATATTGGCATATTCTCACATTAGCACATTAAACTTTGGCCTTAAACGTCTGTTCAATATTCTGTTCTCTATGTATCAGGTTCACTTGCACGCCGAACTTCTTGTGCAGATGTTCCGCCAGGTGTTGTGCCGAGTACACGGAGCGGTGCTGTCCGCCGGTGCAGCCGAAGCAGACAGACAGATTGGTGAAGCCGCGTTCCATGTAGCGCTTCACGGAAGCGTCGACAAGGGCGTAGGCATGCTCCAGGAATACGGCTATCTCGCCGTCGTCTTCCAGGAAGCGGATAACGGGTTCGTCCAGTCCCGTGAAGGGTTTGTAACGCTCGTACTTGCCGGGGTTGTTCACAGCGCGGCAGTCAAAGACGAAACCTCCTCCGTTGCCTGTGGAATCTTCGGGGATGCCTTTCTTGTAGGCAAAGCTGGTGACTTTCACCACGAGGCGACGCTTTTGCAGGTCGTCTGTAAACTGTTTCAGATCGGTGAGTTCGCGCAGAATCCGGCAGAGGTAGGGATATTCTGGATAAGGTTCTTGGAGCAGTTGGCGAAGGTTCTCGATGGCGAAGGGGACACTTTGTATGAAGTGGGGCTTCTTCTCGAAGTAACCGCGGAAACCATAGGCACCCAGCACCTGCATGGTGCGGAACAATACGAAGTGGCGAAGCTGGGCATAGAAATAAGCCTCGTCCACGGGCTGGTACTTGCGCAGGGCGTCGATGTATTCCTTCAGCAACTCTTGGCGCAGGCTGTCGGGATAGTTTGCTTTGGCCTGCCACAAGAAGGAGGCAACGTCGTAGTAGACCGGACCTTTGCGTCCGCCCTGGAAGTCGATGAGCCACGGTTCGCCGTCCTTTATCATAACGTTACGGCTCTGGAAGTCGCGGTACATGAAGGTGGCGGAGCTGCTACGGAGCAACACGTCTGCCATCTTCTGGAAGTCGTCTTCCAGCCGGTCTTCCTGGAAGTCCATTCCCGTAGCCTTGAGGAAGCAGTATTTAAAGTAGTTCAAGTCCCACAGAATGCTGCGGCTATTGAACTCTGCCTGCGGGTAGCAGTAGGAGAAGTCCATGCCGTCGGCTCCGGCAAACTGTACGGCGGGCAGCAGACGGATGGTCTTGCGCAGCAACTGTTTCTCTTCCTCACCGAATACGCTGGTCTTGCGGCCTTTCTCGATGGCATTGAATAGGAGCGAGTCGCCCAGGTCTTCTTGCAGATAATAGATATCATCTTCGGAGCGGATGAACACTTGCGGTACGGGCAGTCCTTTCTGGCGGAAATGTTCTGCCATGTAGAGGAAGGCGCGGTTCTCCTCCACAGACTCTCCGCTGACGCCGATAAGTGTAGGACTTCCGATGAGGCGGAAGTAACGGCGGTTGGAGCCGGAGGAGGGGAGTTCGTCAATCTGTTCCGGTTCGTGTCCGGTATGTGCGATGTAGAGTTTCTTAAGTTCTTCGGTTATCATGGTGGTATGTTTTATTTTCGCAGCTAAGATAAAACTTTTGTCGGAGATATGCTTACCTTTGCAGGAGGAAAATATTTAATTTGATAGCTTCATAATGGATTCCATTCCTCAGTTTCTCATAGCCGCCCCTACATCGGGCAGTGGAAAGACCACCGTCAGTCGTGGACTGATGGTATTGTTTGTGAAGAAAGGTCTGAAGGTGCAGCCTTTCAAATGCGGCCCCGATTATATAGATACCAAGTATCACGAGGCGGTATGCGGCCGTCCTTCCATCAATCTGGATACTTTCATGGCATCTCAGGAGCACGTAAGCAGTCTGTATGCACGCTATTCGGCGGATGCGGATGTTGCCGTGGTCGAGGGGATGATGGGGATGTACGACGGGTACGACCGCGACCGGGGCTCGTCGGCAGAAGTGGCTCGGCTCTTGGGTATTCCTGTGGTGCTGGTGGCCGATGCCAAGTCGGCTGCCTATTCCATGGCTCCTTTGTTGTCGGGGTTCATCAATTTCCGTCCGGATATACGTATTGCGGGGGTTATCTTCAATCGTGTCGGCTCGCCCCGCCACTACCGGATGCTGCAGGAGGTCTGTGAAGACTTGAACGTGACTTGTCTGGGCTATCTGCCCAAGCAGAAGGAACTGGAGCAGGAGTCGCGCCATCTGGGGCTGGATTTCAGCCGTTCTAAGGAGACGGAGGGACTGGATATGCTGGCAGGCTTGCTGGAGGAACATGTGGACTGGGAACTGCTGCTCTCGACAACCGGGCTTCCATTGCCTGCGGCGGCAGTGAAGGAGAAGCCGGTACTATCAGAGCCGGGGAAGCTGCATGTCTCGGTAGCGCGCAACGAAGAGTCCTTTTCCTTCCTCTATGCGGAGCATCTGGATATTCTGCGCCGTATGGGCACGGTCACTTTCTTCAATCCGGAGCAGGACCGGGCTATTCCGCAAGAGACGGATTTGCTCTATCTGCCCGGCGGCTATCCCGAGAACCGTCTGGAGGAACTTGCCGGGGCAAGGCTTGCCAGGGAGTCTATCCGCAGCTATATAGAGGCCGGTGGCAGGACGCTGGCAGAATGCGGGGGGATGATATATCTTTCGCAGTTCGTTCTTTCTGATGGGGATACGGACGGGGGAAGCGCCGGGAACTGTGTAGGCAATATTGGAAATGAGATGGTAGGAGTATTGCCTTTCAGCATTACGAACGAGCGTAAACGCAGGAAATTGACATTGGGATACCGCCAGTTCGACTATAACGGATGGCGGCTTAAAGGACACGAATTCCATTATACGCAGTTTGCCGTGCCCGAAACCGATGGAAAAGAAGGTGGTGCGTGCAGTCTTCCTCTTTCGATAGCGCAGGTCTACAATGCCAAAGGAGGGAAGGTAACCACTCCCGTCTTTCGCTATAAGAACCTGATAGCCAGTTATACGCATCTGTATTGGGGCGAGGTGGATGTGATGGCTTTGTTCGGTGAACTCTAATCTTGTAGAACCTCCTCTGAAACCGGTTTGTTTTAGTGAACAAATTTATTTATCCCTATATATTCTTTATAATTTTCTTATATAATTTACTTTGTACTCATAAATTTTCCCATCAACGTGGCCTTTTCAGGATATGCGTAGGGTGCGGATTTGAAAATCAGATTTATTATGAGTAAAAAAGAGAAGAATGTAGAAATGGGGAGCCCCATGAAGATGCCGGATTTGGCATCTTATATGCAGACGGTGATTGAGCAGTTGGAAGCGGATAAGAAGCGCTCGGCGGCACATACCTATACGTATGCGTTGAAATCTATCGCGGAGTTTTACGGTGGAGCAGGAATGCCGATGCCGGTGGACGAGGTCTTTACGCCAGGTAGGTTGAAGGAGTATGAAGAATGGATGAGACGGGAAGGAATGAGGAAGCGGAAAAGAGAGCCTAAAGGGTTGAGCTTGAATACCATTTCCACCTATATGCGGAACTTGAAGGCGGTATATCACCGGATGGTCGGTGAAAAGGTGCTGCCCTATAACCCGAAATTGTTTGATGACGTGTACACAAAAGTGGAATCACAGACTAAACGGGCGCTGGAACTGGAACAGATGAATACGTTGCTGTGTACAGACTTAAGAAAATTGCCTTCGGATCTGCGGTGTGTGTTGGCTTATTTCTTATTGATGTTCCTATTCCGAGGAATGCCGTTCATTGACCTCGCTTATTTGCGTAAACAAGATGTGAAAGGGAACCGCATTGTATATAGCCGCCACAAAACAGGACGGCAGATGACGGTGCGTATTCCCAAAGAAGCGATGGAACTGATGAAAGAGTTTAAAAACAGGAATCCGGATTCCATCTATCTCTTTCCGATTCTACACAAACAAGAGAGTAAGAAGAAACGGGCCGGGAAGGTGAAAAAGGATAAAGAACTGTATATGGATTATCTTCGGGCTCTTCGTGGCTTCAATCTGAAACTGGAAAAAATAGCGTCTCTGTTGCTGCCAGGTGTGAAGCTCAGCTCATATGTGGCGCGCCATACATGGGCTACGTTGGCTTTTCATGCAGGAATGAGTATCGGCATCATCAGCAAGGCATTGGGCCATTTCTCTATCAAGGTGACGGAAACATACCTGAAACCTTTTGAGAATGAAAAGGTGGATGCGGCCAATGAAGAACTGATAATCTCGGTCGCAGGATACAATGAAAAGAAAGTTGCATGAAAAATGCCGTCTGACAATGGCTCTGGTAAGGGAAGTGTTACTTACCAAGTAACGGATAGTTTGATTCACAAAGATTGGAATTCTTCCTCATAAATCCAAATAATAGTTTAGTTTTCTATAAAAATCTTATCATTTTATTTGTTTACCGACACAACACACGAAAAAATACATATTGTTCCGGTGTGTATTCGGAAAAACACACAAAGTGCTCCTCCATTTCTGATGCCTCAAAAACGGAATATATTTCTTTACATCATTATATGACTCCCAAAACAGCTTTTTTTATTGCGGATAGAGAAGACTATCCGTTACTTGGTAAGTAACGGCTTGACAAAGCAAATTATAATGATACTTATAAAAATAAAACACTTGCTTTTTGCATCGGGAAACATGCTGCTATTGTGGGTGTTTTACAACTTCACCTTCTTCATGTTGGTCGCTTGTAGTCACCGTGAGCAGGTTTACTCCCTTGAAACTGAAATCATGATCAGTGCCGATTGGAGTCGGTCGGGATTGAATGAGAAGGAACAGGATTATGGTGCCACCACTGTATTCTATCCTACAGACGGCAGTAGTCCCATTATGGTACTGATGGGCGACCGAACGTATAAGACTGTGTATCTGAAAGAAGGACGTTATGACGTTGTTCTCTTTAACCGTTCATTTGACGATTTTGGTAACCTGGGCTTTAGGGGAGAAGATGCCTACCGGACGTTGGAGGCACATGCCACAAATGTGGTGACAAAGGATGTCCCTTCCACGGAGATAATCATTATGGATAGTCCCGACGAACTTGCAGCCGATTGTATGGAAAGTTTTGAAGTGACTCCGGGCATGTCGGGAAACTATTCATCGGGCATGACTAACTGGGGGGAGCAAAAAAGATTGACGGTAGTAAAAAATGGTTGCCAGCTCTGTTTCCTTCCCCAAAAAACTGACTCAAAAAGATAACAGATTGAAAATCCGTATTAAAAGGAATGAACAATATACGTAATGCCACTTGTAAATTGGATGGTATTGCAGGAATCTGTGTTTCTCAGCTTCGGGACAGATTTCAGAAAAGACTGTGGCGCAGGAGTTTTGTCTCGGTAATCCCGTTTATAATTCCGGATCGGCGACGGACGGAACACTAAGCGCCTCTATCAGCGTGTTTGGTTTTGATACGGAGATTTCACATAACCTGCATTTGAGAGCAGAATTGGTGGACGGGAAAACCACATTTGAAGAAAGTTTTGATGATCTGAAAATAAGCCAGTTGGAAGAAGGAGATGGAAGAATGAGCATTTTCATCGACATGACGTGCGAAAAAAAAGTACCGAATGTGAAAGTTGAAGGAAGTTCGGGTTTTGACGCCAACGTGGATGACTGGGAGGATGAAGTGAACAGTGATATAGATATTTGAGGACATAATTAATATTAATTGAAAAAATGAATAGAAGATGGGAACGAAAAGTTTATTGATGGCAATGGCAGCGCTGACGATAGCCGGTTGCTCGCAAAATGAAGTTACGGAGATAAATCCGGATGCAGACCGGACAATCGGTTTGGATGTATATACGGGAGTACAGACCAGAGGAACGGAAACCACTACGTCCACGCTGAAAGAAGCGGATGCCGGTTTCGGTATTTTTGCCTATAAAACAAGCAAGGAAGGATGGGATAGTGAGAAAGCGAGTACAACACCCGATTTTATGTATAATGAACATGCTACATGGACTTCCGGTAGTTGGGGGTATGCTTCTCTGCGTTTTTGGCCGACGAATGATGATAAAATAACTTTCTTCGCTTATGCACCTTATGAATCCAATCCGGGAGAGGGAACAGACCAAAAAATAATTTTATCGGCACAAAGTGATAAAGAGGCTCCTAAAATCACCTTTGAAGTAAAAACTTCAAATAATTGGAAAGATATGGTGGATTTAGTAACGGATTGCCGTACTGCCATAAAAGACTTGACTTCTGAGAGCAATGTCGGTAACAAAGGAACAGTCCAGTTTAAATTCAGCCATGTGCTTACCCAAATAGCCAATGTCAAGGTGAAGCCGGACGTGAATCTGGGCGCTGAAACAAGAATCTTTGTAACAGGATTAAAACTGTCTCCGGGAAGTGGAATACTTTACAACAAAGCGGTTTATGATTTCGGTACTGATGCTTGGAATGCCATCTCACCTTCCGCATCCTATTTTTCGGCTGAGCAAGACCTTAGTGAGTTTGTGAATAGAACAGGCATTGACCAATGGGGGTATAAGAAGAGTGCTGTCGACGTGAGTAGTAATACCGATGCAACAGCTTTGTTCTCAGAAAAGGAAGCTCTTTATTTCATTCCTGTGAATAACCAAAACGGTACAGCCAAGGAAGGGGATTTGAGCCTAAAGATTAGTTATGATGTTGTGACAAAGGTGAATGATAGTAGTAATCTGACAAGTACTGTGACGGATAAAGAAGTCAAATTGCCGCAAGGAACTTTTAAAAAAGGGACACAGCATACTTACGTGTTGACCATCAAGATGAATGCTATCAGTATTGCTGTTGATGACAATATGACGGGATGGACCAGTAATGGGGAAAGTAACATTTAGGTAGAAGGAGTATGAAAGGAAAAGCAGAAGATATAGGGATGAAGCGGTTGTGTAGCATCCTCCTTGCATTACTTTTGTTGTTGGGAGCATGCAGTGGGGAAGAAAGTAAGAACGGACTTCCGCAGGAGAATCTTCCTATCGGCTTTTCTGGAGTTATTACAATGACGAGGGGAACCGGGAAATTTGCCACTGCCGGTGAACTTAAGAATGTGGGAGTGTTTGCATATTTTACACATGGAAAATTCAACGAGAATACTGCCATACCGAATTTTATGTATAACCAGCTTGTGGAAAAACAACTGGATGAGGGAACATGGTCTTATAGTCCGGTCAAGTTCTGGCCGGACAATTCCACCACGGATAAAATCAGTTTCTTTGCTTATGCCCCTTACGTGAATGAAGTGGAAAATGGTTACCTCTCTTTTCAGAATGAAGGAACGGCAAGCGGATTTCCGGTGTTGGGGTATACCGTTCCGATAGCTGTAAATAATCAGATAGATTTTCTTGCCGCAACTCCGGTAATGAATCAAAGCAATGGTAATGTAACTTTCAAACTGCACCATACACTGACCAAGGTCAATGTCTATATAAAAAGTAATGATAATACGGAGGGAAAGTCAGTAACTTCCTTCTCTATTACGGGAATGAAGAGTGGATTGCTTACCTATTATAATCCTACAACAGATAGTGACATAGGCTGGAAGTGGACATATCCATCGGCTGATGAAAAGGAAAGCTTTACCACCGGCATAATAAGTTTTCAGGTACCGGATACGATTATGGAAGAAAAGAAACTGCTTGCAACCTTCTTTCTGCTTCCTGCCGGGGCAGGAAGTAAGTTCAATATTTCTTATCAATATACGGCCAAAGATAGTAATAATGCTCTTGTTGTTCAAACTGTCAGTATGGAAAACCTGTTTTTACCTCTGACTGACAATTGGGCTTCGGGAAGGGCTGTCAGCTATACTATAGGTATAGCACGAAAGGCAATTACTGTGATACCGGAGAACGGTCCCGTATCATGGGAAGAGAATGCTGAAACCGAGACAGTTATTGGAACGGAAGCAAAACAAGAGACTGATTGACCTGACGGGGTAATTCTGGACTTCGCAAAAAGATGCCAATCTGTTTAAAGTAAGATAATATGAAAAGATATATGAAATTTTTCACTGGAATAGTATTTGGGGGCATCCTTTTAGTGTGTAGTGCATGCACTGACGAATACGAAGCAAACAATGGAGGTGTGAAGGAGTGCTGTGAGGGAGTACCCTTTACAGTCCGGGCTATAGTCGCTGATTTTGAAGAGCTCTCCAATGCAGGAAAGTCCTCTACACGTACCTCTGTAAGGGACGAACATTTTAAAATGGAGTTTGTCGATGGTGATTCGATTGGTGTTTTTGCCATAAAGGACGGTGCTATAATGGATAATATTGATAATGCCAAATTGGTTTACAATATGTCAAGCGGCAGTTGGAATCCGGTGGGAAATGGTACACTTTATTGGTATGATGGAGTGAGTTATGTCGCTTACTATCCATATAGGAAGAATATCACAATAGATCTCTCAAAAGGTATGGACGGAGCTATTGCTTCACTGACCGGGAATGAAAAACTGCAACCTGCGAAGGACCAGTCCACAACAGAAAAGCATATTGTCAGCGATTTGTTGGTTGCCACCGGCGTACCTGCTATTGACAATTCTTCCGGAATAATCTTGAACTTGCTGTTTCAACACCAGTTTGCATTGCTTGTGTTGCAACCGCAAGTATACGTAGGTTGTTTTGCACCAGAAAAAGCAGGCTTTGTTTACCATAGGGAATCGAGGGTTTTAGGAACAGACTCGGCGGCTATTAATGTGAGTCTGAACGGTATTACTCCATATCAGATAGATTCTTTGAAATATTGTGCCATTGTTCTGCCGCAAGCAAATGCACGGGTTACCGGAAACTATATGACTACCGATGGCAGAGATGATACGAATATAAAGATAAATTATTCGGGCAGCTCCATCAGTTTTACTTCTGGAAAATGCTATACCTTGAAGGTTATTAGTCCCGTACCCGGTAAAGGAAGTATAGAAAGAAAGCTTTATCCCGGGGATTTTGTCTTTCAGAACGAAATCGATAAAAGAATAGAAGTACATCCCGGAAACGGGAAGTTGGAAGAAGATGGGAAAATCTATGATTATGAAAATGCTATCGGAATGGTAATTACTTGCGATCCGGAAAGGATGACAGACGAGAGGTGTAATAAAAAAGGATGGAATCATGCCTATGTGATGATGTTGGATAGTTTGAAAGAAGGGAATTGGGGACCGATGGATTTAATCGAAGCGGATATTGATACAATATCAATAGCCGATGTGAAGTCAAAGCATGATTTTAGCAGAATTAAGAATAACATGAACGGGTACTCTGAAACTTTACAAATGCTGGCAAATCATGAGGGTGATGCATCTTTTGTAAGCGACTGTCGTGCTTTTTATCTGGTGAAAACTTACAATAACAGCAATAAGGTGCCGGATGGGATCGAACGTAGTCCGTGGTTTCTGCCAAGCATAGGGCAATGGTTTGATGTATTGGTGAATATTTGTGGAAAATCTCCGGAAAACTTTCGGCACAATACCGGTAATGGTTTACAAGACGAAAAGTGGGGACTGGAAACGTTAGATAAATTAGAAGGACAGTTATCCAAAGTTGGTAAATCGTTACCGCAGTTTAACGTGAACTACAGACTTGGTTTCAGTTGCAGTTCTCAATATGATAAAGATAGAAACTGGATGCTTCTCTGGCATATTGATGATCCCTTATATAAGTGGGAAAGGGTTTGCTTACAAGGATATAATAAGACTTCTGCATGGCATGTCCGGCCGTTTTTTGCATTTTAATCATTCCTTGATTAAAAATAGTCCTAATCTAAGTTTGAATTCATTATGAAAAAGTCCGGATAGCGCATTGATATTTTATGTAATTTCGTTTGTGTTCTCGAAATAGTGGAGTATCTTTGTTTTCATTTAAATATATTATGATTATGAAACTGAATACTTATCGCTTGTCTTCTTTGGAAGACCCTACTGATGAACAACTGCATGCTTTGATGGAACAAGTGGCTGTTGCGGCCCGTGAAAGTTCTCGCAAGGCAAAAAGAGAATTGGAGCGGAGAATGCAAGAGGTGAGAGAAAAATTGAAAGCATATAGAGCTAAAAATGTAAGTGATATATCCATGTGATGAACGAAAAAAATCCGACACTTTGTATAGTAGCTGGTCCGAATGGTTCGGGTAAAACTTCTACGACAGTGCAACTGCTTCATAATGAATGGGCAGAAAATAGCCTTTACATTAATCCTGATAATATAGCGCAAGAACAATATGGTGATTGGAATTCTCCCGTTGCAGTATTGAAGGCAGCAGAATTGGCGACTAAAATGCGTTATGAGTGTTTAAGGAAAAGGCAAGATTTTGTATTTGAAACAGTCTTTTCCTCAGACGAAAAACTTGCATTTGTTGAAGAAGCAAAAAAAGCAGGATTTTTTATTCGCATTTTTTTTGTCTGTACAAATAATCCTGAGATAAATGTACGGCGTATTACACAGCGCTATTTGAATGGAGGGCATGAAGTTCCCATTTCCAAAATTATTTCCCGTTATTATAAATCGTTATTGAATATAGGCAAAGCAATATCCTTGGTTGATAGGGTATATGTCTACGATAATTCAATAGAAAATCAAATTCCTCGATTATTGTTCCGCACTGTAAACGGGACCCTCTTCAAACAATATGTAGAGGAAATCCCGCAGTGGGCACAGTTCCTTATCAAATAGAGAATGAAAAGAGTCTATACCAAAACTGGAGACAAAGGAACAACGGGTATTCATGGTGGCGCGCGTGTGCCGAAAGATGACATCCGTATCGAGGCAAACGGATGCCTTGATGAATTGAATGCCGTGATTGGTATCGTGCGCTCCATGCTGGCGGCAGAAGATGGATGGCAGGAGTTGCTGCATGCTGTCCAGCGGGAACTGATGGTGGTGATGAGCCATGTGGCCACTCCCTCGGGAGTGGTGAACCCTAATCCGCTTTCTGCCGCAGAGCTCACGCTGCGCTGTGAGCAGGAGATGGATGCCATGACCGTCCTGCTGATGACGGACAACGGCTACTTCCTTTTGCCTGGTGGCACTCCCATATCAGCCCAACTGCAGTTTGCCCGTACCGTGGCCCGCCGTGCCGAACGCCGTTTGTGGACACTCCATCGCCAAGACCCCGTGAACGAGGATATTCTGCGCTTCATCAACCGCCTTTCGGACTTGTTCTTCGTCATGGCCCGCATGGAGATGCAGCGGCAGGACTGGCCGGAGGAGAAATGGCAAGAGTTTGCCTACAAAAGGAAAAGACAGTAAGCACTTATCGCTAACCGCCGGGAAGCTGTTTTCAGCATAGGGGTTCTATTTGCTGTCCGAGCCTTAAATCATACAGACATGCCCGTACTTCCGCTTCGCTGCCGATATGCTTTCCTGCATCGTCGGACAGCTTCACGCATTCGCGCCATTCCTGGTTGACGTTCATCTTGCATTGCGTCAGTTTCATTACGATGTTGGAGGGCTTGAATCCGGTATCATTCGTCAGATTGGTGCCGATGCCGAAGGAGCAGCGGATTTTGCCCCTGCAATGCTCCTGGATGTCGAGTGCCTTGCCAAAATCGAGCGCATTGCTGAAGACGATGGTTTTAGTGGTAGGGTCGATGCCCAGTTCGCGGTAGCGGGCAACGAGCTTGTCGGTGAAATCGAATTCATCGCCGGAGTCGCAGCGTACACCGTCGAATAGTTTGGCCTGCTTGCGGCTCAGGTTACTTAAGAAAATGCCGGAGGTATAGGTATCGGACAGTGCGATGCCCAAGTCACCGTCGTACACGTTCACCCAGTTTTCCAAGGCCATGTAGTTGGCGTGTTTGTAGCCGAACTGTGCGCCGTGGAACATGAACCATTCATGCGGATGCGTCCCCATAGGCTTCATGCCGTATTTCATGGCGAAGTGGCAGTTGGAAGTCCCGGTACAGTATTCGGCGGCTTCCTTCAGACGGTCTATGACTTTGTCCTGTACCTCGAACGAGAAGCGTCTCCGGGTGCCGAACTCCGAAAAATACAGCTGGTGTCGGTTGGAGAGTGCCACCTTTTCGGACAGTTTGCAGAGTATGCCGTCCATGTCGGCCACGTTTCCCAAAGAACGGTTCTTTATTTCGGATACGATGGAAAGCAGGGGGACTTCGTAAAGGGTGGCCTTGTACAGATAGTCCGTGATTTCAATGTTCAGGTGCCGGTCCTCGTCCAGATGGATGCTTACCTTCTCCGGCTGGAAGCGGAAGGAGGAGAGCCACTCCCAATAGACCCTCGGCAGGAAACGGCAGTGGCGGGTCATGTATTCCAGCTCTTCGGCAGTAAGTACGGTCTGTGCCAGGCTGTCCACCGCCTCTTGCAGTTCCTTCAGAAACGTGTCCGTATAGGCGGTGTCGTCTCTGTCCTTGAAGCTGAAAGTGCCCATGGCATAGGGAAACAATTTGATGTAGGCATACGAGGTGGTGAATTTGTAAAGGTCTGTATCGAGTATGGTATGAATCATGGCAGAATATTCTTTGGTTTACGATTTTGGGGATGAAGATAGTGAAAATTTCTTATTTGACCAGCCTCTATCTGTTAACAACGGCATATTCCTATTAAACCATGTTATAAATAAGGCTGTTATGGGCGGAAATTTTGGAGAATTCGGAGAAGTCCGTATATTTGCAATGTGTTTTTCATAGTATTAGATTTAAGGTTAACAAAAGATTGGCTGTCTGGGATAGATAGCCTTTTTTTATGCCTTCACTTTTCCTTTTCCGTAGAGGTGGCGTGTAGTGCAGAGCGCCAAAGTTCCATAGACCAATACTTGTATCCACATCGTCAACATCTGCGGCCATACGTCGGCCAGCGTTCCACCCATTGAATTCAGTTTTACAAAAGCAAGTACGGCAGGACCTGCCGGAAACAGATAGTGGGCTGTCTGCCAATACCACGGCATCAGCTCCAGCGGATAGGACACGCCCGAAAGGAAGATATAGCCCACAGAGAAGAAGGCTATCATCAGCAACGGCGCTTCGGAGTCTGTAAACCAGCGGGAGACGGCCAGGGCAAGGAAACTCGTGCCCAGCAGGAAGGGTATCATCATTGTGACGATGTCTCCTCCGCTGCCGATGTGTGGGATGCTGAACAGGTGCGGCAACAGTCCCAGCAGGAATAGGGAAAACACCACGTAGAGCATGAAGTATACGAAGGTCCTGCCTCCGACAATCCGTAATGTATCCTTCAATGAGTCGGCACGCATCAGCCGTATTCCTTTTCTTCGGGCTTCCGCTTCCTCGCCCGTCAGCATGGCAATCACCATCAGCATCGTCTGGAAGATGATGACAATTAGGACGGCGGGAATCAGATAGGAACCGTAGCCCTCTGTATAGTTGTAGAGCGCCGTGCCGGACACGCTGACGGGAGCGGACGAAGCCACTGCCAGCAGTCCTTGCGGAGGTAGGAATACGGTGCCCTCCATGCGGTGGGCATCGTTCACGGCAAGCATGACGCGCGCACTGGATTCTTGCAGTCCTTTGAAGTTGAGGAAAGCGTCCGTGGCGGCATAGAGTACGAAGACCGAAGTCTCGCCCCGTGCCACACGTGCCTCGAAGTCGGCAGGTAGGTAAAGGATGCCTGCCACGTCGCCCTGCTTCATCCATTGGCGGGCTTCGAGGATGTTGGGTGTCTGGCCGTAGACGGCGGTCTGGGGAGTGGCGTCGAGCAGTCGGATGTATTCGCGGCTGAGGGCGGAGTGGGAGAGGTCTACCACTGCGACGGGAGCCTTGCGCACCAGGTTGGGGGCGTACATGTAGTTGTAGAGCAGTCCGTAGAGGAAGATACCGCCTGCCAGCACGAGCAGGATGGCGGGATTGGTGGCGATGGCATGCCACTCGTGGCGGATGACGGAAGCTGTTGACAATGCGGTAGGTGGGCAAGGTGATGGGGAGGCGGGGATTGCTTCTTCCCTCGTTTCCTTTTTTATCCACCATTTCAGCAACGGCAGTATCAGTAGTGCTGCCAGCAAGAAGATGAAGAGTGTAGCTACCGACTGCCAGAAGTAGGCAAACCCTGCATCGAAGTAAATCATGGCTTGTGCCGCCTCCGTGAAGTGCCGCACGGGGAAGAGGTAGGAGGCCGCATGCACGGGCGCATACATGGCTGTAACGGGAAACGTGACTCCGGACAGCGTAGCCCCCAACGACCCCACCATGGATACTACACTGATGATATAGGCAATCTTGGGAAAGACAGAATAGATAAAGACCGCCAATGCCTGGGTAGCGATGATGAAGAGCACGGTCACTGCATTCATCAGCCACAGACTGCCAGCGAAGGGGATATGTAGCGGGCCGAACAGTACATAGTTTGCCAGGATACCGATGGACGAGAAGATGAGGGTATAGGGCAGCAGTTTCCCTGCTACGGCAGTGAGGATATTGCCTCGTGCCATCTCCAGCCATTCGCCGGCGCTGCCGAATTTCAGTTCGCTGCCTATGGAGTAGACGGTGGTGAGCAGGATGAGTATCTGGAACAGTACGAAAAAGAAAGGCTGGCTCAGGTAGATGGAGTAGTCCATGTCCGGATTGTAGAGGGGATGGGTACTGGCTTCTACGGGGAGCAGAAAGGTCTGTATCTGTTCTCCGCTGACTCCCAGAGCTTCGGCCTGCATCACGATGGGCGAGAGCGCCACGGGGGCAAGCGTATTCTCGAACGCCGCCATCAGCTCGCTGCCTACCGAGAGGAG
>ENA-OQET01000125-OQET01000125.1-human-gut-metagenome-genome-assembly--contig:-NODE-125-length-40208-cov-3.960031_pt1 | contig 40208 bp, 41 predicted proteins | sample MGYA00242800_ERZ504645 | MGnify/ENA primary metagenome ERZ504645 (study PRJEB26092, sample SAMD00036308) | human gut metagenome | host: Homo sapiens | study: EMG produced TPA metagenomics assembly of... | reverse complement strand
GATGCTCGAAGTTATGTCGGTCGAGATAAAAGTGAATTTCCTCAAGACCGACGAGAATGAGGATGATGTCGAAGCACGTGCAAAGTCGTGGTTCTCAACAGGTACGCAGGTCATATTCGCCTGCGGGACAAAGACATTTGTAACCGTCGCGAGCGTTGCGGAGCGTAATGTCGGAAGCTGGGTTATCGGTGCCGATACGGATAAGTCCTATGCCTCCGATTCCGTCCTGACCAGCGCGGAAAAGTCGGTTTCAACGAGCGTCTACAGGGCTCTCGCCGAAGTAAAAGGCGGCAGCTTCAAAGGCGGACGCTCGGTAACTTACGGCATAGCCGACGACGGTGTGCGGCTTGATCTTCAGCGTTCGCTGTTCTCTCTGTTCACTCAGTCGGATTACGACGCCATAATCGAGCACGTCAAAGCTGATCCGACAATGATATCGTCGCTCGTCACTGCCGACGATGCCAAGAACATAGTCCTCGGCGATGATCAGGAATTGTCGTCTATATTCTCACTCAACCATGTACTTATCTTCACGAACTGAGGTGTTTTTATGTATATGCCCGAACTTATCCGCAAAAAGCGTGACGGCGGCGAACTGACCGCCGAAGAGATATCTTATATAATCAACGGCTGCGTCTCGGGCGAAGTGCCGGATTATCAGCTTTCGGCGTTCGCCATGGCGGTGTTTTTCCGCGGAATGACAAATGCCGAGACGGTCGCGCTGACTCTCGCAATGCGTGATTCCGGAGACAAAGCCGATCTCAGCGGGATAAGCGGCGTCAAGGTCGATAAACATTCGACAGGCGGTGTGGGCGATAAAACCACGCTTATAGTCGCTCCGATAGTCGCGGCGTGCGGCGTGAAGGTTGCGAAAATGTCCGGCAGAGGACTCGGTCACACGGGCGGAACGGTCGATAAGCTTGAGTCTATACCCGGCTTCCGTACTTCGATATCTCCGCAGGAGATGCGTGAGACTGTTGAAACCTGCGGCCTGAGCGTCACGGGACAGAGCGGGAATATGTGCCCCGCCGACAAAAAGCTTTATGCCCTGCGCGATGTCACCGCAACCGTTGACAGCATACCGCTCATAGCTTCGAGCATCATGAGCAAGAAGCTCGCCGACGGCTCGGACTGTATCCTCCTCGATGTCAAAACCGGGAGCGGGTCTTTTATGAAAACGCTCGACGATTCCCGTCTGCTTGCGCGCACGATGGTCGATATCGGCAGGGGAGCGGGCGTCAGGACTGCCGCTCTGATAACAAATATGGATTCACCGCTCGGAAGTGCGGTCGGCAACTCGCTTGAGGTCATTGAGTCCGTCGAGATACTCAAGGGCAAAAACATCGGGCGATCTCTGGACTGTCTGCCGCGAGCTTTCGTGCAGGATGCTGATGCTCGCTGGAATAGGCGACAAAGATGAGTGCGGTAGGCTCGTTGATGAAGCCGTCGAAAGCGGCGAAGCGCTCAAACACTTTGAAATGATGGTCAAATTGCAGGACGGCGATGTCTCGTATATCGAAGATACTTCAAAATTCAGAAAAGCTTCTTTGCAGCCGCGAGGTGTATGCACCGGCGGACGGATATATAACCCACATGGATTCCGAGAAGATAGGCTTGACCGCCGTTCTGCTCGGAGCGGGCAGAGAGAAAAAAGGATGATGATATAAACCACGCGGCAGGTATTATAATAGCCGCAAAGACGGGCGATTTTGTGAAGCGCGGCGAATTGCTCGCAACGCTTTTTGCGGACGACGAGAGCCGCCTCGACGGTGCCGAGTCGCGCTATCTTTTCGCTGTTTCAATCGGCGATAAGAAGCCTGCGGAGCAGCCGATGATACTCGATTATATCGACTGATATTTCGGTTGACATCCGCTTTTTATCATGCTATCATTTAAAAGCTATATCAAAGAAAGGGGAGCGCATCTTATGACAGAGCGTAAAATAAATTATCATATTTGCTGCGCCCCGTGTACTCTTTTATAAGGTGATTCGCGGACGGCCGCCGGCTGTCCGCTTTTTTTGATTATTTTTTTCGGAGTGACCATGGATAACTTCAAGAAAAAAATAAAAAGAATATTGCGCCGTATGCTCGGCAGACCCGAACCGCCGATGCGAAAGGCTCCAAACAGACTGCCCGACGATATTGATGCGGCGGTCAGAAAAAACGGTCTTGAGACCGACGGCTTTATAAGAGTTGTTGAAAGCGATATGGACTTCGACGGCTGTTATCTCACTGCGTGGACAGCCCTTGACGACAAGGGCATATACTTTATCCTCGGAGACGAGAAAGTCACAAAAAAGCGCGGAAACAAAAAAATCAAATCCGAGTATGAACTCAGGGAGATACGCTCTTATCCGCTCTCGGATTTTGATTCTCTCAAATGCGAGCAGTATGTTTCAACAGGCCGCCTTATAGCCGAAAAGGACGGCGATGATATCGGTCTTATAAAATTCAGCCTCAATTTCCTCGGCGGCTATGATGACTTCTGCAAGGCGTTCAACAGCCTCAAGACTGGCGAGCCGATGCCGCAGAGCAGTGAAGAGCCGAACGGCGGAGTATGCCCGAAGTGCAAAAGACCGTATCCGCCCGGGCGCAGTTCCTGCCCGAAATGTGATAAAAACGGCTCGACCGTCAAACGCCTGTTTTCTTTTTTCGGCGGCTATAAGCTCCAGATGGCGCTTATCGTCATAGCTATACTTATAAGCACCGCCATGAATATGGCAATGCCGCAGATAAGCACAAAGACGCTCTTTGACGATGTGCTGAGCAAGGTCGGATCAACGCCCGCGCAGCAGCTGCTCGTCACGCTCGGATATCTTATCGGCGCAGTTGTCGGCATGAAGCTTCTGGGACTGCTTATGACCGTGTCTTTCCAGTTCCTTATGGGCAGTATAATGCCGCGAGTCATATATGATATAAAAGTCAAGATTTTCGCCGCCATGCAGCGACTGTCCGTCGGCTTCTATTCGTCCAAACAGACGGGTTCGCTCATGGAGCGCGTGACAAGGGACTCCAATAACATCTATTGGTTCTTTGTCGACGGTCTGCCGTATGTCATAACGAATGTTATAACCGTTATAGGCGTTCTGATAATAATGTTCGTCATGTCGTGGAAACTGGCGCTTCTCTGCTGCGCCGCAGCTCCGATATTTCTTGTGCTGCTCGTCTTCGGCGGCAGATTTTTCAGAACTTTGCACCACAGAAGCTGGGCACGCAACGCAAGACTCACTTCCATGGTCAGCGACAATATCAACGGCCAGCGTATAATAAAGGCTTTCTCAAAAGAAGATGAAGAACTCGGCCGCTTCGATACGGTCAGCAGCGATCTCTATGAAGCTGATTTGAAGCTCAACAATTCCGAAGCGACTCTCTTCCCGGTACTCACCATATTGCTCTCCGTGTTCGCCGTGGTTATGCTGACTTTCGGCGGACTCATGGTTGCAAACGGCGAGATGACCGTCGGCACGCTTCTCAATTTCACCGTTTATCTTACAATGCTCGTCGGACCTTTGGATTTTCTCTCGTGGGTGTCCAACTGGTGGGCGCGCTGTGTCGACTCGGCTCAGCGCGTGTTTGAGATAGTGGACGCAAAGCCCGAAATAGTTGAAAAAGAGCACCCGATGGAAATAGGAGCGGTGCGCGGAGATATAGAAATATCAAAACTCGAGTTCGAGTATGAGCCCGCACAGCCTGTTATAAAGAATCTCGACCTCAAAGTAAACGCAGGTCAGATGCTCGGAATAGTCGGCAAAACCGGAGCGGGCAAAACGACAATAGCGAATCTTATAGCGCGTCTCTATGACCCGAATGCCGGGTGCGTCAAAATCGACGGAGTCGATGTGCGCGACCTGCCGCTCGATACTATCAGAAAGAATGTCGGTCTGGTCTCGCAGGATATCTATCTCTTTATCGGCACAATAGCCGATAATATCCGCTACGCAAAGCCGGATGCCACAATGGATGAGATAATCGCCGCGGCAAAGGCGGCGAGCGCGCATGATTTCATTATGAAACTGCCCGATGCCTATGAGACGCGCGTCGGAGCGGGCGGCCATGACCTCTCCGGCGGCGAACGCCAGAGAATATCGATAGCCAGAACGATAATCCAGAATCCGCGTATTCTTATTCTCGATGAAGCTACCGCGGCAATGGATACCGAAACGGAGCGCAATATCCAGTATTCTCTCACAAAGCTTATGCAGGGCAGAACAACTGTCGCCATAGCCCACCGTCTCTCGACTCTCCGCGATGCCGATATGCTCGCGGTCATAAGCGAGGGCGAAGTGGTTGAATACGGCAGCTATGCCGAGCTTCTCAAAAAGCGCGGCGAGTTCTATAAGCTCTATAAAATACAGGCCGAAGCCCTCAAGGCTGTCGGTGTAATCGATTGAGGAGGGTTAAAATGGGAGAACTAAATACTATGTCAATAAACTTCCTCGACCCCGAAAAGTGCAGATTCTATATAAATCCGAACGGCTTTACCGCCCTCAAAACCGAGGATAAAGATTATCGCCGCGTGCGCCTTTTGCGTACTCTGCCTCTGCACAGACCGTTTGAATATATCAGCGTCAGCGATATGGACAAGAATGAGATAGGCATAATAAGAAACGCCGCCGATTTTCCGCCGGAGAGCAGAGAAATAATCGAAAAGGATCTCGCCGCGCGCTATTATTGCCCGCAGATATCCGAGATATATTCGATAGATGAGAAGATGGGCTCGTTCTATTTCGATGTGTCGATAGACGGCTTCAAAAAGACCTTCGGCGTCAAGGATATCAGCCGCAACATCAAGATGCTCGATTCCGGCGCGGTCATGCTCACCGATGCCGACGGCAACCGTTTTATAATTCCGGATATCAATGCTCTCAAACCGAGGACGCGCAGGAAAATCGAGCCGTTTCTGTATTGATTTTTTGCATGAATTTTGAAGAAAGGAGCGGCTGTGCGCCGTATGGTTTAAAATATGACCGAGGTAAAATATGACCTTGATTTGAATTCAAAGCCGTGTCGCGGTGTCCTGCGGTATGAGAACGGCGCAGTCTATGCGCTCGAAGACGGCAGAGAGGTGTTTTCGCATTCGCTCGAAAATGTCGGCGAGCTTGTGCAGTATACCGATGTCGGCTGCGGAAGCATCGAGATATCGCCGTTTGCGGATGAGCTCGGCTCGGATTACGACGGCGCCGGGAACATCACTGTCTGCCGCTTCTCCATGAGTGCCGCGGAGGATATAGGTGAATTCTGCAAGGCAGTCAACCACTATATAAAAACCGGCGAAGAACCGCAGCTCAGCGCCGACAATGCCGACCGATGCCCGGTCTGCGGCAGACGCTATCCAAAAGGCACCGATGTCTGTATGTTCTGCGTTGATAAGAGCTACATATGGCGCAGAACATTTAAAATGCTTCGGCAGTTTATGCCGACTCTTATCGTGTCGAGCGTGCTCGTCACTTTTGCAAATCTTATGTCTGCGGCGCAGCCCGTGCTCCAGGGCAAGCTTGTCGACAGCTTCTCGTCGGCGTTTTCGTCCGGAGGACTCTCCGCAAAGCAGAATGTTATTATTATCGGCGTCGCCATGGCACTGACTTATCTGCTCGAAAACATTTTCCAGATATTCTCGGGGCGCACCGCGAACAGCGTAGGACTCGGATTCTCAAAATACCTGCGCTCCGTTGTCTATGACAAAGTCCAGCGTATGTCCGTCTCGTCCATGTCGCGCAAAACTGCGGGCGATCTTATAAAACGCGTCACGCGCGATACAAACACGGTGCAGAACTTCTTTGTCGATAAAGGTCGTTATGCGCTCGAACAGATTATACTTTTTATCGTCGTCGGCATATTCATGCTGCGCATGAGCCCGCTGCTGACTCTTCTCGCAGTCCTGCCTGCGCCGTTGTGCATTATCGCACTCAACGGCTTCAAGCGCTATATCCATTTGCGCTACGATAAGCAGTGGCGGTATGACAGCCGCGCGAACTCGATACTTCACGATATAATCAAGGGCATTCGTGTCGTCAAAACCTTCGGCAGCGAAAAGCGCGAGGTTGCAAAGTTTTCTTCCGCGAGCAAGGCTCTTGCCGATATCTCCGTGAGTAACGAGCGAATGTGGGCGATTATCTTTCCTGTAATAGGCTTCTTTATGAACTCCGGCAACTTCCTTGTGCTCTATTTCGGCGGCAGAATGGTTATAAACGGCACGATGACCGCAGGCGAGCTGTGGAGCTTTGTGCTTCTGCTCTCGTATATCTATAAGCCGCTCGACTGGCTTGCCAATATGCCGCGTTGGATAGCGGAGGTCACAACGAGCCTTATAAAAATTTATGAGGTTCTCGATGAAAAGCCGCAGGTCGGCGATTCTAGAAACGCCGGCAAATATCCGATAACGGGCGAAGTCGAGTTCGATTCCGTCGGCTTCGGCTATAAAAGCTACGAGCCGGTGCTCAAGGATATAAATCTGAAGATAAAACCGGGCGAGATGATAGGTCTTGTCGGTCATTCGGGAGCGGGCAAGTCCACTATGATAAACCTTGTCATGCGCCTCTATGATGTCGACAGCGGAACGCTCAGAATAGATGGCAGGGATATCCGCGATTATGACCAGTATTATCTGCGCGAGAATATGGGCGTCGTGTTCCAGGAGACGTACCTTTTCTCCGGCACCGTCTATGACAATATCGCTTATGCAAAGCCGGACGCATCCCCGGAAGAGGTGTTCTCCGCCGCAAAGGCGGCAAACGCCCACGGATTTATAATGGAGCTAAAAGACGGGTATAATACCGTCGTCGGCGAAAACGGCTATAATCTTTCGGGCGGCGAGCGTCAGCGCGTGGCGATAGCGAGAGCGATACTGCGCGACCCGAAGATACTCATTCTCGACGAGGCGACAAGCGCGCTCGACCCCGAGACCGAGAGCCATATTCAGGAAGCACTCGGCAGATTGGTTCAGAACAGAACAACAATAGCCATTGCCCACAGGCTTTCGACCCTGCGCCATGCGGACAGGCTCGTTGTGCTCGAAAACGGCAGAATCGCCGAGGTCGGCACGCATACGGAGCTTCTTAAAAAGCGCGGCATTTATTACAATCTTGTCATGGCTCAGCGCCAGACTTCGAAGCTTACATCCGAGGCTCAGGCGGCGCTCGGCAGGCAGTAACGCAGACTTAAACACGGGAGACAAAAGCGAATCTTGTCTCCCGTGTTCTTTTTTTGTTAAATTGCTGTGAATTTGTCTTTTTGTCTTTACAGCTTGCGTAAAATAAAGTAAAATAGTAGCGGAAAATTATGTTTTTTTGAATGGAGGCAGTAACATGGAGCTTACGTATAAACGTATACTTCTGAAAATAAGCGGCGAGGTGCTCGCCGGCGGAAAGGGTATGGGTATTGACTACGATACCGTTCTCAATATCTGCTCCGCAGTCAAGGAATGTGTCGATATGGGCGTTCAGGTCGGTCTTGTCGTCGGCGGCGGCAACTTCTGGCGCGGACGTTCGAGCGGCGATATGGACAGAACCAGAGCCGATCATATGGGTATGCTCGCCACCGTCATGAACTCCCTCGCTCTCGCCGATGCCCTTGAGCATCTCAAGGTGCCCGTCAGAGTCCAGACCGCTATCGCCATGCAGCAGATAGCCGAGCCCTATATCCGCAACAAGGCGGTTCGCCACCTTGAAAAGGGCAGAGTTGTTATCTTCGGCTGCGGCACCGGCAATCCGTTCTTCACCACCGATACTGCCGCCGCTCTGCGCGCGCTCGAGATAGATGCCGATATCATGTTCAAGGCAACGAATGTCGACGGCGTCTATGATAAGGATCCCCACAAGTTCGAGGATGCGAAGAAGTACGATACCCTCTCGTTCGACGAGATTCTCAGCCACGACCTCAAGGTCATGGACGGCACCGCGGCATCTCTCTGCAGAGACAATTCTATCCCGATCCTCGTTTTCAATCTCGACGATCCTCAGAATATCGTTAAGGCAATAGAAGGCGAAAATGTCGGAACAGTTGTAAAATGATCGGCGAAAGACCGATGAAAATATGATCTTCTCTTCAAGAAAGGATTGAAATTATGGAAACAGTATTTCAAACAGCACGCGATAAAATGGGTAAGAGCATCAGCTCCCTCAAGGGCGAGTATGCTGCAATAAGAGCAAACAGAGCTACCGCGGCGGTTCTCGATAGGATAACCGTTGATTATTACGGCACCGCCACTCCGATAAATCAGCTTGCGGCTATCTCCGTGGTTGAGGCGAGAATCCTCTGCATCCAGCCCTGGGATGCTTCGACCCTTCACCCCATCGAGAAGGCTATCCAGACCTCAGATCTCGGCATCAATCCGCAGAATGACGGCAAGGTTATCAGACTGACCTTCCCGCCTCTGACTGAGGATAAGCGCCGCGAGATAGTCAAGGATGTCAAGAAGCTTGCCGAAGACTGCAAGGTCGCCATCCGCTCTATCCGCAGAGACTGCATGGATAAGCTCAAGAAGATGCAGAAGAACGGCGAGATAACCGAGGACGATCTCAAGTACGGCGAGAAAGAAATGCAGGATATAACCGATAAGTTCGTCAAAGAAGCGGACTCTGTAGCCGCAGAGAAAGAAAAGGAAATAATGGCGATCTGATTTGTTTCGGATCCTTGAAGCAAAAAGGCTGGGCGCTTCGGGCGGTCATGCCTTTTTGCCTAAATACAGAAAGGGATTTTTGCTATGACAAAGTCACCTGAAAACGAACATCTTCCAAAGCATGTCGCCATAATCATGGACGGCAACGGCCGCTGGGCGAAGCAGCGCGGACTTCCGCGCGGCGAGGGTCACAAACAGGGCGCGAAGGTGTTCAAAAGAATATGCGAATACGCCGCAGACAGAGGCATACGCTATGTGACGTTCTACGCCTTTTCCACGGAAAACTGGCGCAGACCGCCAGAAGAAGTCAGCGGCATAATGGATCTTTTCCGTGAGTACCTGCGCGAGGCTGAGGAGCGCGAGCAGGAGAATGCACAGAAAGGTCTCAGAATAAGATATATAGGAGAGCGCGAAGGTCTTGCGGACGATATTCTCGAGCTTGTTGACGAGCTTGAGCGCGGTTCCGCAGACAAGGTCAGAACGACTGTAAACATCGCGATAAACTACGGCGGCAGAAATGAGATACTGTCCGCCTGCAAGCGGCTTGCCGAGCAGTGCGCAAGAGGGGAGCGCACACCCGAGAGCCTGACCGAGCAGGATATATCCGACAATCTCTATACGGCGGGTCAGCCCGATCCCGATCTTATAATCCGCCCAAGCGGAGAATTCAGACTTTCCAACTTCCTTATCTGGCAGGCGGCATATTCGGAGTTTATCTATTCCGATATCCTCTGGCCAGATTATACCGAGCAGGATTTTGATGCCGCTCTTGAGGAATACGCACACCGCAGCAGACGCTTCGGAGGGGTCTGAAAATAATTTTTATAGTGAGATGAGAGAAAGATGAAACAGCGCGTTATTACCGGAGTTTTAGGCGCTCTTTTCGGACTTGCAGTCCTTGCCTTTATGTTCACCCCTGTTCTTGGCATAGTTATAGCAGCCGTATCGCTGATCGCGTCCTATGAGATACAGCATGTTGCGAAGATCGAGAACAAGCTTCTCATGATAATCAACATAGTTCTCGCCGCATTTATGCCCTTTGCCTATGAATATAAGCTCTTTTCGAAGCTGCCGTTCCCGACATATGTCATTGCAATTGTCTATGTCATAATCATGATGTTCATCATGCTCGGCAACTATAAGAAAACAAAGTTTGAAGATGTCGTTATGTCGATGTTCTGCGGCGTTATCGTGCCGTATGTTATGTCGACAATAACCCTGCTCAGAAATCTCTGCCTGAGCCGTCCGGATCTGTTCCAGCAGTCGCATGTGTTCTTTATTATCTTTACGGCGCTGCTGTCCGCATGGCTCAACGACACATTTGCGTATTTTGTCGGCAGAAAGTTCGGCAAGCATAAGCTCGCTCCGAATATCAGCCCGAAAAAGAGTGTTGAGGGCGCAATCGGCGGAATAGTTATAACTATGCTCTTCAACCTCGCTTTCTTCTTCATTTTGATTATTTCTTCTTCAAGAACGACACAATAAAGTGGTGGATGATTCCCGCAACATCGATGTTCCTCTCCGCTATCAGCATCGGCGGCGACCTTTCGGCGTCCGTTATCAAGAGGAACTTCGGCGAAAAGGATTTCGGAACCATCTTCCCCGGTCACGGCGGCATCATGGACAGATTCGACAGCTACAGCTTCGTTATGCCGATGCTCTACGCCATTATTTCGCTGATTCTCAGCGTGGGAGCGTGATCCTATGAAAAGCATGGTCATTCTCGGCTCTACCGGTTCTATAGGCACCCAGGCACTCGATGTCGCAAGACTTCGGAATTTTACGGTCAAAGCGCTGACCTCGAATTCAAATATCGACCTGCTCGAAAAGCAGATAAGGGAGTTTAAGCCCGAAATAGCGGCTGTTGCCGATGAAAGCAGAGCGGCGGAGCTCAGAATAAAAGTCGCCGATACCGATACAAAAGTGCTCGGCGGCGAAGAAGGCATATGTGCCGCAGCTCAGCTTGATGCCGATAAGGTGCTCAATAGTATTGTCGGCATAGCCGGTCTCAAGCCGACCCTTGCCGCTATCGAGGCAGGCAATGATATCGCCCTCGCCAATAAGGAGACCCTTGTCGCCGGCGGCGAGCTTGTCACAACCCGCGCCAAAGAAAAGGGTGTGGCGATTCTCCCGGTCGACAGTGAACATTCCGCAATATTCCAGTCGCTTCAGGGAAGCCCCGGAAAACAGAGCGTCAAACGCCTTATTCTGACCGCTTCCGGCGGTCCGTTCTTCGGCAGAACACGCGATGATCTGAAAGACGTCACCGTCGAGCAGGCGCTCAAGCATCCGAACTGGAGCATGGGCGCAAAAATTACCATCGATTCTGCTACAATGATGAACAAGGGACTTGAGCTTATCGAAGCGGCGTGGCTCTTTGATATGCCCGCCGATAAAATAGACATTCTTGTTCACCGCCAGAGCGTGGTTCATTCGCTCGTCGAATATGTCGATAATTCAGTTATAGCCCAGCTCGGCGTGCCTGATATGCGCGTGCCGATACAGTATGCGCTGACTTATCCCGAGCGTTACGAGAGCCCCGCAAAGCAGCTCCGCCTCGAGGATTGGAAAACGCTCACTTTCGAGCAGCCCGACTATGATACATTCTCCTGCATCAACCTTTGCAGGCAGGCGATAACAAAGGGCGGCATCTATCCCGCATCGGCAAACGGCGCTAATGAAGCGGCGAATAAGCTGTTCAGGGACGGAAAGATAAGTTCCTTGATATCGCCGATGCAGTGGTCGGGAGTGCTCGATTCAACCGAATTTTCACCGTGTGACAGCCTTGAGAATATTCTTCTCGCCGATTCCCGCGCAAGGGAAAAGGTGCATGAGATGTTCGGCTGCTGATTTCACGGGCTGAAAGGATACTTTTTTTATGTTTTTTGAATACCGCGCTGTCGTTTTCGGCAGTTTGGAGCAAAGTCTGGCCGTTTCTTGTGGCTATACTTTTCTTCGGCATCGTCATAATGTTCCATGAACTCGGCCATTTCCTTTTTGCAAAGCTTTTCAAGGTCAAGGTCAACGAGTTCTCTATCGGCATGGGCCCCGCCATCTTCAAAAGAAGAAGGGTGAGACTGACTATGCCGTGCGCATTCTGCCAATCGGCGGATATGTCAGCATGGAAGGCGAGGACGAGGACAGCGAGGATCAGCACGCATTCAACAACAAGCCCCTGTGGCAGCGCATGATAATCGTTGCCGCCGGAGCTACTGTCAATCTTATCATGGGCGTCATTATCGTCGCCATTATGCTCTGCCAGTCCGATCTTATCGGCACCACTCAGATTCGCTCGTTTTATGACAACGCAACAAGTGCCGCGAGCGGACTCGAAGCAGGGGATAAGATAGTCAAAATAAACGGCAAACGCGTCTATTCACAGTATGATATAACATTTCTCATGATGCGCGACGATGACGGTGTCATGGATTTCGTCGTCAAAAGAGACGGCAAAAATGTTGAACTCAAGGATGTCAGGTTTCAGACCAGCCCGATAGAGGGTCAGGAGAATCTTATAAGCATCCACTATGATTTCATTATCGTCGGCGTTAAACCGACATTTCTGAGCGTCACAAAGAACGCTTTTCTTGAAAGTATTTCAATAGGACGCATGGTTTGGATAAGCCTGTTCGATTTGATAACGGGCAGATACGGACTCAGCGAAGTCTCGGGACCGATAGGTGTTATAAACTATGTCGCGGATGCGGCGTCGGCTTCGTCTACTTCAATGGATTGGACTCCGCTTCTGACTATTATGGCGCTGATAGCTATTAATATCGGTCTGTTCAATCTTCTGCCCATCCCGGCGCTTGACGGCGGCAGACTGTTCTTTATGTTCATCGAGCTTATCATCCGCAGACCCATCCCGCAGAAATTCGAAAAGTGGGTTCATGCGGTCGGCATGATACTTCTGCTCGCATTTATGGCTGTGATTTCATTCAAAGATATTGTCAGTTTGATAAGAGGTTAGAATTATGGCATTTGAACGCAGAAAAAGCAAAGAAGTCAGAATAGGCAATTTGACTATTGGCGGCAATTCTCCGATAGCCGTTCAGTCGATGCTCAATATCCCCGCGCATGATATTGAGGGCAGCGTGAAGCAGGCAAAGGCTCTCGAAAAAGCCGGATGCCAGATAATCCGCGCCGCAATACCCGATATGGATGCGGTGAAGCTTATCCCGGCTCTCAAAGAGGCAGTAAAAGTGCCGATAGTCGCGGATATACATTTTGATTACAGACTCGCGCTCGAAAGCATCTCTGCGGGCGTTGATAAAATACGCATCAATCCCGGCAACATCGGCTCGAAAGACAGAGTCAAGGCTGTTGCCGATGCCTGCGCCAATAACGGTATCCCGATAAGAGTCGGCGTCAACAGCGGCTCTATCGAGAAGGATATTCTCGCCAAATACGGCACTCCCACCGCACAGGCTCTTGTGGACAGCGCAATGGGACATGTGCGCCTGCTTGAGGAGTGCGATTTTAATAATATTGTTATTTCGCTCAAGTCCTCCGATGTCCCGATGACTGTCGAAGCATATGAGCTTATCTCGCAGATTTGCGATTATCCGCTCCATGTAGGCATAACCGAGGCGGGCACATGGAAAATGAGCCTTGTCAAGTCGAGCGTCGGTATCGGTTCTCTGCTCCTGCACGGAATCGGCGACACTATCCGTGTCTCAATGACCGACGATCCGGTCAAAGAAGTTGCGGCGGGCTATGATATCCTGCGCGCAACGGGCGCAAAAAAGGACTGCGTTCAGATAGTTTCGTGCCCGACCTGCGGCAGAACAAAGATAGATTTGATACCCCTCGCAAACGCAGTCGAAGAGCGGCTCGCGTCGTGCAACAAGCCGATAAAGGTCGCGGTCATGGGCTGCGCCGTCAACGGACCCGGCGAAGCGAGAGAAGCTGATATCGGTATCGCCGGCGGCGACGGCTGCGCGCTGATATTCAAAAAGGGCCAGATAATCCAAAAAAGTACCTGAGTCAGAGGTGCTTGACAGCCTTATGGAAGAGATAGATAAACTTTAATGGAGACAATGATGTCCGGCAAGAAGTTAGTTGATTTTGTAAAAGAATATATTGATGATTCCGAATTGCTCTCTGAGCTTGAAAACATTCAGCTTGACGATATCAGGCTGAATGTCGAGCGCAGGGAGCTTGAACTGCTTTGCTCGGCGGCTGCTGCGCCGGGCAAGCTTATTTTGAGAGCCGTCGAAACTTCGCTCATAAAAGCGTTCACTCTCAATGCCGCAGTGATAAACTGCTCGGTCAAAGAAGAAAAACGCGAAGATGCTCCGAAAGAGCCGATGAGCGAACTTGGGCTTGCCAAATTACTCGTTTCTCTGCGCAAGGAGTTTCCCGCCGCGAACGGATTTTTAAACGATGCAAAATGCTTTGTGCTCGGCGATATGGTGTCTGTCCAGCTCAAGAGCGGCGCGGATGTCATAAACAATCTCGGCGCACCCAAGCGCTTCGCTCAGATGATATTCGAACGCTTCGGCGAAGATGTCGGCGTTGAGTTCACTGACAGTGGCGCACCCGTTGATGACGGCGAAGTCATGCAGTATCAGGAAGAACTTGACAGCGGAATACGCAACGCATTCGCCGACAAAGTTTCGCAGGAAAAAAGACCTCAGCAATCTCACGAGAACATATGACGAATACCCGTTTTCGACGAAATATTCCGTCCCAATCTACGGACCTATAATAAAAACGAAGCCCATGCCCCTGAGCGAGATAGCTTCCGACTCGGGCTCGGTCGTTGTCTGGGGCACCGTCTTTTCTTTCGAGTCGCGCGACACACGCGACGGCAAGAGAAAGATAATCAATTTCTGCATTACAGATAAGACAAATTCATATTCCGTCAAGATATTCGAGCTCGCTGAGAACTGCGAAAGCCTGCTCAAAAATATCAAAGACGGCGTCGCTGTTATGGTCAGGGGCGTTGTCAACTACGATTCCTATATGAAGTGCGACTGCATAAACGCGCGAGCCATAACGACAATTGACATTATCGAAAAGAAGGACGATGCGCCCGAGAAACGCGTCGAGCTTCATTTGCATACCACAATGTCTGCCATGGACGCCGTTTCGAGTGCCACAAAGCTCGTTGAGCGCGCTATAGCGTGGGGACATAAGGCAATAGCCATAACCGACCATGGCGTTGTTCAGGCGTTCCCCGAGGCCTGCGCCGCAGCAAAAGGCAAGATAAAGATACTCTACGGCATGGAGGGCTATTATTTTGACGACCGCGTCGTCGATCCTGCCGAGAAGAAAAAGAAATATAACCACATAATCTTCCTTGCAAAGAACTATGTGGGACTTAAAAACCTCTATAAAATAATCACAAAATCTAACCTCGAATATTTCAGCCGCAAGCCCGGCGTCCCGCGCTCGGTTATAGAAGAGTTCCGCGAGGGTATAATCGTCGGCAGCGCGTGCGAACAGGGCGAAGTTTACAGAGCTATACTCGACGGAAAATCCGACGATGAAGTGCTTGAAATCGCCTCGTTTTACGATTACCTGGAGATACAGCCCAACGGCAACAACGCTTTCCTTATCAGAGAGGGCAGAGTCAAGGATGATCAGGGGCTTGAGGATATAAACAAAAAGATAATCGCCACTGCCGACAAGCTTGGCAAGCTTACCGTCGCTACCTGCGATGTTCACTTCATGGACAAGAGCGACAGCGTTTTCAGAGAGATTATCATGACTGGTCAGGGCTTTACCGATGCCGCTCAGCAGGCTCCGCTCTATTTCAGAACAACGCAGGAGATGCTCGACGAGTTCGCCTATCTCGGCGAGGAGACCGCCCGCGAGGTTGTTATTGAAAACACCAATAAGATAGCCGATATGTGCGAGGTTATCCAGCCCATACCGGACGGTACATATCCTCCGCGAATTCCGGGCTCCGATGAAGAACTGCGCGAGATATGCTATAAGCATGTGAAAGATATCTACGGTGATCCTCTGCCGGAATATGTCGAAAAGCGCCTTGAAAAGGAGCTCAGCTCAATTATCGAACATGGCTACGCCGTGCTTTATATCATCGCCCAGCGACTCGTCAAGTTCTCCATGGATCACGGCTATTATGTCGGCTCGCGAGGATCGGTCGGCTCGTCGTTTGTCGCCTTCGCGGCGGAGATATCCGAGGTCAACCCGCTTATGCCGCACTACCTGTGCAAACACTGCAAGAAGAGTACATTCTTCATGGACGGCTCGATAGGCTCGGGCTTCGACCTGCCGCCGAAGAACTGTGAAATTTGCGGCGAACCGCTCGTCCGCGACGGTCACGATATTCCGTTTGAAACATTCCTCGGTTTCCACGGCGATAAACAGCCTGATATCGACCTCAACTTCTCGGGTGATTTCCAGTCGCAGGCGCATAAGTATACCGAGACCCTTTTCGGCGCCAAGAACGTTTTCAAGGCAGGTACAATCGGTACTCTCGCCGATAAGACCGCCTATGGCTTCGTCAAAAAAGTGGCTCGATGAAAAAGGCATGACCGTTCAGCGCGCGGAGGAAGACAGACTCGTCCAGGGCTGTGTCGGAATAAAGCGCACAACCGGTCAGCACCCCGGCGGAATGGTCGTTGTGCCGGACTATAAAGAGGCTGAGGACTTCACGCCTATTTCAGACCCCCGCGGACGATCCCCGACAAGGGCACGCGGACAACGCATTTCGACTTCCATGCGCTCCATGATACGATACTCAAGCTTGATATTCTCGGCCACGATGTGCCGACATTCTATAAGCATCTTGAAAATCTGACCGGAACTTCCGTCATGGATGCCGATGTCTGCGACCCGAAGCTCTATGAGATGCTTCTGTCTCCCGAGCCAATGGGCGTAACGGAGGAGGACATCGACTGCAATACAGGTACGCTGTCTTTGCCCGAACTCGGAACGCCGTTCGTGCGTCAGATGCTTCTTGACTCAAAACCTAAGAACTTTTCCGATATGCTCCAGATATCCGGACTTTCCCACGGCACCGACGTCTGGCTCGGCAACGCAAAAGACCTTATAGATAACGGCACCTGCACCATTTCCGATGTTATCGGAACACGAGACAGCATCATGACCTATCTCATACATAAGGGCGTCGAGCCGAGCATGGCGTTCAAGATAATGGAGATAACCCGTAAGGGTAAAGCGAAAAAGCTCCTTACCGATGAACACAAGGCTGCGATGCGCGCGAACAATGTCCCCGAGTGGTATATCGACAGCTGTCTTAAAATAAAATATATGTTCCCGAAGGCTCACGCCGCAGCGTATGTTATCGCCGCCATGCGTCTTGCTTGGTATAAGCTCTACTATCCTGTCGAGTACTACGCGACATATATGACAGTCCGCGGCGAAGACCTTGATACCGTGTCCATCATGGCAGGTCAGGAAGCCGTCAAGAACAAGATGAAATATCTCAAGACAAAGATGAACATGAAGGAAGCCACCGCCAAGGAGGAGAATATGTTCACTTCTCTCCAGGTCGTCAATGAGATGATGGCGCGCGGAGTGAAGTTCCTTCCGGTCGATGTCTATAATTCCGATGCCAAGGTCTACCATATCGAGGACGGCAAGATAAGGCTTCCGTTCTCCGCTCTCGGCGGATGCGGCGGCGTTGCCGCGGAGCAGCTTGCCGCGGCGCGCGATGACGGCGAGGGCAAGTACCTATCCGTCGAAGATTTGCGCAGACGCGCGAGTGTTTCCAAGACTGTTATCGAGGCTCTCGAAGCGGCGGGTGCGCTTGAGGATATTCCGAAAACCACGCAGATAAGCCTTTTTGACATGTAATCATATAAAATTTCTATGTTTTTTGGGGCAAATTTTTGCATTTCGGCTATTGTCTGAACAGCGATTTTCTGATATTATTATGTAGATATTTGACTTCGGGCTTTACCGCGTCAAAGTGTATATTAATTTATTTCGCCGCGTGGCGTGAAAGGAGAAAAACAATGGGACTCAAAATACTTTACGGCATTCTGATAGCTCTCGGTATTTTTATCGTCATAACTCTTATCAGAGCCATATTCTTTGTCCCCAAGAAGAGGGAGACAAAGCCTCTTGAAAAAGAGAATGTTGATGTTGAGCGTGTTGCAAAGCATCTGAGCGGTGCTATTCAGATTCCCACCGTATCTTATCCTGAAAAAGATAAGGTCGACTGGTCGCAGTTTGAAAAATTCCACAAATTCCTTGAGGAGTCGTATCCTCTGCTGCATAAGACTCTCGAGCGCGAGGATATCGCCGAGGCGAGCCTGCTCTATCGCTGGAAGGGCAAGAATCCAGATCTTGAGCCTATAGCTCTGCTTTCGCATCAGGATGTCGTCCCGATTGAGCCCGGCACCGAGGGTGATTGGACTCATGAGCCGTTCAGCGGCTATAACGACGGCGAGTTCATCTGGGGCAGAGGCGCTCTTGATATGAAGAACCACCTTATCTGCGTCATGGAAGCCGTTGAGACTCTTCTTGAAGAGGGATATGAACCCGAGAGAGATGTTTATCTCTGCTTCGGTCACGATGAGGAAGTCGTCGCTGCAAAGGATGCCGGCGCAAAGGCTATCATGGAAACCCTCAAGTCACGCGGTATTCACCTCGACAGCGTCATAGATGAGGGCGGAGCCATACTGCCCGTCAATGTCAAGCATGTTCTCAAGGGCAATCTTGCGGGCGTAGGCATCGCGGAGAAGGGCTATGCCGATTTCTCTATGAGCGTTAGAGCTAAGGGCGGACATTCTTCTCAGCCTCCGAAGCACAGCGCCATAGGCAAAATAGCGGATGTCGTCAAAGACGTTGAAAACCATCAGTTCAAGTCAAAACTCGAGCCGTTTGTTCTCAAACTCTTCTCCAATCTCGGCAGAAGAACCACATATCCCGTCAGAGTCGTCGCCTGCAACCTCTGGCTGCTTAAGCCCCTTGCGAAGTTTATCATGGAGCAGATTCCGCCGACGGCTTCGCTCATAAGAACCACTACCGGCGTCACCATGGCTGAGGGCAGCCCTGTCGCCAACGTTCTTCCGCAGGAAGCATCTGTTACGGCAAACTTCAGAATGATGCCCGGCACAACCACAGAAGATGTCGAGAAGCATCTGCGCAAGGTCATAAAGAATAAGGATGTTGAGATAAAGTGCCTCAAGCATAAAGAGGCGTCCAAGTTCTCTTCGACCGATTCCAGAGCTTTCAAGGTCATTGAGGAGATCTGCGTCAGAGCCGATCCTGAGGTTATCGTTGCGCCCTATCTTGTTATGGGCGGTACCGATGCCTGCTTCTATGAGCCTATATGCGATAATATTTATCGTTTTGCTCCGTTCCATGTGCGCACGAAGCTCCTTCTCTGCACCCATGCTACCGATGAGCGCTGCCCCGTTGCGGTTCTCGACGAAGGCGTGTCTTTCTTCAAGAGATACATAAGAATGCTTACAAAAGACTGATGATATGAATATTCTGCTGTCTCCCGATTCTTTCAAAGGCACGCTGACTTCTTCGGAGGTCTGTGATATTATAGAGTCGGCGCTCAGAAACAGAATACCTGATTGCAATGTGATAAAGCTCCCCGCTGCCGATGGCGGCGAGGGGCTTTGTTCAAGTTTTGCAAATTCTAACGATGGCGAGTGGATATCTGCCGATGCCAAAGACCCGTTCGGCTTATCTTTGCGCGCCGAGTATTATATGCTCAAAAGCGGCGCGGCTGTTATTGAAACCGCCTCCTGTGCCGGACTGCCGCTTGCGGGCGACAGAGCCGACCCGACCGTTACAACTACTGCGGGCGTCGGTATGCTTATACGCGATGCCGTAAATCGCGGCGCGAAGCGTATTGTTTTGGGTCTCGGCGGCAGCGCAACCAACGACTGCGGCGCGGGTATGGCGTCGGAGCTCGACTTTCGTTTTCTCGATAAAAATAATAATTCATTTGTTCCTGTCGGTGGAACGCTGATAGATGTCGAACATATTATCCCGCCCGAAAAGCCGGTTGATATTCCCGTAGTCGCCGCGTGCGATGTCACAAATCCGCTTTTTGGTGTTGACGGTGCAGCTTATGTTTTTGCGCCGCAAAAGGGCGCGAATGCAGAGCAGGTCGGATTGCTAGACCGAGGGCTGCACCATATGGCCGATATACTCAAAAGAGACCTCAACTTCAATTCTGAAAATCTTCCCGGCGCAGGTGCCGCAGGCGGTCTCGGCGCGGGCGCGTCAGCTTTTCTGAATGCCGAGCTCAGAAGCGGCATAGATATAGTTTTGGACGAATCCGGATTTGACAAACTTGCCGCAAATGCCGATATAGTTATAACGGGCGAGGGGAGATTTGATTCTCAAAGCGTCAACGGAAAAGTGATGAGCGGAGTCTGCAGAAGAGCTGCCAAAGCGGGAGCAAAAGTTTACGCCGTATGCGGGTGTGCGTCAAACGATGCCGACCCTGCCGCGCTCGGAATAGAGAAACTCTTTGTGTCGTCTGACGGAACTCACAGTATGGACGAATTGCAGCTTTCCTGCCGCCAAGAATTATTTGACGCGGCAAGTGCCTTGGCGGAGGAAATAATGCAGCTCGATTAATTGTTATTTCTTGATTTTTTGATGAATTTGTGATAAAATAAACTGCTAAACATGGGGACTGTACCTGCGGATTTCGGCAGTATTTTTGACAGCCGGCTCGTTTGATGTATTGTGAAAATATTTCAGACGATCGGAGAGTCAACGAGGAGCATGAACTTGACAAAAAACGCGAAATTTGAAAGCGTCAGAAAAAATATTGAACATTATCTTTCCACTGATTGGTTCATGTGGGTTTGCTTCCTTATAGCCTGTTTTATCACCGTCTTGCGTGTAGAGGCTATAGGGCTTCTTATCTTTGCAGCGATCATTTGCGCCATACTTGTTTTCTGCGAGGATGTTATAATTGCGCTTGAACCGTTTCTTTTGCTCTGCCTCTGCCTTATAAAGTGCAACAATTCTTATGACGAGTTCATCAAAATGGTTTGGCTTGCCGTCCCGGCAGCGGCGGCTATAATTTTCCATTTCATTTATTATCAGCGCAAACTGCCTCACGGCGAGCTGTTCTGGCCGATGCTTGCAGTCTCCGTCGCAGTTACCCTCGGCGGTCTCGGCAAGATAACCGCCAAAGAATATTTCAGCCTGATGCCGATATTCTTCACTCTCGGTCTCGGCTTCGGTATGCTGCTGTTCTATAATCTCATGAATTCGCACATCCGCCTGAGAGAAAACTATTCTCTGCCGGATAAGATATCAAAAATAATGATAATCATGGGGCTGTTCTGCTGCTTCATGATCCTCGAATATTACGGTGAGCATCTCGATAAGGTGCTCTCGACTCACGGGCTTCTCGCTTTCCAGTGGCGCAACAACGCCTCAACTTTTCTTGTCTTCGCTCTGCCGTTTGCATTCCTGCGTTCGATAAAGGGCAATCACGGCTGGTTCTGGGTCGGCATGCTGTTCTACGGATGTATGATGATAACCGGATCGCGCGGCGGTGCAATAGTCGGCACTGCGGAAGTCATGATGTGCATGATAGCGCTTCTCTGCTTCGACAAACGCCACAGGATACATAATATCATTATAATCTCTGTCGGTATTGTGATGTTCTTCGTGTTCTTCTGGGATCTCATCTATTTCTTCCGCGATATGCTCCTGAGACTTCTCCAGATAGACGATAACGAGATAAGAGTCAGGCTCATGCGCCGCGCCGTTGAGGATTTTCTCTCGAATCCGGTTTTCGGCAGGGGACTCGGATATTTTGGCAACAGGGATGTCCATCATTCCGCAAAAGGCGCGCTGTGTTGGTATCATTCCTCGCCGTTCCAGGTTATCGGCAGCTTGGCATAGTCGGCATCGCGGCTTACGGATATATATTCGTCGCGCGTATTGTCTATTTTGCGCGCCGCAACACTCTGACAAACAAGTTTATTTTTATCGCATATATCGGCATGCAGCTGATGTCACTTGTCAATCCGGGCTTGTTCAGCCCCGTTCCGTATCTTCTGATGATGACGCTACTGTTTGTCATTATGGATAAGATAAAGGACGACCCCGAGGAGATAAGGCTCACGGGAAAGGCGGAGAAAAATCTCCGTCGCTCTAAGAAAAAGTCTGTATCTGCGCAGACAGAAAAAACAACATAACAAAAAGACGGCACATCATTGTGCCGGTTTTTGCTTGAATAAAAGCTTTAATGGTTTAAAGGAGGAAAATTTCATGAGCTTTTTACCTATGACAGAGTATGAAAGTTCATCGGAAGAGGTCAAGAGGGAGTACGAAGATCAGATAGCAAAGCACGGACGCATCACCAATATGAAGCGTACTCTGCTTCACAATGTCCCTGCATTCAAAGCGTATATGGAGTGGTACACGCTCTATGATCAGCTCGTGCCGGTCATCGGCGACCGCGCAATATCGCTGTTTTCCCACGCTATATCCGAGGGCAACGAGTGCCTGATATGTTCGATCTTTTTCAGAAAAATACTTATTGACTCCGGCGACGATCCGGACAATCCGCATCTGTCGGATACCGAAAAGCTGCTCGTCGATTTCGGCGGCGCTATCTGCAAAGATCCGCACAACATACCCGACGAGATATACAATAAGCTTTCCCAGCGTTTTTCAACTGAAGAGATAGTTCTTCTCATCGCTTTTGCCGGCATAATGTACGCAACGAATCTGTTCAATACCGTTGCAAAAGTTCCGCTCGACGAAGTGCTCTACAAATATCGCAAAGATGGAGATACCCGTAATGTCTGATTTTGAAAACAAAGTTGCGTTTATAACCGGCGCAGCACACGGTCAGGGCAGAGCCACCGCTCTCGCTCTCGCCAAAGAGGGTGCCGATATCGTTGCATTTGATGTGGCGAAGAAGATTGAATATCCCGCATACTCGTTCGGCACGAGCGATGAGCTCAAGAGCCTGAAAGAGGAAGTGGAAGCTCTCGGTAGAAGATGCCTTATCGCTGCGGGCGATGTCAGAGACGACAAATCCGTCACCGATGCCGTTGACAGAGCTATCGCCGAGTTCGGCAAGATAGATATACTTTTCAATAACGCAGGTATCTGCGCCTATGCTACGGTCGACAAGATGACCGACGAAGAGTGGGACGCGATGATAGATATCAACCTCAAAGGTCCGTTTATAGTTACCCGCAGAGTCGTTCCCCACATGATGGAGGCAAAGAGCGGCGTTATCATCAATAACTCGTCCGTCATGGGTCTGCGCGGCGGCAACAGGCTTTCGCACTATACCGCTTCGAAATGGGGACTCACGGGTCTGACAAAAGCATGGGCTATCGAGCTTGCACCCTATAATATCCGCGTTGTCAGCATCCACCCGACGGGAGTTAACACTCCCATGAACGACGGTCTTGCGGCTCTCGAGCATTCGACTCCGCTTGAAATTGCCGAGCGTTCCGCAGGCAACCTTCTGCCCGTGCCGTGGATTGAGCCCGAGGATGTCGCGAATATGGTTCTCTATATCGCAAGCGACAAGGCGCGCTATGTGACCGGCTCTCAGTTCGTGCTCGACGCAGGACTCCTGAGCGTGTGATTTGAATTTTAAAAAGCTGCATCGTAAGATGCAGCTTTTTTCTATGCTTGTTATTTTTATTCAAACTCTTTTTTTATCGCCGCGACCGTCGCGTCAACATCGGCTTTGACAACGAGCAGAGATATCTCGGTCTCCGATGTGTTTATCATTCTTATGTCGCACCCCGCATCCGAGGCGGCTTTGAATACCCGCGCCGCAACGCCCGGACGTCCCTCCATTTCAGCTCCGCTTACGGATATCTTGCAGTTACCGGAGCTGACGCTTATTTTTATCTTTTTGTTTTCGGCTCTGAGCTGAGTCGCTATCTCGAGCACTCCGCCGAAATCGTCGTCGCTGACCGTAAACGAAAGCCCCGCATGAGAACTGTTCGGCAGAAACTGCGAGATCATGTCAACGTCTATTCCCGCTTCGGCAATTTTTTCGAAGATGCCCGCAATGAAGCTTATGTCGGCGGGGGAGTCACTGAGCGAAAAAAGAGTCGCGTTTTCGCTCACGCTTATCGATTCGATTATCTTCACTTCTTCGCATCCTTTCTGTCTATCATGTCGCTCATGCCGTAGAGCCCCGGTTCTTTATTTTGTATGAACTTCGCGGCGTTCACGGCTCCCGCTGCGAACAGTTCTTTACTCTGCGCGCAGTGGCTGAGCTTTATCGTTTCATTATAGCCCGCAAATATAATCTCGTGCTCGCCGACCGCCGTTCCGCCGCGTATTGAGTGTATGCCTATTTCATCGTGCGGGCGTTTTGTGCGCCGCAGATGGCGGTCATATTCGTAGTACGGCTTGCGCTCGAGCTCCGATGATATCGCGTCCGCGAGCATCAGTGCCGTTCCGCTCGGCGCATCTGTTTTTTGCGCGTGGTGAGTCTCAACTATCTCTATGTCATATGTGCCGCCCAACACTCTCGCCGCAGTTTTCGCGAGCTCACAGAGCAGATTTATTCCGAGCGACATGTTCGCGCTGAAAAATATCGGTATCTCTTTTGCCGCTTTATAGATAAGCGCGATGTGCGCCTCGCTCAAACCCGTTGTCGCAATGACTGCCGGAGTTTTTGCGCTGACCGCATATTCGAGCAGACCCGGCAGGGCGGCAGGGGATGAAAAGTCGATTATAACATCGACCTTTCCGTTGAAGCTGAAAGGCGAGACAAATGTCGGAAATCTGCATTCGCGCCCCTCGCGGTCTATTCCCGCTGTTATTTTAATATCGTCGCGGTTGTCGGCAAAAGCGGTGACAGCTCTGCCCATGCTTCCGCAGCAACCGCTTAGCATAATATTCAGCATTATTTCGCCTTACGGCACCCATGTGCCGTTCCTTTCGGGCTTATATCATTCCGAGAGCGGAGAGGCTTCTCCTGAGCTTCTCCTTCGCCTGCGGCTGTATCTGCGCCAGCGGCAGCCTGCATGAGCCGACTTCCATGCCCATCATGTTCATCGCTTCTTTTACGGGTATGGGGTTCACATCGGAAAACAGGCTGCTGCAAAGGTCGAGATATTTTAATTGAAGCTCGGTGCTCGCGGCGGTGTCGCCATCAAGATACATTTTGACCATGTCGTGTACCGCCCTCGGCGCGATATTTGAGAGCACTGAGATAACTCCCTTGGCGCCGAGCGACATGAACGCCGTTATCTGGTCATCGTTTCCGCTGTATATCGTCAGTTCGTCGCCGCAGAGCTTTACAGTCTGCGCGAGCGCGGAAATGTCGCCGTTTGCTTCCTTTGCCGCCACTATATTCTTATGCTTCGAAAGTTCATAATAGGTCTCGGGTCTTATGTTCAGCCCCGTGCGGCTTGGCACATTGTAGAGGATTATCGGTGTGCTGACCCTGTCCGCAATGAAATTGAAATGCTCTATCAGTCCTGCCTGCGATGTCTTGTTGTAGTACGGCGTGACCATAAGCAGACCGTCGGCTCCGGCTCTTTCCGCGTCGTTTGAAAGCTTTAGCGCATTTTTTGTGTCGTTGCTGCCCGTTCCCGCAATGACGGGAACTCTTCCGGCAACATGTTCAACACAGCGGCGCACGATTTGCTCGTGCTCTTCGTAGCTCAATGTCGGGCTCTCGCCGGTCGTTGCACATACAACTATGGCGTCCGTGGAGTTTTCGATCTGATAATCTATAAGCTCTTCTAACTTTCCGTAGTTTATACTTCCGTCTTTATGAAACGGCGAGACGAGTGCGACCGCCGCTCCCGTGAAAACAGCTTTCTTCATAAAGCCGGCCTCCTAAAAAACGGAAACCGCCCGGACAGACAGCCGGGCGGCTTTTATGTTATCTGTCCATATATCCCTTTTCGCAAAGCAGCTCCGCCATGAGCACGGCTCCGCCGGCGGCGCCTCTGAGCGTATTGTGTGAAAGGCAGACAAATTTGTAATCATACTGGGTATCTTCGCGCAGACGGCCGACCGAAATCGCCATGCCGCCCTCAAGCTCTCTGTTGAGGCGAGTCTGAGGCATATTGTCCTCTTCAAAGTAGTTGAGGAACTGCTTGGGCGCGCTGGGCAGCCCGACCTGCTGAGGATATCCCTTGAAATCCTTCCAGATTTTAAGTATCTGTTCTTTTGTGGGCTTGTTTTCGAATCTTACGAATACCGCCGCCATGTGACCGTCCGATACGGGAACGCGCAGGCACTGCGCGGTGAAGTTCGGGCTCTTCGCGGGGACTATCTCGCCGCCCTCTATCTTGCCCCATATCTTGAGCGGCTCTCTCTCGGATTTCTCTTCCTCGCCGCCGATGTAGGGGATGACGTTATCTATCATCTCGGGCCATGTCTCAAATGTCTTACCCGCGCCGGAGATCGCCTGATATGTGCAGACGAGAACATCCTTGACTCCGAACTCGGAAAGTGGGAACAGCGCCGGAACGTAGCTCTGAAGCGAGCAGTTCGATTTGACGGAGATGAATCCGCGCTTTGTGCCGAGCCTCTCCCTCTGCGCCTTAATTATGTCAGCGTGATCGGGGTTGAGCTCGGGGATTATCATCGGAACATCGGGAGTGAAGCGGTTTGCGCTGTTGTTTGAAACAACGGGGCATTCGGCTTTTGCATATTTGAGCTCGAGCGCCTTTATTTCATCCTTGTTCATGTTGACCGCGCAGAAGACGAAATCGACCATCGATGCGATTTTTTCAACATCTTTCTCCGCGTCCATGATTATCATGTTCCTGAACTTTTCGGGAATGGGCTTTTCATGCACCATTTGGTTCCGAGAGCCTCTTCGTATGTCTTGCCCGCGGAGCGCGAGCTCGCGGCGAGCGCGCAGACCTCGAACCAGGGGTGATCCTCAAGCAGGGTGGCGAACCTCTGACCGACCATACCTGTTGCGCCTATGATACCTACTTTGAAATGCTTCATGATAAAGTTCCTCCGAAAAACGTTTTTGAGTGAAAAAAATTGTTGTATTGACAGAGATTTTGCAATATAATAGTGTGTGACCTTGAAAAGAAGCTCCGTCAGGATATAACATTTAAAATAATACCACCAACGGATATTGCAAGTCAAATACTTTTTTAGTCTCAGGACACGAAAGCTGAGGAAAAATAATGAAAAAAAGCGATTTCTTTTACGACCTGCCGCAGGAACTCATTGCACAGCATCCCGCCGAGCCGCGCGACAGTTCGAGACTCATGGTGCTCGACAAAAAAACGGGCGCCGTCAAGCACGATATTTTTCATAATATCGCGCAGTATATCGAGCCCGGCGACTGCCTTATTCTAAACGACACAAAGGTTCTTCCCGCACGCCTTTACGGCACAAGGGTAGACACAGGCTCTGTGGTCGAGTTCCTTCTTCTTAACAACAAGGGCGATGACATCTGGGAGGTTATCACAGGTCCCGGCAAAAAGGCACGCAAGGGTCATAGGTTCACCTTCCATGATATGCTCTTTGCCGAGATTGTTGACGTTCTGCCGGACGGCAACCGCCTTGCTAAGTTCACATATGACGGCGTATTCTTTGAGCTACTCGATAAGATAGGAGAGATGCCTCTGCCGCATTATATAACAGAGAAGCTCGAAAATAACGACAGATATCAGACTGTCTATGCCCGCGAGCGCGGTAGCGCCGCCGCACCGACAGCAGGGCTGCATTTTACTCCCGAACTCCTTGACTCCCTGCGCGAAAAGGGTGTCGGCGTCGGATTCGTCACCCTCCATGTCGGTCTCGGAACATTCCGACCCGTCAAGGCGGAGAATGTCGAGGATCACCATATGCACTCCGAGCATTATATGCTGCCGGAGGCTACGGCGAAACTCATAAACGATACGAAGAAAAACGGCGGACGCGTTTTTGCCGTGGGAACTACCTGCTGCCGCACGCTCGAAAGCGTCGCGACTAAATGCGGCGAGATACGTGCCGACGATGACTGGACGGATATATTCATCTATCCCGGATATCAGTATAAGTGCATCGACGCGCTCATAACCAATTTCCATCTCCCCGAGAGCACGCTTATAATGCTCGTCTCCGCCTTCTGCGGATATGAAAACACGATGAATGCGTACAAAATTGCGGTTCAGGAAAAATATAGATTTTTCAGTTTTGGCGATGCCATGCTCATTGAATAAACACCGACCGAAAGGAATAAAAATGAAGTTTACCGTTATAAAAAAAGGAGGGAACAGCCCGCCGCGGCGTGTTTGAAACTGTCCACGGAACCGTGCAGACTCCGGCTTTTATGAATGTCGCAACCTGCGGCGCGATTAAAGGCGCCGTCTCGTCGTATGACCTCAAGGATATACACTGTCAGGTTCAGCTTTGCAACACATATCATCTGCATTTACGCCCGGGCGACGAGCTTGTAAAGGAGTTCGGCGGACTGCACAAGTTTACGGGATGGGATGGGCCTATACTCACGGACAGCGGCGGATTTCAGGTCTTTTCGCTCGCAAAGCTCCGCAAGATAAAAGAGGAGGGTGTCTATTTTTCCTCGCACATCGACGGACGCAAGATTTTTATGGGTCCCGAGGAGAGCATGAGAATACAGTCGAACCTCGGCTCGACTATCGCTATGGCATTTGACGAGTGCGTTGAAAATCCCGCGAAATACGAGTATTCCGAGCAGTCCTGCGCACGCACGGTGCGTTGGCTTGAGCGCTGCAAGGCGGAGATGGAGCGCCTCAATTCTCTGCCCGATACGATAAATAAAAATCAGCTGCTCTTCGGCATAAATCAGGGATGCACTTTCGACGACCTGCGCATAGAGCATATGAAGCGTATAGCCGCTCTCGATCTCGACGGCTACGCCATAGGCGGTCTTGCCGTCGGAGAGCCGAAGGAGGATATGTACCGCATAATTTCGGCTGTCGAGCCTTATATGCCCGCCGATAAACCGCGCTATCTTATGGGCGTCGGCACTCCGGGAAATATCCTCGAGGGTGTTTCGCGCGGTGTCGATCTTTTCGATTGCGTTATGCCCAGCCGCAATGCCCGCCACGGACATCTTTTCACCATGGGCGGCATAATCAATCTCAACAACGCAAAGTATGAGCGCGACCTGCGCCCGATCGATCCCGAGTGCTCCTGCCCGACTTGCCGCAGACATTCGAGAGCTTATATCAGACATCTGTTCAAGTCCGGCGAAATGCTCGCCATGCGCCTGTGCGTCATGCACAATCTCTGGTTCTACAATACCCTCATGGAGAAGATACGCCAAAGCCTTGAGGACGGTACTTTCGCCGAATTCAAGGAAAAATACACGGATCTTCTCGACACGAGGATATAAAACAAAATACAGCGACCGCCCTTCTACGGCTGCGAAGAGGTGATATGCCTTGGAAAAAAAGTCCGGAAAAAAAGGAGGAGCATTTATGTGGGTAACTTTCGCGCTGCTTTCGGCAGTATTCGCCGCGCTGACATCGATTCTCGCCAAAATAGGCATAGAAGGAGTTAATTCCAATCTTGCCACGGCAATAAGAACCGCCGTCGTGCTCGTTCTCGCTTGGGGTATAGTCTTCGCCACAGGCGCACATCACGGTATCAGCAGCATCGGCACACGCAGCTGGATTTTTCTTATCCTCTCCGGCGTTGCAACCGGTCTGTCGTGGCTGTTCTATTACCATGCCCTCCAGCTCGGCGAGGCGTCAAAAGTCGTGCCGATAGACAAGTTCAGCGTCGTTATAAGCATCGTGCTTGCGTTCGTTATTCTGCACGAAAAGGTCACCTGGACTACCGTTCTCGGCGGCGCGCTGATAACCGCCGGCACTTTTGTACTTATTCTTTAAAACAAGCCCTGCAATAAGTGAATAAAGCCCTCCCGTTTTGCATATCTATTAGCGACATTGAAAAACGGGAGGGTTCGTTTTGAAAGGAATAGTAGAGGAGAGAGCCGTTGAGCTTGCTGAGTATATAGTTGAAAACAAGACAACTGTCAGGGCGGCGGCAAAACAGTTCGGAGTTTCAAAGTCGACCGTACATATGGATGTCGCGCGCAGGCTCCGCAGTCTTAATCCCCAGCTTTACAGCGAGGTGCGCGAGATACTCGATATAAACAAGGCTCAGCGCCATATCCGCGGCGGACTTGCTACCCGCGAGAAGTACAAAAGCATGAAAGAAGAAAACAAATAGACAAATTATGTAAAATTCATTGCATTTTTCTGCCTGTTGTGGTATGTTTTTATACACAATCACAACAGGCATTGCTTTTGCCGAAAAAGGAGAACTGAAATGTCAAAGAAAAAGAAGAGTGGAAAGAAAACCGTGCTCAAAGTTATTGGTATTATTTTAGCTGTTGTAGTCGTCTTTGTCGGCGTGTATGCCGCGCTCATGGCGTGGACGCCTGCGGCAACGACTTACAGCGGCGAGATTAATCCTTATATCACTGCTGATGCCGCGCTCGTTTCCGCACATCGCTCGGGCGGTGGAATCATGCCCGAAAACACGATGCTCGCGTTCGAGTCATGCATGAACAGCAAGGATTTCAATACAGATATCTTTGAATTTGATCTGCATATCACAAAGGATAACAAGCTTATCCTCCTGCACGACGATACACTTGACAGAACCACCAACGCAGTCGAATATTTCGGCTATGAGGATGTCAAGCCCATTGACCATACATATGCCGAGCTGCGCGAGCTAAACTTCGGTGAAAACTTCCAGGCGGAGGACGGCAGCTATCCCTACAGAGGCCTGCGCGGCGATAAAATCCCCGATGATCTGCGCGCGGTGCTGCTCGAGGATGTGCTCGACAAGCTCGAATCCCACGGCAAATACAGCTATATTATTGAGATAAAAGACGGCGGCGAGGACGGTATGCGCGGCGTTGATATTCTCTATGATGTGCTCAAGGAGCGCGGACTTCTCGACCGCGTTATCTTCGGCACCTTCAAGGGCGAGGTTACCGAATATGTCGATGAAAAGCACCCCGATATGCTCCGTTCCGCGGGTGTATCCGAAGTGCTCAAGTTCTATGGCGCGGCGCTTCTCAATCTCAACCTCGATGAGGATTCGATTAAATACAGCGCGCTCCAGATTCCCGCCAATCAGTACCGTGTCGTCCGTCTCGGAACGAAGAAAATAGTAGATTACGCTCACCGTTATAATATCGCCGTGCAGTACTGGACGATAAATGACCCCGACGAGATAGAGCGTCTCAACGATATCGGAGCCGATGCAATAATCAGCGACACGCCGGATATTGCATATAAGATAATAAAAGAATAAGACCGCAAGTCAGCTTTTGAGGTCTGTGCCGTCGTTGCGGAGAGTCAGGTGCTCTTCGTCCGTGCGGCACAGACTTTTGTTTTCCATGCAAAAAAATGCACCTGCGACATCGGTTGAATAGGCATATCTGACCGCTTCACCCTGCGTATATTGTGTTATCGCGGTTGCATATTCATTTTCGTTCGGTATGTTGAGCTTCGCAGAAATATTTTCGTATGTGTCCTCGCCGTTTGAATAGGCGGGGACTGCGCATTTGCAGAATGCCAGAAAACGCGCGAAAAGTCCGTTTTGCATCTCCTCGACATTTCCGTGCGCCGTTATGCTTATTCGTTTTATTCGCACTCCGTCGCTGTCCGTATACAGAGATATCAGAATGTTTTCGTCCGGTGTCAGACTAAACACTGTGCATCCGTCCGTCTCTGTGACCGTCGCCGTTTCAATATCGAGCAGTGATTCTTTATATTCTCTGTTGAACCGCCTGCAGAACATCGCCGCGTCGGAATATCTCTGCACCGAGCACGCACTGAGCAGTAGAGCGAGAACGGCGAGCAGAATTGCTGCGATCCTTTTCATTTTCGTTCCTCCGATGTCGCTGTGATTTTCACCAAGAAACGGTATACGCATTCCGGGCGTTATATATCTATATGTAAAACTTGCTTTTATCAGACTGAAACGCCGCCCTGGTTCTTGAAAAAATATCAAAAAAAGGTTTATACTGATTAAATTCAAAAAATATTTACAATTTATATAGCAACAGGTCTATATTTTGCCTGTACAATTTCTCTATTATATGTATGCGCTTTGCGCTTTTTCAAAACTTTGAGACGGAGGATACGCATGGAAACAAAGAAGTGGTCAACAAAAAAAGAAAGTGCTCGTGTCGATCCTTGTGATCCTGTGCGCCGCGATTATCGCGGGCGTGCTGTATATGTTCTTCAAACCCGATCCGCTGCCGCAGGTCTCGACCGCAAAGGTGACAAAGGGTTCGATAACCCAGACACTTGATATGTCCGGCAAGGTCTCGTCATCGCAGAAGGGGAACTTTGTCCCGATAGACGGCACAAAAGTCCTTACTGTCAACGTCAAGGTCGGCGAGTATGTCAAAAAAGGCGATGTGCTTGCAACGTTTGATACATCGTCGCTCAACTCTGCCCTCGCGGAGAAGCAGCAGGCGTATCTGACCGCCGTTGAAAACTATAACAACGCGAAGAATACCGCCGTGAGTTCGTCTGCCCAGCTCAAAGAAATAAACGCTCGCCTTGCCGAGATAAACAAAGAGCTCGAAAAGCAGGAACAGGAGCAAAACAAGAACAACAATCAGAATAAAAATGACCAGAACAAGACTGACAGCGATGCGTCAAATAAGTTCTGGGAGCTTGTCTCCAAGGCTCTCGGCATGGACGATATAAACGCTGCGCTCAAGAAGCTCGACGAGCTGCTCAACAGCGGCAATTCCAATATCTTCGGCTCCGGCGTCTCCGAGCTTCAGATGGAAAAAATAGCAGCTCGAGCTCAAAAAAAGTCACTCTCGAAGCTCAGTCCGGCACGATAACCCAGAGCACATATAAGACGATTATGGAAGCTTCTAAGAAAGAGCTTGATTCGCTCACAGCCTCTATATCTTCGCTCAAAAAGGGCTGGATAGCAGAATATGACGGCATCGTCAGCGAGGTCAATATAACTCCCGGCGAGACCTGCCGTTCGGCGGCGAGCGCGAATATTGATATCTCTTCGATAATCGACCTCGCGAGCGGCAACACAAATGTCGCCGATATCGTCAACGCTCTTCTCGGTCAGACACAGAGCGGCATAACCGTTGAATATTATCCGTTCGTGGTCGATTTCGTCCTCGGAAAGGCGGATATCTTCAAAGTCAGCCTCGATATGCCGTGCCGCATCACTGCGGCAGACGACACAGTTGTTGACGGCGTAGTTACTTATATAAGCCCCGTCGCCACGCAGTCGAGCGGAGTCGATATCTCTTCTCTCATCGGCTCGGGCTCCGCGAACGGCGTCGATGCAAAAGTGACTATAGATAATCCCACTTCGAGCGTTATAATCGGTCTCGATGTCGATATATCAATTGACGTCGATTCAAAGAACAATGTCCTTGTCGTGCCCAGCGAGGCTGTCAAGAACGACAGCACCGGAACATATGTGTATATCTACAATCCGAAGACGAAGAGAATAACCTTCTCAAAGGTCGAGCTCGGTATCTCCGATGACACCAGATATGAAATAGTTTCCGGATGCAACGAGGGCGATATAGTCATAACCTCCGTGCCGACAGGAACAACTCTTGCCGACGGCGATAAGGTAAAAGTGATAACATCGAAATAATTGCCGGAGGTCAGGGATGAATATAAAAGAAAACATCAGAATAGCGATATTTTCGATAAAGACGAATCTCATGCGCTCGCTCCTGACTATGCTAGGTATAATCATCGGCGTCGCGGCGGTTATCGCTATTATAACGCTCGGCAACGGCGGCCGCGATTATATCGTCGGCATGATAAAAAATATGGGTTCGAGCGTTATCAATATCTCAATCAACAGCAAGGAGACCAACGCCTCCGATTATATAACCGCAGAGGATATAAAAGCTATCAAGAATCTTGACAGCGTCGCATATGTCTCACAGGTCACGATGTCCGTCGGCAATGTCACTACTAAGCATAACGAGAGCCTCGGACTCGCGATAGCCGGCAACTCCGATCTCGGCAATATGATGTCCGCCGGGATGCTCAGCGGACGCTTCTTCACGGAGGAGGAATATGAGTCCGGCGCGCGCGTCGCCGTGCTTGATTCTATCAGCGCAAAGCTCCTGTTCGGTTATTCCGACCCGGTGGGGGAGAAGCTGAGCTTCACAGTCAGCGACCAGACGGTGCAGATAAAAGTCATCGGTATAATAGATGCATCTATGCTCTCGGGCTCAAGCTCGAATATGTCTGAGACAATGTCGTCTTATATGAGCGATGCGCAGACAGGCTGCAGCATAATAATCCCAGCAACCCTCGCAGATGCCCTCAACGGCAACTCGGCGGGCAGATACGAGATGTGCTATATCATGGCGAAATCCGATTCCGAGCTTGACGCCGCGGGCAGCGCTGCAATGAACCTGCTCTATACCCGCCACGGCAATTTCGGCAAGAACGCCTATTCGCTCATAAATATGGCAACTTATATCGACCTTCTTGATACCGTTATCAATGTGTTCACAACCTTCATCGCGGCGGTCAGCGCGATATCGCTGCTCGTCGGCGGTATCGGCGTTATGAATATAATGCTCGTCACCGTAACGGAACGAACGCGCGAAATCGGTATCAGAAAAGCACTCGGCGCAAAGACCTCCACAATACTGTTCCAATTCCTGACCGAGTCGGTCATATTGTGCCTGCTTGGCGGATTGATAGGGCTTATATTGGGATCTGTCGGCGCGTTCGCCGTGGCGAGCTATATGAATATACCGATTGAGATGAAATTCTCGACTATAGTTATCGCAGTTGGATTCTCTACCGCAATAGGCGTGTTCTTCGGAATATATCCCGCACGCAGAGCCGCAAAGATGCAACCCATCGACGCGCTTAGAAGTATGTAATCGGCAAAAAATTGTAAATTTTCGGAATAAAATTGCCTCCGTTTGTATAATACTATTTTTTTGTAGTCGTGCACAGGTGTATATTGTTTGTATAAAATTATATATACAAAAATATTTTTAAACAAATTCTAAACAAATCGTTGACTTTTGTTTCTGAATGTGTAATAATAACACTTGTGCCAGCACGAAAAAGAAACGGAGGCAATTTTTTATGAGATCAGGAAAGAAGAGTATTGCTGTTCTTGCGGCTGTGCTCGCCTTGTTCTCGCGGTTCAGGCGTTTGCTTTTACTGCTGTCAAGCTCGGCACTTCCGACGCTGCGGACAGTGTTGAGGCAGGCGTGACCCGCCAGGTCATGGACGCAAAGCCCGAGAACAAAACGACTGTTGTCAAAGTCACCCAGAGTGCAGGTGGGTCTGACGCCCCGGGAATGACCTCGATGAAGCCGGTGACGGAGTCGATCGCTCCCACTGATGTCGCGGACACCGCGAACATGTCAAGGTTCTCTCGGAGGAGGATACAAAAACACTCACCGAGATCGCCGAGAAGAAAATCAAGGATGAGAACATCACCGTCAGCGACGGCGAAGTAGTCTTCATCCCGAAGGAAGAGCTGCCCGCAGAGGCGGCTGAGATAAAGGATATCGGCGCGGGTATTGCTTATGACCCGAACACCGGACTCCTTTACGGCGTTGACGGACACGGACTTCTCTATATCGGCTTCGATTTCGATTCGAAGCAGGGTATATTCTATAACCCCAAGTATCCCTGGCAGAGATATTTCGGTTTCTGCGAGATATACGACAAGTGCGCTCCGGCGACCATGATGTTCTACAACACTCAGCGCTACAAGTTCGATTACGAGGGCAAGAATTGGATGATTCAGGTCTGGAAGGGTCAGTACGGCATCACCAGCGGTGCGGAGATCGGCGTTTACACCAAGTCTCCCAAGAATCCTGTTGAGTTCTATGCCTGCGCATCTGATGAGGATTGCCTGAAGATGTCTTTCGACCTCTATAAGAAGGGTGAACTCTTCTTCCACCGCGAGGATGAGAGCCATTGGTGGCTGACGGGCTTTGCTCCGCTGACCGCTACTTCGGCTTCCGATTTCGAGATGAGAGCATCCATCACCTGCAAGAGCGAAGAGATGGCAAAGGCTTTCGCCGGAGGACTTGAGGATAACGGCTATGTCCTCGGTCAGAACTATTGGGTCGACGGCGCAGTCGTCAGATTCAATTGGGACAAATAATCAAATTAACAGAGTTGCCGCCGCAAGCTTCGGTTTGCGGCGGCTTTTTGCTATATAAAACCATATTTGATTTATCAGGGCGAGCTTGTGATGCATATTGCAATTTGCCCAAAATATATAATGCGTTAAAATCACCGGTTATCAACGGTTATATTATATATCTAACAAAACATTTAGCATTATAAAATGTGTTTTAGAAATGTTGACGGGCGTAGGGTGCTATGATACCATACACGGGCAACACTGCGTTGGAAAAACCAAAATAAAGGAGACTTTTATGGAAAAACTACACGATCTGAAATTCTTCGCAAAACCGCCCAAGGGAAAGATGAAAGGCCTGCTTATCGTTTTCGCATGGATCATTCTTTGGAACTTTATCTATCAAGCTGTTCACGGCGCTTGGCACGATATGCCGATTGCAAACTGGGCCTTCTTCATCAGCGTAACAATTTTCTTCATGCAGGAGGAGCTTACCTATAAAGCCCGTTTCTGGCACACGCTTATAGGCGGAGCCGTCGGACTTCTTCTTGCAGCCGGCCTCGTTACTGTTGATGTTCTGCTCGTGAAAAGCGGAGTTCCCCATCTTGCAGCTGTAATGATTCCGCTCACGGTTTGCATTGCCGCATTGATTCTGCTTAATCCCTATCTTCCCGTTTTTTTCAACAACGTCGGATTCTGCTATTTCATTATCTCGCTTATAAACGCTAAAGCGGCGGTTGAAAAGCTTCCCGTATATCTTCTTTCGCTTCTTCTCGGAAGCATCTTCCTCAACCTCGGCTGCAGCGGACTGCTCGCTCTCTATAAGAAAGCGATGATGAAAAAGGCTGCGGCAAAGAGCCGGGACGAAAAATAAGTCTAATCCTCAAAATTAACACATAGCATAAGCTTAAAAAAGCCGCAAAAACGGCGCCCCGGAAAAGGATTTATCCCTTGACCGAGACGCTCTTTTGCGGCTGTTATTTTATTTATCAGTAAAGGTCGTCGTCATCGTCGTCATAAAACGCCCTTCTGATTTCGTCATACATCTCTTCAAGCCTCTTTATCTGCTTTTTGGCATAGGGCAGGAGGTTTGAAGAGCTTGTGAAGTGGCGGTTGAGTTTTACATTCAGCTTGCTTCTGCCGCTCTCTTTCTCTGTGCTCTCGTCATCGGTTTTGTCAGACGAGGGAGTGAAGTGGAATGCATCCCTGAGCTGTGCCGTTGCGTCTCTTCTGAAGCTCTCAAGCTTTGCCTTTGTCTCGTCAAGCGACGGAACTTTGTCTGAAACTCCGTTTTTTATCGTGCCGGCAAAATTGCTCAGCGTGTCGGAGAAGCCCTTTATCTTATCCATGACCTTTCTGACGTCGAGCGCTCTGTATACGGCGAACACGAGGTCAACAAGAAACACCGCAAGCACGCAGGCGAAGATAGCTATCGCGGCCGAATCGAGCAGTTGTGAGAAACAATATACAACTATCGGGTGCACGAGATAAAGGAAGAGCAGCGAGGCTATGCCCCAGTAGAATGTGTGCCCGAGGCAGATGCGTCCCTGGATGTTGAACTTCTTGTTCGAGTAGTCCCACCATCTCGCGTGGAAGAGCTTTTCCATAAGCACGCTCGTTATGAATTCGACAATGTCGCAGACTACCATGCCCGCAATAAAGACGAGCAGGGGAGTTATCAGAACATCGTGACCGAACATAGGAACCCTGATGTCGAGATTTTTGACCGGTGTCAGGGTTATCGCCATCGCGAGCGCGCCCGTGCCGTATATCGGGCACATCGGACCTTTTAAGAATCCGCGATTGACCCATTTGCGCGCGCCGACCGAGCAGTATATCGATTCGCCGAGCCAGCCGACTGCACTGTAAAAGAAGAAATACAGCACATATGTAACTATCGTCATAAAAATTTTCATAAAACTTCTCTCTCTTTCGTTGATCGGTTCATGCTTGCGCCGGATATCAGCCTTTCGCGTTCTGCTTGGCTATTTCATCTCTCTCGATGCGCAGTATTTGTCCGCGAGCGAAAGAACCATTCCCTCGGGCTTGTCGGCGGCAGCGGCGTCAGAGGCCACATGTGCCGGATTATCATCATTTCACTTTTTCTGTCAAGTCCGCCGCAGAGTAATTTTGCATTCGCAGCGGCGAACTTCGGGTGCCTGTAGCCGTGTGGACGGTGGCTCCAGTCGTTTCGTGCCAGTCATAGTAGAAAAGATCGTGCATCATCGCGGCTCTTGCCGCCTTGCGGTAGTCGAGCCCGAAATGTCTGCAAACGCGGAATGTCAGATATGCAACGCTCGTTATGTGCTGGAGTCTGTCCATTTTGTCGTGCTGCGGATATTTTTTCAGACTCTGCACCTCGGGCGAAAAATATATGTCATTGACGCAGTCAAAAAAATCTGCGTCGCGCCCTGTGTCGAGCGAGTATGTCCGCGCATATACTTCCTTGAGTCTTTTGAACGGAGAACTCATGTTATCCCTGCTTTTCGAGTTTCTTTATCATCAGCTTGGCGGCTTTGTATATGTCGCCGCAGCCGAGTGTTATCACAAGATCGCCCTTTTCGACATTCTTGACAACATAGTCGGCAACCTCTTCAAAGGTGTTGAACCATACGCTTCCGGGAATCTTCTCGGCGAGCTGCGAGGTGTAGATATTATATGTGTTTCTCTCGCGCGAGCCCATTATCTCGGTTAGAACCGTTTTGTCCGGAATGCTCAGAACGCGGCAGAAATCGTCGAAGAGCATTGCCGTGCGCGAATATGTGAACGGCTGAAACACTGCCCAGACTCTGTTGAAGCCCATGCCCATAGCGGTCGTGAGCGTCGCTTCAAGCTCTCTCGGATGGTGGGCATAGTCGTCCGCAATGGTTATGCCGTTGATTCTCTTGAGTATCTCAAAACGTCTGCCCGCGCCGTGGAAAGCTTCGGCGCACGCGATTATCTTATCCATCGGTATGCCCGCATTGTCCGCCGCAGCAATAGCCGCAAGAGCGTTGTATACATTGTGTTCGCCGGGGATGCCGAGGCTTATCCTGCCGACATTCTCGCCGTATTTGATTATGTCAAAACTTGCAAACTCGTGCTCAAGCACGATGTTGTCGGCTCTGAAATCGTTGCCTTCTTTGAGGCCGAAGGTGATGAACTTTTTGTCCTTGACCCCCGCGATGGCACGCAGCGTGTTTGCGTCGTCGCCGTTATATATGACCTCTTTGCGGGTCATCGAAGCAAACTTCGTGAACGAAGCGATGAGGTTGTCGAGCGTCTTGAAGTAGTCGAGATGATCCTCGTCAATGTTTAGCAGAACGCACACGTCGGGGGAGAGCGAGAGGAAGGTGTCGACAAATTCGCAAGCCTCGCAGAGCATATGCTCGCTCTTGCCGACAAGACCGTTTGTGCCTGTGAGCGGAAGCTTTCCGCCGATAACAGCCGACGGATCTTCGCCCGCCTGGATGAATATCTGGGTGAGCATCGATGTTGTCGTGGTCTTGCCGTGAGTGCCGCAGACGCAGATGCAGTCGTCAAACATTCTCGTTATCGCGCCGAGCATCTCCTTGCGCTCAAAGGTCGGGATTCCCGATGCCTTTGCCGCGCAGAGCTCCGGATTGTCGGGGAGAAGAGCGGCGGTGTAGACTATCATCTCCGCGCCCTCAATATTCTCGGCTCTCTGTCCTAGTGTTACGGGTATACCGAGCGCACGGACGCGGTTGAGCGTGTCGCTCTCGTTGTTGTCCGAGCCGGTTATTTCATATCCTTTTGAATGAAGTATCTCAACGAGCGGACACATTCCCGAGCCGCCGATGCCGATGAAATGAACCCTCTTTACTTTCTTGAGCACCTCGTCTATTTCTTTCATAATTAACAAGCCTCCGAATTTGTCAGCATATTCAAAAACGAGCCCAAAATCAGAATATGCTTCATGATATACATACATATAAATTATAAATGCTCGATTTGTATTATAATACACTGACAAGAAAAATATAATATATTTTTATAAATATTTTGTTACAAAGCTATGACATAGCCGAGCGGCGGTTCATATACTGGGATGAGGCAAAGGAGGAAAGCCTATGATGAATATCAGAAAACTTCTGACCGTCGGCGGGGATGAGCGTATGCTCTATACCTCTCAGAGCCTTGCGGAAAAAGGGTTCGATGTTGAAATATTCGCGCCTTCGCCGCCCGCAGGCTTTGAACATATGCGCCCGACGGGTGACAAAAGTATGATTCGGCTGCCGCGCGTGCCGATGCGGTCATTCTGCCTCTGCCCGTCAGCCGCGACGGGCGTTCACCTCACTCAAGCCCGCTTACATTGAACGAGCTCTCCGACACCCTCGAACGCGGTCAGACCGTTTTTGCAGGAATGATGGACGGCGCGCTCAAATTCGAGCTTTTCAAAAAGGTATCGCGTGTTTGAACTATTTTGATGCGACGAGGAACTCGCTGTTCAACAACGCCGTGCCGACGGCGCAGGGCGTTATAAAAATGCCATGGAAATATGAAGATAACCCTGCACAGGTGCGCGAATGCGCCGTCACGGGCTACGGCAGAACAGCTAAAGGTGC
>ENA-OQET01000123-OQET01000123.1-human-gut-metagenome-genome-assembly--contig:-NODE-123-length-40643-cov-5.221123_pt1 | contig 40643 bp, 35 predicted proteins | sample MGYA00242800_ERZ504645 | MGnify/ENA primary metagenome ERZ504645 (study PRJEB26092, sample SAMD00036308) | human gut metagenome | host: Homo sapiens | study: EMG produced TPA metagenomics assembly of... | reverse complement strand
CAAATGTTGACCTCAATGTAGTTGATCTTACACTTGGTAAGCTCAATCCTGCAACAGGCACAGTTGATGCTGATTCAGAATATGCAGCAGTAGTTAACGGCGACATGGCTAATGATCTCTTTGATCACATTAACTCAGAGGCTAAGGTTGAAGCATATGTTGAGCCTACAACAACAGAGCCTGCTACAGAGCCTACAACAGTAGCTCCTGCAACAGAGCCTACAACAGTAGCTCCTGCAACAGAGCCTACAACAGTAGCTCCCGCAACAGAGCCTACAACAGTAGAGCCTACTACAACAGAGCCTGCTACAGAGCCTACAGACGCTCCTTCAACAGAGCCTACAACAACAGAGCCTGCTACAGAGCCTACAGATGCTCCTGCAACAGATGCTCCTGCTACAGTAGCTCCTACTACACCTGATGCTACATCTGCTACACAGGTTGCAACAAAGGGTCAGTCAACAGCTGACACAGCTACTTCTGACACACCGGCTAACGGCACAAGCAGCAACGCAGTACAGACAGGTAATGCTTCTATGGCAGTAGTTATCCTCTTAGCTCTTGTTTCTGCAACAGGTGTTGTTTACTTCACAAGAAAGAGATTCAATAAGTAATTGAATTTCCTATTGTAAGACTGTTAACGGCGTTGACAGATTAAAAAATAAGTTTTTCGCCTCTCGGTTTTCCGAGGGGCGCTTTTTTTATATCGTAATGTTGTGAAAATCAGTTTGAATTATAATTTCTAAAATATCATTTCTTTAAATGTGAATCTGCAATTAATTTATTTTCACATAAATTTCACCGAGAATTGTTAATTTTTTCATTGAAATTTTAGTCTTAATGATATATAATAGGGATATCAAACTAAAGGAATGAAAAAAATGTCTAAAAAAATCAAAAATATGCTTTCAATTCTCTTCGTGGCTGTACTTACCGTGTCAGCATTCTGTATTCCTGCAAGTGCTGCCGAGGATGACCTTACAATCAGCGTTTCATCAGATGAAAAGGATTCCGTAACAGCTAAAGTCGGCGATACGGTTAAGTATGCTATTTATATGACCGATACAAAAGAAGAAGTAATCGGAGCCGCAATGAGTTTCTTTTACAACGATGAATATTTGAAGTTGAATGCCGATTCAATAAACTGTGAAAGCTTTAAAAATGCGATTGGCAACCCTAAACTTAAGAATTTTTACACCTTTACATGGACAGATGTTCAGAATCCCGTAAAGCTTAACGGTGACAAGGCTCTTGTTTCTGCTGAATACAAGGTACTAAAGGGAGGCAAAACCGATCTTTCATATTTCATCTCGGATATGTACGGCGATGATATGACATATCTCAAATCATATAAAATCACCTGCAAGCTTTGGGTGAACGGTAAAGAGGTAGAGGATAATGCCGTTCCGATAGTAAATAATGATACGGCAAATTCCGAAAAAATTCAGGGCGATTTTGTAAACTACATTGACGGAATGGGCGAGGAAAACTCACCTAACAAGGACGACCATAAGTCGGTAGTTGTTGAGAAAAAGTACATCTCAACTCAGCAGAATAGTCAGGTTGTAGATGTTACAAAGGTTGTTGAGAGCTCTGCAAACGGTTCGGGTTCAAACACGACATTAATTATTGTAATTGCAATTGTTGTTGTTTTGATTGCCGCAGGTGCAATTATTTTCGTAAAGAAAAAGGACGAAAAAAGAACAAAGCGGCGGACAATAATGCAATGTCGGATGACGCAGATGCGGATAAATAAAACAGATAAATATCTTTTATAGGAAAATTTTTTATAATACAAGCTAAATACACAAAATTGCGATTGCAATTTTGTGTATTTTTTTGTTTTAAGCTTTTTGAAAAAGATTGCAATTTTGAAAATTTTGTTATATAATGATTCCATACCGATAGAAATCGGAAATTTTTTTGGAGGAGATTCAAATGTCAAAAAAACTTATCAGTATCATAGTGTCATGCGCTCTCGTTCTTTCACTTGCTCTTGTAGGTGTAATCGGCGTTTCCGCAGCTATTGATACAAACGGTCGTTATGTCCCAAGTGAGGGCGTAAAAGAAACACACAAAGTTTACTTCCTTATGCCTGAGTCATGGAAGAGTGAAAAGTACAATGCTGCTGATGCAGGTGCATACTGGTGGAACGGTTCAGATCCATGCGGTTCTCTTGACGGTACAACAGTAGGTCCTGCTTGGCCGGGTTATAAGATGCAGGTTGAAAATGCTGAAAATAACATCTTCTATCTTGACCTTCCTACAGATGTTCCTAATATTGATTTTAACAACTACCTTAACGGCGGTGAAAGGACAGTAGACGAAAAAACAGGTAAAGTAACTTTCCAGTTCGGTGAGGAACAGTTTAAGGCTGCTAAGCAGACTGTTGATGTTCTTTGCCAGTACTATTCAGAAGGCGACAATGAATATTATGACAATTTGCTTGACGGTGAATTCTGGGCAAAGGCTCAGGAAGCATTTGACGGTAATGACAAGACATTCTTCGGTAATTTTGCTGACAACTTCTTTGAGGATCCTGAGTGGGGTATCTCAATGAGATTGAATGACATGATTTATGTTACAGACCCTAACAACACTTCTGTAAGCGTCACAGGTAAGGAAACATATGCCGGTGAGTTTTACTTCTACTATGGTCTTAACGAAGAAACAGGCAAGTACGAGTACGGTTCACTTCCTAACTATGATATGGCTAAGGAAGCAGGTCTTGTTAAGACAGTAGACAAGAATGTAAAACCTGCTACACCTGATGAGCCTACAACAACAACTCCGTCAGGTGACAACAACACAGATCCTACAAAGAACACAGTTCCTACTGCAGGTCAGAACCCAACATCTTCTGCAAATGCAGTTTCAACTGCTGACACAGCAAAGAGCACAGACAACAGCGCAGTTCAGACAGGTGCTACAACAGCAGCTGCAGTTCTCGCAGTTCTCCTCGTTGCAGGCGGTGCAGTTCTTTACACACGCAAGAGATTTGAATAATCTTAAATAATTATACATAATTATTTGATGCCCTCCGCTTTGGAGGGCATTTTTGCTTTTATTGCAGGAAAAATTTGCAGTTTTTTTGCATTGATTTTGTTTGGATAAGACCTAATAAAGAAATCTTATATAACAGTACAGTGATTTTTGGTGATTATTACAATAGGTTTCAGACGCCAAAATGCCCTGTAACACTTGATTTTTTCTGAGTTTTATACTATAATAGTCATGCTGATACAAGTATGGTGTCGGAAAATCATAAGGAGGAAATACAAATGTCCAAAAAAGTTATCAGTCTTTTATTGGCTGTTATGCTCACAGCGGCAATGATAGTGGTTGCTGCAATAAGCGTTTCTGCCGATACGGACGATGAAGGCAGTTATGTGCCTTCTGAGGGCACTGAAACCTACCATATATATTTCTGCAAGCCTGATGACTGGGAAAACAAATATACATCTGATGCAGGTGTTTATTGGGAAAACGGTTCGGAAACTTCATCAGCGTGGCCGGGTTATTCAGCTCGCAATGCTGATATTAAAAATGTTTACTGTTCTGATGTGCCGACCGATGTTGATAAAGTAATCTGGAACAACGCTCTTAAAAGTACAGACGATCCGACAAATCCTGAATATAAACTTGCTTATCGAACAACCGATATTAATTTTAAGGGTTATGAAAAAGGCGAGTCTGATTATTATCCCAACGGTGTTGAAAGCTTTGACAATATGATTTATATTATCAATCCTGAATTTACTTCCGAGAACGATAAGGATGAATTGATTTTTGCCGGTGAGTGGTTCTACTACTACGGTAACGGAGAATACGGCAATGCTCCTAAAAAGGCAGACCTCAAGGTCGGCGATTATTACGGCAAAGACGGTGTGTTCCCGACAGAGTACAATCCATCGGGTGAGGAAACAACAGCCGAATCAACAACAGAGGTTGTAACAGAATCGGAAACAACCGAGTCTGCAACTGGTGCCCCCGTTGCAACAGAGGGTACAACATCATCTGCTGAATCTTCGCTTGCTCTTACAGTAAATGCAACATCTAATTACTTCCCAATGGCAAGTGCAAAGTATAATGCAGTTACAAATCAGGTAACGGTTACATATATTATGCAGTCTCCAAAGAATGTGCTTGACACGCAGTGGCACATTTCTTATGACCCTTCAATCCTTTCGGTTGCTGATGTGAATACTGCTAAGTCGGTTTGCCCGACAATGGACGGCAGAGGTGTATATGTAAACTTCAAGAATAAGTCGGAAGGCGTTGGTTATGTAAAATTCGGTGCAAGTAATCTCGGTCTTTATGACTTTAGCGAAAAGACGCTTTTTGCAACAGTTGTTTTTGATGTTAAAGATATTTCAAAGGTTGCACCGGTTTCGACGACGGTTGACCTTGTTGTTGAGGTGCTTCGTGTTTCGGAAGTAAATCCGGACACAGAAATGACTGACGGTTCAAAAGAAGTTATTCTCGTTGATAAAGAAGTAGTTAAGAAAGATCCTGTTGCTGTGGCAGCAAAAAATGGTCTTTCAACTGAGCTTACTCCTTCAACCTATGCAGAACCGACAACAGCCGAGCCTTCAACCGCAGAGTCATCTACTGAGGCTACTAAGGCTACAGAGGAAACGCTGGAATCAACTAAGGTTACAATTGCTCCTGTAACTTCACAGGATGCAACATCTGTAACACAGCCTGTAACAAAGAAAATCAGCTCAACATCCGACACTCCGGATACATCTGACAACGGCAACAATAACAATGCAAACGCTGCTGTTCAGACAGGTGAAGCTCCTCTGGCTGTTGTAATTCTACACTTCTCATCGGCTCAACTTGTGTAATGTTCATTCTTCGTAAGAAAGAAGAAATCCTTTAACGGCTGATAAAGACTAATAATTAAGAGGGCTGACCAAGCAAAGGTCAGCCCTCTTTCTGTGCTGTGATTTAGGTTTAAAATTTTTGATAAAAACTACAAAAAAAAGCAGCTCCACCGTAAATAGTGGAGCTGTTTCGTAATCTGTAAAATCAGTTAGCTCTGGTAACCTTACCTGAACGCAAACAACGGGTGCAAGCATATACACGCTTTGGTGAACCGTCAACAATAGCCTTAACACGCTGTACGTTGGGCTTCCATGTTCTGTTTGATCTTCTGTGTGAGTGAGATACCTTAATACCGAACTTTACATCCTTACCGCAGAATTCACATTTTGCCATGCGTCTGCACCTCCTTAAAGAAAACTAATTCTATTTCTAACTTTGTTATAATAACAGAAAATGAGAGAAAATTGCAAGTGTTTTTTTAGAAAATTTCTTAACTTGTTTTTTGCTCTTGTAATTTTTTCGACGATATATTATATAATTAAGAATAAATATAGTTACACGATTGTTACCTAAAAATCAGATTTCAGGAGGCTCTTATGCTCTCATTATTACTTAACGGCATCAGAAACGGCAACCTTGATTTCGGCTCGGTAATTGCCGAAATATTGGCTGTACTCGTTATTATATTTTTAATTCTCCCGTTCCATGAATGGGCGCACGCTTTTACTGCGTCACTTCTCGGTGATAAGGCGGTAAAGGGCAGAGGCAGACTTTCGATTAATCCGCTCAGCCACATTGACCCTATGGGTGCTTTGTGTATGCTTTTGTTCGGATTCGGCTGGGCAAAGCCTGTTCCGATTGATCCGAGAAATTTTAAAAATCCAAAGGTCGGTATGGCAATCACCGCAATTATGGGTCCGATTGCAAATATCGTTGCGGCTTTTGTCGGACTTCTCATTTACTATCCGATTATCCTTTTTACGGGTGCTTTTCCGCTTTCGACAATCGGAGGATATGTTGTTCAATTCTTGAGCTTCTACATTTCGTGCAATGTCGGACTTGCTGTGTTCAACCTTATCCCGATTCCGCCTCTTGACGGCTCAAAGGTTTTGTTCGTATTTTTACCCGACAAGGCTGTTGAATTCTTTTACAGATATCAAATGTACTTTTTTATCGGTCTTTTTGTTCTCTTGTATGTGGGAATTCTCAACACTCCGATTAACTGGCTCAGCAATCAGATTCTTGACTTTATCAGCTGGCTCGCAAGCCTGCCGTATATGCCGTTTGTCGGTTGATTTCAAAATTATTCGCAACATCAAATCATAACTGAAACTTATTTATGGAAACACAACAACTTCAATATAAGCTGTCGGCATTTGAAGGTCCTCTTGACCTTTTGCTGACGCTGATTTCTAAAAACAAAATAGATATTTACGACATCAGCATTTCCGAATTGCTCGACCAGTACATGGAGCAGATTAATATGATGCAGGAAAATCAGATGGATATTGCATCGGAATTTCTGACAATGGCGTCAAGGCTTGTCTATATCAAGTCTGTAATGCTCCTGCCAAAATATGAGGAAGAGGCTGAAGAACTCAAGAAAGAACTTTCGGGACAGCTTCTTGAATATGCAGTCTGCCGTGAAATGGCGGCAAAACTCGGCGATATTTATGACTTTGACAGCTTTTACCGAGATGCATCTCCTGTTGAATTTGACCTGACATATAACCGAATTCATCCGAGTGAGGATATTGCAAAGGCATATGTCAGCGCAGTCGGACGGGGCAAGCGTAAGCTTCCGCCGTCAAAAGACGCATTTTCGGGTATTGTGTCGCATAAAATCGTGTCGGTAAACAGTAAGATTATCCATCTTATGAGAAGGCTCTGGCACGGCAAAAGGCTTGAATATCACGAAATTTTTGAGGTGTGCGAGGGCAAAAGCGACCTTGTAGCAACATTTCTTGCAACGCTGGAGTTGGTAAAGGGCAAGCGTATCAGAATTGAGGGCAGCGGTGAAAATGCCGTTGTTCATATGATTGAGGATAAAAACGCAATGCCTTTGCCGCAGGTTGACGAGGACGAAAACAATGAAAATGAGGAGGTGCAGTAATGGCGGTTGAAAATATTCGTGGTGCGATTGAGGCGATTTTGTTCGCAAACGGTGCGTCGGTTGAATTTTCCCGAATAGCGCAGGCACTTGAAATTTCCGAAAAAAAGGTTAAAGAGCATATTTCTGCACTGATTGATGATTATGAGGCGTCAGGACGGGGCATAACTATAATATTGCTTGACAATTCCTGTCAGATGGTTTCAAAAAAGGAATTTGCTCCGCAGATTCGTACCGTTATGGACTTGAGAAGAAACACTCCGCTTTCACAGGCGGCTCTTGAGGTTCTTGCAGTTGTTGCGTACAATCAGCCTGTTACAAAGGCTTTTGTTGAGCAGGTGCGTGGTGTTGACTGCAGTGGTGTAATCGGCAGTTTGACAACAAAGGGACTTGTTGAAGAAAAGGGCAGACTTGAGCTACCCGGCAGACCGTTGCTTTACGGCACAACCGAAAACTTTTTGCGTTGCTTTAACATTTCAAGTCTTGACGAACTTCCTCCGCTCCCCGAGAGTGATGAGGACAAGGAGTCCGAAGAAAACGGTGAAGAACAGGAAAAGACTGAAAACGGCAATGAGCAGATTGATTTGCTAGCCGATCAGCCTGTTGACAGGCAGTAAAATTTAGGGGGAATTCCCTTTGCTTTGGCTATATATCCTACTCGGAATTGTGCTGTTTATTGCGCTTGTGATGTTTATTCCGATTACTTTGCGTGCATCATATAAAGAGGAGTTTTGGTGTGCCGTGTATATCGGATTTGTAAAGCTTCAGCTTGTGCCGGCAAAACCCAAAAAGGAAAAGAAGAAGAAAAAAGCAAAAAAACAAACTCAGAAAACCGAACAACCTAAAAAAGCGACAGAAAAAAAGCCGAGCCTTATAAAAAAATACGGTATTGAGTGGCTTTTGAAACCTGATAAAAAAAGTTGCAGAGCTTGCAGTATCTGCATTGCAGGACTTTTTCAGCCACATACTGGTTAAAAAATTGTCGCTGAGTATCAGCGTTGCAGGTGACGATGCGGCTGACACGGCTATAAAATACGGCAAATACTGTGCCGTTGTTTATCCGGCAGTAGGCACAATTGTCCGTGTTGTAAAATGCAAAGGCTACGGAGTTGACATAAATCCGAATTTTTCGGAAAAAGCAGAAACTGAAATTAACTTTGACTTTGCCGCAAGAATTTTTGCATTCCGACTTATCGGTCTTGCCGTTAAGCACGGAATCAAGGGGATTAAACTTCTTGCAGAAGTTAAAAATGATTGATATAAATATTGTTGAAAAAGGAGAATGGCTATGGAACATCCTATCGGCAGTTTAATGGATACCACAATGGAAAAAATCAAGGAAATGATTGATGTCAATACTATTATCGGCGAGCCTATAACTTCGCCTGACGGCACACTTATCATTCCTGTTTCAAAGGTAAGCTACGGCTTTGCGGCAGGCGGTTCGGATCTGCCTACCAAAAAGGAAAACAAAGACTGCTTTGGCGGCGGCAGCGGTGCAGGTGTGACAATTCAGCCTGTTGCATTTCTTACCGTTTATCAGGGCGATGTAAGGCTTGTTTCCGTTGACAGGGAAGAAGGTACAGCCGACAAGCTCGTTAATATGATTCCCGATGTTCTTAAAAAAGTAAAGGGAGTTTTCAAAAAGGATAAGAGCGAATCCGCAGACGATTTTTCCGAAATCACACAGGACGATATTGACGGCTGATTCGTAATATTGCAACACCCCTCGGCATAGATTTATGCAGGGGGTGTCCTTATGAAAAAAATAATCTCGCTTGCGGTGTGCTTTGTTATGCCGTTTGTGCTTATTGGCGCAAAAACTGCGGAGGATACTCCTCCCACAACTTCTGCACAGGCATTTGTCCTTTATTGTCCCGATAACAACACGGTTATCTGTTCAAAAAATGCAGATGAAAGAATGAAGCCTGCGAGCACCACAAAGATTATGACATCTCTCATAACGCTTGAGGAGGCGGCTTCCTGCGACAGTGAAGTTACCTTCAAACAGGAAATGGTTGCCGAGGGCAGTTCGATGTATCTTAAAGTCGGTGAAAAAGTCCGACTTTCGGACCTTGCGTCAGGAATGATGATGGCGTCGGGTAATGATGCGGCGAATGCGGCGGCATATACGATTTCGGGCAGTCCCGAAAAGTTTTCACAACGAATGAATGAAAAGGCAAAGCAAATCGGTATGACGAATACCAATTTTGTAACGCCGAGCGGACTTGACGATGACAACCATTACTCAAGTGCAAAAGATATGGCTCTGCTTATGTCATATGCACTTGAAAATGACGATTTTGCAAATCTTACGGCTAAGAAAAGCGTGACCGTTGAATTTCTGAAACCGAAATCCAAGAAAACCGCATACGCAAACCATAACAGACTTTTGTCGCTTTATCCCTACTGTACAGGCGGAAAAACAGGCTATACAACGGCGGCAGGGCGGTGCCTTGTTTCCTCTGCAAAAAAAGACGGTGTAACGCTTGTGTGCGTAACTCTGAATGACCGCAACGATTGGAATGACCATATTTCTCTTTATGATTATGCTTTTGAAAAGTACAGGGGAGTTGACTGCAAAGACGCTAACTTTTGTGCCGATATTCCGTGCGTGGGCGGTGATAAGGACAGCGTAACGGTTACAGGGGAGAAGAACAACACAATCGTTTTAAAGCGTGAGGACTGCGATAAAATCAAGAAAAAAATCTTCATAGACAGCTTTTTGTATGCTCCGATTGAAAAGAACGAATCGGTCGGCAGAATTGAATACACACTCGGCGGAAAGCTGCTTTATAAATGCAACATTGTTGCAGGCGAAAAGATTAAATCGGATAAAAAGAGTGTGTCAATATTTTCGGCAATAGGAAATCTGTTTTCGTGACAGCTTAAATATACAGAAAATTTTAATAAAAAGGAATTTACATATGGCTAAAATTGAACCTATAAGACTTCAGAAATTCATAGCGCAATGCGGTATTGCGTCAAGGCGAAAAGCCGAGGAGCTTATTCTCGGCGGTCATGTCAAGGTGAACGGCAAAACCGCAATTCTCGGCGATAAGGTTCTTCCTACAGACAAGGTGTTTGTAAGAGGCAAGAGGATTGTTGTGCCGAAGGGCGGTAATTACCGATATATTATGCTCAACAAGCCCCGTGGATTCATTACCACAATGAGTGATGAGCGTGGCAGAAAGTGTGTTGCACAGCTTGTTGAGAATGTCGGCGAGCGAGTTTATCCAATCGGCAGACTTGACAAAGACAGCGAGGGTATGCTTGTTTTTACAAATGACGGTGACTTTGCAAACAAGGTTATGCACCCGAAAAACAATGTTTATAAGATTTACAGAGTAACCGTTCGACCGTCAATTGACGAGGATCAGCTTGTAAAGCTTGAAACAGGCGTTGAGCTTGACGGCAGGAAAACCGCTCCTGCATATGTCCATGTAATTCACAAGGAGCAGGGCAGAGTAGTTCTTGAAATGATTCTTCACGAGGGTAAGAACCGTGAAATCAGAAGAATGTGCGAGGCTGTCGGGCTTGAGGTTGCAAGACTCAAACGCACCCAGATTGGCGGAGTAAAAATGGGTATGCTCAAACAGGGCGACTGGAGAGATTTGACCGAACAAGAGGTTAAAAAACTGCTTGCAAACCCGTTTTTAAACGGCAAACAGCTTTAATTTTCCGTTTTTGAAAAATACTTCCGAAACGGTTAATAAAACTATTCGTTAATTCGACAATAAATTTACGGTTTTGGTGTAATAACTATTAAATGTGTTCAAAATTGAAATAGTACATCGTGTTTTTCTTGTACTTTTGAAGATTATAGAGTATAATGTATTATGTAGAAAATTAGTATGCACGCTCAGTTTTCGTGCATATTCAATACATGGTATTGGAGGATTTTAAGATGAGTATTGAAAAGATCAATCAGGCAAAGGCTGAAATTGCCGCAACTTCCGCTTATAAGACAATTACGGCGTTTTTTGATGCAGACAGCTTTTGTGAAATTGATGCCTTTGCAAAATCCGGTGAAGGTTTTGCCGAGGTTGTTGCAGGATTTGGAACAGTAGAAGGTATGCCTGTTTATGCGTTTGCACAGAACAGCGACATTTGCGGCGGTGCTATGAGTAAGGCACAGGCTGCCAAGCTTAAAAAGCTGTATGGTCTTGCACTCAAGACAGGCGCTCCTGTTGTAGGTTTCTATGACAGCGTTGGCGGCAGACTTAATCAGGGTACAGAGCTTCTCGCAGGTTGCGGTGATGTTCTCAATGCGGCTGCGTCACTTTCCGGTGTTGTACCGCAGATCTCGGTTGTTCTCGGCACTTGCCTCGGAACAAACGCTCTTAACGCCGCAAGCGCAGACATCGTTATCATGAGCAAAGACGCACAGCTTTCACTTTCGGTAACAGGCAAGCATTCCGATGCCGCTTACAATGCTGAAAACGGTATTGCCTCAATCGTTTGTGACGATGCAGACAAGGCAATCAAGGCTGCAAAGGAACTTATCCTTTATCTTCCGTCAAATAACCTCACAATGGCTCCTCAGTCATTTGAAGAAGCTCCGGCAGAGGACGGTTGCGGTTGTGTAGTCAGCAGAACTGTTGACGGCAACAGCATTGTAAAGCTCTTCAATGATTACGGCAAGGAAGCAAATGTTCGTTTTGCAAGACTCGGCGGTCAGGTTGTAGGTATTGTTGTTACAAAGGGCAAGGAGCTTGGTTGCAAGTCTGCAAACAAGGTAGCAAAGTTTGTTCGTTTCTGCGACGCTTTCTCACTTCCTGTTGTAACATTCGTAAACTGCCCGGGCTTTGAGTCAATCAAGTCGGCAACAAAGGCGTCAGCCGCTTATGCTGAGGCAACAACAGTCAAGATTTCTGTTGTTACAGGCAAGGCAATCGGTTCAGGCTATGTTGCTCTTGCAGGCACAGGTGCTAATGCAGATGTTGTTTACGCACTTCCCGATGCGGTTATTTCACCTGTTAATGTTGAGGCTGCCGCATTCATTATGGCTCCCGAAGTTATGAATGTTGCCACAGATAAGCAGGCTGAGGTTGCTCAGAAGTTTGCTGACGAGAATCTTTCTGCTTACAATGCCGCTCAGAACGGCTATGTTGACGGTATTGTTGAAGAAGCTCAGCTCCGTCAGACTCTTATTTCTGCTCTTGATATGCTCTCGGGCAAGCGTGTTTCAACACTTTCAAAGAAGCATTCAACTATCTGATAAATGATTACTTGTTAAAATAAAAAGGGGATACTAAAAAATGAAGAATTTAAGAATTACAGTTAACGGCACAGCATATGATGTTCAGGTTGAAGAACTCGGTGGTTCTTCAGCTCCCGCAGCAGCAGCTCCTGCTCCGGCAGCCGCTCCCGCTCCTGCAGCAAAGCCGGCAGCTCCCGCAGGCGCTCAGGGTTCTGTTGTTGTAAAGGCTCCTATGCCCGGTACAGTTGTTAATGTTGTTGTTTCGGCAGGACAGGCTGTTAAGGCTGGAGATGACCTTGTATTTATCGAGGCTATGAAGATGGAAACTCCCGTTAAGGCTCCGCAGGACGGCACAGTTGCAACAGTTGATGTTGCAAAGGGTGAGTCAGTTGACTCAGGTAAGGTTCTCGTAACACTTAACTAATCAATAATTCGGAGAAAGGGATGCTGTAAAATGGCCAAAAAAAATCAGAGTTACCGAAACTGCTCTGCGTGACGCTCATCAGTCACTCATTGCAACAAGAATGACAACAGAGGAAATGCTCCCTGTTCTTGACAAACTCGATAAAATCGGTTATTACTCACTCGAATGCTGGGGCGGTGCAACATATGACTCATGCCTCAGATTCTTAAACGAAGATCCGTGGGACAGACTCCGCACAATCAGAGAGCATTGCCCTAACACAAAGCTCCAGATGCTTTTCAGAGGACAGAATATGCTCGGCTATCGTCACTATGCCGATGACTGTGTTGAGTACCTTGTTCAGCGTTCAATCGCAAACGGTATTGACATTATCCGTATTTTTGATGCTCTTAACGACATCAAGAATCTTAAAACAGCTATCAAGGCCGCTAACAAAGAAGGCGGTCATGCACAGGTTGCTATCAGCTACACAACAGGTCCTGTATTCACAGATGAATACTATGTTGAGTATGCTAAGAGAATTGCAGACGCAGGTGCAGATTCAATCTGTATCAAGGATATGGCTGCTCTTCTTACTCCGACAAGAACCGAAAGCCTTGTAAAGGCTATCAAAGCCGCTGTTCCGGAGCTTCCGCTTCAGCTCCACACCCACTACACATCAGGTCTTGCATCAATGTGTCTTTTAAAGGGTGTTGAGGCAGGTGCCGACGGCATTGACACAGCAATCAGCCCACTCGCTCTCGGTACATCACACGCACCTACAGAGTCAATGGTTGCCGCTCTTTCAGGCACAGAGTTCGACACAGGTCTTGACCTTAAACAGTTCACTGACATCCGTGCTTACTTTATGACTCTCCGTGAGAAGTACATCAAGTCAGGACTTCTTGATCCTAAGATGCTCGCAACAGACGCTAACGCTCTTATCTATCAGGTTCCCGGCGGTATGCTTTCCAACCTTCTTTCACAGCTCAAGCAGGCCGGTAAAGAAGACAAGCTTGACGAAGTTCTTGCAGAAGTACCCCGTGTTCGTAAGGATTCAGGTTATCCTCCGCTTGTTACTCCGACATCACAGATTGTCGGCACACAGGCTGTATTCAATGTAATCACAGGCAAGCGCTACTCAATGTGCACAAACGAGTTCAAGGGACTTGTTGCCGGTGAGTACGGTACAACTCCAATGCCGATTGATCCTGAGTTTCAGAAGAAGATTATCGGTGACAAGAAGATTATCAAAGGTCGTCCTGCAGATCAGCTTGAGCCTGAGCTTGATAAGCTCCGTGGCGAGATTGAGCAGTGGATTGAACAGCCTGAGGATGTTCTTTCTTATGCACAGTTCCCGAAGGTTGCCCTCGACTTCTTTGAAAAGAGAAGAAATGCCAAGGTTGGCATCAACGGCGACAAGCTTGACAAGAAAAATATGGTTCACCCTGTTTGATTTGACAACAAAAATTAACATTTATGCCACTTTCGTTATGAAAGTGGCATTTTCATTTGAGCAGAATTATTTTTGCTAAATTTTTAGCAACTATATTGCATTACATATATTTTAGCGGTATAATGAAGAAAATTAAATATCTGTTGCGTATACCATTATTACAGATAGAATAAATAAAAGATGAGGAAATAAAAATGAAAAAATTTTTAACAGCATTGATAGCATTTGTAATGTGCTTTTCGGTTGTAACAACAGCTTTTGCGGCTACACCTGATGAAATATCAGAATCGGATGTTGCATCAGAAATCAGACAGGTGATGATAGATACATATTACGGTGGTAAAGAGCCTGAGTATCTCAACATTGAAATTGTTGGTTCAACAAGTGACGGCGGAGTATGTTTTATGCACAATGAAGGCTTTAGCCTTGATTATTCAATTGAAGAAACAATTGGTGACTATACTTATCATTACAACCATAACGATGATGTTATGCTTTATAAGAATGGCAATGTTTACTCAATTAAAGAGGCTTACGAAAGCGGAGTTATTGATGATAGTATTCTTGAAGAATTGTCAAAAATGAATTTTGGTTTGGAATCTAATAAACCGAATACAACTGTTCCTACTGAGCCTACAACTACGGTTGCAACAGTTGACGAACCTGTAACAGTGCCCGATACAACTTCTGCAACTTTGGCAACTAAGCCTGTTTCAACAAGCGACACAGCAACAAAGGACACACTGAGCAATTCACAGAACAACGGCGGTGCTGTACAGACAGGACAGAACAGCGTTGCTGTAATTCTTCTTGTTGCAATGCTTGCAGGTTGTGCAGTGATTTTTGCAAAACGCAGAAATCATTTTGAGTAATTTACAAATTAAATAATCCCTATAAAAGCCGTTCTCATTTTTGAGAGCGGTTTTTTGCTATTTTAAATATTTTGAAATATAAAATAGATGAAAAAGTGTATTGAAAAGTATTGTTTTTTTAACAATTTAATGTTACAATTAACTTGCATAAAAAATAAACGAATTATTTTATAATGCGTAGAATTTGAACAAAGTGAGGGATAGATATGAAAAAGTTTTTACCTATAGCTATGGCGGCGGTAATGTCGATGTCTGCGGTTGCGGTTTCGGCAGTTTCTGCAAATGCGGTTGAACCGCTTAACACACCCGTGCAGTATGCACAGGTTGCAAGGGCAAGCTTGGCAACTCCGAAAATTTCAAAAGCCGAAAGCGTTTACGGTGGTGTAAAGCTTACATGGAACAAAGTGAACGGTGCGGCTAAATACAGAGTTTACTACAAGGGCCGTAAAGGTTGGACACGAATGGTTGATACAACTTCAACATCATATATCGACAAGGATGTTTCGTCGGGCAGGAATTACACCTATACTGTAAGATGTATTTCTGCTGACGGAAAGAGCTTTACAAGCGGTTATGATTCAAAGGGAACAACCATAAAATATATTGCCGCCCCTGAAATTTCAAAGCTTGAAAATGTAAACGGCGGTGTGAAAATCTCTTGGGGCAAAGTAAACGGTGCGGCTAAATACAGAGTTTACTACAAGGGCCGTAAAGGTTGGACACGAATGGTCGATACAACTTCAACCTCATATATCGACAAGGATGTTTCGTCGGGCAGGAATTACACCTATACGGTTAGATGTATTACATCCGATGCAAAGAAATTTACAAGCGGTTATAACCCGACAGGCAAGTCGGTAAAGTATGTTGCCACACCGAAAATTTCAAAACTTGAGGTTACATATGACGGTGTAAAGCTGACATGGAACAAGGTCGCAGGTGCTGAGAAGTACCGTGTGTACTACAAGGACAGAAACGGTTGGACAAAGCTTGCCGACACAACAGGCACGACTATGCTTGATATGAATGTTGTTTCAAAGGAATTTGATTTAAGCGTTGATGATATTTATTACACGGTTCGCTGTATCAGCAAGGATGCCAAGAGTTTTACAAGCGGATACGATTCAAAGGGTACGCCCATTGGCGATCATCAGGGTTGTCCCGAAATTTATAGCATTGGTGCAGTAAACAATGGTGTTGAAATGCATTGGACGGGAGATGCGCCAAAGTTCCGTGTTTATATTAAAGAAAACGGTTCTTGGAAGAAGATAGCAGAAACTTATGACAACTATTATGTTCACAAGGGTGCAAAGTCCGGCAGTAACACTTATACGGTAAGAGGTGTTTCAAAAGACGGTAAAAAGTTTACTACGATGTTTAACCCCACCGGTGTAACATACAGATATAAGACATCTGATAAAACAAGGGACGCTTATATCAATTATATGATGAATCATCAGAGTGAATGGATGCCAAGCTTGGGAAGTGATCATAATTTGTCAGGTGTTATGTTTTTGGATTTCGACTTTGACGGAGTTCCGGAGCTTGTTGCACAAAAGGCTGATTCCAATGAGTATAGTTTCCATTCCGTTGTTTACAAATTTGAAGACGGTAAGTTAAAAAGAGTGGGAAATGTTAACGACGGTTTTGCGATATACTATAATAAAACAGCTAAAAAGTATGAGGTTCACGACCTAAAGATATCTTTAAATGTAGATGACGGTTACTATTGGTCGGGTAATTCAATAATCACATACGACGGAGAGAATCTTTTTGCAAATATGTATTCGGCAAGAGGCGTAGGCGAAGAATCAAATAATAATATTTATTATAATTATTTTGACGGTAATGACAAAAATATTTCACGGGCAAAATATAACGAAATTAACCTTAAACAGTTTAATAATTGCGTAAATGCACATATGTTTACCCAATTTATTGCGACAGGTTATGGTGATACCAGCGTATGGGGTGAGAAAACTACCGCTGAGAATAAGCAATCTTTGCTTGACGCTTATAATTCTTTCTCCTATGAGAAGTATTGATTATTTAAAAATTAATAAGTTTTAACTGCAAAAGGGTTCAGCCGTAAAAAGCTGAACCCTTTTATTGCACAACAAAAAACGGTTCAGCCAAATTGACTGAACCGTTAATCTGTACTATGTTAAGCTCGGGAACAAGTAGTTGTAAATTATCACAAACTACCTACACGAACTGCGGGCGAGGTACTCGCAAAAAGGGTAGCTTGAAAAAATTCAAGCTACCCCAAAATTATAACTATGTTAAGCTCGGGAATAAGTAGTTGTAAATTATCACAAACTACCTACACGAACTAAGAGCGAGGCACTCGCAAAAAGGGTAGCTTGAAAATCAAGCTACCCTAAATTCGTACTATGTAATGCTCGGGTGACAGAAGTTTGAATATATCAAACTAACTTCACGAACTAAAAAACATTAGTTGTTGATGAGCTTATCTTCGTCAGACCAGCTGTAGAGCTTTCTAACTTCCTTACCGAATACTTCGGCAGGAGCTTCGGCAGCGATCTTTCTCATAGCCTTGAAGTGAACCTGTGAACCGGCATCGCTCATGTCAAGGAGGAAGTCCTTAGCAAATGTACCGTCCTGAATGTCAGAAAGAACCTTTCTCATAGCCTTCTTAGTATCCTCTGTGATGATCTTTGGACCTGTGATGTAGTCACCGTACTCAGCTGTGTTAGAGATTGAATATCTCATGCCTGCAAAACCTGACTGATAGATAAGGTCAACGATGAGCTTCATCTCATGGATACACTCAAAGTAAGCGTTTCTTGGGTCGTAACCTGCATCGCAAAGTGTTTCAAACCTGCCTGCATAAGTGCGCAAACACCGCCGCAAAGAACAGCCTGCTCACCGAAGAGGTCTGTTTCTGTTCTGTCTGAATGTTGTTCAAGAACGCCGGCTCTTGCACCGCCGATACCGAGTGCATATGCAAGTGCGAGATCCTTAGCCTGACCTGTAGCGTCCTGCTCAACAGCAACGAGGCAAGGTACACCCTTACCAACCTGATACTCTGAACGAACTGTGTGACCCGGTCCCTTAGGAGCTACCATTGTAACATCAACATCCTTTGGAGGCTTGATGCAACCGAAGTGAATGTTAAAGCCGTGAGCAAACATAAGCATATTGCCTGCTTCGAGGTTTGGCTCGATGTCGTTCTTGTAAAGAGCTGCCTGCTTTTCATCGTTGATAAGAATCATGATGATATCAGCCTGCTTTGCAGCCTCTGCCGATGTATATACCTTAAATCCCTGAGCTTCAGCCTTTGCCCAGCTCTTGCTGCCTTCGTAAAGACCGATGATTACATCGCAACCTGAATCCTTGAGGTTGAGAGCGTGTGCATGACCCTGGCTGCCGTAACCGATAATAGCAATTTTCTTACCCTTGAGAAGGTCAAGGTTACAATCTGACTGATAGTAGATTGGTGCTGTCATGTTTTTTGTGTAGTCTTTCATATTAAAGTCCTCCTTACCGCAAACGCGGCATATAAATTAAAATATATGCTAACTGTAAGATTAAACGGAAACCGAAGCTGTGCCTCTGTCAATGGCAACAGTACCTGTTCTTACAATCTCACGGATACCATAAGGCTTGAGTAAGTCAACAAGCGTGTTGATGCGGCTTGCACATTCGCAGTACTCAACGGTAACTGACGAAGGGGATACATCAACGATTTTCGCCTGCATAATTTCAACCGTTTTGACAATTTCGGCTCTTTTTGAGGCGGCGCAGTGAACCTTGATTAAAACAAGCTCACGGCTGATAAATTCGCCCTCGTTAAGCCTTTTTACCTTAATAACGGGAATGAGCTTGTTGAGCTGTTTTTCAAGCTGTTCAACAATGTACTCGTCACCGTTTGCAACGATTGTGATTCGGGAAACCGACGGGTCCTGAGTAACACCTACTGCGAGTGAGTCGATGTTAAAACCTCGGCGAGAGAAAAGTCCCGAAATTTTTGAAAGAACGCCCGCCTGATTTTCAACAAGTATTGATAATGTATACTGCATTTTATCACCTCATTAAATTGACGGAGTGTCGGGGTGAACATCGCAAACAAGAATGAACGGCTTTTCCGAATCAACAATACCCTTGATGATGTTTTCGGCTTCCTTGTTTGAATGAGCCTCTGCATGGTCAATGCCGTAAGCATCGGCAATCTTCAAGAAGTCGGGATCACCGTTGAGAATTGTTGCGGAGTGTCTGCCACCGTAGTGTTTGTCCTGAAGTTCACGAACCATTCCGAGTCGTGCGTTTTTCATAATGATGATTTTAATTCCGAGCTGATTGCCTGCAATAGTCGCAAGCTCATTAAGCCCCATCTGAAAACTGCCGTCACCGCAGATTACAATAACATCACGGTCGGGTCTTGCAAACTTTGCACCGATTGCGGCAGGAATTGAGTAACCCATTGTACCCATACCGCCTGTTGTGAGGAATCTGCCCTCACGAATACGGAAGTTGTTTGCACACCAGATTTGATTTTGTCCTACATCGGCAACAAGAATTGCCTTTGAGCGGAACATTGCGCTGAGATGACCGACAAGTGTTCTCGGCTCAACAAAGCCGTCAAATACGGGAGGCTCACGGTAAAGGTCTTTTTTCCAGTTCTTTACGGTTTCGCTCCACATTGTTGTAACCTTGTAATCGCCGATGCTGTCAAGCAGCATATTGATGACATTTTTCATATCGCCTACAATCGGAATTTCTGTTTTAACATTCTTACCGATTTCAGCAGGGTCAATGTCAATGTGAATTACCTTTGTGTTTTCACTCATCTGGTCGGGAGCCGCAACAGCTCTGTCGCCGAGTCTTGCACCGCATACGATTACAAGGTCGGCTTCGTGAAGAGCACGGTTGGCAACAGCCTTGCCGTGAGTGCCGAGCATTCCGAGATAAAGCTCATGCTCGCTGGGCATAACACCGATGCCCATCATAGTTGAAATAACGGGGATCCCCGTAGTTTCTGCAAATTTTTGAAGTTTAAGCTTGATGCCCGAGCTCAGCACGCCACCGCCTGATACGATAACAGGGCGCTTGCTTGCGTTGATGGCTTCAACAGCCTTTTTAACCTGAATTGCGTGTCCCTTAGTGTTCGGCTTGTAACCGATAATGTTTACGCTTTCGGGATATTCAAAACTTTCAATTTCATTTTCCTGAATATCAACGGGAATGTCGATAAGTACAGGACCGGGTCTGCCGGTTGAGGCAATATGGAAAGCCTCTTTGAAAACTCTCGGAAGGTCTTCTGTTTTGCTGACGAGATAACTGTGCTTTACAAACGGTTCACAAGCTCCCGTGATGTCAGCTTCCTGAAAGACATCTCTGCCGAGAAGGTCGGAACGAACCTGACCTGTAATGGCAACAATCGGAATAGAGTCCGTATAGGCGGTTGCAATGCCTGTGATGAGGTTGGTTGCACCGGGACCGGAAGTTGCCACGCAAACACCGGGACGATTACTGCATCTTGCATAGCCGCTTGCCGCATGAGCAGCGTTCTGTTCCTGACGAACAAGAATGTGGGTAATGCTCGAATCGTAAACTTTATCGTAAAATGGGCAGATAGCCGCACCGGGATAACCAAAGACTATGTCAACGCCCTCGGCTTCCAAACATTTTACCATAATTTCAGCACCGCTGATCATTATGTTTTGTCCCTCCTATCCTTTTTATTGTGAGCAAAAGGTGTTTTGTAACATTAAATATACCTTTTTGCTTTACCGCTAATTATACAATAAATACCTTAAAAAGTAAAGAGCAGTATTGCCCATAAATTAAATTTTTTGCAGGATTTTGACAGATAATTTGCAAAATGGATTTTAATTGATTTTTACCGCCTGTTTACTGAAAATTTAAGTCGCTTAGTTTTGTAAAGTATATTCTTGGATTAAGATTAGTTTTTTTGTCTGCATTATCAGGGAACATTATTATCATCAAATTATCTTTTCCTATCCGTGATATTCTATTTATAGTGTAGTCTTTGATTTCAGGCTTGAATGTTGTTTTTTTCATTGTTTTGTCAATGGTGTTAAATGAGTATATCTTGTGGTCTGAATCAATTCCTTTATATGATAAAATTGTATCATATCCTTTTTGTGGAGTTTGAGCCATAGAGTAGGTGTCGTCAATGTTGTCAATCATATCGGATTTTTGCAATTTTTTGTTCCCTATATAACCTATACATCTTGTCATACTAAAATTTTGATAGATAAGGTAGTTGTTTCTAAAATCAAAGAACTGTACACCTTGAATCAGTTCATTTGAATCATCTGAAATATCGGATATATCATAGCTTTTGAGAAAATTCATATCATAGTCATAGGTTTCTATTTTTAAAGAAACATCTGTTTCCGAAACACAGTCCAAAACCAAGAGGCAGATTGTTTTTGTTTTGTCGTCAATTGAAACTTTTCTTATAGTTTTTCCTACACAGTTCTTATCATCAAACTCTAAATATTTCAGTTGTTTAAACTTTTGCGTTTCGGTGTCATATAGTTCCAAAGAAGTACCGTTGTTTAATACTTTTGTAATTATGACAAGATTGTCTGCACCTGTAACGGTATCATAGGGAAAACCGCCTTTGTCAGAAAAGACAGTAGTCATTTTGTTTTTATTAAGGTCTATATCAATAAATTCAAGAGTTCTGTTTTCTTCGTTGGTAATGTCGCCCGTGCTTGCCGTAAAGCAAAGGTGATTATTTACATAAGCTTTATCGTTAATTTGCATTGTCCAGTCTTTTATTGAGCCGAGTTTTATACTGCTCTTTTTGTCTAAATAGTATCTGTAGTATTCTATTTCATTCGGAGAAGTTTCGTTGATTTTTGAATATATGAGTCCATCCTCAGTTGGCATAAGTGCATCGAAAAGATTTAAATTATCAATCTTTTTATCGTTATAGTAAATCTCCAAATCGTTATTAAATTCTGTTTCAGAATCTGTATCTGAATCAAGAGATAAATCATCTGTATTCGTTACGGTTGTTTGTTCAGTGGGGTTATTGCTTGATGAAGAAGTGTTACATCCATATAATGAAAGCAAAAATAAAGCGGTTACTAATAATAAAAATATCTTTTTCAAATTAATCTCTCCGAAGTTTATTTATCAGTTACAAGCGCTGACAAAAACATTATAATTTATATAATTATAAAAGTCAATAATTTCAAAATACTATAATATAAGATTATGTTTAGAAAATTTTGGCAAATGAAAGCACCGTGAAACTTGTGAAAGCTCACGGTGCTTTATCATAATAAATGATATGATTTGCAAAAAATCAATATTTCTTTTTGAGGAGTCTTGCGGCTATGAGGACGCAGACTACGCTGACGCCTGTGTCGGCGATAACGGACATCCAGATTTGTGCAAGACCGAATGCGGCGAGGATGATTACAAGAGCCTTGATTGAGAGGGCAAAGATGATGTTGCCCTTGACAGTGTTGATAACACTTCTTGCAATTTTAATTGCCTTTGGAAGCTGTTTGAGTGTGCCTGATGCGAGAACTGCGTCTGACGCTTCAATAGCGGCTTCACTGCCGAATCCCATTGCGATACCGCAGTCGCTTGCCGAAAGAACAGGGGCATCATTGATGCCGTCGCCTACAAAGCAAGCACCCTTGGATTTTGATTTCAAGCCCTTGAAAAGCTCAAGCTTTTGAGCAGGGAGAAGCTCTGCGTGACATTCGGAAAGTCCGAGTTCATTTTTAACATTTTCGGCAGGCTGTTGTCTGTCGCCTGTGAGCATTACCGTATTCTTGACACCGAGCGCTTTAAGCTGTGAGATAACCTCTTTTGCCTCAGGTCTTACTGTGTCGCTGACATTGAGCGAACCGATAAGCTGACCGTCATAAATTACGAAAACAGAATCGTCTTTGTTTGCAATTTTCTTCTGTTCGTCCGAAAGAATCTTTGAACCGCCGCACTGAATAGTTTTGCCGTTATAAACTGCGCTTGTTCCGTGACCGGCACTTTCGCTGTAGTCGGAAAGCTCGGGGAGCTCAAGACCGTTTGCCTTTTCTCTGATTGCGGAGGCAATCGGATGAGCGGAATATTTTTCGCTTGCAGCGGCAAGAGCAAGAACTTCGTCAGCACTGTATGAACCTATGGGATTAACCTTGTTTACGCTTAATTTACCGCTTGTGAGTGTGCCTGTTTTATCGAATACGAATGTGTCTGCTTTTGCAAGAGCCTCAATATATTTTCCGCCCTTGATGAGTACGCCGATTTCGGATGCCGCACCGATACCCGAATAGTAGGAGAGAGGTACGGAAATAACAATAGCACACGGACATGACGCTACAAGACAAACAAGCGCACGGTATAGCCATTCGCTGAATGTTCCGAGTCCGCAAAGCGGAGGAATTACTGCGATTGCAACTGCAATGAGTACAACAACCGGTGTGTAAACAGAGGCAAATCTTGAAATAAGCTTTTCGCTGTTGCCCTTTTGAGCGGCGGCATCTTCAACAAGCTGAAGAATTCTTGTTGCTGTACTGTCGCCGAAATGTTTTGTGGTTTTGACGGTAATAAGGTTACTGCCGTTGATTGCGCCGCTGAGTACCTCACTGCCCTCGCCTGCATCAACAGGAAGGCTTTCGCCTGTGAGAGCCGATGTGTCGAGAGTTGTTTTACCTTTGATAATAATGCCGTCAAGCGGAACTCTTTCGTATGGCTTGACTTCAATGATACTTCCGATTTCAACGCTTTCGGCAGGAACAACCTGTTCCGTACCGTCAACAATAATTGTTGCTGTATCGGGACGAATGTTTGCAAGCTTTTCAATGTCACGGCGGGATGCGTCAACTGCTCGATCCTCAAAAATTTCACCGATAGAAAAGAGGATTGTTACCATTGCCGCCTCAACAAAATCTCCAAGACAGAATGCCGCAATTACCGCAACAGCCATAAGCGTTGTTTCGTCAATTCTCAGCTTTAGAATGTTTTTTGCACCCTTGATAAATACCTTGTAACCCGAAAGAAGTGTTGCAACAAAACACGCTGCGAGTACAACATAATGAACAGCCGTAACACCGTCAAGTGTAAGGTGGAGGATTTCGGACACTACAGCAAGTACAATTGAAATTGCAAGGAAGATTGTGTCATGGTTGATTTTCTTTTTCGTGATTTCGGGTTCTGCCTTTGTTGTGACATCATTTTTCGGAGTTTTGTCAACAACGGTTACACCGTCCTCAATGCTGTCGCAAATTGCCTGAATTTCGGAAACAGGATTCTGCTTTTCGCTTTTGAAATTGAGAAGTTTTGTCGCAAAATTGAAGCTTACATCCTCAAAGCCGTCTGTTTCTGCAATTTTAGCCTCAATCTTGCCTGCACAATGAGCGCAGTTGAGATTGTCAAGCTGATATTTGTACCTCATATGTCTCCCTCCTTATTCAAGAACATGGTCAAGTCCCATTTCTATGATTCGTTTCACATGGTCATCGTCAAGGCTGTAATAAATCTGCTTTCCTTCACGGCGAACACGCACCAGCTTGTTCTGCCTTAACACACGCAGTTGGTGGGAAATTGTGCTTTGCTCCATGCTGAGAGCTTCAGCAATGTTGAGCACCGACATTTCATTTTCCGAAATGGTGTACATAATGCGAAGTCGGGTTGAATCACCGAAAACCTTAAAAAGGTCTGCAAGCTCAAACAGCACATCAATGTCGGGCATTTCGGGAGTGGTTGTTTTTTCTTTGTTTTCCATAGGCGTCCCCTTTAATTTTCTCTCAGGTTAATAGTTATACTTGAACATATGAAGATATGCTCATATGTTAATTATAATATAGCATTCCCGTTTTAAAAAGTCAATAGACATAGAGGGAAAAGTGTAATATTTTTTTGATTTTTTACAAAAAAACAGCGGCAAAAGCATTTGCTTTCACCGCTGTGAGTACAGAATATTTTGTTTTATGCCATTCCGAAATAACTGAGAATATTGAATCCTGTCGGCATCGGAATTGTAAACATATATATAGTGGCAAGAATAAAACCTGCAACTGCAACACCGAGCACAATTCTTCTGTTCGGAAGATTCTTGAATGTGCCTACGATACCAAGCATAAAGAGTACAACCGAGTAAATTACGCTTACAAGACCGAATGCGTCACCGTTTGCGTTATCTTTCTTACCTTGTTCAAGAAGTTTGTCCGACTCTTCAATTGTAGCTTGTGCCTCTGCAAAATAACTTTCGGTGTAACCGTCCTTCATAAACGGAGTTACATTTTCCTTTTGATCCATTGCCCAATTAATTGCCTCAAGAAATTCTTCTGTACAGTTATCACTCATAAGCTGATCAATTTGGTACTGATATTTTTCCATTTCCGCTTTATCGTTTTTAGATTCCGCATATTGGTAATTAAGGTTTGCCTCATTGATGTCATTCCATGTGATCATATCCTGCATAAGATTTTGAGAAGCCTCATTCCACATCGAGTTGCCCTCTGATGAGAGGTTGTTGCTTTTTTGTGTAATTAGTCGCCTGATTTCCGCCGTGAAGTGAACCTATCCACGATGCCCATGCTGTGGCGAGTGCGGTTATTCCGAGAAAAATCGCAATCAATAATTCAATTTTTTCTTTCATCTGCTTCTTTTACTTATTTTTTTCGGTTCTTTTGCTGCTTTCGCTCATTCTGAATCCCCCCTGTTAATTAAAAATTTTGCCGCAATGCCTTAATTTTGTCGTTATTATAATGTTAAAAGGACACTTGCCGACTGATTCTGATTTTCAATCATAATTGATAAAAGTTTTAAATTCAATGCAAGTGGCAGTAAAGTCTTTTTTTCGGCATAATAATCATTTTGTCTGTGATTTTTAAAAAATTTACCTTTAGATATTTTTGTTTTATTTATTTGATTTGCAAAGAATAAATATATACGATAGATTTGTCTGCAAATTTTCAATTAAGAAAATATAATAACTGTTTCAATTTGTAATAATTTTACAAAAAATTGCTTTGATTAATTACTTCTTTTTAGGAAAAAACAGTTTTAAAAAAACATGGTTGGTTATATTAAAAACAAAAAGAGCAACAAATTAATAATTTGAGTACAACATGCCCAAAAATAGATTACAGTTTTATTATTCCGTTGACTTTACTACAATTTTGTAGTATCATTTTCTGTAAGAGAATTGTTAAATTACATCTGCGTAACCGAGTGGGTTCGTTTTTAATAAAATGTAACAAATTAGTTCTCATTTTGAATTTTAGATTCGTATAATTTTTGATTTTTACTTATACACTATATAGATATACATTTTCGGATATTTAGCTTATTTAGTTAAAAGTATCTTCTACACATTAATTGGGGTGTAACAATTGGAGAAGTTCGTAGTTACCGGCGGAAAGCCATTATCGGGTGAAGTGACAATCAGCGGTGCGAAAAATGCAGCCGTTGCAATCATTCCGGCAGTTATTCTTTGTGATGAGCCGTGCCAGATTGAAAATATTCCTAACATCAGCGATGTATCACTTATCAGCAGAATTCTTCAGCAGATGGGTGCTAATGTAAGACGAATCAACCGTTCGTCCTTATATATTGATCCTACAAAAATCCGCACATGCAATGCTGTGACCGACCTTGTAAGAGGTATGAGAGCATCATATTATCTTCTCGGCGCACTTTTGGGCAAGTACGGCAAGGCTAAGGTGGCTCTTCCGGGCGGCTGTAACTTTGGCGTGCGTCCGATTGACCAGCATCTTAAAGGCTTTGAGGCTCTCGGTGCGACAACTCAGCTTGTTGACGGTGCGATTATAGAGGCAGAGTGCGACAGACTTGTCGGTACACATGTGTACCTTGATGTTGTGTCCGTAGGTGCAACAATGAACATTATGCTTGCCGCATCAAAGGCAAAGGGACAGACTATTATTGAAAATGCCGCAAGAGAACCGCATATTGTTGACCTTGCGAACTTCCTTAATTCAATGGGTGCGGATGTCAGAGGTGCAGGTACGGATGTTATCAAAATCCGTGGCGTTGAGTATCTTCACGGCATTACTTATTCGATTATTCCCGACCAGATTGAGGCAGGAACATATATGTGTGCCGCCGCCGCAACAAGAGGTTGTATTACGGTAAAGAATATTACACCGAAGCATCTTGAATCAATCAGCGCAAAGTTGCGTGAGATGGGTGTTAAGATTACGGAATATGATGAGGCTCTCAAGGTTGATGCGTCATCTGCTCCGCTCAAGCGCTGTAATATCAAGACAATGCCGCATCCCGGTTTCCCGACAGACTGTCAGCCGCAGTTTGCCGCATTGCTTATGAGCGTTCCCGGAACAAGCATTATCAACGAGAATGTTTGGGATAATCGCTATCAGTATGTCAGCGAGCTTATCAGAATGGGTGCGCAGATTTCTGTTGAGGGCAGACTTGCAATCATTGAGGGCGGTGTTCCGCTCACAGCGGCTCCCGTTAAGGCAACCGACCTTCGTGCAGGTGCGGCTATGATTATTGCCGCTCTTGAAATTAACGGTACAACGGAGATTTCAAATATTCAGTTCATTGAGCGTGGATATGAAGATGTTGTTGAAAAGTTCAGAGCACTCGGTGCAGATATCAAAAAGGTGTATTTTACAGGAGACAACGAGCAAGAGCTTGGAGCCTGACTAAAATTTAATTAGAAATCAAAGCCGTTTTCTTTGTGAGAACGGCTTTTTTGTGAGATAATTTACAAATTTTAAAATTTGTGTTATCATATTCGTTACACTAAAGATAAGGATTGATTGTTTTGGCAAGAGCAGTACCGCTGTTCAGCGGAAGTAAGGGTAACAGCTACTACATAGGTTCGGCAAGCGAAGGCGTACTGATTGACGCAGGCCGTTCATGCAAGCAGATTGAAAATGCCATGCTTGCAAACGGACTTGATATGGGCAGTATCGGGGCGATTTTTATAACTCACGAACACACTGACCATTGCAGTGCGTTGCGTGTGCTTGCAAAGCGTTACGGCTTTAAGGTGTATTCAAGTCTTGGTACGCTCAATGCTTTGAGGGCAGGTAATAAGCTTGATCCAAACACGGATGCAGATGTTATAACTGACGAGGTTGTAATCGGCAATATGCGTGTTCAGCGAATTGACACCCCCCACGATGCGGCGGAAAGCTGTTGTTACCGTGTTACTGCTCCCGACGGAAAATCCGCACTTATAGCAACCGATATGGGTGTTATGCTGCCCGATGTAAGAACTGCCGCAGAGCAGAGCGACTTTGTTGTGCTTGAGTCAAATCACGATATCAATATGCTCAAAAACGGATTTTATCCTTATCCGCTAAAGCAGAGAATCCTTTCAAACAGAGGACATCTTTCAAATGAGGCGTGTGCAAAAGAACTTGTTAACCTTGTTGAAAAGGGAACTTTAAGACTTATGCTCGGCCATCTCAGCGAAGAAAATAATACCGTTCCGCTTGCAATGTCAACATCCGTAGACTTGCTCACATCAAACGGAATGAAGTACAAAAGCGATTATTCGCTTGATGTTGCCCCGAGTGTAAGCACAACAAAAGCCATCATCTTTTAACCTTAAACAAACAAGAGGAATATGATTAAGATTAACATAATTTGTATCGGCAAAATCAAGGAAAAATATTTTACCGATGCAATTGCAGAGTATGCAAAACGCTTGACCGCATTTTGTAAATTCAATATTATTGAGCTTTCGGAAGAACGCATTAAGAGCAACATACCGAATAGGTCGCAGATTGATGAGGTTATTTTCTCTGAGGGAAAACGAATCATGCAAAAAATTTCGCCTTCGGATTATGTTGTTGCAATGTGTATTGATGGAAAGTCTATGTCGAGTGAGGAGCTTTCAAAGCTGATTGACAATGCGTCCGTAAGCGGAAAAAGCACTGTTGATTTTATTATCGGCGGCAGCTACGGACTTGACGAATCGGTTAAAAAACGGGCGGATGTCCGTCTTTCAATGAGCAGAATGACCTTTCCTCACCAAATGGCAAGAATGATTTTAAGCGAACAGATTTACCGTGCGTTTGAGATTTCATCAAACGGTAAATATCACAAATAATTTACGGAGTTACTATGGCGCTTGACGGAATTTTTTTAAGACATATTAAAAGTGAAATAGAAAAAGAGGCTCTCGGTGCAAGGGTGTCGCAGATTTATCAGCCGAACAGAGAAGAGCTTGTGTTCGGGTTGAGAACATTTTCCGGCAACAAAAAGCTGTTGCTTTCTGCACGAGCAAATTCACCGAGAGTGAACTTCTGTTCGTCAACACCCGAAAATCCTGCACAACCTCCGATGTTCTGTATGCTTTTGCGAAAAAGAATCGGCGGCGGAAAGCTTGTGGGACTTCGCCAGAACGGTTGCGACCGTGTTCTTATGCTCGATTTCGAGTGCGTGAACGAACTCGGTGATACTGTGATGATAACTGTTGTATGCGAAATTATGGGTATGTACAGCAACATAATTATTGTCGATTCAAACGGCGTCATCATCGATTCACTCAAGCGTGTAGATCTTACAATGAGCAGTAAAAGACTTGTACTGCCGAATATAAAATACGAACTTCCCGAATCGCAGAACAAGCTGAATCTGCTTAAATGTTCGGTGCTTGATGTGTGTACAGCCGTAAAAAATCTTGACACGGAAATGCCGCTTAACAAGGCGCTGTTAAGGACAATTGAGGGCGTTTCTCCGATTGTATGCCGTGAGATTGAATACAAGGTTATGGAGGGCGCAACAAACAGAATTGAGGGCGTGCTTTTTGACCGACTCGCAGTTGAAATTGAAAAGCTGAAAAGCGTTTGCAGCGATTGTTCGGGCAAGCCTGTTGTGGTTTATCGTGAGGACGGCAAGCCTATGGACTTCTGCTTTATGAATGTTGAGCAGTACGGCGATTTTGCAAAGGTTGAGAGTAAGGAAAGCTTCTCCGATTTGCTTGACGGATTCTATGAGGCTCGTGACAGTCGTGACAGAATGAGGGTGAAATCACAAAGCCTTACAAAGCTTTTGAACAACACACTTGAAAGGTTTGCACGAAAAATTGCAAAGCAGAAGAGTGAGCTTGAACGCTGTGCAGACCGTGAGCATCTTCGCATATGCGGTGACCTTTTACAGGCAAATATCTATCGCATTGAGCGTGGTGCGGAGTATGTTGATGTTGAAAACTTTTACGATGAGAACAACGCAATTTTACGCATAAAGCTTAATCCGGCAATCTCACCTTCGGCAAATGCTCAGAAGTATTACAAGGATTACCGCAAGGCTAAAAATGCCGAAATTATGCTCAAAGAACAGCTTGAAAAGGGCAGGGAAGAGCTTGATTATATTAACTCGGTTCTCGATACGGTTGACCGTGCGGAAAATGAAAAAGACCTTGCGCAAATTCGTGAGGAACTTACCGAGCAGGGCTATCTCAAGGTTCAAAAGGGCAAAAAGCCCCGTCAGACAACTTTGCCGCCGCTCGAATTTGAATCAAGTGACGGTTTTAAAATCCTTGTCGGAAGAAACAACCGCCAGAATGATAAGCTGACTTTGAAAACAGCGTCAAAGAACGATATGTGGCTGCACACAAAGGACATTCACGGTTCTCATGTAATTGTTGTTTCGGACGGCAAAGAGATTTCCAACACGGCAATCTATGAGGCGGCACGGCTTGCGGCATATCACAGTAAGGCGAGAAACAGCAGTCAGGTTCCCGTTGACTGTACACTTGTTCGCTATGTGTCAAAGCCAAACGGCTCAAAACCGGGCATGGTGATTTATGTCAACAACAAAACCCTGTATGTAAAACCGTCACAAACGGTTGAATAAAAAACGGTCGAGAAACTAAAAAATGTTTCTTGACCGTTTTGTTTTTGAAAATTAATCGGTAGGGGCGTTCATTGGACGCCCGCCCTGATGATATTATATGTTCAAACACATAGATTTTAATAAGAAGAAAATTGTGTATTCATTCGTAGCGGCGAACCTCGTTCGCCAATCGGAACGATTGTAAAATCGTTCCGACAGGATACATATGTTCCAATAAAATTAATTGGATTATTGTGGAAAGCTTGTTTTTTGCTCATTTCGTATTTACATACGAAATGATTGGCGAACACGGTTCGCCGCTACAAGAGTTCCATTAATCAAAAAATTATCCTTCAAAATCCCATTCGGGGACATAGCTTTCATCTGCGGAAGAAAGCTCCTGTGTAAAGCCGTCAATTCCCAGTCGCATCATTTCAAGCTTTACCTTGTCATATTCTCTGCGTGTGATTTTACGGTTAATTCGTGAAAACTCCCTGTCGCTGACCTTGCCCATAGGAATGTACTGACACATAAGACTTAACAAAACCTGATCGCCGAATCTGCGTTTTACAATATCAAGCACTTCAAGACTGTTCTTTGTGTGGGCAGGCAAAATTAGATGCCTTACGATAACGCCCTTTTTCATAATGCCGTCATCGTCAAACTGAGGCAGACCAACCTGAAAAGTCATTTCGTGAATTGCGGCAACAGCCGTGTTGACATAATTCGGTGCGGAAGAGTATTTTACCGCAAGAAAATCATCTGCATATTTAAAGTCGGGAAGATAAATGTCAACAAGTCCGTCAAGCATACTGAGAGTTTTCGGACTTGTGTATCCGCTGCAGTTATATACAATCGGAATTCTCGGTTTGTAAATTTCAAGACTTTTAACAACAGCGTGTGCAAAATGGTCAGCCGTTACAAGGTTGATGTTATGCACTCCCTTGTCCTCAAGTTCTTTGTAACATTCGGCAAGTCTTTCGGGAGTAATGGTTCTTCCTCCGTCCTCGTTTGAAATTTCGTAGTTCTGGCAGTACACGCATCTCATTGTACAGCCTGAAAAGAAAACAGTTCCGCTGCCCTTTGTTCCGCTTATGCACGGCTCTTCGCCATAGTGCGGAGCAACTCTTGCAACAACGGGCAGTTCTCCCATTTTACAAAATCCGTTTCCGCTGTGGGCAGTACGAACCGCACCGCATTTTCTCGGGCATAAATTGCAAATCATGATATCACCTTATTGTCTGTATATAATGTCTGATAGAACATTAAACACTATTGTACCACGATTATGACAAAAGTTAAAGTCTTTGCAAATTAAAGTGTGAAATCAGTAAGATAATCTTCGATGATATCGTCAAGCTGGCAGAGTTCAAGCTCAAGTTCGTTGCACATTTCGACAAGCTCCGTCATTTCACGAAAGCTTTCGCTGATTCCCGACACGGATTTTATAAGCTTTTTGCCGCAAAATGCGCTTATCCCAAAGGTGTTAAACCCGTCTTCGGGTGTATGATTTAATTTGTAGGTTATCATTTTTCCCCTCCGGATGATAACCGGCCACAAGATAATAATACTATTATGTTGCGATATTGTCAATATTATTACAATAATATTGTTAATTTGTAAACAAATAGTGATGTATCAGTAATAAATTGTACATAATGACAAATGAATGTAAACCGCAGTTAAAGAATTATATAACAATAAAAACTTTAGTTCGATAAAATCTTAATAATATGTAACAAAGTATTACATATGGTATATAATTTCAGTACAGTCAGATTTTTCGGCAAACGGCAAATAACATATCGGCGACAGTTAATTGCTGAAATATTGCAATAATAATAGCTAATTATTGCTTTGTATCAGTCTTTATTTGTGCATAATGTATAAAAAGCGTCCTTAAAGTTTGGCTTTAGGATGCTTTTTTAGTTCTCAATAGGAAAAATACGGTATTTATAAATGTTAAAATATACTTATCGTACGGTACTTTGTGCGAAATAATATTTAGGAGTGAAAATATGAGATTACGCAAACCATTATCGATTCTTCTTTCTCTGTCCATGATTGCAGGTATGTCAGCCTTTGCCTCAAATGCGGCAGTAGCAAGCGATGAATCGGTTTCAGCAGGCAATTATTACAATGCAAACTATCTTGAAAGCTATGCAAGCAAAGCGTATAACGAATCGGGACTCGGTTCAGTGTACAGCAAAACTTCCACAACATGGAAAACCTGGTCACCTGATGCGTCATCCGTAAAGCTCAAGCTCTACACAACAGGTTCTGACAACGAGGCGGGCGCTTCGGCAATCGGCACCTATGATATGAAAAAAGACAGCTCAACAGGTGTTTGGTCACTTAATCTGAGCGGTGATTACAAAAACAAATATTACACATATCTTGTAACAGTAAACGGCACAACCAAGGAAACACAGGATGTTTACTCACAGGCTGTCGGTGTAAACGGCAACCGTACAATGGTTGTTGACCTTGACTCAACCGATCCGAGCGGTTGGTCGGACGATAAGCACGTTCTCTTTAACAGCGCATCCGAGGCGGCTGTATGGGAAGTTCATGTGCGAGATTTTTCGGTTTCCAAAAACTCGGGTGTGAGTGAGGATAACAAGGGTAAGTATCTTGCATTTGCCGAGGGCGGCACAACCCTTAATTCAGACACAAGTTCATCAGCCGTTTCAACAGGCATTGACTACCTTGTTGAGCAGGGCATTAACTGCGTTCAGCTTATGCCTGTTTATGATTACGGTTCGGTAAATGAAGATGTTGCAAGTTCTTCTTCAAACCGTAACTGGGGTTATGATCCGGTGAACTATAACGCTCCCGAGGGTTCATATTCAACAAACCCATATGACGGCAATACAAGAATCACTGAGTTCAAGCAGATGATTCAGGCTCTTCATGACAGAGGAATTTCAGTTGTAATGGATGTTGTTTACAACCACACATTCTCAACCGATTCCTGCTTTAACAGAACTGTTCCGGGTTACTACTACAGAATGAATTCATCATCAGCATATTCAAACGGTTCAGGCTGCGGTAACGAAACTGCGTCAGATAAGCTGATGTACAGAAAGTATATGATTGAATCCGTAAAGTATTGGGCGGAGGAATACCACATTGACGGTTTCCGTTTTGACCTTATGGGTATTCACGATATCACAACAATGAACGATATCCGTTCTGCTCTTGACGGACTTTATTCAGACGGTTCGGGTAAAAAGATTCTCATGTACGGTGAACCGTGGACAGGCGGTTCAGTTGCAATTTCCGACGGTTGCTCGCAGTCAAAGGCAGGTTCACTCAACTCAAGAGTAGGTATGTTCTGCGACAGCTACCGTGATGCAATTAAGGGAAGCACAGACGGTTCCGATAAGGGATTTGTTCAGGGCAACACCGATAAGACCGGAACGGTTGCAAACGGTGTAACGGGCAAGGGCTTTTCGGCTCAGGCTCCTTCACAGACAATTGCTTATGCCGACGCTCACGATAACCTTATCCTCTGGGATAAAATTGTAAAGAGTAACGGCTCATCAAGCTGGAATTCAACATCTTCATCGCTCAAGGGACAGGTTAAGAAAGTAATGGGACTTCTCCTTACTTCACAGGGTATCCCGTTTATGACGGCAGGCTCGGAATTTTGCCGTACAAAACAGGGTGATACAAACAGCTACAAATCAAGCGATGCAATAAATGAGATTGATTGGTCAAGAGTAAAGACATATTCGGATGTTGCCGCTTATTACAAGGGACTTCTTGAAATCAGAGAAAACTATTCTCCGATGAAGAGTTCAACATTCAACACTCCTTCATTCCAGTCAAAATACGGCGATGTTGTTGCTTACACATATTCAAACAACAAGTCAAATGAGTGGGGCAAGGTTTGTGTTCTTGTAAACGCAAGTTCAACAAATGATTGGCCGATTACACTTGACGGCAGCGACTGGACAGTAGTTGCAGACGGTACGACGGCAGGTCTTAAAAGTCTTGGCACAGTTTCGGGCAACACATATACAGTTCCCGCAAACAGCGCCTGTGTGCTTGTTCAGAGTTCAACATTCAACAACCTCAAGGTTAGTGAAAAAACATTCGGTACGGTAACAATTAAACATATTGATGACAGCGGAAATGTTCTAAAGACATCAACAGCAAAATATGCAGACGGTACAACATACCGTACTTACCCCGACACAACCATCCTTTATGACTACACTCTTAAGGATACTCAGGGTGTAACTTCGGGTACTGTTACAGGCGGAAAGAACTACAATGTAACTTATGTTTACAGCTCCAGCGGTATTCGTTCAGGCTATGTTACGGTAAATTATGTTGACGAAAACGGTGAGTCAATTAAGGATACCGTTTCAACAAAGTATCGTGAAGGCGACAGCTACAGCGTTCCGTTCACATCAATTCAGGGTTATCAGCTCGACACAGACAAGTATCCTGCCAACACGACAGGTACATTTAACGGTACGAACACAACAATTAACTTTGTTTATAAGGCACTTGACAGCACAAGTTCGGTTGTTCACTACTATAACTCAAACAACTGGTCAAATGTTCGTTGCTATGCTTACACAGACGGCGGTGAAGAGCCTAACGGCAAGTGGAACAACGCAACTGTTATGACAAGCGAGGGCAACGGATGGCTCAAATGCACAATTCCTGCATCAAGCGCATATGTAATGTTCCACACAGACTCACAGCAGGAGCCGGGTGCAAACGAGACAGGCTACCTTGTTTCGGGCGAGGCATGGGTTCAGAATAAGAAACTCAGCTTTAGCAGTAAGGTTATCACAAGCCACATTGACGCCGCAACAGGTGAAAAGATTGCCGATGATGAAATTTTAATTCAGTCAAAGGTTTCTTCCGACGATACATACAAAACTTCTCCGCTTTCGGGCAGAACAGATGTTATTGCTCCCGTAAATGCGTCAGGCAACCTTTCATCGGGTATTATCAATGTTGTTTATCTTTACACATCATCGGAGCGTCCTTCAACTGCTCCTTCAACGGTAACTCCTACCACAGCCCCCGTTACACAGCCGACGGAAAAAATCCTTATCGGTGATGTTAATCTCAACGGTGCGATTAATGTACTTGACGCAACAGCGGTTCAGAAGTACATTGTGAAGCTCATAACACTCTCAGATAAGGCTCTTATCGCGGCCGCAAGATGTGACGCTGACGGCGAGGATGATATCGTAAGCGTTAAAGATGCAACATACATTCAGATGTATGTCGCAAAGCTTGACGGTCATGGAAATGTCGGCACTTACTATGAGCCGGAAGTTACTCCGACAACCGCCCCTGTTACCGAGCCGGCAACAGAAGAGCCGACAGTTGCTCCGACAACCGTTCCTGCAACAACAGCTCCTGTTACAGAGCCTACAACCACTCCGTCATCAACCTATACAGTTAAGTTTGCGGATTCACTCAACTGGGGCGGTACACTCTACTGCTACTCATGGGCTGAAGACGGTACATCTACAAAATCATGGCCGGGCGTTGCGATGACATATCTCAACACAAATGACTATGGTCAGAAGGTTTACTCGGTTGAAGTTCCGAACACTGTTGATTACATTATTTTCACAAACGGTTCGAGTCAGACCATTGATATCGGTTTTGACGGCACTTCGCTCAATTATTATACAGAGTCGCAGTATGACTCACAGGGTCATGCTTATGTCGGCACATGGTAATCATTTTTTGAAGAAGTGTAAATAAGTAAAAATATAAGTCGGCAGGACAGTACGCAAATTAAACTGTCTTGCCGACTTTTTATGTTTGAAGTAGGGGCGTTCATCGGACACCCAAAAGCAACGGTACAATATTTGTAATTCAACTTGCTTTATAAATACAACAATGTCATTGTTAAACTGTAGCGGCGAACCGTGTTCGCTTGCCTGAAATATAATCGCAATGCTATCAATCTAAAAAGAGAGCGTGAAATCACGCTCTCTAAAATCATCATAATTTAAAACTTTTATATAATCGTTCCGCCGCCGACTACATACTCGCCGTCATAGAGGACTGCTGCCTGACCTTTTGAGATTGCTCTTTGCGGTTCGTCAAAGACAATGTGCAGGGTGTTATCGTCAATCTGTTCAACGATTGCGTCCTTTTCGGGCTGGCTGTAACGAACTCTCGCCTTGACTTTAATCGGCTTGTCGATTTTGTCACAGGTGATGAGGTTTATGTCCGTTGCATAAAGCTCCTTTGAGAAAAGCTCGTTGTTATCGCAGAGAATAACCTCGTTGGTGTCAAGATTCTTTTCCTTAACATACATAGGGTGGGGGAGTGCAAGTCCAAGACCTTTTCGCTGACCTACGGTGTAACGGATAATTCCCTTGTGTTCACCGAGAATATGACCTTTGGTATCAACAAAATTACCGTTAGGATAAGTTCTACCCGTGTATTGCTCAATGAATTTTGCATAGTCCCCGTCGGGAACAAAGCAAATGTCCTGACTGTCGTGCTTTCGTGCGTTTATCAAACCAAGCTCATTTGCAATTTCACGCACCTTTTCCTTTGTATATGTGCCAAGAGGAAGAAGTGTTTTTGCAAGCTGTCTTTGTGTAAGACAGTACAGCACATAGCTTTGGTCTTTTGTGCTGTCAACCGATTTTTTTAGCAAATAGCGGTCTGCACCCTTGTCATACTCAATTGTAGAGTAATGCCCCGTGACAACGCAGTCAAAGTCAAGCTCTTCTGCACGGCGAATGAGCTTTTCAAATTTGATAAAGCGGTTGCAGTCAATGCACGGATTCGGTGTTGTACCGTTTTCATAGGCTCTGATAAAGCGGTCGATTACATTTTCCTTAAAGCTGTCCTTGAAGTTGTAGACATAGTAGGGAATGCCGAGCTTTAGGCAAACTCTCCTTGCATCATCAATGTCATCAAGAGAACAACAGGTTTTTTCTCGCTTTTCACCGATATCTTCGTTATCAAAGAGCTTGAGGGTAATGCCCGTTGCGTCATATCCCATATCCTTGGTAAGAAATGCGGCAACCGAGCTGTCAACTCCTCCGCTCATTGCAATCAATGCTTTGTTAGTCATTTATTCCTCCCGAACAGATTTGCGTTCATAAGTAATTTATCAGCCGAGTCTGATCATTTCGTCAATGCACTTTCTTGCGTCTGTGATAGTCTGATCGTCAAGCTTGATTTCTTCTCCGCCGTTGCCGTTAAGGCAGTTGTAAACATCAACAAGTGTTGTTGATTTCATATTCGGGCAGATGAGCTTTAATGTAAGACCGTAGAAATTTTTGTCCGGACATTCATACTGCAAATGTTCGGCAATGCTGATTTCTGTACCGATAATGAATTCCTTTGCATCGGATTTTTTTGCATAATTCATTATGCCCGATGTTGAGCCGACATAATCAGCCATAGCAACAACTTCGGGAGTGCATTCGGGATGAACAAGAACGAGTGCGTTCGGATGAAGCTCCTTAGCCTTCTTAACATCCTCAACATTTACGCAGGCATGAATCGGACAACCTCCGTTGAGAAGCTTGATGTTCTTGTCGGGACACTGTTTTGCAACATAGTCACCGAGGTTGCAGTCAGGGATAAAGAGAATGTTCTTATTGTCAAGATTGTTTACGATTTTAACAGCCGATGAGCTTGTTACGCATACATCGCAAATTGTTTTGAGTTCTGCCGTAGTATTGATGTATGCAACAACTGTGTAATCGGGATACATTTTCTTAACCTGAGAAATAAGCTGTTTGTCCATCTGGTCTGCCATACTGCAGCCGGCAACAGGCTGTGCAAGGTAAACAGTTTTTTCAGGTGAAAGAATTTTGCAGGTTTCAGCCATAAATCTTACACCGCACATAAGAATGTTCTTGTTTTCGGCTTTGCTTGCATCAACACTCAGCTTGTAGCTGTCGCCTGTGTAATCTGCAATTTCAAGAATCTCATGTGCCTGATAGCTGTGGGCAAGAATACAGACATCCTTTTCCTTTTTCAGCTTGAGAATCTGTTCCTGTATTGATGAAATATTCATAATTACTTTCCTTTCAAGGTAATTAAAATTACTACCCCTTATTATACATTTTCAGCAGTTTATATGCAATAGCTTTCGGTGTAAAAAAGCTGTATTTTTTGCGTTTTTAACAAGAAACAGCCGATATTTTTGGTTGTATTTAAAATATATTTTTGTTCCTTTAGACTTTACACATAAATGAATATGTGCTATAATTAAGTATAATTTTTGAATAGTATCATATTCCAAACTTAGAATGGGTTAAATTAGGAGGATGATGTGATGAAAAAGACAATTGCTGTGTTATTTGCAGTTATGATGATGTTATTGTCGGCAGTTCCCGCATTTGCTGCCGCAAGTCCGGAACCGAGTACATTCAAATATAAGGTTGAAGTTATTCCGACAGAGGGCGGTGACGGTGATTATAAATTCACAACAGGTATTGACAAAAACGGCGAACAGCATGTTTACATTGAGCCGCTTCCTTATGACGGTTATATTTTTGATCACTGGGAAATTTCGGGCGGTCCTTTCAGAACCGACAGCAAGTATACAGATCCTAATATGAATATTATTATTTCAGGTGACCTTGTTTGTACTCCTTATTACCGTAAGGCAAGCAGCGGCGGCACAACAGGTCCTGTTGCTACAGCTACGGCAAAGAAAGATGATTCAACAACTTCACCAAAGACAGGCGCAAGCGATGTTGTACCGTATGCAATTTTAGTTCTTTCTCTTGCGGCTTGCGGTGCGGCTGTATTTAAGCTTGTAAAGAGCAAATAATCCAACCTTAACTAAAAATCAAGAGGCTTCTCATAAGGAAGTCTCTTTTTTTCATTAGATGTTTGAATATTAGATAATATTAGATTTTGTATTGCAGATGCAGTAGTTTGTGAATTGTAATAAAATTTTACTGACAGGTAATGATTAATTGACATACTGATACAAAAATGATACAATATAACCGATTGGGAGTTTTTGATATGAGCAGAAAAAGAAACAAATTTCTTATAGCTTTGATTATTTTGCTTGTGGCTGCAATTATCGGCACACTTGCGTACATAGTCGTTAAAAACTTAAATGAAAATAACGAACGAAAAAGTCTTGATAACATCGCAGGCTCGTATGCATCAGGCGTTGAAAACGGTACAACCTCTGCAACAGAAGTGACTTCACCGTCAATCAATGTGAAAAAGGTGGAAAATCCGATTGATTTCAAATCGCTTCAACAGCAGAACAGCGACATTTATTCGTGGATTTACATTCCGAATACAAATGTAAATTACCCTGTTTTGCAAAGTCATCTTGACGATAACTTATATCTTGACCACGATATTTATAAGAATTACAGCTTTTCGGGCAGTATCTATTCGCAGATGTGCAACAAGCGTGATTATTCCGACAGAGTGACTGTGCTTTACGGTCATAATATGGCAAACGGCTCAATGTTTGCAACGCTCCATCGCTTTTATGATGCCGATTTCTTTAACAAGAACAGGTACATCTATGTTTACACTCCCGACAGAAAGCTTACATACGAAATTGTGTCAGCTTTTGAATATGATAACCGACACATTATGAATTCGTTTGATTTTTCCGATGATAATGTATTTTCGGATTATCTCAATATGATTAAAAACCCACATTCTGTTTCTGTGAACAAGAGAAATACGGAGCTTACTACCGATGATAAAATTCTTGTTTTAAGCACATGCTTAAACAGCGGTGACGGAAGATATCTTGTGCAGGGAGTGCTGAAGAAAGATGAACCGACAAATGAAAGTTCGGCTGAGGCAACAACTGAAAATATAGAGAACAAGCTTGACCCGAATACACCGGAAATTCTTGAATCGAAAGAGAAAAGAACAGTAAGGAGCATGTAAGCAATCCTTCAAGGTTGGATATAGAAGGTTATATTTTCAAGGACAGCAAGTTAATAAAGAAAAGAAAAATGTATATACAGATGTGTACGGAG